>Ga0070740_10004896_pt1 | contig 12822 bp, 9 predicted proteins | sample Coa_R2_FD_67286 | JGI IMG/M metagenome (GOLD analysis project Ga0070740, IMG submission 67286) | Surface soil microbial communities from Centralia Pennsylvania, which are recovering from an underground coalmine fire - Coalmine... | ecosystem: Environmental > Terrestrial > Soil > Unclassified ...
CTCCCTGCTGACCTGACGGGCCGCGGATATTCGCGACCCATCCCCATAGTAGTATATTTGTTCTAATAAGTCAAGCCGTCGGCGACACCGGAGGCCCGGCACGTCCGGGCTGAACGCCCGAGGCGGAGCGGTCGTTGTTGGCCCCGCCGCGGGCCAGGCGCAGGGTGAGCCAGAAGGTGCTGCCCTGCCCCGGCGCGCTCTCCACCCCGATCTCGCCGCCCATCAGCTCCACCAGGCGCCTGGCGATGGCCAGCCCCAGCCCCGTTCCGCCAAAGCGCCGCGTGGTCGACCCGTCCGCCTGCGTGAACGGCTCGAACAGGCGGGCCTGCATCTCCGGCGCGATCCCGATGCCGGTATCCCGGACCTCGACCCGCACCAGCGCGTCCTGCGCGCTCTCCTCCACCAGGGCAACGCCAACCTTCACCTCTCCCTGCGCGGTGAACTTGACGGCGTTGCCCACCAGGTTGAGCAGCACCTGTCGCAGCCGCGGCGCGTCGCCCTCCAACACATCCGGCACCCCCGGATCGACCTGGGCGCTGAACCGCAGCCCCTTGTCGCGCGCCTGCGCCGTGAACACGGCGACCACCTCCTGCACGAGCCGGCGCAGGTCGAAGGGCCGGTGCTCCAGGCTGAGCTGGCCGGCCTCGATCCGCGAGAAGTCCAGGATGTCGTTGATCAGGCCGAGCAGGGCGTCCCCCGAGATCCTGAGCGCGTCGACGTACCCGCGCTGCGTAGGAGTGAGGGAGGTGCTCAGCAGCAGGCTGGTCAGGCCGATGACACCGTTGAGGGGGGTGCGGATCTCGTGGCTCATGGTGGCCAGGAACTCCGACTTGGCCCGGCTGGCTTTCTCCAGCTCGGCGTTGGCCTGCCGCAGGTCGGCGTTGACCCGCTGCAAGGCATCCTCCGCCTGCTTGCGCGAGGTGATATCTATCGTGAAGTGGAGGTTATGCACCTGGCCGTCGGGCCCGGTGAGCGCTATGCCGCTGATGAGAACCGTGCGGCGCTCCCCGCTCTTGGTGATCAGCGTGTACTCGCGCTGGCCACGCTCCCGTGTCCACCCACGGTTTCGCAAACCGTCCATGAGCGCATCGCGCTCGTCCGGGGCATAGAGGCGGCTGATCTCCATCCGAAGCAGCTCATCGCGGGAATAGCCGGTGAGCGCGCAGAAGGCGTCGTTGGCAAAGACACGCCGGCCGCTCGCATCAGTGCCGGTGATGCCAATGGGCGCGGCCTCGATCAACATGCGGACGAACTGTTCGCTCTGCCGCAGCACCTCCTCCGCCCCCTTGCGCTCGCTGATGTCACGCGAGCTGAACTGAATCTCGCTGACCGCGCCCGTCAGGGCGTCGTGTACCGCGCGTCCGGTCGCTTCAAGCCAGATATACGTGCCATCCTTGCGGCGAGCGCGAATGGCGACGGTGACGATGTTGTCCGGCCGCTCCAGGACCGCTGCGTGCGCTGCCGCAACGACCGCGATGTCATCGGGGTGTATCCATTCATAGAACGAGCGTCCGGTGGCCTCATCGGGCGAATCTCCGAGCAACTTCGCCATGACAGGGGAGGCGTAGAGGATGATGCCCTCCGGCGTATGCCGCGACAGCATGTCCGTGCAGCTCTGCACCAGGAGGCGGTAACGCAATTCGCTCTGGGCGAGATCCTGATCGGCCTGCACGTGCGCGGTAAAGTCGGTGTAGCCCACCACCACATCCGCGACCGCACCGGCCGCGTCACGGCGGGGCATCGCGTCGACCTGGAGCCAGCGCCGCGCGCCGTCCGGCAAGGCGACGCCTATCATGGCTCCCAATTGGGCCTGACCCGTTCGCAGCGCCACCAGCGCCGGGTGCTCGTCTCGCGGCAGGTCCGTCCCGTCCGTGCGCGTCACTCGCCAGCGCGAGTCGAGCCGGGTTGTCTCCCGCATCTGGCCGCGTGAGAGACCCAGGAGGCGCTCGGCGGCCGCGTTCGCATAGCGGATCGCGCCGGAGGTGTCCTGGACCACGAGACCGATCGGAGCGTCGTCGGCCACTGAGGATGCGCCTCCGCCGGCGGGAGCGGACGGCAGCTTGCCCTCCGTCGTGATGGCTGAACGGTGCCGCCTGGCGCCGGATAGGGCGCGGACTGCCCGCAGCACATTATGGCGGGCGATGTCGAGCCGCCGTGCCAGCCGGCCGCTTGGCAGAAGCTCACGTTCGTCGGGTTGCATCGCCCGCGCTCCTCCATAACCCAGCGCGCTCTAGCCCGGTGGCCACGAATAAGGCAGGCTCGCGACGTGCTTGCGCCTAGCATAGCGAAGGCCGCGCGTCATATTGAGATAACGGCAAAATAGCTCGCCCGATTCCCGAGACGCTATGTGCAGGCCGCGCTCCGCTCAGCTGGCCGCGAGCGTCTCAACCGGTATTGATGCGGGGAGCCAAGATGCCCGGATAAGGGACGGCGTGATCCGGGCATCTACGCGCATTCGCTTTAGGCGGCAGCCAGAGCCGACTCGAAGGTGCCCAGCGCGTCCTGGATCTGGGCCGAGGTCACGATCAGCGGCGGGATCAGGCGCACCACCTGGTCCCACGGGCCGCAGCTCAGCACGATCATCTTGCGCTCCAGGCAGGCCTGAATCACCGCCTTGGCGCGCGCGCCGTCGGGCGAGCCGTCGGGCTTGACCATCTCGGCAGCGACCATCAGGCCCAGGCCGCGCGTGTCTCCCACGAAGGGATACTTTGCCTGTAGGGAGCGCAGGCCGTCGAGCAGCGTCTTGCCCTGCGCACGGGCGTTCGCCGGCAGATCCTCGTCCAGCATCACGTCGATGGTGGCGGCGGCAGCGGCGCATGACACGGCGTTGCCGCCGTAGGTGCCACCGTGGGTGCCGGGGGCCCACTTCTCCATCAGGTCCGGCCGCGCGGCGATGCCGCTGAGCGGGAAGCCGGACGCCAGCCCCTTGGCCATCACCATGATGTCGGGTGTGACGCCGAACTGTTCGACCGCGAACATGCTGCCGGTGCGCCCGAAGCCGGTCTGGACCTCGTCCGCGATCAGCAAGCAGCCGATCTCGTCGCACAGACCGCGCAGATCGCGCAAGAATCCGGCAGGCGGGACCACGTAGCCGCCCTCGCCCAGCACAGGCTCGACCAGCACGGCGGCCACGTCCTCCGGATAGACCTGGGTGGCCAGCATGGTGCGCAACGAAGGCAGCCCGGCCTGACAACAGGAGCCGTCGCGGCGCGCAATGCAGCGATAGCAATAAGGATACGGCGCGAAATGAACGCCCGCCATGTGCGGCCCCGTATGCGCCTTGTACTTGGCCTTCGACGAAGTCAGCGACATGGTTCCGATGGTGCGCCCGTGGAAGCCGCCTTCGAAGACGATGATATTGGGCCGGCCCGTGGCGTAGCGCGCCAGCTTAATCGACGCCTCGATGGCCTCGGCGCCGCTGTTGGTGAAGAAGAAGCGGCTCAAGCCGGCAGGCACGATGGGGGCGAGCTTCTCCACCAGGCGCAGCATGGGCTTGTGATAGACGATGTTGGCCTGGCCATGGATCAGCTTCGCCACTTGCTCCTGCGCCGCGGCCACTACGCGCGGATGGCAATGCCCCGTGTTTGTCACGCCGATGCCACAACTGAAGTCGAGGTAACGATCGCCACGGTCGTCGTACAGATAACACCCCTCGGCGTGATCGGCCACCAGCGTGGTATACCTGGCCCATACCGGCGAGAGCAGCTCGGCGGCCTGGCCGGCTCCCTGTTCCAGCAACATAGACGGCTCCTTCTGTGTCTGCGCGAGTCCCATCACCATGGGTCTGCGTACATGGTACAAGAACGCGCCGGCCCCTGACGTTCGCGAACGTCAGGGGCCGGCACCGGACTCCGGTGCGAGGTGCCGCTTAACGAATGGCTTGCATGGTGACGGCCATGGTCACGCGTACCGGACGCCGCAGCCCGAGCGCGCGGCGCTTGCCGAGCGTGGCGAGCGTATCGACGGTGGCCTGGCCGGAGACAAATCGATGGGTCGTTAAGCCGTACAGGACATGCTCGGTCATGGTTCCGCTGAACGATGCATTGATCGGCGCATCTCCGGACGACGCATCCAGGACGTACTGCACGGGCCCGGTCCCGTCGATCACCGCCGCCTGCTGGCTGCCGGCCGCCTGCACCTTGCTGAAGGTATAGGTCACCGGCACCTGCACGGGCGGCAGGAGCAGCCCGAGATCGGCCGGCAGGGCCAGGGTCGCCGCCACGGGCCAGTGCGAGCCGGGCGCTACCGGGGCCGAGGGCAGCCTCCCTAGGGCGGTCAATCCCAGCGCTCCCATGTCGATGGTCGATGAACCCTGTTGGCTGCCATCGGCGCCGATCTGCACGGTGTACGGCAGCGTGGCCTGCAGCGTTGTGCTGACGGTCTTGCCTTTCTTGACCGTGGTACGCGTTAGATTCGACGTGCTAATCTCTACGGTGGCCGTCCCCGACGTGTCCACGCTCAAGACGTGGTAGCGTACCGTGCCGGATATAGTGAGCGGGCCGCGCGCGCCGAAGACCACGGCCAGGGCGTCCGCGGCGAGCGAACCGCCGCCGCTGCTGGTATCCGCTTCGCCGATGGCGAGCTTGGCAACGACCTTGTAGGAATAGGTGTCGCCCTGCGCGAAACGGTAGCGCAGCAGGACGCTGCCAGCGGCCGGCCGAGCGGCCTGCACCATGCCGAGTGGGAGGAGAAAGCTGCCGGCGAGGGCCAGCAGACCGGCGCGCCTGATTGTCGAGTGCTTCATTGCCTGTCCTTCGTGTAGAGACGTGGGGTCTCCTTGAGCCTATCAAAGAAATGGGTATGGTGTGTGACAAATGTATTGCCACCACCCGTGATGCGCTAGAATGATAGAGCCCACCACGCCGGGAAGCGTTCGTATGCCAGGCACCGGCGACAGAAAGGGGAAGACAATGAAAACCGTACGCATGACCATGGGACAGGCGCTGGTGCGCTTCCTCTCGCAGCAATACGTGGCCAGAGATGGACAGGAGCAGCGCTTCTTCGCCGGCGTCTTCGGCATCTTCGGCCACGGCAACGTCTCCGGCCTGGGCCAGGCCCTCGAAGAGGTGGGGGCCGATCTGCCGTACTATCAGGGACGGAACGAGCAGGGCATGGTGCACATCGCCGCGGCCTACGCCAAGACGAAGAACCGCATGCAGACCTTCGCCTGCGCCTCCTCCATCGGCCCGGGCGCCACCAACATGGTCACGGGCGCGGCCGTGGCCACGGTCAACCGCCTGCCGGTGCTGCTGTTGCCCAGCGACATCTTCGCTAACCGCATGCCCAATCCCGTCTTGCAGCAACTCGAATACCCCGGCAGCCAGGACGTGAGCGTCAACGACGCCTTCCGGCCCATCTCCAAGTACTGGGATCGCATCAATCGTCCGGAACAGATCCTGGCCAGCCTACCGGAAGCCATGCGCATCCTGACCGACCAGGCGGAGACCGGTACCGTGACCATCTGCCTGCCCGAGGATGTGCAGACCGAGGCCTACGACTACCCCGAAGCGTTCTTCGCCAAGCGCGTCCACCGTATTCACCGCGTCGAGGCACCGGCGAGCGCCCTGTCCATGGCGGTGCAGCGCATCAAGCAGGCGCGCCGTCCGCTGATCATTGCCGGCGGAGGCGCCATCTACTCCGAGGCCTCCGCGGCTTTGTCCGAGCTGGCCCAGAGTTGCGGCATTCCGGTGTGCGAGACGCAGGCCGGCAAGGGCGTTCTGCCCTGGGACCACGCGTGGAACGTCGGGCCGGTCGGCTCCAACGGCGGCTTGGCCGCCAACCGCCTGGCCGCCCAGGCCGACCTGGTCATCGCCGTGGGCACGCGCCTGAGCGACTTCACGACGGCCTCCAAGACCGCCTTCCAGGACCCGGACGTCACCTTCATCGGCATCAACACGGCGGCGCTGGATGCCTTCAAGCTGAACGCCCTGCCGCTGGTCGGGGACGCCCGCGCCACGCTCGAAGCGCTGACACGGACCCTGCGCGAGGCGGGATACAGCACCGGCCGGGAATACGCCGAGCGCGTCTGCGCGCTCAAGCAGGAATGGAACGCCGCGGTCGATGCCCAGCGGCGCGTCGAGGATAACGCCCACCTGACCCAGGCCAACGTCATCGGCATTGTCAACGAGGCCAGCCGGCCCCAGGATATGGTGGTCTGCGCCGCGGGCGGCCTGCCCGGTGACCTGCTCAAGCTGTGGCGGCCCACCCATGAGAAAGGCTACCACCTCGAATATGGCTACTCCTGCATGGGCTATGAGATCGCCGGGGGTCTCGGCGCCAAGATGGCCGATCCCTCGCGCGAGGTGTACGTGATGGTCGGCGACGGTAGCTATCTGATGATGAACAGCGACATCGTCACCTCGCTGCAAGAGGGATATAAGCTGACCATCGTGCTGGTGGACAATAGCGGCTTCCAGTGCATTCGCTCGCTGCAGATGTCCACCGGCTCGCCGGCCTTCGGCAACGAGCTGCGCTATCGCAATAAAGGCAGCAACCGGCTGGACGGACCGTATATGTCCATCGACTTCGCGGCCAACGCCGAGAGCCTGGGCGCCGTATCCTTTCGCGCCACCACGGCCGACGAGCTGCGCACCGCCCTTGAGGCCGCGTCGGAGCAATCCAAGACGGTGCTCATCCACGTCCCCGTCGACGTGGATGCCCGCGTGCCCGGTTACGAGAGCTGGTGGGACGTGCCGGTGGCCGAGGTCTCCGGCGAGGCCGGCGTCCAGCAGGCGCGCGCCCAATATGAGGAGGCCCAAAAGCGCCAGCGCGTCTTCGTCTAGTTGGTGCTCGGCTAGTCACGGTCGGCGGCTAGTACTTCCTGGGGCCGCCGGCATCCCTGCCGGCGGTCCGAGGTATGCTGCCCCCGTGCACGCGCTTCCCAGCGCTTACTCAGGACGGGTCGCTATCGAGAGGAATGGGCTCCGGAGGGGACACGGGTAACGGTTCCGGCGACGGCGGGACTACCGGCGGAGGCTCCGGCTCCGGTGTGATGACGGGCGGCAGTTGCGGCGGCGGATAGATCGGGGCCGGTTCATCGGGTTCGGGCGGCAACGAGGATGGCGGGTTGGAGGAATGCTCGTCCCCATCGCCTGGTGTACCGCCGTTGCCGGGGTCAGTGTCTCCGTTCTGGCCGTCGTGGTTATCCGCCTGGTCATCGCCGTTCATCTGCTGTCCTTTCATAAGCGGCCAAGGGGGGCGATCGGGCTGCCACCCGCCGTCATGCTGCGATGTCTATGGCTCCCGCGCGGGCGGTGCGCCCCGCTCACCAACAGCCCGCGCGGAGGAAGTGGCCGTGGGTCACAGGCCATGACCTATGGCACGGGCCGGCCCCAGGCGGCCACCCAGAGCTTGTACCAGTCCTCTCGGCCCAACTCGACGCGCAGCGAGCCCACCGCTTCGCGGATGTGTTCGGGATTGGCGCTGCCGACGATGGGTATGATCCCGGCGGGGTGAGCCAGCAGCCAGGCCAGCGCAACCTGCACCGGCGTGGCGCCGAGCCGCTCGGCCTGCGCGGCAAGCTCTGTCCTGACGCGCTCGACACGCGGCTGGTCGACCTCAAACCACGATGTCCTGCCCATCAGCGAACCGGCCCCCAACGGGCTCCAAGCCATCGGCGTCAGCCCCAGGGCCATGCACTGGTCGAGCGTGCCGTCGCCACCATCCCACCCCTCGTAGATGGGATCGAGTCGCACCAAACTTATCTCTATCTGGTTGCTGCGCAGCGGTGCCTCCAGGTAGCGCTGGAGAGCGCGTATCTGCTCGGGATAGTAGTTGCTGACGCCGACATAGCGTATCAGGCCGCGACGCAGCAGGTCGTTGAGCGCCCGGGCCGTCTCGGCGGGATGGGTCAGCGGATCAGGGCGGTGCAACTGGTACAGGTCGATGTAGTCGATGCCCATGCGCCGCAGCGATCGCTCGACGCAGGAGGTAATATATCCCGGACTCAGGTCATAGTGTCCCTGCCTAATGCCGCCCTTGGTGGCGATGATGATGCGGTCGCGCACGCCGGGGACGGCGCGCAGACAGCCGGCGAAGACCTCCTCACAGGTGCCGCCCCCATAGATATCGGCGTGGTCGTAGAGGGTGATCCCGGCCTCCACGGCCGCCTCAAAGGCGGTGATGGCACGCTTCGTGTTCTCCGGGCCGAGCTCGGAGGCGTTCCAGGTACCCGACAGTCCCATGCAACCCAGGGCGATGCGCACCACGCGCGGTCCGTCCCGTCCGAGGGTCTGCTCCGGTAGCGACGACGTTTGCTGCATTTCCTCGATCTCCCCCTACCTCTGATGCGGTTAGCGCAGCGCGCTCTCCAGCATAGACTTGAAGCGCGCGGCATCCAGGCGCAGGCCGACGCTCGCGTTCGGCACGCGCCCGGTGACACCGTAGAAGTCTACCACCGTTTCGCCGAGGGTGAGCTCGCCCGTTGTCTCGATATCCACGTAGTAGCGCCCCTCTTCCAGGAGCACCGCGCGATCGATGGCCACGGCCATGGCGACGGGATCGGGCATATCGATCCCCTGGATGCCGTAGCGCGCCACGGCCTGTTGCAGGAAGCCGTTGATGTCCAGCACAAAGTTGGCATAAGGCGTGCCGATGGCACGAATGCGCCGCTGATCGTCGGCATTCACGACTGCTTCGCCCCGGCAGAGCTCGATGCCGACCATGGTGATGGGGGCGCCCGAGCGAAACACGATGCGCGCGGCCTCGGGATCGCCCCATATGTTGTATTCGGCTGAGGGTGACGTATCGACGTTGCCGACCCGCGTGTGCGCCCCGCCCATCATCACGATCTCGCGCACGGCCCCGGCCAGTTCCGGAGTGCGGGTCAGGGCCACGGCCACATTGGTCAGCGGGCCGAGTGTCACCAGGGTCAGCTCGCCCGGCATGGCCATGATCGTCTCGGTCAGCGCGTCGACGCCATGGCGGGATTCCGGACGCCGCGACGGCGCAGGGTAATTCATCCCGCCCAGACCGTCGGGGCCGTGCACGTCGCGCGCGTCGCGGTGGGGACGCAACAATGGGGCGGCCACTCCCGCATACACCGGCACGGCGGCCCCACACAGCTCCACCGTCGTCAGCGCGTTCCGCGTCGCCTGGGAGAGGTCCACGTTGCCGGCGACGGTGCTGATGCCCTCCACGCGCACGCCGGCGGTGCGCAGGGCCATCACCAGGGCAACCGCATCGTCTGATCCCGTATCGGTATCGATGAACAAGCGTCTCATACGGTCAGGTTCTCCCTGCGCGAACGAACGTTGGGACACAGCTCGCCGGAGCGCCTGTATTGTATCACCCGGTCGTCAGGAAATAGCGTCCCGGCGACAGGCGTTCCCACTCTACGTGTCACCAAGCGGCTGAACAGATCGCCGGAATCTCGCCGTGGCACATCGTGCCCAGCGAGGGGTAGCCGCAGCCTGATCAGGGGTGTCCGCACCCCACACCATAGTCGGGGGTATCATGGACCTAGGTTGACCGTGCCCCTATCGAGAGCACACGCCGCATGGCACCTACAAGGAGGACGAAAGACATGAAGATCGGTATCATCGGCGCGGGTCAGATCGGCGGCACCCTCACGCGCCGGCTCACCGCCCTCGGGCACGACGTCTCCGTCGCCAACTCGCGCGGACCCCAGACCCTCGCCGCCCTCGCCCAGGAGACGGGCGCGCACGCCGTGACGGTCCCCGAGGCGGTCCAGGGGGCGCAGCTCGTTGTCGTGACCATCCCCGAGAAGAACATCCCCCAGCTCCCGCCCGGTCTGTTCGATGGGGTGCCCGCAGATGTGGTGGTGGTGGACACGGGCAACTACTATCCCCGCCAGCGCGATGGCCGCATCGCCGGGATCGAGGCGGGGCTGACCGAGAGCGAGTGGGTCGCGCAGCAGTTGGGCCGGCCGGTGATTAAAGCCTTCAACAACATCTACGCCCAGCATCTGCTGGAGCGGGGCCAGCCGGCGGGGACGCCCGGGCGGATCGCGCTGCCGGTGGCGGGCGACGACGCGGCGGCCAAGGCGGTGGTGCTGCGCCTGGTGGACGAACTGGGGTTCGACGGGGTCGATGCGGGCAGCCTGCGCGAGTCCTGGCGCCAGCAGCCGGGCACGCCCGTCTACGCCGCGGACCTCGACGCGGCCGGCGTGCGGCGCGCCCTGGCGGAGGCGCGCCCGGAGCGCCCGCCGGAATTCCGGGCCACCCCCGATAGCCCGGGCACCTTCGCCGCGCCGGCCTGAGCGCAGCCAACGGTAGACAAAACGATGATCAGGGTAGCATTCCCTCGCAGATCAAGTAGTGGAGGGGTCAGGAGAACCTCGGCTGACGTTCGAGGCGGTGGTGCCGCCGTCGACGGGCAGCACGACGCCCGTGATGTAGCGCGCCGCGCCGCTGGCGAGGAACAGGCCCGCGGGCGCCACGTCCTCCACCTCACCAATACGTCCGATGTAAGGGGCAAAGACATGTCTGAGGCGTCCGCCGACGCGTCGTTCACGTCCGCGAGTACGACCCGCGCGCCGGCGGCCGTGAACCGTCGAGCAGTTGCCAACCCGATCCCCGACGCCGCCCCCGTCACCACGGCGACCTTGTCCGTCAGATCAAACACCACGACCCCCTTCGTCCCGTGTCGATGCAGGCGCGCCTGATCGGAGCAGCTAGTCGTTTGCGCGGGCGTCCAGCGGCCAGATGTCGACGAGATCGTCGCCGCGGACGCAGTGGTAGTACGGGTACATGATCACCGTCTGGTAGCAGTGCGGCGGGATGATCTCCACCGCATCGCCGATGTTCGGCACCCTGCTTCCCTCGGGCAGGTCGATCCGGCCCATGTCATCACCGACGATCGAGTACCGCGCATCGGCCGGCGCCCCGGACAAGATGGCCGGGAACCCGTTCTGGTGAATGCCGTCCACCTCTTTGGCGCCGGCATCGGTGATCACAAACCCCGGCTGCGCGTTCGAAACGACCGTCCCGCGCACCGACAACGCGTGCGCAAACGGGTGCGGATCGTCGCGGCGCAGCACCGTGTCACGGTAGTACACGTCCATCACGACGTACGTCCCGACCTGCACGTCAGTGAGGACGCCGACTTCGTGGTCGATATCGTGGCTCCCGGTGCCGCCGCCGGTCACGATGCCCGGCTCGAAACCAGCGGACGAGAGCGCGTCCACGAACCGCGCCACGTCGTCGAGCACGCGGAGTTCGATCCGCCGACGCTCATCGAAATCACGCATTGCCTGGTGGTTGCCGTTATAGCCCTGCACGCCGGCGAACCGCAGGTGATCATGCGACGCGATCGCGCGAGCAAGGGCGACGGCTTCCGCCGGCGTCGCAACTCCGGTTCTGCCTCCGCCGACCTCGAGGTCGACGAGCAGATCGAGCGGCCGGCCCGATCGCCGCGCCGCCTCGCCGAGATCCGAGACGTTCCGGGCATTGTCAACCGCCACCACCAGCCCGGAAGCACGCGCGTTCAGCGCCGCCAACCGCTCGATCTTCGCGGGCGTCACGACACTGGTGAACAACAGCACGCCGGCAATCCCGGCGTCGACCATCACCTCTGCCTCACGCAGCGTCGCGCAGCACGTCCCAACCGCGCCGGCATCCGCCTGAAGCCGCGCAATAGCGCTGGACTTGTGGATCTTCGCAACCGGCCGCAGAGCGTAGTGCCGCGCCCGTGCATGAACGGCCATGGAAGCGATGTTCGCTTCGAGCAGATCGAGGTCAAGAACAAGCGCCGGCGTCGAGAGGTGCGACCGCGACCCCGGAACCCCGATCAACGCCTCGTTCGGGCCGCGCTCGGACAGGACAGCGGTTGAGACGGTGTTGAAATCCACGGTGTCGGTCATAACTAGCTCCTCTTTCAGTGCATATTGTACGTTGGGATGATCGGGTAACTCAAGACGGAATAGCAGGAGATCGTCGCGCTGATGCGCGCTGGCCTGCTCACGACCTCGAGGGCGCGGACCTACGCCCTCGACGATGTTGGCCCCGCCGTCATGGCTGCCGAAGCCACCGGCAGGAAGGGGAAGATCCTGCCGGGCCCGGGGCACCGTTAGCTCCTCGCGGCAGGCCGCCTAGGCACCGAAGGCGGCGCGCAGGGTGGCGGTGGCCTGGGCCAGGGCCGCCCGGGTGGGCAGGCTCTGGGAAATGGGGTTGAGCAGCACGAAGTCGTGGATCGCGCCCAGGTAGCGCGTTGCCGTCACCGGCACCCCAGCCGCCAGCAGCTTGTGTGCATACGCTTCTCCCTCATCGCGCAGCACGTCGCACTCATCGGTGATGATCAGGGCCGGCGGCAGCCCCTCCAGTTGCGCGAGTGGCGCACGCAGCGGAGAGGCCGTCGGCTGGTGCCGCACGGCGCGATCGGGGGCGTAGTTGTCCCAGAACCACTGCATAGCTCTGCGCGTCAGCCACGGCCCCTCCGCGAACTGCTCGTAGGACGCCGTGTCGAAGCGGGCGTCGGTGACGGGGTAGAACAGCACCTGGAAGGCGATGCGCGGGCCGCCGCGCTCCCTGGCCAGCAGGGTGACCGCGGCGGCCATGTTGCCCCCCGCGCTGTCGCCCACCAGGGCCAGGCGCGATGGATCGACCGTGATGCTGGCGCCGTTGGTGGCGACCCACCGCGTCGCGGCGTAGGCCTGCTCGAGGGCGACCGGGTAGTGGGCTTCGGGCGAGCGCAGGTAGTCGACGAACACGACGGTGGCCTGCGCGCCGACGGCGATCTCACGCACCAGGCGGTCGTGGGTATCCTTGTCGCCCATTACCCAGCCGCCGCCGTGGAGGTAGAGCACCACTGGGAGCTGGCCGGGCACGCCGTGGGGCCGCACGATGCGCAACGCGACCTCGCCGC
>Ga0070740_10004897_pt1 | contig 12817 bp, 10 predicted proteins | sample Coa_R2_FD_67286 | JGI IMG/M metagenome (GOLD analysis project Ga0070740, IMG submission 67286) | Surface soil microbial communities from Centralia Pennsylvania, which are recovering from an underground coalmine fire - Coalmine... | ecosystem: Environmental > Terrestrial > Soil > Unclassified ...
TTGCCTGCTCGCGTGTATCAAGAAACGAGAGAGGAGGGAGTTGGAACGGAGGAATTGCTATCCAAAAAGGCTTGACAAAGCCGGGAGTTATTCTGCATAATTGATTTATGCACACGTGTGCATAATCTGACAGGTACATCTCCCAACAACACAAGAGGAAGCGACGAATTTTTTCATCCAATGCACACGTGTGCATTGTCAGGAAGATACCTGCAGACGTTGTTCCTGTCCACCTCTCTCAAGGAAAGAGAAGGAAGCGAGGCAAAGCTGGTGCGCCGACGGGAAGTATCGATCTCGGATATCGCCAGGCAGGCCGGGGTGTCCCATACGACTGTATCGCGGGCGCTGCGCAATAGCACGCTCATCAGTCGGAATGTGCGAGAACAGATTCAGCGGCTAGCGCGCGAGATGGGATATACCCCCAATGGGATTGCGCAGAGCCTGCAGACGCGCCGCACCAACACGATCGGCCTGGTCGTCACCTCAATTGCTGATCCTTTCCTCAACGACGTGGTCAAAGGCGTCGAAGAGGTCGCCCGCGCTGCAAACCTGAGCATCTTTCTGAGCGCCACTCACAATGATCCCGACCAGGAGATGACGGTTATCGAAATGTTTCACCGCCGCCGGGTCGATGGCATTCTGGTCGCTTCGTCCCGCATTACCAGGGAATACAAGAAGCGTATTGACCAGATTCGCGTCCCCACCGTGTTTATCAACAGCCAGGCCGAGGCGCAGGATTCAATTCTGCATTGGGTGGTGGTCGATGATCGCCTGGGAGCGCAAATCGCGGTGGAACATCTGCTACACCTGGGGCACCGCTCGATCGGCTACGTGGGCATCGACAGCCGACCGAGGTCGAACCGGCATCGTCTGGAAGGCTACCGGGATGCGCTTGCGGCTGCTGGCGTCTCCTGCGGCGAGTCTCTGGTCATGATTTCTTCAGGAAGGGAGGCTTCCGATGAAGAAGACGTTGCTGCCGGCCAGTCCTCGCTGCCTCGCCTCCTTCATGAAGGGGCGACCGCCGTCTTTTGCTACAACGACATGGTGGCAATTGGCCTGCTGAGAGCCTGCCACGAACACGGTGTGTTGGTGCCACAGAAACTCAGCGTGATCGGTTTTGACGATATTGCGATGGCAAACTATGTGACGCCGGCTCTGACAACCATCCGCCAGCCGAAGGTGGAACTGGGGCGCCTCGCTACCAGAGTGATGCTTGAGCTATTAGAGGACCAGCACAGCGAGAATCATGTGCTGGCGCCGGAGCTTATCGTGCGCTCGAGTACGGCAGCGCCCGTCACTGCGTAGCGCCAGAAAGGGGAAACCGCAGATGCCAGCGCGTATAAAAGTCGGGGTAATCGGCCTGGGCCGCATGGGAAACGTGCATGCGCGCCTGCTTGCAACGCAGATTGCGGGCGCAAGTCTATACGCGGTTGCCGAGTCAGACGAGCAGGCGCGAACGCGTGCAGCCGCTGAGATGAGCATCGAGCGCATCTTTGCCGATCCCTTCGACCTGCTCGCGCTGCCAGAACTGGAGGCGGTCATCGTCACCACGCCGACCAGCACGCATGCTGAACTGGTGATCGCCGCCGCGCATGCCGGGAAGGCGATTTTCTGCGAAAAACCCCTGGCGCTGACCATCGAGGAGAACCGCACCGTGCTGGCTGCCGTGGCGAGGGCGGGAGTTGCGCTGCAGGTTGGCTTTATGCGCCGCTTCGACGCGGGCTATCAGCGGGCGAAGCAGTTGATCGCAGGCGGTTCGATCGGCTATCCCGTCACTTTCAAGTCCATCAGCCGCGATCCGTTTTGTCCGCCGCGCAACTACCTGGACCCGGCGAAAAGCGGCGGGCTGATCCTCGATATGAGCATTCATGATTTCGATCTGAGTCGCTGGCTTGTCGGCAGCGAGGTCGAGCGGGTGACTGCGGAGGGCACCACCCTGGTATGTCACGACCTGGCCTCGGTGGGGGATATCGATAATGCGCTGGTGAATATGCGCTTCGCCAGCGGCGCGCTGGGCAACGTCGAAGCCAGCCGCAACGCTTTCTACGGATACGATATTCGCACCGAGGTGCTCGGCTCCGAAGGCGCGGTGATGATCGGCGCGCACCGGCATACGCCGGTTGTGCTGTTTACCCGCACGGGTGCGCAGCACGACGTGATGCCTTACCTGATGGAGCGCTTTGGCGATGCCTACCGGGGGCAGTTGCAGCACTTCATCGATTGCTTGCAGCAGGGCCAGGCTCCATCCCCGGACGGGCAGGAGGCCCTTGCCGCCCTCAAAATAGGCATCGCGGCGACGAGAGCATACCAGAGCGGACAACCCGTCATGCTCAGCGACCTGGAGGAAGCGTCATTGTAGACCGGCCCGGTAGAACCGTGCGCGATACCATACGGAATGGAGCGTGGCTATGAGGCAGTACCATGCCGACAATCTTATCGTTCATCCAGGAAACTCACAGGAACCCAACGTGGTCGTCGAGGTGACACCTGAACTGGCCGGATGGGACTACATTTCCTTTCAACTCCGCCGCCTGAGCGCAGGATATTCCTGGACATCCGCGACGAACGACTGCGAGCTGGCTCTGACCATGATGAGCGGTCGCATCAGCGTTGAGTCCTCGCACGGGACATGGGAGCATATCGGTGGGCGCGAAAGCGTCTTTGCCGGACTGCCCTGCGCCCTCTATCTCTCGCGTCACACCTCCTTTACCGTCAGGGCGGAGACCGACTGTGAATTCGCCGTTGCGTGCGCTCCCACCGACCAGGATCACCCGCCGCGTCTCGTCTTGCCTCCCGACATCGAGATCGAGATACGCGGGGGCGATAATGTCACGCGGCAGATCAACAACATTATCCCACCTGGCTTTCCCTGCCAGCGCCTCGTCGTGGTAGAGGTCTACACCCCGGGTGGAAACTGGTCGAGCTATCCGCCGCACAAGCACGATGTGCATAAAACCGGGCCGGATGGCAGGCTGCAGGAGGCCGATCTCGAAGAGATCTATTTCTACAAGCTGGATCGACCGGAGGGGTTTGCTTTCCAGCGCATCTATACCGCGCCGGAATCGCCGCTGCACCGCGCCGGCCTGCCCATCGACGCGCTTGTTCTGGCGGGCCATAACGACGTAGTGCTGGTACCTGAAGGGTATCACCCGGTGACAGGCGCGCCGGGCTATACCACCTACTATCTGAACGTACTGGCAGGCAGCGCGCAATCGCTCGCCAACAGCGAGGACCAGCGCTATGCCTGGGTGAAAGAACACTACCGGTCACGCGATCCACGTGTGCCAATCTATGATGTAGTACAGCGATCATAAAGGCCAGGAGTCAGTTATGGAAGCGGAAACCAGGCGCAAAGCATACGACCTGATCGCTATGGGACGATCATCCATCGATCTCTACTCCAACGATATCGGCGCGCCGTTCGAGGAGATCACCAGTTTTGCCGCCTATGTCGGCGGGTGTTCGACCAATATCAGCGTTGGTGCGCGGCGTCTGGGGCTACGCTGCGCGCTCCTGACGGCGGTCGGAGAGGACCAGGTGGGCAACTTCATCCTGCATTTTTTGCGCCGCGAGGGGATAGAAACGCGCTATATTCCACGCAAGCCAGGCAAACGCTCCAGCGCGGTCGTGCTGGGAATCGAGCCGCCAGACCGCTTCCCGTTAACCTACTACCGCGATAACTGCGCGGATATCGAGCTGACGATCGATGACGTGCTGGCAACCCCCCTGGCCGATTGTCACACGCTGTTGATCAGTGGAACCGGCCTGAGCAAAGAGCCGAGTCGAAGCGCAACGCTTTTCGCTGCTGAACTTGCGCGCTCGGCCAGCGCGACCGTGTTGCTGGATATCGATTACCGGCCCGACCAGTGGGCGGACCAGCGAGCCTTCGGAGTGACGCTCCGCTCGGCGCTGCGCCTGGTCGATATCGTCATCGGCACGGAAGATGAAATCAATGCGGCGATGCTCACCGATCCCGCACAGATCAGCATCGCCCACTCGCAGATTTCAGATGCGCGTGTGCGAGGAGATACCGCGAACGCTATTCAGGCACTTCTGAGGCTAGGGCCGCGCGTTCTGGTCCACAAGCGCGGGGCTGCCGGCGCAAGCGTGCATCTGGCCGCCGGGTCGAACGCCGGGGAAACAGAACGGATCGACGTGCCCGGCTTTCCAGTACAGGTGCAGAATATTCTGGGAGCGGGCGATGCCTTTGCCGCAGGCTTTATTTACGGAATTGTTCATGGCTGGAACTGGTATCGGGCGACGCGGATGGGCAATGCTTGCGGCGCGATCCTCGTCACCAAACACGGCTGCGCCAATTTCATGCCAACATACGATGAGTTGATGACATTCGTTGCAGATCACGGCGGCTTGTAGCCTGTTATCTGAGCGTGTGTGAAGTAACGCGGAGAGCAATTATGAACAACCCGACGACCAGACGTATGACTATGGCCCAGGCTATCATCGCCTTTCTGAAAAACCAGTATGTGGAGCGCGATGGAGTAGAGCAGCCGTTTTTCGCCGGATGCTTCGGCATCTTCGGGCACGGCAACGTTGGCGGCATCGGTCAGGCGTTACAGCAGATGCCCGATTTCCGTTACTACCAGGCGCGCAACGAGCAAGCGATGGTCCACGCCGCCACCGCCTATGCCAAAGTCAAGAACCGCTTGCAAACTTTTGTCTGTACCTCCTCGATTGGTCCCGGGGCGACGAATATGGTGACGGGTGCAGCGACCGCGACCATCAACCGTCTGCCCGTGCTCTTGCTGCCGGGAGACATCTTCGCTCGGCGCAACGTGGCTCCCGTCCTGCAGCAACTCGAATCCGAACACAGCCAGGATATTTCGGTCAACGACTGCTTCAAACCGGTCAGCCGCTACTGGGACCGCCTCAGCCGCCCGGAGCAGGTGTTGACCGCCCTGCCGGAGGCCATGCGCGTACTGACTAGCCCGGCAGAGACGGGGGCGGTCACGCTGGCCCTGCCGCAGGATGTGCAGGCCGAAGCCTGCGCGTACCCGGATGCTTTCTTCCGCCGACGACTCTGGCATATCCCGCGCACGCGTGCCGACCGCCGGATGGTAGAGCGTGCCGCCGCCTGGATTCGAACCAGCAAACGCCCGCTCATCATTGCAGGGGGCGGCGTGATTTACTCAGAGGCCACCGAGACGCTGCGGCGCATGGTGGAGCAGACCGGCATCCCGGTGAGCGAGACGATGGCAGGCAAGGGCAGCTTACGCTACGACCATCCCCTGAACCTGGGAGCCATCGGGGCAACCGGCACCTTCGCGGCGAATCGCCTCGCCAGAGACGCCGACCTGGTGATCGGCATCGGCACACGCTACAGCGACTTTACCACTGCCTCTAAAACGGCCTTCCAGCATCCCGACGTGCGCTTCCTGAACATCAACGTCGCCGCTTTCGATGCTGCTAAACATCTCGCATTACCGCTGGTTGGTGATGCCAAGGCCACGTTGGAAGAACTACTCCCCTTGCTTGCTGGCTACGCAGTCGACGGAGAGTATCGCTCGCAGGCGATGCGTTTGCATGAGGAGTGGGAGGCCGAGGTGGAGCGCCTCTACGCTATGTGCCATACGCCATTGCCCGGCCAGGGGGAACTTATCGGAGCGGTCAACGAGAACAGCTCGCCCGACGCCATCATGGTCTGTGCCGCCGGGAGTCTTCCGGGCGACCTGCACAAGCTGTGGCGGGCGCGCCACCCCAAGAACTACCACCTGGAATACGGCTATAGCTGCATGGGCTACGAGATCGCCGGGGGACTCGGAGCGAAGATGGCCGCCCCGGAACGCGAGGTGTACGTCCTGGTGGGGGATGGCTCCTATCTCATGATGAATGGCGAGATCGTCACCTCCATCCAGGAGGGCTATAAGCTCATCATCGTGTTGCTGGACAACCAGGGCTTCAAGAGCATCGGTGCGCTTAGCCGCTCGCTCGGCCAGGGGGGCTTCGGGACGCGCTACATCTATCCGCGTGAAGGAGTCTTACCGGGAGATGAGGCCGGGGCACAGTTGGAGGCGCTGCCGGTGGACCTGGCGGCGAACGCGCGCAGCCTGGGCGCGCACGTCATCGAGTGCCGCGCCTACGACGAGTTCGTCGCTGCGCTGGCCCGGGCGCGCGCCACAGAGCGCACGACGGTTATTTACATTCAGAATGACCGCTATGAGAGCGTGCCGGGCTACGAAAGCTGGTGGGACGTGCCGGTGGCCGAAGTCAGCACCATGCCCTCGGTGCAGGCTGCACGCCTGGAGTGGGAAACCATGCGGGCAAAGGAACGTCTATTTCTGGAATAACAGCAGAAACAAGGCAGGGCCGTAGCCACAGGCAGCGGATAAGAGACCAGGGTGGAACGAACCATCGTGTTCCAAGAAAGGAGGAACAAGTTTAGCGGGAAATAACGTGCATGCACATGCCTGCACAATCCGGCGAGCGAGAAAGAACTTGCTCGAGCTCATTTGAATGAACAGATATTTGGGCGAAAGAGACTTTGCCCGATAGGGGGTACCATGAAGAAATTCTTTACATTTTTCCCGGCTCTCGTACTGCTTTTCGTTCTGGCCGCCTGCACCGGTGGTAGTAGTGGGACAACCGGCAACAGCACCAGTTCTGCCTCATGTCCGGCCTCGCGTTCCAAGCTCCACTTCTATGTCATTACACACGGTCAGGCTTCTGACCCGTTCTGGTCGGTGGTCAAAAGAGGGGTTGAACAGGCCGCGCACGATATGTGTGTCAATGTAAGCTACGAGGCTCCGCCAACGTTTGACATGGTGGCAATGTCTCACCTGATCGATGCCGCCGTGGCTACCCACCCGGACGGGCTGGTTGTCTCGATCCCCGACGCTGCAGCCCTGGGTCCCTCGATCAAGGCAGCAGTCGCTGCCGGCATTCCAGTGATCTCCATCAACTCTGGCTCGGATGTCGCAAAGAGCCTGGGCGTATTGGTACATGTTGGGCAGACCGAGGAACTGGCCGGCCAGCGCGGCGGCGAGAAAATGGGGGCCGCTGGCGTGAAAAATGCTCTCTGCGTCAATCAGGAAGTCGGGAACGCCGCGCTCGAACTGCGCTGCAAAGGTTTCACTGAGGGTCTTGCGGAAACCGGCGGCAAAGTGAAGGAGATCGGCGTCAACCTGAACAATCCGACGCAAACGCAACAGACCATCGAAGCCGCGCTCCAGCATGATCCTACGATTGACGGTATCCTGACGCTCGGTCCGACGGGCGCATCTCCGGCAATCAAGGCGCTGCAGGATCTGAACAAGCTTGGCACCATTAAACTGGCGACCTTCGACCTGTCCTCTGATGTGCTGAACGCCATCAAGAGCGGTCAGATGCTGTTCGCCATCGACCAGCAGCAATACCTGCAGGGCTACCTCCCGATTGTCCTGCTGACACTCTACAGGACAAACCTGAATACCATCGCCAATGATACCCTGCTGACCGGTCCTGGCTTTGTCACTGCGGACAACGTGAACCAGGTGATTCAGCTAACGGCGCAGGGGACCCGCTAAGTGGGAGGCGGACGACCGGGAAGGTCGTCCGCCTGAACCAGAGTGGAGCAGTGCTGCCCCAATCGGACAGGCCACCACTCCTAGCTATTGGATGGAGGAACATATGAGCGTCACAACCCAGGGAAGTCCGGGCGACGTTGCCCCGAGTGGACGGATGCTGCGTGTCAGTCCGCTGCGTCGCCTCTTGGTTCGGCCAGAAACGGGGGCTGTTGCCGGCTCGATTGCGGTCTGGATTTTCTTCGCGATCATCTCTACAAGCAGTTTCCTCTCCTTGAGGGGAACGGCGAACTATCTGACGGTCGCGGCAGATATCACCATCCAGGCGGTCCCCGTCGCGCTGCTCATGATCGGGGGCGAGTTTGATCTTTCTGTCGGCTCGACAATGGGGACCAGCGGGATGATTATCGCTATCCTCAGCGTCACGTATGGCTGGAACCTGTGGGCGGCGATAGCCGTCGCGCTGCTTTTTTCAATGCTGGTCGGGCTACTGAACGGCTACCTGGTGCTGCGCACCGGCCTGCCATCGTTCATCATCACGCTAGGCACAGCATACATTCTTCTCGGCACGACCACCGGCTTGACCTCCTTGCTCACCGGGCTGACCGAGGTGAGTGGGGTCGATCAGACGGCAGGTTACAGCCTGGCTCATACACTCTTCGCCGGCAAAATCCTCATTGGAGGCGTCGGTTTCCCCGTCGATATCCTCTGGGCGGCGGCGGTCGTGGTGGTGGCGACCTGGCTGCTGCTTGGCACTCCTTTCGGGAACTGGATTTTCGGAGTGGGAGGAGAATCCCAGGCCGCGCGTAACGTTGGCGTGCCGGTCCGCAGGGTAAAGCTGCTCCTGTTCGTCGGCACCGCCGTTTTCTCCTGCCTGCTCGCCATCATCCAGGTTGTGACCTTTACCAGCTCGCAGGTCCTGCTCGGCCAGGGCAATGAATTCCAAGCCATCGTCGCGGCGGTCATCGGCGGTGTGCTGCTGACAGGCGGCTACGGCTCGGCAGTCGGGGCGATGTTTGGCGCGCTGATCTTTGGCATCGTGCAACAGGGGATTGTCTTTGCAGGCGTTGACGCGAACTGGTACAAGGCGTTTGTTGGAGTGATCCTCCTGCTCGCGGTCTTGCTGAACACGTATGTGCGCAAGCTAGCAATGGAGAAAAGGCGATGAGTACAGTGACAACCGAAACCGTTCCTCTGCTCGAAGTGCAGGATGTCTCGAAGTACTTCGGGAGCGTCATTGCTCTGAAAGACATCTCCATGAAGCTGTATGCCGGTGAGGTCATGTGCCTGCTCGGCGATAACGGCGCGGGAAAATCCACGCTCATCAAAATCCTGTCGGGCGTCTACCAGCCGAGCGAGGGTTCCTACCTGGTTGAAGGGAAGGAGGTGCATTTTACCTCCCCGCGTGACGCCCTGAACGCGGGAATCGCGACCGTCTACCAGGATCTTGCCATGATCCCGCTGATGGGCATTTCGCGCAACTTCTTTCTGGGCTCGGAGCCGACAAAGGGCTGGGGACCGTTTCGCAGATTCGACACCAGGTTTGCCGACCGCGTCACGCGCGAGGAACTGGAGAAGATAGGCATCCAGATCCGCGAGACCTCGCAGCCTGTCGGCACACTCTCCGGTGGCGAGCGTCAATCGGTCGCTATCGCGCGCGCCGTCTATTTCGGCGCAAAGGTGTTGATCCTCGACGAGCCGACGGCCGCGCTGGGAGTCAAGGAGGCAGGTATCGTGCTGCGCTATATCGCGCAGGCCCGCGCCAGGGGGTTGGGGGTGATCTTTATCACGCACAACCCGCATCATGCCTATCCTATCGGTGATCGCTTCACGCTGCTCAACCGTGGGCGCAGCCTGGGAACCTTCGCGAAATCCGAGATCAGCCGCGAGGAGGTCGTTGCTATGATGGCCGGTGGTGAGGAGCTGGAGGTGCTGGGCCACGAACTGGCCGAGTTTGCCCGCACCGACGCGCTTGCAGGGGCAGTGCTGGCTCAGGCGGCCCAGTCCCTGGAGACGGAGGCAGAAGACCTGCATGTGGTCCATTCTCCGACGGAAACCGAGCAGCAGTAGGGAAAAAACAGGTGATGAAATGATACAGGATGGGCACTTACTCAACTACGTGAATGGAACATGGAAGCGCTCGCGCGCCGCGGAATTCCTCGATGTCAAGAATCCGGCGACTGCGGAAACGATGGTACGTGTGCCGCTTTCGCCGCGCAGCGAGGTGGACGAGGCGGTGCAGGCGGCGCGGGCGGCCTTCGACGACTGGCGCAGGACGCCTCCAACCGAGCGCATCCAGTTCCTCTTCAAGTTCAAACGACTGCTGGAGGAGCACTTCGACGAGATCGCGCGCCTGGTGACGCAGGAATGCGGCAAGACACTGGCGGAGTCGCAGGGCGAGCTTCAGCGCGGCATCGAGAATATTGAGGTAGCAAGCGGCATTCCCTCGTTGATGATGGGCTACAACGTCGAGGATATTGCGCGGGGCATCGATGAGCATATGCTGCGCCAACCGGTAGGCGTCGTCGCAGCGATTACCCCGTTCAACTTTCCGGGCATGATCCCCCTCTGGTTCCTGCCCTACGCCATCGCCTGCGGCAATTGCTTCATCCTCAAGCCTTCGGAAAAGGTGCCGATGACGATGAGCCGCGTCTTTGAGCTGATCGAGCAGTTAAGGTTTCCTCCCGGCGTCCTCAGTCTCGTCAACGGTGGCAAAGAGACGGTCGATGCGCTGCTCGATCATCCCGGCGTGCAGGCCATCTCCTTTGTCGGCTCCACTCCCGTAGCACAGTACATCTACAGTCGCGGAGCGGCGACCGGCAAACGCGTGCAGTGTCAGGGGGGCGCGAAAAATACGGTGGTGGTGCTGCCCGACGCCGATATGGAGATGGCGACACGCATCATTGCCGACGCCTCGTTCGGTTGCGCGGGGCAGCGCTGTCTGGCGACCTCGGTGGCAATTACCGTAGCCAGTGCGCGCGAGGAGTTTACCGAGCGCATCGCCCAGGCAGCAGTCGAGCGCAGGGTCGGCTATGGCCTGGATGCTGGGATCGAGATGGGGCCGGTGATTACGCCGGAAAGCAAGCAGCGCATCGAGACGTTGATCGAGAGAGGCGCGAGCGAGGGTGCGCGGGTGCTGGTGGATGGGCGGGCCGCGCTCATCCCCGGCTACGAACGTGGCTATTTCGTGCGTCCGACCATCCTCGACGGCGTGGACCCACGTGGCGAGTTGGCGCGCACAGAGATTTTCGGCCCGGTCCTCAGTCTGATACATGCAGAGACGATCGATGAGGCGATCGCCCTGGTCAACGCTGCCTCCTACGGGAACATGGCCTGTCTTTTTACCAGCAGCGGGGCTGCCGCCAGGAAATTCCGCTACGAGGCGCAGGCCGGCAACATCGGCATCAACATCGGCGTCGCGGCCCCGATGGCTTTCTTTCCTTTCTCCGGCTGGAAGGACAGCTTCTTCGGCGATATGCACGCCCAGGGGCGCGACGCGGTCGAGTTCTATACGCAGAAGAAGGTGGTTGTTGAGCGCTGGCCCCGAGAGTGGTCACGCACGTTCTAGCGAATCAAGGCGAGCAAATCAATGAAGGAATCAGAAAGCATGACGGCTCTGCGTATCGCAAACGCCCCCTGTTCGTGGGGATCGCTCGAATTTGAAGGCTTGCAGGGGGAGGCAATCCCTTTCGGGCAGATGCTTGATGAGTTGCGTGAGACGGGCTATGTCGGCAGCGAACTTGGAGACTGGGGATATATGCCTACCGACGCGGGCGTGCTTCGGGGTGAACTTGAGCGTCGCGAGGTGGCAATGGTGGGAGCGTTCGTACCGGTGGCGCTCAGGCATGCCGATGCGCACGCGCGCGGGGAGGCCCGAGCCATTCGTGTAGCTCGCCTGCTGGCCGAGACGAGCGGAGCGGCGGGCGAGCAGGGGCCCCTGCTCATCCTGGCGGATGACAATGGCACCGATCCGGTTCGCACGGCCCAGGCCGGGCGCATTACGTCGCCCCTGGGCTTGAATGCAAAGGAATGGGAAACCTTCGCGCGCGGGGCTGAACGCATTGCGCGGATCGTGCGCGAGGAGACTGGACTGCGGACGGCTTTCCATCATCACTGCGCCGGGTATGTCGAGACGCCAGAAGAGACGGCTCGTCTGCTCGCACTGACCGACGCACGACTGCTCGGCCTGGTCTTCGATACCGGCCATATGCTTTTTGGCTCCGGGCAGAACGATGGTCAGGTGGTCATGGAAACGCTTGAGCGTTTCGCCGAGCGCATCTGGCATGTGCATTTCAAAGACTGCCAGCCACAGGTCGCCGCGCGAGCGCGCAGCGAGCGCTGGGACTACTTCATGGCGGTGCGTCACGGCCTCTTTTGCGAGCTTGGCAAGGGCGCGGTCCCGTTTCCCGCTGTTGTTGACTGGCTCCGTGCGCACCATTACCGAGGCTGGATCGTCGTGGAGCAAGACGTGCTGCCCGGCATGGGGAGCCCGAAGGCCAGCGCACAACGCAATCGAGACTATTTGAGGAGCATCGGCCTCTAGCGCGCGAAAGAAAAAGGAATCCATTCATGCACGCACCTACCTTGAAGCTCGGCCTGATCGGCGCGGGACGCATCGGTCGGCTCCATGCCGATCATCTGACGACGCGCATCCCTGCCGTTGAAGTGCTGATGGTGGCGGATGCCTTCGAGGCTGCCGCACGCGAATGCGCCGAACGTTGCGCAATCTCTGACTTCAGCCAGGATTATCGCGACGTGCTGGCCCGTCCAGATATCGAGGCGGTCATTATCTGCTCATCCACCGATACGCACGCACGCGTCATCAAAGAGGCGGCGCAGGCCGGGAAGCATATCTTTTGCGAAAAACCGATCGCGCTCGATCTGTCCTCGATTGACGACGCGCTGGCCGAGGTGGAACAGGCCGGCGTCGCCTTACAGGTCGGCTTTAACCGGCGTTTTGATGCCAGCTATCGCCGGGTGCGCCGGGCGCTGGAGGAAGACGAGATCGGCACGCCGCTCGTCGTCCATATCACCAGCCGCGACCCGGAGCCACCGCCACTTGAGTACATCCGTGTCTCTGGCGGCATCTTCCTCGACATGACCATTCATGATTTTGACATGGCGCGTTACCTGATTGGCAGCGAGGTGGAGGAGGTGAGCGCCTTCGCCCATGCGCTCGATGCCCCGGATATCGCCGATGCTGGCGATGTTTCCAACGCCATTGTGCTCCTGCGCTTCACAAACGGGGTCATTGGCACGATCAGCAACAGCCGACACGCCCCGTATGGCTACGATCAGCG
>Ga0070740_10004904_pt1 | contig 12806 bp, 10 predicted proteins | sample Coa_R2_FD_67286 | JGI IMG/M metagenome (GOLD analysis project Ga0070740, IMG submission 67286) | Surface soil microbial communities from Centralia Pennsylvania, which are recovering from an underground coalmine fire - Coalmine... | ecosystem: Environmental > Terrestrial > Soil > Unclassified ...
GGGGGAGGGCGGTTGCGCGATGGCGCTGATTGTCCAGAAGTTCGGCGGCACTTCGGTCGGCTCGGTGGAACGAATCAAGGCGGTTGCCAACCGCGTGATGAAGTCGCGCGCTGCCGGCAACGATATCATTGTGGTGGTCTCCGCGATGGCGGGGGAGACCAATCGGCTGTTCGCGATCGCGGGCCAACTGTGCGAGTCGCCCGACCCGCGCGAAACCGACGTGCTGGTCGCGACCGGCGAGCAGGTGTCGGCCGCCTTGCTGGCGATTACGCTGAAAGGGATGGGTCAGCCGGCAATCTCCTTTTTGGCCCATCAATTGCGCATCTTCACCGATTCCAACCACGGCCGTGCGCGGATCAAGTCAATCGATTGCAAAGCCGTGTTGCAGGCGCTTAAACAGCGGAATATCGTTGTGGTGGCCGGCTACCAGGGCGTCGACGCCAAGGGCGACATCACCACACTGGGACGCGGCGCTTCGGACTTGACCGCGGTGGCGCTGGCGGCCGCGCTGGGTGCCGACTTGTGCGAGATTTACACCGATGTTGAAGGCGTTTACACGGCCGACCCCAACCTGTGCCCCAACGCGCGCAAACTCGAGCGCATCTCCTACGAGGAGATGCTGGAGTTGGCGGGCTTGGGCGCCAAGGTCCTCCAGCATCGGTCGGTTGAGGTCGCCAAGCGTTTCAATGTACCGCTGATGGTACGGTCGAGCTTTTGCGATGCTCCGGGGACTTGGGTGGGACAGGAAGATCAATCGATGGAAGACGTTCTGGTCTCGGGCGTGACGCTGGACCAGAACCAAAGCAAGCTTACGATTGCCGGCGTCGAAGACCGTCCGGGCCTGGCGGCGCGCATCTTCGGCCCGATCGCGGCGGCCGGCATCGTGGTGGACATGATTATCCAGAACGCCAGCGCCGACGGCCGCACCGACATGACCTTCACCGTGGCCCGCACCGACCTCAAACGGGCGCTGGAAGTGATCGAGGGCGTCGCGCGAGAGATTGGCGCCCGCGGCGTGCGCCATGAGGATCAGGTCGCCAAGGTCTCGATTGTGGGCTGCGGGATGCGCACTCATGCCGGGGTCGCGGCGCGGATGTTCGAGGTGCTGGCGCGCGAGAGCATCAACATCGAAATGATCGCCACCTCCGAGATCAAAGTGTCGGTCGTGGTTAACAACAAGTACGGCGAACTGGCGGTACGCGCCCTGCACGATGCGTTTATCGAGGCCGGCCCGCAAGCCAGGGCTTCCTGACCCCGATGGCTAACGGCAAAAAGATACAGCTCTACGACACGACGCTGCGCGACGGCTGCCAGTCCGAAGACGTGTCGCTGACGGTGGACGACAAGCTCACCATCGCAGCGCGCCTGGATGAATTCGGCTTCGATTACATCGAGGGTGGATGGCCCGGCTCCAACGAGCGCGACGCAGCCTTTTTCACCGAGGTCAGGAAACTCAAGCTGCGGCATGCCAAAATCGCGGCCTTCGGCTCCACCCGCCGCGCCAACCTCAAAGCGTCGCAGGATCGCAACCTGGAGTTGATCCTGCGCGCCGGCGCTCCGGTGGCCACGGTGGTCGGCAAGACCTGGGACCTGCATGTGCGCGAGGCGCTGCGCATTTCGCACGAGCATAACTTCGAAGTCATCCACGACACCATCGCCTACCTCAAGAAGCACGTCGATGAGGTGATCTTCGACGCCGAGCACTTTTTCGACGGCATGGCGGCCAACCAGGATTTCGCGCTGAAATGCCTGAGCGCGGCCGCCGATGCGGGTGCGGACCTGATTTGCCTGTGCGATACCAACGGCGGCCGGCTGCCCTTTGAAATCGAGGAAATGGTGCGGCTAGCGCGGGCGGCCGTGAGCTGCCCGCTCGGCATCCACTGCCACAACGACTCCGACGTGGCGGTGGCCAACACGATCGCCGCGGTGCGGGCGGGCGCGGTGCAGATTCAGGGCACCGTCAACGGCTTCGGCGAGCGCTGCGGCAACACCAACCTGATTTCGGCGATCGCCAACCTGCAGCTCAAGATGGGATGCCAGTGCGTGCCGCAGGCCAAGCTCAAGTCGCTGCGCGAGTTGTCGACGCTGGTCTACGAACTGGCGAATATCACCCCTATCGCGCGCCAGCCTTACGTCGGCCGCAGCGCGTTTGCGCACAAGGGGGGCCTGCACGTCTCCGCGATTCAGCGCAACGCCCGCACCTACGAGCATATCGACCCGGCGCTGGTCGGCAACGACCGGCGCGTGCTGCTCTCGGAGCTGGCGGGCCAGAGCAACATCGTCTACAAGGCGCGCGAGTTCGGACTGGATATCGATCCTAAGGATGACAAGGTCAGCGCGCTGCTGGCCGAGCTTAAGCGCCTGGAAGGCGAGGGCTACGCCTTTGACGGCGCCGACGCCTCCTTTGAGCTGGTGATGCTGCGTGCGCTGGGCCTGGAGCGCGAGCACTTCCGCCTGGTCAGCTTCCGCGTCTTCGACGACAAGTGGGACGAGGACCAGGTGCCCTTCAGCGAGGCGATCGTGGTGATCGACGGTCCCGACGGGCGGCGCAGCCGCAACTCCGCGATCGGCAACGGCCCGGTCAACGCCCTGGATTCGGCGTTGCGCAAGGCGCTGGTGCCTTACTATCCGAACCTGGCCGCGATGCAGCTTAGCGACTACAAGGTCCGTGTGCTGGACAACGGGGCGGGCACCGCGGCACGGGTGCGCGTGTTGATCGAGTCGACCGACGGCAAACGGCGCTGGGGTACGGTGGGTGTTTCAAATAATGTGATCGAAGCAAGCTGGCAGGCGCTGGTCGATTCGGTCGAATACAAGCTCCATCGCGACCACGTCAAGCCGCGCGCGCAGCCCAAAGGCCGCAGAGCCGCCGCCGGCAGCGAGGGGCGTGCCCGCACCGCCGTCTGACGATCCTCAAACGCCAAGTTCGCCGAGGTGGTTTAAGCCATGGCCATTTTCAGCCGCCTGCGTGAAGACATTCAAACTGCACTGAACTGCGACCCCGCGGCGCGCAACGCCCTGGAGGTGGTGCTGGCCTATCCCGGTCTGCACGCCATCTGGGCTTACCGCGTCGCCCATTGGATGTGGAACCATCGCCTGAGGCTGCCCGCCCGGCTGCTGAGCGAGCTGGCCCGATTCCTGACCGGCGTGGAAATCCATCCCGGCGCCACCATCGGGCGCCGCCTGTTTATCGATCACGGCGCCGGTGTGGTGATCGGCGAGACCTCCGAGATCGGCGACGACGTCCTCATCTACCAGGGAGTGACGCTGGGCGGCACCTCGCTCAAGAAGGAAAAACGCCATCCGACCATCGAGGACCACGTCATGATCAGCGCGGGCGCGTCGGTGATCGGGCCGGTGACAATCGGGCACGGCAGCCGCATCGGCGCGGGCGCCGTGGTAGTGTCCTCGGCGCCGCCCTACTCGACGATCGTAGGCATCCCCGGCAAGGTCGTGGAACGCGACCGCGCGCGCGACGTGGTGGACCTCGACCATGCCCGTCTGCCGGACCCGGTGGCGCGTGCCATCAACAACCTGACCGAACAGATCAACCGCATCGCGGCCCGCATCAACGAGATCGAGGAGCGTCAGGATTGCCTGGAGGACAAAATTTCCGAAGAGCCGCCCGCGCCGCGCCCGGATGACGCGTTACCCAAGCAGCGCTGAATTTGCGCCACCAGGTGATTTCCATCTCCGCTCCGACAACGGGGCAGGGGACAGACTGTCCCTGGTTGGTCTATAATCGATGGCTTGCATGGCGATCTATCTCGACCACAACGCCGGTGCCCCGATTCGGCCCGAGGTGCGCGCCGCGCTCGCACCGTTGCTGGAAGCGGGCGTGGGCAATCCGTCCTCCGTGCATCGCAGCGGTCAGGCGGCGCGCCGGATGCTGGAGCAGGCGCGCGGCCGGGTGGCGGCGCTGATCGGCGCGCGACCGGCACAAATCGTCTTTTGCAGCGGGGGAACCGAAGCCAACAACCTGGCCATCGCCGGAGCGGTGCGCGTCCGCAGCGGCCGGCATCGGATCGTCACCTCCGCCATCGAGCATTCTTCCATCCTCAAGCCCGTCGAGCGCCTGGAGGCGGAGGGAATGGAGGTGGTGCGGGTCACGCCGGACCATGAGGGGCGGCTTGATCCGCAGCGCATCATCGAACTCATCACCCGCGATTGCGCGCTGGTCGCGCTGGGGCTGGCCAACTCCGAGGTCGGCACGATCCAGGACTTGGCGCCAATAACGCAGGCCGCGCGCGATGCCGCTGCGATTTTCCATATCGACGCAGCGCAGGCCGCCGGCCGCATCGCGGTTGACGCGGCGCAACTGGGATGCGACCTGATGACGCTCAGCGGACACAAGCTGGGCGCGCCCGCCGGAATCGGCGCGCTGTATGTGCGCGACGCCTCGGCGCTGGCGCCGCTGATTGTGGGCGGACCGCAGGAGCGCGGCCTGCGCGCCGGCACGCCCAACCTGTTCGGCGCCGTGGGATTGGGCGCAGCGGCCGAGGCCGTATGCGCACGGATGGCGCAGGAATCCGCCACCATGGCGCAGTTGCGTAACATGTTGTTAGAGCGGCTCAGGGCCGCGATTCCCGGTCTGGCGGTGAACGGTCCGCGTCAGGCGGTGCTGCCCAATACGCTTAACTTACAGTTTCCCGGCGTGCTCGGCGAGACGATGCTGATCGCGCTGGACCTTGAGGGCGTGCAGGTTTCGATGGGCTCGGCGTGTGCAGCCGGGGCGGTCGAGCCCTCCCACGTGCTGCTCGCGATGGGCCGCGATGCGCAGGCGGCGCGCAGTTCGCTGCGCATCAGCCTGGGTTATTCGACCACACCGCGCGAGGTGGAGGAGGCCAGCGCCATTATCATCGCGACCTGGCGCAGGATTGCGCACGCGGCACAGCGCCAGGCGGCGGAGGCTGCGCCATGAGTGCGCGTGTGATTGCGGCGATGTCGGGCGGCGTGGACAGTTCCGTGGCCGCGGCGCTGCTGGTTGAGCAGGGCTGGGACGTAGTGGGGATCGCGATGCGTCTGGCGCCCGACAGCACGTCGCGCAGCGGCGGCCGCGCCGCCTGCTGTTCCTACGAGGATTTCGAAGACGCGCGGCGCGTCGCCGAGCGCATGAACTTTCCCTTCTATGTGATGGATCTGCGCGAGGAGTTTGACGCCGGTGTAATCGCGCCCTTCGTGGCCGAATACCTGGCCGGACGCACGCCCAATCCCTGCCTGCTGTGCAACCGCGACATCAAGTTCGACCGGCTGTGGCAGCGCGCCGGGACGCTGGGCGCCAGCTTCGTCGCCACCGGCCATTATGCGCGCATCCGGCGCGATGCGCGGGGCGTCTTTCATCTGCTGGCCGCCGCGGATGCGCGCAAGGATCAGTCCTACTTTCTGTATACCCTCAACCAGGCGCAGCTTGCCCGCACCCTGTTTCCGCTCGGTGCTATGACCAAGGAGCAGGTGAGGTCGATCGCCAAAAAGCTCGGTCTGGCCAACGCCGACAAGCCCGAAAGCCAGGAAATCTGCTTCGTTGCGGGCGGCGATTACGCCGCCTTCGTGCAGGCCCATAGTGCTCCCCAGCAAATCCGCCCCGGACCCGTGGTTGATTCGGAGGGCCGGGTGCTGGCGCGCCATGACGGGGTGCATCGCTTTACCGTCGGACAGCGCCGCGGCTTGGGTATCGCTGCGGGGCGCCCCTTGTATGTGCGCAGCATCAACGCTCAGAGCGGTGAAGTGACGGTGGGAGCACGCGCGGAGTTGGCCGCCCGCGGTCTGCGCGCATCGCGGCTGTGCTGGGTGGAGCCGGGCGCCGGCGCGCGCCGCGAATTCGAAGTCGAAGTCAAAATCCGCTACCGCCATCCGGCCATCCCCGCCCGCCTGAAGCTGACGGCGGCTGACCGGGCCGAGGTGGTTTTTGCCCGCGAAAACCCCGCTGTCACGCCCGGCCAGGCTTGCGTGTTCTATCGCGGCGAGGAGGTCCTGGGCGGTGGATTCATCGAGGGGGCGCTGCAAGGCTAAGGCGATGCGCTTTGCGATCACTACCCTGGGCTGCAAGGTCAATCAGTACGATTCGGCGATGATCGAGGCGCGCCTGGGCGCGGCCGGCCTGCAACGGTGCGACTTCGACCAGGTGGCCGACGTTTACGTCGTCAACACCTGCACCGTGACCGACCGCGCCGACGCCGAAAGCCTCAAACTGGCGCGCCGCGCGCGCCGCCTCAACCCCCACGCGCGCGTAATCATGACCGGATGCCTGGCACAGGCGAATCCCTCCACCTTGGCCGCGGCGCCTGAAGTCGATCAGGTGATCGGCCTGACCCGTATCGACGACCTGGTACGCGCCGCGGCCGGCCAGGACACGACGCGCGTGATGGTTTCCAATCTGCGCAAGGGCCGGGCCGCGATCGACGCCGCCGCAGTGGTTCCCGCCGGTCAGACCCGCGCCTTCCTGAAGCTGCAGGAAGGATGCGATCAGTTTTGCAGTTTCTGCATCGTGCCGTTCTCGCGCGGCGCCTCGCGCAGCGTGCCGCCCCGCCGGGTGCTCGAAGTGCTCGATGCGCTGCATGACCAGGGCTTCAAGGAAGTCATCCTCTCCGGCGTCCATCTGGGCGGCTATGGCAAGGACCTGTCGCCGCCGGTGACCTTGATGGCTCTGCTGGAGATGATCGCGGAGCGCTGTTCGATTCCGCGCGTGCGGCTGAGTTCGATCGACCCCGAGGAGCTGAGCGACGGGATAATCGACCTGGTGGCCGGCGCGGACAAGTTCTGCCCGCACTTTCATCTGCCGCTGCAAGCGGGCGACGACCGGATCCTGGAGCGGATGCGCCGCCGTTATCATACCGTCGACTACCGTGAGCGGGTCGAGCGGATTTTGGCGCGCATGCCGGAGGCGGCGATCGGAACCGATCTGATTGTCGGCTTTCCCGGCGAGACGGCTGAACACTTCGAACGCTATTTTGCGTTTATTCAAAGCTTGCCGCTGGCATATTTCCATGTTTTTCCCTATTCGGTTAGATCAGGTACGACGGCCGCCAGGTTGGGCGGCAAGGTCGACGCCCGTGAAATCAAGGTCCGCGCCGTGCGCCTGCGCGAGTTGGGCGAGCAGCGGCGCCTGGCATTCGTCAGGCGCTTTGTAGGGACAAGGCTGAAGGTACTGATTGAAGAGACTCGTGAGCCCGGCTGCCAGCGGCTGCGCGGTTACAGCCGCAACTACATCAAGGTCCTGATCCAGGGAGCGGATGAGCTTAAAAACCATGAGCTCGACGTTGAGGCATCGGCTGTCGACGGTGTGGCACTGGTTGGCAGGGTTGGTCAGCCCCAAGCCACCGCCGGGGGCAGCCGAGGCTGAGGCCGAGCAACGTCCGCTGGCGCTGGAACGGGCGGTCGGCTATTCCTTCACCCGTCCCGAACTTTTGAAGTTGGCCCTGACCCATCCCAGTGCCGCCGAAGGCAGCGATCAGCATTACGAGCGGCTGGAGTTTTTGGGCGACGCGGTGCTCGACCTGGCAATTGCCGACATGCTGATGCGCCATTTTCCCGACGGCAAGGAAGGACTGCTGTCACGCCAGCGCGCCTCGATCGTCAACGCCCGCACCCTGGCCGCCAAGGCACAGGCCATCGGACTAGGCCAGTGCCTGCTGCTGGGCCGCGGCGAGGAAAAGAGCGGTGGGCGGTACAAGACCTCGATTCTGGCAGCCGGCTTCGAAGCCCTAATCGGCGCGATTTATTCCGACGGCGGCCTGGCGCAGGCGCAGCAGGTGGTGGAGCGGCTGTTCGGCGGCGATATCGGCGGGCCGACGGTGGAACGTGATTACAAGACCGAGTTGCAGGAAGCGGCCCATCGCTTCTTCCGCGCCCATCCGGTCTACGAGGTGATCAGCGAGAGCGGACCCGATCATGCCAAACGCTTTGTCACCCGCATCCGTATCGGCTCGCGCCAGTTTGGCGTCGGCGAGGGATCGAGTAAGAAGCTGGCCGAGCAGGCCGCCGCGCGCCAAGCCCTGGAGGTGATTCGCAGCGAACAGGCGCCGCAAGGACAGCCACAGCAGGAGGGAGCCGATGGCCAGCGGCGGCGTTGAGTATCGGGCCGGCTACGTGGTGCTGTGTGGGCGCTCCAACGTAGGCAAGTCCACGCTGCTCAACAGGATCGTCGGCGAGAAGGTGGCAATCGTCACGCCCCGTCCGCAGACCACGCGCCGACGCATTGTCGGCGTCCGCACCGACCCCGACGCGCAATTGATTCTGGTCGACACCCCCGGTCTGCACGAAGCGACCCGGCTGCTGAATCGGCGCATGGTGGAGGTGGCGCGCGCGGCGATGGCCCAGGGGGATGTGCTGGCGGTGGTGGTCGAGGCCGGCGAGAGGCTTGCGGCGGAGGATCGCGCGGTCCTGGCCGAGGCCGCACGGCTTGGGCGGCCCACAGTCGTGATCATCAACAAGATCGATCTGGTGCGCCGCGCGTGGCTTATCCCGCTGGCACAGGAATGCCTGCGTCTGGTGCCCGGTGCGGAAATCGTGCCGGTCAGCGCCCTGTCCGGGGAGAACGTCGCGGAGTTGTGCACCACGCTCAAGGGGATGCTGCCGGCGGGACCCGCGCTGCTGCCAGAGGATCAGTACACCGATCAGACCGAGCGCGCGCTGGTCGAGGAAATCATCCGCGAAAAGATCTTCCTCGCGATGCGCCAGGAGATTCCGTTCTCCACCGCGGTCAAGGTCGAACAATTCACCGAGCTTGAAGACCGCGGCCTGGTGCGAATCCATGCCACCATCATCGTCGACCGCGACTCGCACAAGGGCATGATGATCGGGGCGGGCGGCCGCCGGCTCAAAGAGATCGGTCAGGCGGCGCGGCTCGAGATCGAGCAGCACCTGGGAATGAAGGTCTTCCTGGCGCTCAATGTTAAAGTCGAAAAGGACTGGACGCGCGACCCGCGCCGCCTCGCCGAGCTGGACCTGTAAGAGCCGAGCCTAGCGTCGAAGCAGGCATCGCCTGCCGCCGCAGATGGCTGACGGCCCCTCATGCGCTGACCGGAGTGCGGTTAAGGCGATGCGCATAGGTTTTACCATCAAGTGACTTTTTTGAGGGGATTTTCGAGAATCGCCGCTGGACGGCGCGCGAGCATGGGTGACAGGGTAGGTTGCGGCCTCCACGCCATAGAGTGAAAACCGTAAAGCCGCAGACAAAACAGCGCTGTAGTACACTACCGCCGCCTGCTCCGGCAGAGCGCAGACACGAATCCAGTCTCACCCGGAGCGCCGGGTAAATTGTGGACCGTGGGGCGTTCTGCGGCTAGACCGCAGCCCACCGCGGCGCTGCGTCAGCGCCCGGCAGGAATGGTCGCCTTATTCAGCCACTGGTCGATGGCCGAGCGGCGGAAGCGCCAATCGCTGCCGACCCTGAAGCCGGGAATCCGCTTGTTCTTGAGCAAACGGTAAATCGTGCTCGGATGACAAAGCAGATATTCCGCCAGCATCGGAACGGTCAGAATCTGATCGCCCGATTCCTTGGACGGCTTGGTCAGCAATGGATTGATCAGCGGAGGTTTCCCGCTCGCTCCATTACCTGCGGCCTTGGCTTCGCCGTTGCTGGTTGCCTTTACGCGCCCCATCGCCTTGCTCTTTTTTGCCAACTTTTTCACGGGTCTAATGCGGTTCTGTGCAATTAGCTTGCCATCCGCGCCCGGGGCGGCTCCCGCCCGATTTCGGCCAAGAGTGCTATGACGGCTATTTTCAGCAAACGGCAGCTTTCCCGCCTAAACCGCAACTGTGGCAACGAACCATATTGTCGAGAAACTAGCGGCTTTTTCACCGCCGCCGCCCAGGCTGACCAATCGTTCAGACCAGGACAATCTAACCCCGTTCGGTTTTTGCAAGCAAGAAAAATGACGCGCCTGGAGGCTGCTCACTAGCGCCGTGAGGCGGGGAACTGTGCCACGCAGGTTGTGCAGGGTGTCGCACTTTTCCACGCTTTCTGACGCCCTCGGATACAGCTTGAATTATTCGGAGAGCTGATGAGCGAATGCTAAAAAACCGCTAAAATTTTATTGATGACTGCTACGCGGACATGCACAAGCCGTACAGCGCTGCCCGGAGTCAGCCCCGGACTGCCGGTCGTGAGCCTGGTAGGACGCGCTAATGCGGGCAAATCCACACTTTTTAATCGAATTACCCGCCGCGGCCGCGCCATCGTCAGTCCCATTGCCGGTACCACCCGCGACCTCAACCTGCTCGCCGCCGAGCATCAGGGCCGCCACTTCGCTGTGGTTGACAGTGGTGGATTGGAGCTGGGCGCCGAGGGACTCAGCGAGCGCGTTGCGGCTGAGGCGCTGCGGGCGGTTGCCGCCGCCGATGTGGTGGTGTTCGTGGTGGACGGCAGGGCCGGGCTGAGCGCCGCCGATACCGAAGCCCTGTCGCTGATTCGCGAGGTCGGCCGTCCCATTCTGCTCGCCGTCAACAAGCTGGATTCGCCCGCGCTCGATGCCGGCGCGGCGGAGTTCCATAGCCTCGGCGTAGAGCGGCTGTTCATGGTCTCGGCTTCGCATGGCCGGGGAGTGGAAGAATTGCTCGACGCGATTGTTGAGCTGCTGCCGACTCAATCGGCACAGGCAGCGGCGCCGGTGGATTTGCGGATCGCGCTGATCGGCCGGCCCAACGTCGGCAAGTCATCGCTCACCAACTGCCTGGCCCGAGCGCAGCGTTCACTGGTGGATGCCACGCCGGGCACCACCCGCGACCCCGTCGACGTCAGGATCGCCTCCGACGGTCACGAACTCATTCTGATCGACACGGCCGGTATCCGGCGGCCGGCCCGCGTCGAGGGCGAACTGGAACGTCATTCGGTGGGGCGCGCGATCGAGATCATCCGCCGCGCCGAAGTCCTGCTGCTGGTCGTGGACGCCAGCGAGGGTATTACCGATCAGGACGCGCGGCTGGCACGCCTGGTGGAAAGCGCAGACCGCGCCTTGATGGTGATCTGCAACAAATGGGATGTTGCAGCGCGAACCGGTCGCAAACAGGCCTCCTTCACTCGCGACGCCCATCAGCGCTTTCCGTTCCTGGAATTCGCCCCGTTGATCTATACCTCGGCGACCACCGGCGACGGTGTGCGCGACATCCTGCCCGAGGCGCTCAGAGTGGGTGCGAATTTCCGCGCGGTCTTCCAAACCGCCCATCTAAATCGCATCCTGGAGCAGGCTACCGCGGCGATGGACCCGCCGCTGGTGGCCGGGCGGCGCCTTAAGCTGCTTTATGTGACGCAAGTTGCCAGCTCCCCGCCGCGTCTGATGTTCTTCTCCAATCTGGAGCGCGACATCCCGGCCCATTATATCCGCTTTCTGGAAAATCGCTTCCGCGCAGCCCTGGGACTGAGTGGCACGCCGCTGCGGATGGTGTTCCGCAAACGCGGCGCGGTTAAAAGTGATCATCGCCAGGCGGCGGCTGCCGACTACGATCAGGATCGGTGAGCGAGCGCGCCTCCAACATGACGATCGCGGACATGCGCATCGGAGATCGCGCCTGGGTCGACCCGAACGCGTGGGCGCCGCTGCGCGACGGCACCAGCTTTCTACTGGGGACCTTTCCTGCCTATGCCGAACCCGATGAAGCGGCGCGGATGCTAATCGAGCGGGTAGCCGGCGGATGGCTGGTGCACGCCAGCCAGGTCAACAATCCCAACTGGCGCATCAGCCGCGGCCTGCCATGGCCGGGCGCCGGCGAGGGCGACCTGATGCCGGTTGTGAAAATCCTGTGAGGCGCGCCGTTGACCGCTATTCGCCGGGATTGTGCGCTTGGTTAATATTAAACGAACGGCCCGGGCGCTTGCGATGATTTTAATTCTCGACTTTGGCAGCCAGTACACGCAATTGATAGCGCGACGCGTGCGCGAGGCGCGGGTCTATTGCGAAATCCATCCGTATAACCTGGCGCTGGAGAAGATTCGCGCGCTCAATCCAAGGGGCATCATCCTGTCCGGCGGTCCCGCCAGCCTCTACGAACGCGATGCACCCAATATCGAGCGTGCCGTGCTGGATATCGGCTGTCCGGTGCTGGGTATCTGCTACGGCATGTACGTGATCGCGCAACACTTCGGCGCCCGCAGCGCCGGTGCCGCGCGCCGCGAGTACGGCCCCGCGACCCTCACCATCGACCAGCCCGACGAACTATTCGAGGGGCTGGGCGGCAGCCAGCATCTGGTGTGGATGAGCCACGGCGACCGCGTCGAGGAGCTGCCGCAGGGTCTGTGCGCGATCGCGCACACTGACAATTCGCCCTACGCCGCGGTGCGCAGCCACGACGGCCGCCTGCGCGGCATCCAGTTCCATCCCGAAGTTGTCCATACGCCGCAGGGTGTCGCCATCCTGAGCAACTTTGTTCACAGGATTTGCGGCGAGCCCGGCGATTGGACGATGGCCAACTTTATCGAGACCAAGGTCGCCGACATTCGCGCCCGGGTTGGCGCGCAGGATCGGGTCCTGATGGGCCTGTCGGGCGGCGTGGATTCGTCGGTGGCTGCGGCGCTGATCCATCGCGCGATTGGCGACCGCCTGCACTGCGTGTTCGTCGATACCGCCTTGCTGCGCGCCGGCGAGCGTCAGCGGATGGAGGAGGTGTTCGCTCGTCAACTCGGTATCGCGCTGACGGTTGCCGATGCCTCGCAGTTGTTTTTAGAGCGGCTAGCGGGTGTCACCGACCCCGAGCACAAGCGCCGCATCATCGGGCATACCTTCATCGAGGTCTTTGAGCAGCAGGCCCGGGCGTTGGGCGGCGCGCGCTTTTTGGGTCAAGGCACGCTCTATCCCGACGTCATCGAATCGGTG
>Ga0070740_10004905_pt1 | contig 12802 bp, 15 predicted proteins | sample Coa_R2_FD_67286 | JGI IMG/M metagenome (GOLD analysis project Ga0070740, IMG submission 67286) | Surface soil microbial communities from Centralia Pennsylvania, which are recovering from an underground coalmine fire - Coalmine... | ecosystem: Environmental > Terrestrial > Soil > Unclassified ...
TACTGCGCACGCTTCGGCACTTCGAGACCCAGCAGTTTCTCCACCGCCAGGCAATACACCAGGTTGTTTCCCAGGGGATTCAGGTAATCGATCCGGTCCGTCAGGGTAATCGCCTGCGAATACGTCTTGTCTTCGCAGGATTTCTCGATGCCCGTATGCAGGTAGCCGATGTCCGGAACCGCTTTCACCACCGTCTCGCCGTCCAGCTCCAGCAGGACGCGCAGCACTCCGTGTGTGGAAGGATGTTGTGGCCCCATGTTCAGGACCATCGTTTTGGCTGCGCCCGTGGCTGTCTCGACCGTCGTCATCACGAACCTTTCGTGTACTTCATCGCAATGCTCGGAATGTCGCGATACCCCGTGACCGGATAGTCCTTGCGGTGCGGGTGCCCCTCCCAATCATCCGGCAGGAGAATGCGGCGCAAATCCGGATGACCGTTGAAGCGGATTCCCATAAGGTCGAAAATCTCGCGCTCCATCCATCCCGCGCCCGGCCAGACCGGCACCAGGGAATCCACCGTGGGGTCGTCTCCGGAAAGCTTCACGCGCAGCCGCACTCTCGCTTTTCGGGGAATCGAGGTCAGGTGGTAGCTTACTTCAAAGCGCGGTTCGACGGGGTATTTGTCCACGCAGGTCGCGTCCGAAAGCAGGTCGAACTGAAGCTCCTGCCGGCAGCGCTGCGCCACCTCCCGCAGCACGTTTCGCGGCACCACAATCGTGGTTTCTCCATGAAACTCGATGACCTCCGTCACCGCGCGCGGATTCCACGCGCGCAAGTGCTCGGCTACAACATCAGCATTCTGGCTGGCGTCTCCCACGTTTCCCCAAACCCGCCTGACCGGCTACCGGTGCCAGTCGAGCGCGCCCTTTTTCCAGAGATAGAAGTACCCGGCGAGCAGCACGGCGATGTAAATCATCATTTCCACAAAGCCGTACATGCCCAGACTGCGAAACACATAGGCCCACGGATACAGGAAGATGGCCTCGACGTCGAAGAGGATGAATACCATGGCCACCAGATAGAACTTCACGGAAAACGGCTCCCGAGCGTCTCCTGTAGGCTCCATGCCGCACTCGTACGGTTGCTGCTTTGCGCGGCTTGGCCGCTTCCAGCCTACCAATGCCGAAAGCGTCGTGATCAGGCCGGCGAGAAGGGCCGCTATCAGCAGGTGTAAAACAAGCGGAGCGTACGTATGAAGGCCTGAACCACTCATAAGCGAAGCGCTATAATAACGATTCAACCGCCGGTCGGTCAAATGCCGGAGAAAATTTTTTGCGTGCTCCGACGCGATCGGGGAACTCGTCTCGGAAAAAGGCAACATGATCTTCGGTCGCAACACCAACGTCGCCATTCACAACGTGGTCTATCATGTTCAGACCGAGGACCGCGGGGCCGCGAACGCGCTCATTGAAACGACCGTCTATTGCCGCGGCCGCGTTCTGCATCGCCTCACCAACAATTATTTCGATTTGCTCCCGCTCGATTCGGACAAGGAAGCCGCTCTGAAGCTCCGGCTGGACGCGCAGCACCGCACCGTGCTCGAAGAGATGCGCTCCGGGGCGCTTTCGCTTACACCGCCACCCACGCCGGTCTCGGAGGGCGCCGCCGCCCCGCCGAGCGCGCCTCTCCTCGTTCTCGAATTGACGAATGCCGGATCCTGGCTCAAAGCCAGGCACGCCACTCTCGATGTTGCCGTGAAGAATTCCGCCGGGAGTGTGGTGTCAGGAGCGCAGGTCGCTGCCCGCGTGGAAGGCGCTGCCACTCCCGCGGAGGTGACCGCGGTTTCTGACGCAAATGGCTTGGCTCACCTCGAATTCGATATGCCGCATCTCTCCGCTCCCGAAGCCGCTATCGTCATCGACGCGTCTCAGGGCGCCTCTCGCGGCCATCTTAAGTTTCAGTTGCGTGCCAAGCCTCGAGTCCCCGCTACCTGAGCATCGCAACCATCGCCCGCATTATGCGAAAATAAAACCGTGCCCGTCCAAATCACAATTACCGTCAACGGACATTCGCACTCCGCGAACTCCGGCTCTACCGTAGCCGATCTGCTTCGGGTTCTCGGCCTCGAATCCGGCCGCGTGGCCATCGAACGCAATCGTGAAATTCTGCCGCGCTCGCGGTGGCTCGAAACTTTGCTCGCCGACGGCGACAACTACGAGATCGTTCATTTCGTCGGCGGCGGCTAGACTTCCCATCGCTTCCCGCTCGCCACTCTTCGGCGGTAACCTCAAGTAGCTTTGCGGCCCGACTTACACCAGCTCCAGCAAATGCCCCATCTTCGATTTCTTCACCTGCAAGTACGCCCGCGAAATCCGCGAAACTCGCGGCTGGCACGGCACGCGCTCCACCACGCGGATCCCCGCCTCCTCCAACTGCCTCATCTTTTCTGGATTGTTGGAAAGCAGCCGGATTCGCTTTGCCCCTAATTGCTTCAAAATTCTTGCCGGAAACTCGTACTCCCGCGCGTCCGCGGCAAATCCCAGTCTCTCATTTGCTTCGACCGTATCCATTCCTTCATCCTGCAATTCGTAGGCGCGCAACTTGTTCATCAGCCCAATCCCGCGCCCTTCTTGGGGCAAATAGATCAGCACTCCCGCCGCCGCTTGCCCGATCTTTTTCAGGGAAAGCTCCAGTTGGGCACGGCAGTCGCAGCGCAGCGAAGTCAGAACGTCTCCCGTCAAGCACTGCGAATGAACCCGCACCAGCGGTGCCGCTTTGCCTTTTACATTTCCCCGCACCAGCGCAACGGCCTCTTCGTTCGGACCGTTTCCCGCAAATCCGTAAATTTCAAACTTTCCAAACCGCGTTGGCAGGGCTGCCCGCGCCACGATTCTCAGCTTCGTTTGGCCAGTGCGCTTTTTGGTCGTCATGGGAATTTTCAAGTATAGCAGTTGGGAGCCTCGCCCCAATTCGCGCGTTTCTGGAGGTTCTGCTCTGACCCTCGGTCAGAATGCTTCCATTGCCTCTTTCTCGCCACTGGCCACTCGTCGCTCGCCACTTGCCGGTTTTTGCCGTATTCTCCATTTACATCCGCCATGGAAAGCCTGTTCTCCGTCAAAGACTTCCTTTTCACGCTCCTCCTCAAAGTCGGTGTCGCTTCTTCCTTTGGCGCTCTCCTCGCCCGCTGGAACACCTTCCGCCGCGTGCTCTTCACCGAACAGCGCGACTCCGACCAAAAGCTCAAGCTCATGCTCTTCATGACGCCGCTGCTGCTTTTCGGTGTCACGCTCCGTTTGGTCGGACGTCAGTACGATTTCGCCGACCTTTCCCTCGAAGGCGCTTTTCTCATGGGACTTCTCGGTGGCCGCGTGGTTGGCCCGATTGGCGGCGCGATCGTTACTATTCCCGCGCTGGTTGCTCACGAATGGCTCGCCATGCCCGTCGCTTCCGGCGCCGGACTCATCGGCGGCCTTATCCGCCAGGCGATTCCGAACAAGGAAGACCTCTGGAATTTCGGCCCCTTCACCTTCCTGAACATTCCCAAGGCCGCCGTTCGCCTGATGCGCAAGCGCGAATTCTCCTGGGAGATGCTTCCGCTCATGGCTTGCGTCGGCCTGGAAGTCGGCCGCGTCGCTCTCGCGCTCGCCACGAAGCCCAAATGGCTTTACTCCGTCAATCCCGCCTGGAACTGGTGGCTTTGCCTCGCCGTCATCGCCACGCTCATGTCCGTCGCCGCTCCGCTCAAAATCTGGAATAACACCCGCATCGAGATGAACCTTGAACGCCACCAGCAGCTCCTTCTCAAGGCTCGTGTGGACGCCCTCTCTCGCCAGATCAACCCCCACTTCCTGTTCAATACTCTCAATACCGTTTCCGCCCTCGTCCGGATGGACCCGGACTCCGCCCGCGGCGTCGTCCTTAAACTCAGCAACATCCTCCGCCGCCTTCTTCGCAAGCACGAAACTTTTGTTCCGCTCCGCGACGAATTGCAATTCATCGACGACTACCTCGACATCGAAGTTGCCCGCTTCGGCAAGGACAATCTGGAAATCGTCAAGCAGATCGATCCGGGCACGCTCGAAGCCTTCATCCCAAGCATGCTTTTGCAGCCCATTGTGGAAAACTGCTTGAAGCACGGCCTCGCGCCCAAGCTCGACGGCGGCAAGATCCAGCTCCGCACCACGCAGCGCAACGGCCGCCTCACCATCGAAATCGAGGACAATGGCATCGGCATCTCCGAGGAAAAGATGCCCCACGTGTACGTGGAAGGCATTGGCCTGAGCAATGTGCGCGAGCGGCTTCGCGTCCTCTATGGCGCCGATTTCCACCTTGAAATCGAAAGCCGCCCGGGGCAGGGAACTCTCATCCGCATCGAAGTTCCGGAACTCGTCCCCGCCCTTCAGCCCATCGCCTGACTCCCTCGGCCGCAAGCCCCCTCTTGTTCCAGTCTAGACACGAATAAGGGAGAGCTTGCGTGGCTGGGAATGGAAATTTGCGCTTGACAATCTAGCAGTAGTAGCAGTATATTCTGTACATACAGAAAAGACAGATTGTAGGGAAATATCCATGACTGCTACCGCCAAATTCACGCTGACTCCCGTGGCGCAGAAGTTTGTCCTGCACTGGGGTGAAATGGGCACCCGCTGGGGCATCAACCGTACCGTCGCCCAGGTTCATGCGCTCCTGTTTCTCTCCCCCAAGCCTCTTCCCGCCGACGAAATCTCCCAGACCCTTGCCGTTGCCCGCTCCAACGTCAGCACCAGCCTGCGCGAACTGCAGGGCTGGGGCATTGTCCGTGTCGTTCACGTTTTGGGCGACCGCCGCGACCACTTTGAAACGTCCAAGGACGTCTGGGAGATTTTTCGCACCGTGGCGGAAGAACGAAAACGGCGCGAGATCGATCCGACGTTGCGAGTGCTCTCCGAATGCGTTCAGGAGGCCAGGTCGGGACCCCGGAGCGATCCCTACACACGCGAGCAGCTGGAAAGTATGCAGGAGTTTCTCACCGCGATGACCGGACTCTTCGAGGAAGTGATTCGCATGCCGATTCCTGCGCTCAAAGGCGTCGTCAAGCTGCGCGGCAAGGTGATTTCGCTGCTCGCTTCGGACAAAAAGAAGGCAGGCTGACCATGATCTCGCTTGCTTCTGAATTCACGGACGCAAAATCTCGTCACGCGCGTGGCTGGCTCTTCTACGACGCGGAATGCAAATTTTGCGTGCGGTTCGCGCGCTGGCTCGCGCCCGTTCTCGACCACCGTGGTTTCGCTCTCGCTCCGCTGCAGGATCCGCGCGTTGGCGTGCTCCTCGGCCTTTCGCGAATGGAGCTGCTGCGCGAATTGCGGTTCCTGCTTTCCGACGGCAGGCAGTTCGGCGGCGCGGACACTCTTGTGGCTCTTGCTCGAGAAATCTGGTGGGCGCGCCCGTTTGCCTGGCTCGTCAGAATTCCGGGCGGAAGACCACTTCTTCATCTCGCTTATCGTTGGTTCGCCGCGCGCCGCGCCTGCCTCCATGCCGCTTGTTCCGCTCAAGTTCATCCGGTTTAGAAGGTTAGGCTGCAAGTTCGCGTGAGGCGCGATGTTTTCGTCCAAACAAGGAACTCGTCTCCAATCCGAACGAGGCACAAAATGCAACTTCCGAATCTCTGGCAGTGGCAAGGACGGATCACCCGCAAGACGTATTTCATCGTCGGCGTCGCGGCCTTTGCCGTAAAGTTCTTCCTCGACTGGCTCGCAGTTACGCGCCTCTTCCATCGGCCATGGAGCCTCCTGAATTATTGGCGACCTTTCGGCCTCATCCATAACATCGGAAACATCACAAGTCCTGAGCGAGGTATGGCCTTCGTGCTCCTGACTCTCGCGCTCCCGTTTCTCTGGATCGGCCTTTCCATGACCGTCCGGCGTTTGCGCGACGTTGGCCAGCCGGTCTGGCTCGTCGTGCTCTTCTTTGTCCCCCTGGTCAATCTTTTCTTCTTTGCCGGATTGAGCCTTCTGCCCTCTGCAAAGGAGCTTCGCAAGGAGGATGCCGCGCCCTGGCCCGGCCCTTCCATCCTTGATGCCTGGATTCCGCGTACGCCCGCCGGCAGCGCCCTTCTGGCCATCGCGCTTACCGCTACGATGGGCCTCCTTTTTACGTTTCTGGGAGCAAGTGTGCTGCGCGATTATGGCTTCGGCTTGTTTGTCGCCTTGCCGTTCAGCCTCGGCCTCTTCTCGGTCCTCACGCACAGCTACCGGGAGCCGCGCAGCTTCGGCTCTTGCATGAAGGTTGCCTTGCTTCCCATCGGGATTCTGGGTGCTGTTCTGCTGGTTGTCGCGCTCGAAGGCCTGATCTGTATTCTGATGGCCGCGCCGCTTGCTCTCGCCCTTGCCGCTCTGGGTGGCGCCCTCGGCTATGCCGTTCAGGCGGCGCATTGGGGACGCAAACAAACCGCCGCCATGTTGTCGGTTGCGTTTCTCTTCACGCCTTCGTTCTTCAGCTTGGAGCACTTCGCCGGGCCGCAGCCCTCAACCTTCGTCGTCAAATCCGTCGTGGAAGTGAACGCTCCGCCGGAAAAAGTCTGGAACGAAGTCATCGCTTTCGCAGAAATTCCCCCGCCGCGGGAGGCGCTTTTCCGCGCCGGCATCGCCTATCCGATTCGCGCGGAAATCTATGGCCGCGGCCCGGGCGCCGTTCGCCATTGCGTTTTCTCCACGGGTCCGTTTGTCGAGCCGATTCAGGTTTGGGACGAGCCGCATCTTCTTCGCTTCAGCGTGACCGAAAATCCCGCGCCCATGGAGGAACTGACGCCGTACAAACACATCGAGCCGCCCCATCTCCACGGCTTCTTTGAATCGCATCAGGGCCAGTTTCTGCTCACCGCGCTTCCCGGCAACCGCACGCGCCTCGAAGGCACCACCTGGTACACGCACACGCTCTGGCCGGAATCCTACTGGCGTCTTTGGTCCGACTACGTCATTCATCGCATCCACCTGCGCGTCCTCAACCACATCAAATCTCGCGTCGAGGCAGCTTCTGTCCCCGAGGAAACAAATCAGAAGAAGGGCACGGAGGAATTGGGTCGCTCCAGTGAACGGTGAGAGAGAAGAAAAAACCTTTTGCTACGCCGAGGCCGCCCGAGTCTCCGAGAGCACGCGCTGATAGTAGCGTTCGTACTGGGGAATGATGTCGTTTGCGCAGAATTTCTTCCGTGCATCCATACGGGCCCGCTGGCCCATCTCGCGGCCGCGGTCCGCGCGCGAAAGGATTTCGATCGCGTATTTCGCCGCGCTGGCAACGTCTCCCGGCTCGACTAGGTAGCCGTCCACGCCATGCTCGACCACTTCCGGCACGCCACCCACGTTCGTTGCGATCACCGGAACTTCGCACGCCATCGCTTCCAGCGCCGCCAGCCCGAACGACTCCAGCCGTGAAGGCAGCAGGAATAAATCCGCGCTCGCCAGCTTCTGGTACACCTGGTCCTGCTTGCCCAGGAACAAAACGTCTTTCTGCAGTTTCTTCTTCCGCACCAGGTATTCCGCGGCGCCACGATCCGGCCCGTCGCCGATGAGCACCAGTTTCGCCGGCATCTTTGCGCGGACCAGTGCGAAGATTTCCACGGCATCCGTCACACGCTTCACCGGCCGGAAATTCGAGAGATGCATCAGGATGGGCTCGCCCGCGGGCGCCACCTGCGCGCGCAGTTGCCCGTCCGCCGCGCGCGTGTAGAGATCGCAATTCACGAAGTTTGGGATTACTTCGATGGGCCGCTTGATGTCGAACTCCTTGATCGTCTGCCCGAGCAGGTACTTCGAGATGGCCGTAACGCCGTCGCTCTGCTCGATCGAGAACTTCGTAATCGGCAAATAGCTGCGGTTGCTTCCCACCAGCGTAATATCCGTTCCGTGCAGCGTGGTGATGAACGGCAGCCGCCGCGGCGCGGCCATGGATCTGGCCAGCAACGCGCTCACCGAATGAGGAATCGCATAGTGCACGTGCAGAAGGTCGAGCGATTCCGCCTCGAATACCTCCAGCATCTTTGTCGCCAGTGCCAGAGTGTAGGGCGGGTGATCGAACAGCGGGTAGGACGCCACTTCCACCTCGTGGAAATGGATATGCGGGTCCGCCAGGTTCATGCGGATCGGCGCGGCGTAGCTGATAAAATGGATGTCGTGCCCGCGCGCGGCGAGTTCCTGGCCGAGCTCCGTGGCCACGACACCGGAGCCGCCGTATGTTGGATAGCAGGTGATGCCGATGCGCATCTGCTTGCCTTACCCGGGACGCGAGACTAGCACACTCGCTCCCGCTTGCTGGTAGAATGGCTTGCCTGTCGGCGGGTGCCGCGACACGCGCCTTGGCGCCATTGCCTGGATCACCCCATTAGACGCAAAAGCCGGAACGTCCGTGACATGCCGTTACTGGGTCATAAACGGTTGAACCGTTGGAAGTTAGAAGTCGCCGGGAGGGGAACTGGCCCCAATGCCGCGTAGCTCGACGAAGAATAGCGCTTCCGATCATGCTGTCGCACTGGTCCGCCGCCGCATGAAGCGCAGCCGTCTCTCCGTGCTTCTCGGGTTCGTTCCGGAAAGCGTCGGCAAGGGCCGGGCCGTCCTGCGCATGGACGTCAAGGAACGCCACCGGCAGATTCACGACGTCGTCCACGGCGGGGTTTTGGCTGCGCTCGCGGATACGGCAGGAGCCATCGCTGCCTACACCGCCGTACCGGAAGGCGTCGAAATCGTCACCATCGAGCTGAAAATCAACTATTTGACGCCGGTTCCCCGCGGGCGCATCCGCGCTGAAGCCGCGGTTTTGCGCGCCGGACGGAATTTCGTGGTCACCGAATGCGAAATTTGGACCGCGGAAGGCGTACTGGCCGCAAAAGCACTGCTCACGTTCGGAGCAGCCGCCGGACACTCCCTGCAAAGGGGATAACTTACTCCACTCCGCCGTTCGCGGCTTCTTCGCCTTCTTTGTAAACGTACTTGATGACGCGCTTGAAAATCAGGAGATTCGGGCTTCCCGTCCGCGTCAGCTTGATGCAGTCCCGGTCATACCATTCGATGGTGCCGTGCAGGATCTCGCCGGTATCGAGAACCACGGCCATGGGCGTGCGCGATTGCATTTGCTTGACCCAGTAGAAATTTTCGGCGTGCGTCGTTTCGGGTGGCGCCGGTTTCTTGCTGGGCACTGGGCCATTGTGACTATTGGGACGAGGCGGTATTTGCTCCTTTACGTCCGAGTAACCCGGACGAAACATTCTGCGATTCACCATGACTTCTCCTTAATTGCCCGAAGGAGGGATTATTATCAGTACTGTTGGTGAGATGCGTCCTAAAGGGAACGGGTTACAGCAGGCCCAAGTTTTTTTGAGGACTCGTCTGGCTGCTTGAGAAGGCCGCCGCACACTAGCTGCCCATGGCTTCCGGCGCAAGAGAAACGGCCATCGCGTCGAAGCCCAACTGCCGGTTCGCATTCCGCCGAGCTCCGGCATGCAGTTCGTCCAGAGAGCGCAGCGCCCGCATCACCCACTTCGCATCCACCGTTCTCGCCAGTGCCGCCAGCTCTTTCGCGAGCGCTACGTTTCGCAGCGCTGGTTCGCGGACACCGGAAGTGAGTTCCAGCAAGTCGCAAAGCAATCCGTAGAACACCTCGAGCTGCTCCTCGAACGACGCGTCCTTGTTCTTGGCCATTGCGGAAGTGCTCGCGAAAAGCTGGGCAAAGCCCTGGCCTCGCGCGGCCCGCTCGAGGATGCGCAGCGCCTCGCGGCGCGATTCGAGCGCGGCGTTCACGTCCATTTCCAAAGCGGCGCCCGGGCTTCCTTCCGCCAGCTGCGCCGCCCGCCGGATTTCCGCGGGAGAGCGCCGCGACTTCTCCTTGAGAATTTCTTCCACCTCCTCTTGCGCCAGCGGGGCGAAATGGAACTGTAGGCACCGGGAAACGATCGTTGGCAGAAGCGCGGAGGACGAGGATGCCGTGAGGATCAGCGTCGCCGTTCCCGGAGGCTCTTCGAGGATCTTCAGGAAAACGTTGGCCGCGTCCCAGCGCATGGTATCCGCGCCTTCCAGAATAAACACGCGGCGGCGCCCCGTCGGCTGAAAATACGCGGCTCGCTGCACCGCGCGCAGCTGGCCGATGCGCAGCATGGGCCGCGCCACGGGATTCTTGAGCCGCACCGGGTCGGGAACCAGCGCCCAAACGTCGGGGTGCGTCTGCAGAATCAGCGGCACGCGCTCGACCGTCGCGGCATCCGCGCTCTCTCCGCGCTCCGCGAGCCCTTGCTCGATCAGCCGCTGCGGCTCCGCGAGCAGCCCGATTCGCTTGCAGGTGTCGCATTCGAGGCAGGCATCGTCCGTCAGGCGCTCGCAATTCGCGGCTTGCGCAAACATCCTCGCGAGCGTGAATTTCCCGACGCCGCGCGGCCCCGTAAAGAGCAACGAATGGGGAACCCGGCCGCTTCGCAGCGCCCCTCGCAAAGCGGCGACGATCCGTTCATTGCCGTGAAAATCGGAAAAGCCCATAGCCTACAGTTTCTCCAGTCCGGAGAGCAGCGGCTCAACCGCGGCCAGGACGTCGCGGGAAATTTCCTCGGGAAGCCTCATGCCGCCGCGGACGCTGTCAAAACATTGGATCGTGGCCCAGGGCGAACGCCGGGATAGCAGATCGTACATGTCCGCCGCGTCCGCCAAATGGCTCAGGCTCGCTTCCTGGATATCCTGCGCCGCGCCGGTGTAGCTGCGGGCGGACTTCCGGGCAACAAGCGCCTGCGCTTCCTGCGGCGGTACGCGCAGATAAATCACAAGGTTCTCTCGCGGCAGGTCATAGATGCCGTACTCTAGATGTTCGATCCAGCGCAGGAAGTCCGCCCGCTTCTCGGCGGGCGCGCGCGCCGTCTGATGCGCCAGATTCGAGGCGATGTAACGGTCGGCCAGAACCACGCTCCCGTCGCCGAGGGCCTTGGTAAGTCTAGACCTCGCCTCAAACCGGTCTCCTGCGTAAAGCAGCGCAGTAAAGTGCGGGTCCACACTTTCCAGCGGGCCGAAATCGCCGTTCAAAAACTGTCCGACCATTCGCCCGAACCAGGAATCGTATTGCGGAAAGCTGATGGAATGGACCGAATATCCCCGTGCGGCGAGTTCGTGTTCGAGCAGCCGGACTTGCGTTTGCTTGCCGCTGCCGTCAATGCCTTCGAATGCGATCAATATGCCCGGTTTGGTCATTCCAGACGCGATGAGCGCCAGAAAAGTCTAACCGGACTCGCTCGGAGCCGCAACGCCGCGCATGGTACGATTTGATTCTTGCCATGAGGGAGAATCTCCTGCACCAAAATCTCGAAAGGGTTCGCGAGCGCATCGGCGCTGCGGCTCGGCGCGCCGGGCGCCGCCCGGAAGAGATTACGCTTATCGCCGCGTCCAAAACCCACCCGGCGGAGGCGATCCGCGCGGCGTTTGGCGCGGGAATCCGCCACTTTGGCGAAAACCGCGTGCAGGAATGGGAAGGGAAGCGGCCGGGCCTTTTCGAACTTCCGGCACGATGGCACTTCATCGGCCACCTGCAAGGCAACAAGGCGGCCCGCGCGGCGCGGCTCTTCCACAGCATCGATTCTGTGCATGACCTGGCGCTGGCGAGGAAGCTGGATCGCGCGCGCGCGGAATTCAACGGGGAAGAGAAACTCCGTGTGCTGCTTGAGGTCGGCCTCGCGCAGGAAGCCGCCAAGAGTGGAGTGGAGGTGGCGGAGCTCCCGCGCCTCGCCGAAGCCGTTGCCGGACTCCGGCATCTGACCCTGGCGGGCCTGATGTGCATCCCCCCGTACTTTGACGACGTCCGCGAAGCCCGGCCGTACTTTCGCCGTTTACGAGAGTTGCGCGATGCCTTGAGCCGGAAGCAGGGGTTGATTTTGCCCGTGCTCTCGATGGGCATGTCCCACGATTTTGAAGTGGCCATCGAGGAAGGCGCGACGGAAGTCAGGATCGGCACGGCACTCTTTGGCGCGCGAGAGATGAAATAGGGCGCGTGGAAGTCCTGCGCGATTATGAGGGAGGTTTGCGGTGAAGCTCTTCACCGAATTCAAATTGCGGGACATTGTCTTCAAGAACCGGATCGTGGTTTCGCCCATGTGCCAGTATTCGGCGAAAGACGGCCATCCTCAAACCTGGCACCTTGTCCATTTGGGAAGCCGCGCCGTCGGAGGCGCCGCGCTCGTATTTGGCGAAGCAACCGCCGTCGAAGCCCGCGGGAGAATTTCCCCCGGCGACACCGGTCTGTATCTCGACGCGCACGCCGATTCCTGGCGGCCGATTACCGAATTCATCCGTTCCCATGGCGCCGTGCCGGGAATTCAGTTGGCGCACGCAGGGAGGAAAGCGAGCACCGACGCTCCGTGGAGAGGCGGCCATCCCATCCCTGCCGGGCAAGGAGGTTGGCAACCGGTCGCGCCGAGCGCGCTTCCCTTTGATACCGGCTACCCCGCGCCGCACGATCTGACGTCCGGCGAAATCGACGAAATCGTGGCCGCGTTTCGCAAAGCCGCGGAGCGCGCCCTGGCCGCGGGATTTGAGGTCGTCGAAGTGCACGGGGCCCACGGCTACCTGATTCACGAATTCTTGTCACCCCTTTGCAATACTCGCAGAGATGAATATGGCGGCTCGCTTGAAAATCGCATCCGTTTTGCTCTGCGGGTGGTGCGGGCCGTGCGGGAAGTTTGGCCGGAGAGGCTGCCGCTCTTTTGCCGCGTTTCCGCGACGGACTGGAAAGAGGGCGGCTGGGACCTCGACCAGACCGTCGAGTTGTGCCGTCGGCTCAAGCCTCTGGGCGTGGACTTGATCGACGTTTCGAGCGGCGGAGCGGTGCCGGGAGTGAAAATTCCCCTCGGTCCCGGTTACCAAACGGC
>Ga0070740_10004906_pt1 | contig 12800 bp, 7 predicted proteins | sample Coa_R2_FD_67286 | JGI IMG/M metagenome (GOLD analysis project Ga0070740, IMG submission 67286) | Surface soil microbial communities from Centralia Pennsylvania, which are recovering from an underground coalmine fire - Coalmine... | ecosystem: Environmental > Terrestrial > Soil > Unclassified ...
ACTCCTACCGCCATATACTGGAGCGCCTTGCAGCCACACTTACCACGCGCCCAGGCGTCGTCGGGAGCGGGCATGAGGCCTGCCCACGCTCCATGGAGGTCCAGGGCCTCCGTGTCTGCACTCCACGGCAAATTTTCGACATCGATTCCGGGCAGAGAGATGCCCTGCGCCCCAATGACGCGGAGCGTGAAGTCGTGCCGCTTGCGGAGCCGGACCAGCGCACCCATCACATTTTCGAGATAACGGAGGGTGGTCGTGCTCCCTGTCCACACCAGCCGCGGCCGGGGCGTTTCCCATCGCGGCTGCGGCGGCCTGTATTTTTCCGTATCAATCGTCGTGGGTACGACGGTCACGCGGGGATTAAAGCGCCGGGCGTAATCGGCCAGATATTCGTTGCCCGCCATCACGTGCGCCGCCATCCTGCATGCCGTCGCGGCCTTGCCCGGGAATTTGAGGAAGGCGAAGGCCCGGTTGGCGTCGCTCGCGTTGGGGAGAAAGATGGCGTCATCGAAATCGAAAACGTAGGGGACGTTCTCGATCTTCAGCCAGCGCTCGAACAGGGCCGGCCCGAGCAGCGCCGTCTCCCGCAGAACGTATACGAGGTCAAATTCCCTTACATGCCGGAGGCACCGCGCCCGCTTGATGAACGCTTCAAAGATCAGGCCCGCCTTCGTCCCTGCTTTTCCAGGCTGGTAGAGAATCGCTGCCAGTTCCGGCGATATAAACGGCTCAAATTCAATCTGCACCCCCATCGCCTTCAGCTTCGGCGCCCACTGCTCAATCCGAAACCGCTGAGCCGGACTCATGTTGAGAGGTTTCGTAACAAGCGCCAGGACGCGGACGGAGCGTTCCAACCTTCTTTTGTAGGACTTATTCTCTCCTGCAATTGCGGAATCGGCACCCACAGGCTCAGCGGAAACATCCTGTTGGCTGTTCATTTCGTTCCAGTCAGATTAAGAATGGCTCGTCCTCTCCGGGTTCCGAACAGCAGCGCCAGCAGGACGATGATGGGCAACACTTCGAGCCGCTCGCGCACGGCCATGCCAAGGTTGGAATAAGCGCCGAACCCATAGAGCGAAGCCCAACAAAACAGGTACACCAGCGCCCACGAAACCACAGGGTCCCGCAGGCTGCGGAAACTCCAATGGCGAACCGCAGAAATGACCAGGACCAGCAGCACGGAACCTTCGAGCGCCGCCGCCGCTGCAAAGGGATTACGAGCGTCCCAGGGCAAGGGCCTGAAAAGCGCGGTGAAAACACCCCACGGCCAGAAGAGAATCATGGACCCAAAGGAATGAAACCCCTGGAACTGCTGGCCGCTGCCTCCATAGGCCAGGCCACCCAAAATGGTGTTGGCTTCCGGAAGAGCACTCGAAAGGCCCTCGGCCAGGAACTGCTGCTGAAACAGCGAATAGGCATAAACCATGCCCGCGGCGCCACCGGCAAAGCTCAGGATTCGCTGGAGCGGATGGCGCAGGCGGGGCGCAACCACAAACAGGAGCGGAGCAACCATGATTACGCCGTACCATTCCCGAATGAACATGGCGATCAAGACGCCGGCAGCAAGCGCAAACCCGTAGCGCATCCGCGAGGTACGAAGCCAGCCGACAGCGCCAAGAGTGTAAAGGCCGGCGCCCAGGAAAATCACCGGGTCTTTCCCCAGGATCGATGACCAGAACAGCACGGAAGGCGTGAACCCCACAATATAGAGCAGCCACGGTTGCCGCCGGCCCAGGAAGTGGCAGGCGGCGCGGTAGAAGCAGAAGCATCCCCAAAACCCGATGAATGAGCAGACGACCTTCATCGCGTGGTAGCTTGGACCGGTGATATAGGCAAGCAGCGCGGAGAAATGCAGCATCGTTTCCGACCCGTTTCCCAGAACGGGAAGAAGCGAGCCGTGGGTTCCCCAGACGCCCCACCAGAAATACCAGTATGCGTCCAGTCCGTAATGCCATTCGTAAATCAGCATCACGCCGAGATCGACGGCTGTTTTCGCAAGCCACACATGAAGCAGGGGCCCATGCTCCTCCACAGGCAGGACGCAGACCAGGGCGCCAAGCCCCAGCGCCCAGATCCACCCGCGCACGTAATCGCCGATGATGTCCGGCTGGGGAATGTTCCGCCCAAAAATCTCCATGTGGGCCACCAGCCAGACGACCGCAAGGCTCGTAACAATCCCCGCCAGGAGGAGTGCTCCAGCATGTAATTCATTTTTTAATGTTTCTGTCCGGATATTATCCACTTGAGGAATTACTTTTATGCAGAGTGCGCGGATGGCTGCACGCAAGACTGTTGGCCAATGAATTGCGGAGCGCGGCGGCGATCCTGCAGCCATGCCTGAAACATCAGCAGCGCCCACACCCGATAGTGGTTCGATTGTTTTCGCACGAGGAAATCCGACCAGCCCTGCTGGACGGCGGCGGCATCGAGCAGGTCCTGCCGGCGCACCGCGTCAACACCCAGCAGGCTTTCAGCCCAATCCCGGAGGGGCCCGCGCAGCCACGCTGAGAGCGGAATGGCAAAGCCGGCTTTCGGCCTTTCAACGAGCGCTCGAGGAACGTGCTTATAGAGCACCTGGCGGAGCAGCCACTTCGTCCTTTGGCCGCGGATTTTCATCTCAAGCGGCAGGGCCGCAGCCAAGTGGACGACATTGTCATCGAGAAGCGGCACGCGGGCTTCGAGGCTCACGGCCATGCTGGCGCGATCGACTTTGGTGAGAATGTCGTCAGGAAGATAGGTGAGAATATCGAGGTACATCAGATTGCTGACGGGACTGCCGTTTCGCGGTATGGTGCAGCCGGCCGCGAGCGGATGGGGTAGTCCGTTGCCCCGAAATTGCGTATGGCACAGGCGCCAGTAGATCTCCTCGAGCGAAGATGTCCCGAGCGCCTTTGCGGCCTTTAAAGCCTTGTCGGCGGCAAGACCGTCCCATCCGGACCGCCGCATTGCCATCACTGACGACGTCAACACCCCGGCCAGAGCGCCCCTGGCCACCCGGGGCACAAGCCTGACGGCATGCCAGATCTTCGGCGCATAAAGATAGCGGTTATAGCCACCGAAAAGTTCATCTCCGCCGTCTCCGGATAACGCCACGGTCACCTTCGAGCGGGCGAGCCGGGAGACGAGGAACGTCGGAATCTGTGAAGAGTCCGCAAAAGGTTCGTCGTAAATGTCCGGCAACTTCGGAATCACGTCGAGAGCATCCTGCGGACTCACGATCATTTCGGTATGGTCTGTTCCCAGGTGCAAGGCAACGGCCCGTGCGTGCGGCGATTCGTCAAATTTCTTTTCGGCGAAACCGATCGAGAAGGTTTTGACGCGCCCGCGCGCCTTTGCGCACATCAGCGCCACGACAACTGAGGAATCGATCCCGCCGGAAAGCAGCGCGCCGAGCGGCACGTCGGAAATCATGTGGCGATCCACGGCCGCACCGAGCACATTTTCCAGTGTTTCCACCGCTTCCCGCTCGCTTCCTTTCCACGGGCGGGGCTGGAAAGCGGCAGCGAGGTCCCAATATTTCGTCGGCTCGGCCGTGTTCATCCCGCACTGCACCTGCAGCCTCGTTCCCGGGGGCAGTTTCCGTATCCCTTCATAAATGCTCAGCGGCGTCGGCACGTAGCCAAAGTCCAGGTAGAGTTGCAGTGCTTCACGGCTGACCTTTCGCTCAAAGTCAGGGTATTGCTCCAGAGCCCGCAGTTCCGACGCAAAGAGGAATGTTCCGCCGCTCCATCCGTAGTAGAGAGGCTTGATTCCAATCCGGTCCCGGGCCAGATGGAGCACGCGCTCATCGCGGTCCCAAAGCGCGTAAGCGAACATTCCCTGAAGATGTGTGGGAACGTTCCACGCGCCCCATTGCACCGCGGCTGCGAGGATTACCTCGGTGTCGGTGCCGGAGGAAAATCCGTGCCCAAGCCCTTCAAGCCGCGCTCGAAGCTCGCGAAAGTTGTAAATTTCGCCGTTGAAGACAATCACATAGCGCCCATCGCGCGAAAACATCGGCTGGCGGCCGCGCAGCGACACGTCCAGGATGGCAAGCCGCCGAAAGCCCAGCGCGATGCCGGCATTACGGTCCACCCAGACGCTGCCGTCATCCGGCCCGCGATGGCGCAGAGTCAGCGCCATCTGCCGCACAGTTTCTTCTGCGCTCAGCGGACCGGGTTCAAATCGCGTTGTGAGAAAGCCGGTTATTCCGCACATGGAATGAAGTCCTTGGCCGCGCGCAGGCTCGATGCACCCTCTCGCCCGATGAGCGCAGCATAGTACTCAAGATTGCCTGCGAAAAATGGCCGCTGGATAAAACACGGATGAATATCACTATTGACGGCAGCGGCTATCGATGGGAATACTGCCGTTCATACTCGAGGCGTGCTTCGGGCACGCTGGGACCGCTTGCCGCAGGTTCGCCTGCCTTTCCCACGAGTATCCCGCGGTAGATTTTCCGATAGGCGGCTACGCCATGCTGGAGCGAAAAGTGCCTGCGTGCCGCATCGACGCATCGAGCCGATGTTCCCTCTTCTGCGCAGAGGGCGAGCAACTCCCGCACGGCGCCGCGTCGCGCTTCAGGTGAGAACTTCCTCATCACAACGCCCACGCGTTCGCTTGAAACGATGGCGTCCATATCTCCGACGCCGGCATTCACAAGGCACGGGACCCCGCAGGCCAGAAATTCTCCCAGGCGTGTCGGCGCCGAACTCTTTTTGGAAAACGTCGGCTTGATGAAGAACGCTCCCGCGTCCACCTGTGCGATGAATCCGGGGGCTTCGCGATATTCCGCGGCGCGCAGTTCCACGCTCTCAGGCGGAACACCGAGCGCCCTGATTCTCGACTGAATAAGTTCGTGCGCGCCCCGGTTCACGACAAGCAGCCGCCCGTCCGGACGCTCGTTGAGCAGTTCCTTGAAGCATTCGAGAACTTCGTCGAACAGATAGAAGGTCCCCACCGATCCCACGTATCCCAGGGTGAAGCCGGATTGTCTGTGGCCGTTCGGGTGGGCCCCTGGTCGGAACAATTCCAGGTCGGTGCAGGTGGGAATCACTTCAAATCGGACCTTGTGCCCGTGCAGACAGGGAAATTTCCGCATTTCGTCCACGCCCGCCCGCGTGAGCGAAACCACCACATCGGCCCGCAGCAGCAATGTCTTCTCAAACCATTTCGCCGCGCGATACACGGCCGAGCCCTGCCGCCAGGTTCCCGCGTCCACTTTCTCATCCGGCCAGAAGCCGCGCATGTCGAAGATCAGCCGGACGCCCGTCAACTTTTTCAGCGCCAGCCCGATCACGCCCGGCACGTATCCCCGCACGTGCACGATGCGCAGGTTGCTGCGGACGGCGGACCACAGTCCCCGCATCACTCCGTGAGCAACATCAAACGCCGTGGCCGGCACGCTCGGGCGTTTGTGGTAGCGCAATGGAATCCATTCCAATCCCGCGCTGTCCAGTTGCAAGCGCACTTGCCGGCGCCGTTCGAGGTCTCGCCAGTCCCGCCGCTTCTCAAAGCTCATCACGGTGATGGCAAAATCGTCCGCCAGCCCGCGCAAATACGGCAGCACCTGCGACTGCCCCAGCGGCTCCATCAGGCCGTCGTAGCTGATATAGAGGACGCGCGGCCGCTGCCCGTTCTCTCCCGCCGACCGTTCCCTGCGCCGGATTCGCCAATCGTTCATCCGCAACGCCGCTCCCGCCGGCAGCGCCGCCAGCCACAGCGCCCGCGCCCGCATCGAGCCCAACTCTGCAAGCTGAGCGCGCATCGGAATCCCCTGCATCCAGGAAAACCGGATGTAGTTCGCCGCCACCTTGTAGAATTGCTTCGGCGCGTAAGGAAACCACCGCATCTGGTACTTCATCAGGCTCAGATGAGAAACCCGGTACCCCGGTGCGTGTTTCAGGCTTGCTCTGGCGGCAATTCCGCTCGACAAGTGCTCGCCGCCAGAGGAATTCTCCGTGTGATAAATCCGCAGCCTTTGGTTGACGTGCCTTTGGATATATGCGGCTGCTACGCGGTTGATCACAGTTCCCTCGGGCAGGTAATTCCGATAGCCCGGAATCAGCTCGAACGGGAATTGCCGGATCACTTCTGTTCGATAGCACTGCCACGAGTCTCGGAAGAACTTGAGTCGATATGCCAGTTCCGAATGGCTGCAATCGAGAGGTGATTGCGGCAGGTCCGGCCCGTAGGGTGCGCCGTTCTCGTCCAGGCAGAACGCCGTCACGCCCGAAAACCGGCCCCGTTTTTCCCCTGGGATGCTTTCCCAGATTTCCCGGAATTTCTCCAGCGCCTCGGGAACGCACTCGTCATCCGAATCGAGGCAGACGAAGAACTCGCCCTGCGCAAGTTCCAGCGCGCGGTTCCAGGCCGCCGCCTTGCTGGCATTCTCCTGCCAGACGTAGCGGATGGGGAAATCCGCCTCCTGCTGCCAGCCTTCGACCAGTTCCCGCGTGTTGTCGGTCGAGCCGTCATCGATCACCAGCCACTCAAAGTCCTTGAGCGTCTGCCGCCGCAGGCTCTCATAAGGCCGGTGCAGCGTCGCCGCCCGGTTGTACGTCGGAGTGAACACCGTAAACAGCGGGGGCTTATCTTTCATCGGTTTCATTTTGTAAGGGTAGCCACGCCAGCGGCTTTCTGCCGCGGGCTTTTGCGGGTATGGAAACCCCGCGACAAAGAGCCGTCACCCGGCCTGCCCCCGGCGCCTGAAATCTGTCGCATCAGTGAGTAATGCGCAGCGCACATCCGTTCGAGCGAGTATTCGTTTTCCACCCGTGCCCGCGCCGCCCGGGCGATTTTGCGGTACCGCGCGGGATCGTGCAGCAGGGCCAAGGTTTCGTCGGCCAGTTTTGCTGCATTCCCCGGCGGGACCAGCACGCCGCAGCCACCCTTCAGCAGATCGCTAACGCCGGGCACGTCAAAGCCAATCACCGGCACACCCGTAGCCATCGCCTCGATGCAGGCGACGGGTAACCCTTCGCCCTCGCTGGGCAGCCAAAGGACCGTTGCCTCGCGCAGGAGTATTTTGAAAGTTGTGTCTATATGACAGCCGTCGCCGGCGCTGTGGGAATGTGGAAATCCAGCGCTTTTGGCTGGATTTCCAAGCACGGTGGGAAGAGGGGGCAACTCGCTTGTTGAGTTTTCCACGCTTTCCACCGGGCGCCATTTCCACAGCGGGAGAGATCCCGAGCGCGCCTTGACCGCTTGGCTTCGTTCCCGCCTGCGGCTAAAAATAAAAATGCCTCGGGGAGGCTCATCCCCGAGGCGGGACCTGCTTCACCGTCCTAACCTGACCCAAGGAGAGAACCGATGCCGACACGTGGGCATTTTGTTTGTCGAACCACCCACGGCACGACGACGGTGCCGTGGTTACCTGACCGTCGATTTCGCGTAGCCACGGCAGCGCCTTTTATGCCGTGGGTCTTTTGTTTGTCGAACCGCCCACGGCACGACGACGGTGCCGTGGCTACTCCTCCTACCTCGCCCATGGCGCAAACCTGTTGCTGTGAGCCACCGAATCGCAGGTTTTGGTGTATAAAATCGACTCATGTCGCGCATTCACCGTCTTCTGCTTTCGGACCGAGTCTTTTTTGTCACAGCGAATCTTCACCGCACGCGCGAACACCTGAAACCGGACGAGTACCGGCATGTAGCGGCGGCCATGAACGAATCCCGGCGACGGCTTGGGTTTCTCCTCTGTGGCTACGTGCTGATGCCGGACCACTGGCACGCGCTGATCTCAACCCATTACCCGCTGACGATCTCACGGGCGGTCCAAAGCATCAAATGGCTTTCGGCGCGTGCACTCAATGCCGCCAGGGGCGCCTCGGGGCCCGTTTGGCAGCACCAGTTCTGGGACCGTTTCGTCCGCCACCAGAAGGAATTCATCGCCCGGCTCGATTATATGCACCTGAACCCGGTGCGGAAGGGCCTTGCGACGAGGCCCGAAGAATGGAGATGGTCCAGCCATAACAACTTTTCGCTCGACAAAGATCAGGCCGCTCGCTGCCCTATCCAGATCGACGTTGTCCGCTTGCCGGAATCTTGAAAATTCCCAACCGCGTATCCTGTAGCCACGGCAGCGCCTTTTATGCCGTGGGTCTTTTATTTGTCGAACCACCCACGGCACAACGACGGTGCCGTGGTTACCTGACCGTCGATTTCGCGTACCCACGGCAGCGCCTTTCCTGCCGTGGGTATTTCGTTTGTCGAACCACCCACGGCACAACGACGGTGCCGCGGCTACCCTGCTCTCTGCCGAACAGCTTCGTAATTTTCAGTCCGCAAAGCCGGGTCGAGAAATAGAAAAGTAACGAGGCGTCCAGCACGTTTCTGACGGCAGCCGACAAGGCGGCACCCGTTATGCCCCATCGGCTGACGCATGCCCATACCACCAGGGTGTTGACCGGCAGATGAAACATATATATTTTGCTCACGATGTCCGGCCGCCCATGACCCTGAAGCAGCGCATTTGCCAGCGGGCCGAACAGGGCCGCCATTGCTCCCATTGCCAGCATCTGAAAGGGTGCCGTCACGTGGGCTGCGAAATCCTCTCCGATCCAGAACGCGAAGATATTTCCCGCGAACATTATCATTGCCAGGAGCACAGGAACGATGGCGAGGAACGTGTACTTGTAGCTTTTGAGAAACAGCGAGGCTGATCGCGAAGTGTCGGCAGCGCCCTTCAGCGAACTGAAGGCTGGAAGCAACGGGCCCCCTAGCGCGGAGGGGATATAGGTGAGATAAAGGGTCACTCTGTACGCAACCGAATAGTAGCCGAGAGCAGCAATGGAATCGAGCGCACCTATAAGCAGACGGTCAGTGTAAAACAACACAGGTCCTATGGCAGTCGTGGCCGTGACCCAGCCGCCGAAGCTGAGCAGCGAGCGCACGAGTCGGAAGTCAAACCGGATGTGGCGCAGATCGGGGTAGAGGCGCAGGCAGAGCACGGTGACGACAGCGGTTGAGGCGACGCGCGCGAGGCCCAGAATCAGCACGATGGCCGGCAGTCCGAAGCCGAGTGCCAGCGCGCCGACGGGCAGCAGATAGCTGAGCGTGCTGGCGGGAATGCTGACAGCGTTCAGCAGGTCGAACCGCTGCGAGGCCCCGAGCACGCCCTGCATCGAGCCGATGGCAAAATCGAAAGGCAGCAGCGCGGCCATGATCAGGAAAATCACGTGCGCCTGAGAATGGAGTTCGGCCGGAATCCGGAGCACGCGGTGCACAAGCCAGGGAGAAGCGGCGGCCAGAACGATGCCTCCCGCAAGGCCCAGCGCCGCCTGGCTGGCTGTGGCCGTCCAGACCAGTTCCGGGAGTTTCGCCGTTTCCCCCTTGCCCAGAAACTCCGCTACAAACTTGGTGGTGGCCGGACCGATGCCCAGATTGAACAACGCAAAGTAACCCACAACAATCCAGGCCAGCGAGTAGAGTCCGTAACGGTCCGGCCCCAAATGATGGATCACGTAAGGAACCGTGAGAATCGCGACCAGCAGCGGCACAACCCGGCCCACAAGGTTCAGAGCGGTGTTGCGCGCAAGACGGCGCCCGCTGATGTCAACGTGTATGGCTGGCGTGGCTTCCGCTGACTTCATGGGAGAAGCAGTTCCAGGGCGGAAATAGAATCCTTGGGCGAAAAAGGCGCTTCGGCAAACGGGAGGAACCCGCCCGTACAGGCGCGATCGGGCCGTGCGAGGCGCAGCCACGGAAGAAGAGAAGTCCACGGCGGGGATGCCTGGCGGCGCAGTGCGGGCCCGCCCGCCGACTGGGTGGGCCTTTCTATGTAGGCTACATAGCGCCCGGACCCCTCCCGGTGAGACAGATGGGATTTTCTCATTCTCAATTTTACAATTTCATAACTCATTGAATTAAAAGCATTTATAAAAAGCGCAAGACCCGGCGATCCGATATTTCGCGCAAGATCGCACCATTCACCCACAGCGTGTAATTTTTGCCCTCATGCGCCACTCCCGCCCCTACGGCCGGATGATGTAATATCCCAGGCCCCACATCGCCGCGCCTCCGATGCCCTTGATCGCTGCAAGTCCAACCTCTTTCTCGGTGCTGTTCGGCACATAGAGAAGATCGTTCGCCTGAAGCGCTACATCGCTTTGCTTTCGGGCCATGATCTTTGGCAGGTTTAGTGGAATGGTCCGCCGCTGCCCGTTCGGCCCTTCGCGAACGATGACGGCGCGGGTGGGTTTCGCGTCCTGCTTCCACCCGCCGGTGAGTGCCATCAATTTTGACACTGTAAGCTTCTGCCCGCGGCCCATCGGGAACGCTCCGGGGTTCTTGACGTCGCCGGCAACGAAAACCTTCTGATCAGGAAGGACCTGAATGGTGTCGCCGGGCTGAACCGGGATGTTCGATTTTGGGTCGGTACCTGAGAGGACTTTGGCGAGATCGATATCGTAGGCAACCATGCCACCGCTGCCATCTGACCGAGTCACAAGCACGCTGTTTCCGGCTTCGCTTTGCGGACCGCCCGCCAGCATCAGGGCCTCCTGCAAAGTGAGTGGCCGAACCTCTTGCAGGACCTGCGGATTTCGAACATTGCCCCCCACTACGACGGGTTTGCTTTCCACTCTCACAACGGCCACACTCACCTGCGGATCAATGAGGACCTGAAGCTGTTTTAGCTCTACGGCGATGGCCTCCCCAATTTCTTGCGTTGTCTTGCCATCTACATCGAGAGGCCGAGGAAGATAAGAGAACACGAGTGTGCCTTTTGACCCGACCACCGCCACGCGATTGAGTTCAGGCATGTTGAAGACCGTAATCCCGAGAACATCTCCTGCTCCAACCCGGTACTCAGGAGGCGCCGTTGTAGGTGAAGGAACGGCAAGAGCGTCGGCTGATTGCCCATCCGGCGATGGTTGCGTCTGGAAAGATGGTGAGGGGTTCAACATCTGAAAGGCCGGAGCCGATTGAGCGCGCACCGAGGCGGCCAGCAATGAGACAACCAAGACCCAAACAGCCACGATAGCAGCATCATTGACAGGGCAACTCAGGAGCAGCCATTGAAGGACAGACTTTGCGTCCTTTAACCACACAGAGCGTCGTTGTCCGAGAAATTTATCAGTCATCGCGTTCTCCGTTTCTCTGAGCACTGTAGGAATAATAACCTTCGCGATAATAGTAGTAGTGATGACTCATGTCAGGCGTGACACTATTGAGCACGACCCCAGCCAGCGGAGCGCGTACATGTCGCAATTGATCTATCACGGTTTGTACATACTCCCGGGGTGTACGCCCGGCTTTTACTACCAGCAAGGATGTATCAACCACGGTGGCCACGCTCAATCCGTCGGCAAAACCGAGCATCGGAGGAGTATCCATCACGACCATATCGAACTGGGATTTGAGCTCTTCAACGACTATCCCGATGCGGCTGCCAATTTGTTCGCGAGCGCTTGCAGAAGGCGGGCCGGCCGGCAGGACCGTGAGCCGTCCGGGTAATACGGTTTGCAAGGTCTCACTCAAACTCGCCCGGTCCTGCAACACGGAGCTCAAACCAAGACGATTGGAGACATTCAGAACTCTGTGCAATTGAGGACGGCGAAGGTCGCAATCCACAATGACCGTCCGCTTGCCAAGCGCAGCCAGGGACGCAGCCAGATTCAGCGCAAGTGTCGTCTTCCCTTCTTCAGGCCGCGCGCTGACGATGGCAACTGCGCGCAGTGGACCATCGGAAGCACCGAGCAGCAAATTGGAACGTATTCCAAAAACGGACTCAATAAAAGGTGTGTGCTCTACTTCCTGATCATCAACCGCCGTCAGCACCGAGGGTCTCAGTCCACTCTCCTCGCGCATTTCCGGCAGAGACCCCAGAAGTTCGGTTCCGAGTGTCGATTGCACAGCTTTGGGGTCGCGCAGCGTCCGATCCATGCCGCTGGCCGCAACGGCACCCATGATGCCCAACACCGTTGACAGCAGCAGCGCAAGAAGTAGGGTCATTTTGACGCGCGGATAAACGGGCACAGGGTTGGGCTGCGCAGGATCGATAATCCGTAAAGCGGTTGAATGATATCCAGCTGAAACATCTGCCGCATCCAGGCGTTCCAACAGATCGTCGTAGAGGGTCTTGTCGGTATCCGACTTGTGTTTAAGAATTGCGAACTCCACGCTCTTGCGGTTAAAGTCCTCCAACTGTGTTTTTACGTCGGCCAGTTTCCTTGCCGTCAATTCGACCCGGACAGCTTCAGCCCTGGCCTGCGCTTCAATCTGGGCAGTGACATGTTCTTCTTCTTTGCGGACTGCCTCATTGATTTGCGCCAATTTCCTCTGTGCTTCCTGATAAAGGTAGTTCCCGGGGCCATACTTCGAAGACAGCGAAGCGAACTCGATTTCCGCCTGTTGACGAGCCTGCAGCAACGGGATGAGCGCGCTTCCGCGATCAGAAACAAGCAGGGCGTCCAGATTTCCCTCTTTTGCAAGTGCAAGGTCTGCTTCAAGCGCGCGTTGTTTGGACTCTTCCATTCCCAGTTCTTGCTGGAGTGACGAAAGCTGTTGAGTAAGCATGCTCGAAATGTTATCGGGATTGACAATATTGTTCGCCCGCTCGAAATCATTCAGGGCCAGTTGGCTCTCTTTCATGCGTTCGCCGAGTTCCTGGATCTGTTCCCGCATGTACTGCGAAAGATTCACAAGGGCGCTGTTTCTGGTTTCGTATTCATGCTCAATGAATTGTTCAGCGAGCGCGTTGGCCACTGCCGCGGCCTGTCCGGGAGAGTTACAACGGTAGGAGACCTTAAGGAGATATGTACCCTTCACCGGAGTGACTCGAATCCCACTAATCGTACTGGCAACAACGGAAGGGGGTA
>Ga0070740_10004908_pt1 | contig 12786 bp, 9 predicted proteins | sample Coa_R2_FD_67286 | JGI IMG/M metagenome (GOLD analysis project Ga0070740, IMG submission 67286) | Surface soil microbial communities from Centralia Pennsylvania, which are recovering from an underground coalmine fire - Coalmine... | ecosystem: Environmental > Terrestrial > Soil > Unclassified ...
AAGAGCGCGACCTCTGTCCAGTCCAGCATTAATCTGAGTGCCGCCTGTGGTGTAATGGATTTCGCACGTCATCTGTGCGAGCGCGGACGACATCTGCGTGTCCATGTCGAGGCCCGTCCATCGCAGGACAAAAACATCAGGCGGCATCTGCGCCACTGCGGCCTCAGCTTCTTCTATCAGGATGCCGGGCCGTTGCAGGCCGCGAAGAATCATTAGTCTTTCAGGATTCAGCGCAGCCAGCCGGTTTCGCAGTGTCACATAAAAAGTATCTTTCGCGTTTTCCATTTAGAGCCTTCCTGGACGTTATGGAACGAGTTGCTGAAGAGCATGCGATTCACGTAACAATATCCGATACAAATAGACCTGCCCTAGAGACTCGGACGCTGAACGTGATTCGATCAGGAACTGCACGCCATTCACCTCTATGCCGGCGGAAGTTTCGAACAGCGCATCTGCTCCTGTAAGCTGTAAAGCGCTTACCTGCTGCTGCACGGCAGAAGCTGAAAGCAGAAGCTCGTACTGCGCTGTCTGGTTCTCCTGCATAGCTGCGCGCACTCTGCGAAACACCGCAGGCGACAACGCCAGCCTCTGAAAATCAGGTGCATGGATACCGAGTTGTCCGGCGTCGCTGCTGTCGGTGATCTCAGGCGAGACCAGTAGTGTAACCGCCATCCCCCCGGCTGCCCGCAGTAGCGCATCAGCCATGTACAGAGCGCTGTTATTTGGATTTCTAACGCTGACATCTACACTCATGTCTCACCCCAAGCGGTTCGCAACCCACGGCTTCAACAGGCTCTGCACCGTGCTGTCGATCAATGTGTTCGAGAAATACTCCATCTGCATCGTGTCAATCCGGCTGCTCTTCACGTTCAATCCCGGAGTGGCCTGCGCATTTCTGACAATCAGCGCGCACGCAGTCATCACCGCGTCAGGAATCGTGTCTAGCCCTGCTGTGTATGTCACTTGTACTTCGTTGTAGGGAAGTCCGAGGACATTCATCGGAAAAATCAACTCGCCTGTATCCGGAACGAAATCCACCGTTGCTGGATCCATCTGGGTCCACGAACCCGGCAGCGCGAATGCCCACGCAATTTCTTCCTGCATGGGATAGATCATCTGCCCCCGTCGCGGACGCGCATAACGCGCCTGAATATTTACAAAGGGTGATGTTGCCGGATTAACCGGCGTAAGCGGCAAATACGTTAGTCGTATCGTTTGCGATCCTGCTGTCAATCGCAGGCGCTCCGTATATTGCGTAGGGTTCAGGCTTGGCCGCCTGCAATGGCTGTCAATCAAAGCCGAAGCCATAGTGATCCAGTCGTCCGTGGTGTCTGATGCAAGGCCGAAGTTCTCATACTCTGTCGGCTGCAGATATCCCATAGTCATCTCCGCGCCAGAATCACTGTGCGCTTTTCTGTAGAAAAAAGAGTGGATCAGTTCATTTGAAAGTGGGCGCATAGATGCGCCCACACAAGTCCCGCGTGAAAATGGGTCTTTGGCCGCTAAGGCAGTTCAAATTCAGCTGATCCACTATCAAAATGGCTGGCGCCGTCACTTACCAGCCATCACCGGGGAATTAGAGGAGCCGAAGACTAGCGATCTACCAGCACCTGATAGTGCGCATAGCTTGCGCCCTTCACCACCACGCCACCAAACTTCACTGCGACATACTGTGAAGCCAGCGAGCCGGGCACGCCGAGCTGGAAGATGCGTGGAGTTGGATCGCTGAGCCAGTGATACTCGATCAGGTCCTCCGTCACAATGTATGCCGGAAGAACAGCCGTTCCCGATCCTGGAGTTCCGGTGTAGCTCAACGCCCAATCCGGAATGAGAGGCAGATCGCCGGCCTGAGTGGACAGCGTTTTCACGGTGAATCCGGCATTGATTTCGCGAGTGCTCAGCACGACATTGAAGTCAGTCTTCATCTCGCGGTCAATCAGATCAAGCAGTACCGGATTGGCATAGATGGCCGTCGGACGCACGGCGAAATTGCTGTTTGCAACCATCTGTGCGACCGTCGATTTCAGCCCATCCACGATGCTCGCTGTCGTGCCGATCGTCGTTGTGTTGCCGCCGGCGGCGATCTGCGATGCGACTCCGTAATACTGCGCCGAAGTCGGAGTGCTCAGCGAAGTATCATTGCCGTTCCACAACGCGATGTCATGCGTGTGCAGAACACCTTCCACCGTGTCGACCAGATCTTTGGCCTGCAGATAAGCAAACTGTTTCTGCTGCGTGCCCAGTTCAATGTCGAACAGGTTGTAGTTCAGCTGGGCCACAATGGCCTTCAGCGGCACGCTGCGTTCTGCGCGCGTAGGGCTCACGACCGGCGCAACAATGTTGCGCGGGTCTACAAATCCCGCCATCCCCGGATTCGGAATGGCGGTCTCCTCGAAGAACCGCGAAGGATGTCCGGTTGCCGGGACCTGCTTAATACGTTGGCCGAAAATACCGCGACGCCGCACGATGTCGGTGATCTCAGTCTGATAAAACGGAACTTCAACCGCGCCGGGCCCGATGTAGTCAGCAGCCGCATGGATATCGTAAAAATTTGCGCTCATTCGATCTTCTTTCTGCCTGTGAACAGGCTGTTCATGATTCGGGGAGTACACCGCAACGAATAGCTGTTCCTGCGCATAGACCTCAAAAACAACAAGGCGGTATTCAGCCGCCCAGAATTCATTGCAGTTCAGTAATTGTGCCTTTATTGCGTGAGCATTCCCGCGCGCAGCAGCTGCGCCTTCACTGCAATCCGCTGCTCCAGGCTTAACCCGGTGAGTGCAGCATCCAGCGCGCCCGCCTGGATCGAATCCACCATTGAAATACCCTGCTTTGCCAGCAATTGCGTCGTGGAAGCGGGAAGCGTCTGGCGTGCTGCAGTAGCACGGCTGCTCTGGGCGCGAAGCTCTGCAATCTGCTGCTCAGCCGCGTCCAGTTTCAGGCGCAACTCGCGCTCGCGTTCAGCCAGTTCGTTATGACTTTCCACCGCAGCTGTCATTTTCTCGACTGCGCCGGCCACGCCAGGCTCACGCTGCTCCAGCAACGCTACTGCTCGTTCCAGCAGGCTCGTCACGGAATCGAGTCTCTCCATACTTTCTCCAAACGAAGCCAAAATATTTTCTATTTCCATTACGCTTCCTTTCTTCTTTGTGTTTGCCTAAAAGATTGCTTCTCAAATCGCCATCCTGAACGCGCCGCAAGTCTCGCGTCTGCGCCGTGTCTCAGCGGGCTGCTGTTTCTGCAGCGCGCTGCCGCCAGACGAAATGAAGTATTGCGATACGCGGCCTTTTCTCGCAGCAGGATGGCCGCTCCGGTGAAGGTGGCGCGTGTCAGCGTCCATACCTCGGCGCGCATATCTGCCACGTGCGCATCTGCCAGCTCATAGGACATGCCCATGTTGCCGGCCTCGCTTTGTTGCAGTTGCTGTACCACTTCCGGAAAATCCCGGCCAAACAAATAGCCGCGCACCCGCAATTGGTTCCCAACAACATCAGCCTCCGTGATAATGCCGCACTTTGCTCGCGCATCATGCCCATCCCATTTCGGCGCATAATCAACAGCCATTCCCAGCAGTGATGGCAATGCCGCATGCGCAGCTTCCCGCGTGAGGATCACTCTGTGCCCACGCGCTCCCGAAGGTGGCCGAGTGCTTGCCTCATCCACTACCGTCAGTACGCCTTCAAAAGGGACCCGGTTTGGATGGTCTGCAACCTCCGGCATCGTAATCGCCATTCCTTCCAGTCTCATGTCCTCTCCATCTTGTTTTTTGAAACAAATTCTCCTCTGCTTATTCCTCCTTTCCTGAAAGCTCCGGAAGCGGCGCCAACCCGCGCATAGAGCGCACTTCGTTTACCGTCAGAACACCTGCTGCCAGAAGCTTCGTCTGTACCTGCAGCTCCGTAAGCTCATCCGGAGCATCCAGTTCGTTGAAAACAAATTCAAATTCACGCCAGCCCAGCTTTTTCGTGAATAGGTCCCGCGTCAGGTGCTCCGCCAGCAGTTTCGCCAGTGGAACAACAGCGCTACGGAATGCTTCATCCGCCTGTTCTGCCGCTGTGGTCCGGTTCACCTCGCGCTCAAGTCCCAGAAGCATTGGCGGCAGCGAGAACGCATTCGCCACCATACGAATCAGGAACTCCTGCCAGCTCAGCCGAAGATCTGCATCCGTGCCGCTCGCAAAGCGCAGTACCTCCGGCTTCTGCTCCGTGCTCAATAACGGGACCCGGCCTGTGCCTTCAATCTCGTCCTGCCACCAGCGAATCAGCCGCTCATGCTCCACCGGAGTCGTCTCATTCAGCCATAGCGCATACTGCGCTACCGAGTTGCTCGCCAGGTTTCCAGCAAACCTGTGAGCTGCAAGAAACGAATTCACCGTCTCGAATGCGACCTCCAGCGGACCAAGGCCGAATGGCGTGTGCGACCGCGGGTTCATGCGAACATAGATCAACTGATCATCTCTGAGAAATATCTGCGAGCTTGTGCTCGAAAGCCCGGTCGTCTGCGCATAACGAACAGAGTCCGGCTGCCCGTCCCATTTCGGATTGATCTGGATCGTCGCCCCGTCCACCGCCCATAGCTCAAACGGCTTTTCCGGGTTTCCGGTCAGTTCCATCTCAATCGCGCCGAATCCGCCAACCAGCGCATCCTCCAGCACCTGCTCGACGAGCGTGCGAAATGAGTCACTGACATTCGGTTCTTCCAGAGCGCGCCGCAGCGCCTGCTGGCGTTGGCGAAAATCGGGCACGTCCGAAGCGGAAAATCCGCGCTTCAGTCGCACCTGCCAATCCAGGCTCGCAATGCGGTCCTTCAGCAGATTGATGGCCCGTCGCACCAACGGCGTTTCAGCAAAACGTCGCAAATTCACTGGCGTTGGCTTCGGCAATGCATTCAAAGGCGCGCGGTATGGAGTCAGGATCGAAGGTAATGCCAATGTCTTTCGCTTCGCAACCTGTGCCTCGGCTTGCATGTCAGACTCTTTCCGTCGCCAGAGTTTTTGGACTGGGTTCTTAACCTTCAATGTTTCTCCCTCATTCCTTTTCATTTCAAAAAAGAAAGGCATGGCGATAAGCCATGCCTTTTGCAGTACTGCTCCGTACAAAATTTTTTAATTCACTCTGCCAAACCTTAAATCCGCAATTCCCGCTGTGCCGTTTCAGCAATCCGAGGCAGATCACTCGTCGTCATCACGCGAATATCCGCAGCTTCCATTGTTTCTACCGAAAACCGATACTGCTCTATCCGCTCCCTGTCTTCTCGCTCGGCGCTTACTTCGGCAATTGGTTCTACAACTGCCGTAAGTTCAAGCTTTGCATTTTCAACCCGTCCCACACCTTCTCGAATCGCTCCAATGCTGAAGGCCAGCACCTTCGGCCAATCCGAATCGCCTTCAAGCGAGACAGCATGAAACATTCGAATCAGGCCATTGGGCCGATAGCCGCAATCAATGCGCAGGGGATCGCCTGGTTTTGTATATCCCGCTATGGCAATTCGCTTGCGCATCAGGTCCCAAACGCCTGCGCGTTCAAAGTGTGAGCGCATTTCTGCATGAATTGCTTGCCTGCCACTTTTACGGGTCACTGCCTGTTTCTTCCGCGGCTCGACATAAACTCGCATTAATTCTTCCAGCCCGGTAATCATGGATTCCGCCAGATACGGCTTCGGTTCAGTGATCTGCACCAGATTCGAGAAAGAGTCTTCAAGCACCAGCATCAAGGCTGCTGCATCGCCACTCTCCTGCGTCAATCTTTGTCGAAGCTCGCTCTCAAGGCTCTCCAGCATGCCGATATCTGCATCCGCATCAGCACAACGCACGCGCGCCCAGTCCTTTGTAAACTTCACGGTCATCTGCCCTTCCCTGTCACGCAGAAGTATTCCGATGTTTACAAATTCATTTCTTACCGAATCCGGCACATACCGGACTAGAAAGAAATCGCATTGTTGCCGTGCATTCAAATCCATCCACCCTTATGTAACAGACCCGATCACATAATCGGTCCACGAACAGTATCGGCCCAACCAGGCTCAGGAAACTGCCTTTGCAGCATTACAGATGTTGTCTTCATCCAATTTGGAAATGGCTGTCGCGATGATTCCCGAAAGAGCGTAATCAATTCCCGGATACGACTGCGTCGTTCCAGCAGCCGCTCGATCAGGAACTCTATTTCCATCGGATTCCCACCATACCATTCCGGAGGCACGATCTCTGCGATTGACCATATTTTCTGCGGATCAAGTTCTTCCACACGGCTCAACCACGGCTCAAAGCTTTGCCATCCTGTTACGTTCCGGTACACAAGGTTTCGCGCGTATACTCCTCGCAGCGGAGCATCAATAAACTTCCACTCTCCTGCATTGAAGCAGTACCCCTGATCGATAAACGTAGCCATGTAACGCTTCTCACGCGGCTTTTTGTAGAAAACAGCCTGCCGCCCATTGGAGTTACAGGTCCATTTATCAATTGCCAGCATCCCGGCAAACTCTTCGAGATTTCTCACCTCAGCCAGTCTTTCTTCCGGCAGATAATCAGCCACCTGCCCCGGCATCAATCCGCCTACCAGCCTTGATCCAAACTGAAGTCCTGCCCGGCACTGTTCCTGATTCTGGCCCAGGTCAACAAGAAGCTCCTTCGAATTCTGAATCAGCCAATCCGTTACTTCAACAACTTCGCACGCCGGAACGCTCAAACCGACAGCTTCCGCCAGGCGCGTCGCCATCAGTTCATTCGCCAGGACCCGGACATGCTGAGGATTGTTCTGAAACTTGACGACATACGGATGACCATCTGAAGCCAGCATTAAATGACCCTGCGCGCCGCCTCGCATCCGCCGGATTGCTTGTGTCGCCAGTACTGCCAAAATACCTCCAGTTCAATCGGATTGTACCTTTTCCGGACCCTAAAATAGACGCTCATCCTGATGAACGACTGCCGATATTTCCCCGTTGCACCTCTTCACGCACCGCGAGTGCTATGGCCATTGCCATCACGCAATCATCATGCGCGCCTGCATTTGCTCCAACTTTCCCATGGCGCAGTCGCACAAAACTTCGACACTCCTGCAACAACCTCTTGCTGAAAAAGATTGTCGGCGTATCAACCAGCGCCGCTGCCATATCTGCCAGTGTGCGCGAGCGAGCAACCGATGAAGTCAGCCAGCCGTCCTGTCCATCCTGTGCATAGATACGTGAATACTTGCTCACAGTATGCAGGTAAGCCAGCACAGCCGATCCGTGATTATTGCGTTCCACCACCAGCAATGCCCCGTTGTACTCTTTCGCCAGTCGGGCTGCTTCTTCAGCTAGTTCCAGAGGAGACAACTTAGCCTGCAGCTCCGCGCATTGCATTCCCGTATCAATCTCCACAACCTGCGCAACGGAATAGTCCCCCTCGCTCCCACCTCCGGCTGTATCCACAGCAACCAGGTAGCGCCGTCCCCGCACCGGAGGAAACCATATCTGTAAGCGCCCGCCAAGTCGAGTCGCAATCGGCTCCGGTAAATCTTTTAAGCGTGCATCCAGTACTCCAACATCGAAATAGCAGTCCCCGCTGCTGAGGAAGCACTCCATCTCGTCTTCCGGATACTCCTGCTTCGCCAGTCCGCGAAACCCGGCGGCTATCTTTCTGCGAAAGCCGATCTGCTTCAGGCTGAGCCCATGCCGCTTGATCAGCTCTCGCTCTTCTGCTTGCAAAGAAGCTTCCTTCACCGGCGCCGCTCGATAAGCAGGCTCCCACCACCATGGGAAAAAGTGTTTCACCATGCCGCTTTCGTCAGCATGGTTCCATTCCTCCCAGAAACAGCCTTCAGCCCCATTCGGAGTCGATTCCAGCACGATCTCTCCCTGCGGCTGCAAAGCTGCCCGAAGTCCCTGCAGCGTTTCGTTTGCATTGCCGGGCCAGCGTGCAACTTCGGAACAGTGCAGGTTATGCACCGTCAAGCCGCGCCCAGCATTGGAATCGCCGGCCGTTTCCACGCGGTATTCACTGTCCAGCTCCGGAAAGATAATCTCGCGCGAATTAACTCTCGAAGTACGCAGTGCCCCATTTCGCAGGAACTCCGGCAGCTCATCAAGAAATCGATGAACAATCCGGAAAATTCCCTCAGCTGCCTCCTGTGTATGTGCGACCTGAAGAGTCAGTGTTCCGGGATGAGTAATCGTCTTCAGAAAAAATCGCCCGGCAACCCACGTGCTGATTCCCATCTGTCGCGATTTGAGAATGATGTTTGCTTTGCCACGCCGTTTTTCAAATTCTTGTTGTGCCCGATTCAGCTCAAAAGGAACAATCTGCCCCGTCCGGTCCCGAATTTTCAAAAGCTGTTTGGCAAGATAACGGACCGTTACCTGGCTGTTCAGTCTCGGAAACACCTCATCCAGAACCTTCCCAAGTTTGGTCAGTTCGTTCCGGTCATAGATACAGTCCTCTTTATCAATACGCGTACCAGTTCGCATCAGGCCCACACACCAGAGTTCTTTTCCCGGCTGAAGAAATTACCAGTGACGCAGCCGTTGTCCCCTGGTAGTTGATTGTTTGCGAGCTTGTAGTTGTCAGCGTCACAGCATTTGTAGTCGAATCCGACTTGATAATGGTGAACTCCTCGCCTGTAGGAGAAGCTTTGTCGGGCCAGAGAGTAAAACAACTCGGCAAAGTAATGGTTTGTGCTCCGCTCGCGGCATTTGCAATCACGTTCTTGTTGGCAGTAGTTAAGGTCATGGCTCCGGCCGTGTTAATCACTGTCGAGAGCGCGATGCCTCCTTGCGTTCGAACCGTCCCCTGATAAGTCACATTGAAAAATGGATTCTGTCCCGCTACGTGTCCTTCAAACAAATCAGTCTGATAGCCGTTGTACAACTGTGCCGAATACGCCTCATAATTCGAAGTCGATGCTTTTGGCGACGCCCACACTGTAGCCACAGCATTATTGCCGGGCGCATTATTTGATGCTCCGCCACCAGTAAAGCCCGTCGTCGTCTCGGGCTCCAGCGCCTGCGCATAATTCCCGCAGCCGGTCAGATGATGCACGCTGGCGAACGCGGGCGGCACGCCTGATACAGAAGCATACGTAATCCAGTTCACCGAGGGAGACATCCCCAGGCATCCGATGTCCGCAATCTCCAGTCCATTCGTTACACTTGACGAAACATAGGCCAGATTGGCCAATGGAAAGCTCGTAAAATCGGGCCATTGAATATGGCCGCCATGAATCGAAGTCCCATTCGCTCCGATATAAAACGCCGCAACAGCAGGACTGTCCGCGTAGGTATCTGTCCACACGCTTCCTGCTCCACCCGTGTCATAAATCACATAATTCGTCGCATACGATGCATTCACCGCTGACGAATTCACTGCCGTATTGCTGCATGGAGCAGTGGTGCACGTATAGGGATAGCCAAAACCGTGAATCATATATCCGGTATTCCCGGTTCCCTCGTTGTACACCCCCGCAATCTGCGCATTGCGGACCAGGATCGTGTCCAGGTGGCTGTCCATAGCTGTCCGCTGAATATGGATTCCATATGCGGGACGGTTCGCCGGGCTGAAAACAGAAGCGTTATAACTGACCGTTACATTCCGCAGCAGAAAGCCTGACTGATGTCCATTCGCGCTCTCCTCGCCAAGCAGTATCCCTTCCGCAGACGTGTCATTCACCGTAACGCCATCTACTACCAGACCGCGAAACCACTGCAATTCGAGGCCGTGCGTCGCATTTGCATTTGCGAGAATAGTGAAATCTTTAAATACGCATCCTTGCGCCTGCACTGTATTTCCTAAAAAAATTACATCGCCGCTCAAATTACCGGCTACATTCAGCGTGGTTGCGCTTACAAAGCTGTCCGCAGCAGTGCTGGCGCCTCCTGAACCAATAAGATTTACGCATGCGCCGTTGCTGGGTTCGATGAGTGACGCAGTAACCGAATAAGTGCCGGGACCCACCTTGATTGTCTGGTTATGCCCGGTGCTTGTTGCCTGACTGACGGCAGCATTCCAGGCTGCATTTAATGTCGTGTAAGTTGTCCCATCTACGGTAATTTCACCATTCACTGAAGCCGCAGTAAGTGCTCCTCCAACCTTTGCCGCGCCATTCAGCGATAAATTAGCCGTCGCATTGCTCTGCCCGGTCAGATTATAAGCAGCTACCCACTTCGACCCATTCCACACGTCATACTCATAGCCGGGCTGGCTCGCGCTTCCGGGCGAGCCACGGAGACAAACACGATTCAGAGATTGCGTGCTTCCTGCCGCCGGAGTATCGAACCAGCAATAGCTGTTCGCAAATTTTGTACCCACCATCCATTGATTAAATCCGCCGAACTGGCCGAATTGCTGTTCATACCGCGTAAACCACCCGCTCGACGGCGACCACGTAAGACCCAGTCCAGGCGCGCTCACAATAGGCTGAGCGGAATTTCCATTCGCATAAGTTGGAACCGTCAAATAAGAACCACCGGTAAGCCTGGAAAGCTGCATTTTGGAAGAAGCGCCAACCGTCTCCGCTGTTTCTACTTGACCGCCCGAGTTGTTATAAGCACCGTCAAAATTAAGCCCGGAATACCGGTGCGCTACAATCTCACCCTGATGCGAGTAAGTTCCGGAAGCCATTTCAACATTGCTGAGAGTAAGCTTTCCTGAGGATAGACCGTCGAACACATCTAACGGTCCACCGATCGGGTCAACAATTAAGCCGTCTGGAGCAGGCCCCATCACGATTTCTCCGCATGTCAACACCCCCGTCTGATCGCAGTTGTCCGCATATCCGGCGCCCGGCCCCTGAATGGCTTCAATGTGAGAATCTTTTATGTCGATCGCGCTATGTTGAACAGGAGGTGTTTCTTCCACAATGGATCCCGCTGGCCAGTCCGCATTCACGGTCGATCCCGGAAGATTGCGCGCCAGAATGTGCATATTCCCATCCGAAGTAAAGCCTTGCACCTGAACGATCTCAAACTGACCCCGCTGAACGTTCGGGTTATATTGCGAAGGTGCGGTGCTCCCGGAAAGAAAATCCTGGGGCATGATCACATAAGACACAAAAGAACCGGTTCCCATATCGCTGGCCGATTCGAAATATTGCGGCATCCATGATGTATCTGTTACTCCGGCCGTAAGCGCCGACGGCGGCAGATCCATAGCTAACCTGGTCTTCTCCAGCACCCCGCCATTGACGTATATCCCGGCATTAAGTCGCGGCTCATTGTTATAAGGAAATCCCTCAAGGTAAAAGTTCTTAATACTCCCATATCCACTTACACGAAAGCCGCTCATATATTTCAAAGACTTGATAGAGCCGCCGTAAAAACTGTAATTCACAGCTTTTGTGATCGTGATGGCTCCATGAGGATCCGGACTTACCGGAGAAGGGCCTCCTGCGGGTCCCTGGTTTGCAGAAGGATAGGAATGGCTCGGGCAGTTGACGCCATAGCAATAAAATTCTTCCCCGAAGCGCTCGGCAGTGGCCCCCGGTGTCAGAATCTGAGTATTGAAAAAATAGCTCTCATTGATATCTCCTGAAAGAACAACCGGCCACCGCACGGATGAAATCGATAAGTTATCCGAACGAAATCTCTCGCTATTGTTGTTCAGTTGCAATCCACGACCGCCATGATTTGACATGGAAACATTGGTGATATGGAACTGAACTGCCGCATCTACTTCCAGCAATGTCCCGGTTGTTAAATGGCCATTTCCATAGAGTTGTAAGTCGCTTATTTGTCCATTGCACAGTTCATTGGAAGGACAATTGGCTCCGTAGACGGTAAAAAGATTTGTCTGGCCGGATGTAAGTTGCAGGACGCTGGCTTGGCTGCTGTCACCTTCAATGCATATATTAGATGGAATGCGAATCGTGTTACTGACTTTGTAAAGCCCTGCAGGAATGTAGACACAAGGCGTAGACCCGCTGCTGCCCGCTTGCGGGCTGGCGACTGCAAATGCAATCGCTGCCTGAATCGCAGCAGTCGAATCATTCGCTCCCGTAGGGTCAGCCCCTCCGGCAAAATCCGGATGCCTGATATCCACGCGCGGCAGCTTGGTGACTGTATTCGGCGTCTTTAATGTTCCACTCATAGTGCCGCCCGCAAGTGGAACAGCAGTTCCCACTGCTTGGTCCGTATACTGTTTGGTCGCCGCCTGGTTCCCCGATACAGGAGCGCTGGAGAGTACAAGCGGGCCCGACATCGTGCCGCCAGTTACAGGAAGATAGCTTCCGCTTAACGATGCTATCGAGGCGTCTACATATTGTTTGGTTGCGTCCTGCACTGCGACCGTAGCAGGTGCCAGATGTGCGCGAATGGACACAATCGAAGCGCTTGCGGCAGCCGGAACGACCCAGTACTCTTTGTTCACTGTGCCGTCATTGAGGTGGTAAACCGCAGTGTAATAACTTCCTGCCGGTGCAGCGCCCGCATTCGGCGCAAGATTCATGCTGACGAATCCATCCTGCCCTATTGTGACGGTGGTGCTGCCTGCGGCAACCGCCTGATTGTTTGCTGTCGAGAAAGCTGGCCAATTCACAATCAACGTGCCTGTTGCGGGCGATCCATCTGCGCGGTACACCACCCCCTGCACCGTCGTAGTTGTTATCTGAGCATAAGTAACGGCTCCAGCCAGCACAACAGACAATAACAGCAGTGTATTTCTCACGAACCACTTCTTTTGAATCACCAGGATTCCTTTCTCCTCGCAAATGAGTGGGTAGGTGCGCACTTCCGGATCATTTTTCGTGTAGACATAAACCGTCGCCAATTCTGACAACCAAACCGGTCCCAGCTCGGTTTTCACACGCTGGGGTGGTA
>Ga0070740_10004913_pt1 | contig 12780 bp, 12 predicted proteins | sample Coa_R2_FD_67286 | JGI IMG/M metagenome (GOLD analysis project Ga0070740, IMG submission 67286) | Surface soil microbial communities from Centralia Pennsylvania, which are recovering from an underground coalmine fire - Coalmine... | ecosystem: Environmental > Terrestrial > Soil > Unclassified ...
CCGTCTCAGCGTCTGATCGTTGCATATATCACCCGGACCTTTCTTTTGAAAGCTAGCTCCGGCAAACGCCGTAACCCGCCATGTTTTTCTACATTGCCGGACAGACCGAAGCCTCGCTTGCGGTCTGCCCAGCAATGCACGCCGGCGGGTATGAGCGGGCGTTATCCGTTGACGGTAAAGCCCTGCTGCTGAGCGTAGGTAACTACGGTGTTCTGGGTGTTGTGCAGGGCCTGCTCAAAGGTGATTTTGCCCTGCACAGCCGACGCAAGCTGGTTTTGCAATTGAGTGAAAACGTAATCCGAGAATGGACTCCACTGGAACGAGGTATTGACCAGTTGCGAGGACTGCGCGAAAACCTGGTTCACTACCTGCCCGCCATAGAAGGAGACGCCCGTATTGAATGATGAAGCACTCAATTCCTGCGTCTGCGTGGGGAACAGGTACAGTTTCTCGGATAGCGTTGCCACCGATTGTTGATTCGAGTTCAGCCATTCCGCAAACTCGGCGGCCTCAGCCGGGTGCTTGCTCTGGGCCGTCACCGCGTCGGTCGAGCCGCCCCAATTGGATGACTGCTGACCCCCAGCTGTCCACTGCGGCAGCGGCGCGGCGCGCCAGAGGCCGCTGGTCTTGGAAGCGGAACTCGCCAGGTCCGTGGGAGCCCAGGCAGCAGTCACCCAGGTGGCCAGCGTGCCATTCGAGAAGGCCGCGTACCAGTCGTTGGTCCAATCCGACATAGGCGAGACGGCCCCGGACTTAACGAGTTGCCCCCAGTAATCCGCGACCTGCAGCGCAGGGGCATCGTCGATGTGGATGGTCAGATTCGTGCCATTGACCTTGAAGGGCTGCGAGCCGGCCTGCCAGGCTAATGCGGTAAACCAGGCTCCGTCGCTGGCGGAGAAGTTGGCCATCGAGATCTTTGGATTTGCCTGGTGAAGCTGCATGGCCTCCTGCGCGTACTGGGCCCAGGTGGTGGGCACGGCCAGGTGGTATTTCTGGAAAATATCGGCTCGGTAGAGCAAGCCCATAGGACCGCTATCCTGGGGAATGGCATAGACCTTGCTGCCCTGCGACACCTGCGCCCAGGTCCAGGGAACAAACTGGTCTTTGATCGAGTTGGCCCCATATTGCGAGAGATCGACCAGGTGGTTGCCCAGTTCAAATTCTGGCAGAAAAGCATACTCGATCTGCACAACATCGGGCGCCCCTGACCCGGCCTTGAGCGCGTTGGTCAGTTTGGTGTACTCGCCAGAGCCAGAACCTACGTTTTGTAGCTTGACCTTGATATTAGGATGCGTCTGCTGAAACAGGTTTACCGCTTGCTGGAGGTTAGGAACCCAGGACCAGAAGGTAATCGTGACCGGCCCGGTGCTGGTTCCGGTGCTGCTGCCTCCACAGGCCGCGACCAGTCCCGCAATGAGACAGACCAGAGCCAGGATTGCGCCCGTTCTGGCGTGTTGCAAGAAGCGACGGTACAACATGGAGTATGTTCCTCCTTCTCCTTCGATGCAGGATGATGTCAACAGTTGTCGTTGTCGATAGATACAAGGGACTCTAGATCTTCGTTGAGCTTCCAGTGTGACAATCACCTCCTTCGTCGTCTGCCTCACTCCCGGCGGGCGAGCAGGGCGTGGTATTCGGGAACGACCCCGATCGAGAAAATCTCCAGCCATTCCGCCGCGTCAGGAGCCGAGCACGCCGCAATCTTCTTTTGCAGGTAGCGCCGCTTTGGATCATTCCGGGCGAGCGGGCTGATGCGCAGAATAAGCTCCAGGTCTTCGCCGGGCGTGAGGAAACGCTTGAGGCCAATTTCCCAGGGCAATTCGCTGGCAAAGTTATCGCTGATCAGTTGCCCATTCAGGTAGAGGCTGCCGATATCACCCAGATAGTCGATTCTGAGAAAAGCATCGTACAGACCCTGCAAGGGCCCTGTGGGAATGCGGATTCTTGTCGTGCTGGCATCGATCGGCTGGATCTCGAGCGGGACCACACCCTGCGGCACTGTCAGGGTATAGCAGGAGAACAGGCCCTGCGGACCGTCAGCCCGGAGATCTGCTGAAGAGACAGCCTCGACGGGAAGATCTGGATAAAGTGCCAGGTGGAATTCCTGTGTCTCCTGCCAGTAGAGATCCAACTGTTCCGCCCGCTCTAAGGCCAGCCCATCGGCGAGAAGCAGGCGCTCTTCTCCCCAGAGCGATATTTTCCAGAGCGCCAGGGCCTGGGCCTGTGTGAGCACAAGGATCTGCAGCGAGGTGCCGTCCAGAGCGGTCAGCGCAATAAGGCAGGTCAGACCCGGCTGCACGGTGAGGTAGTCGCGATCATGCATCCTGATATGGGTGCCTGCGGTCACGGACAGATCCCGATACGTGGCGGGATCAAGCGCGAATTCCGCCTCCATGCCCTCCGGCGCGAAAAAGACGCAGGTGGTCTGGTGAGGCCGGCTGATCCGTGTCACAAACTGCGCGGTCGCGTATTTGAGCAGAATGCCATGAGGAAGGGAGAGATTGAAAGGCAGAATTGCGCTGGCGTTTTTGGGTACACGCAGGCCCTGGAGCTCCGGGACCCGCAGGGTCTCGCCCCCTACATTCAAGCAGAGACGTATGTCCTCATGATTTTGCATCTCGACATGATCTTGATAGTTATTCAGAAAAAGAAAACCTGACCCATTCTGGCTGCGCACAGCCCAGCGCAGCGTCTGTGTATCATCTGGGGCGAGTTGCGCATGATTGGCCGGCAGCGTCGGCAGCATTGGCGCCAGCGCTGCACCCCATTCCTGCAAAAAGAGGTGCAGCAGACGTAAACGGTGGTAGGACTCGTTTACTTGCCCGTATTCACGCAGCGGCGCTTGAAAATCGTAAGAAATACGCGGAACCGTGTTCTCGTTCAGATAGAAACGCTTGCTGGTGGGATTTGAACCGCCGTGATACATATAGTAACCCAGCCAGTTCGTGCCGCTGCCCAGCGCGACAATCGTCTGGGCCTGGACACACTCGGGAGGCACGACTGGACGATGGAGATACGTCATCTGGATGCCGCTGCCCAGCTCGGAGTACACATAGGGATAGCGCGCGGTATCATATGCGATCTTGCCCTCCGCGCGAGGCTGCGCGCGGCGATCGCAAAAAAGAAACTCCGTCGTGGGCTGCTGCTCGTAATCTGGATCGAGTATCCAGGGAGTAAAGGCATAGCCGGCCTGCGTGGGGAGAAAACCCTCCTCCGGGACCGGTGCGCCCCCCCAGGCGGTACAGCTATAGATCGGCACCAGCAGGCCGGCATCCTGCGCCAGGTGCTTCAGTTCCAGCAAGTGGGAACTGCCCTCAGCGCCCGGCGGAACAAACTCCCGGCTCTGCGCATGGCCTACCTCCCAGGGTGCGCCCGCGTGCATATATTCATTTTCAATCTGCAGGCCAATCACCGGCCCGCCATCTCTAAAGAGCAATCCCCTGACCTGCCGTCCGATTTCCGCGAAGAAGCGCCCGACGTAATACAGGTATGTCTCATTCGTCGAGCGCACCACGATGCCCCGGCTATAGAGCCAGTCTGGCAGACCCCCGTTCCGGCTCTCGCCATGGACAAAAGGGCCGCACCTCAGAACTACTTCCAGGCCCAGTGCATCGCAAATCTCGATGAACGCGCGGATATCCCGATCGCCGGACCAGTCGAAACTGTTCTCTTCTTCCTCAATGTGATTCCAGAACAGGTAGGTCGCCACGATCGAAACGCCCCCCGCCTGGATCTTCCTCAATTCCTCCTCCCAATAGCGACGCGGGAAACGCGAATAGTGGAATTCTCCCATGATGGGCAGAGAGGGCCGCCCATTGCGCGTCAAGTAATAATTAGTGAACGCAAGCGTCTCTCCACGTGGATTGGTTTCAGCGGTATGCCAGGAACTCGCCAGAATCGGACTCGCCTCCTGCATAACAGTAATGACCTGCTCTTCTCGCGGCGGAAAATAATCAGCACCCAAGTAATAGCTCCTCCTGTTGTGCCTGGCTATCAACGCCAGAGATTCAGCGTTGCAGAACATTCCCCTATGTGGATATGTTGTGCATAACTGCTGATGTGCATATGGGTCTACATACTGCATACATGTATGCAGCATACACCAGAATTATTCTCGAAAATTCCTAGCTGTTCTAATGATTAAGTTGTTACCTCACACAGAGTGAACCATACAGGACGTTTTTGCGTCTGCACTACCTATTCGCTTACAGGAAACGCCGTCGACTGGCGCACGACCAGATAGGGTTCAATCAACTTTCTCGCAGGAGCATCCTTATCTCCATCGATCTGCCGGAAGAGAAGATCGATGGACTCTCTGGCCAGGTGGAGCTTGGGAACAGCGACGCTAGTCAACGGAGGGCGCAGGTGGGCCGAAAGCATAATGTCGTCCAGGCCCATAATCGAAATATCTTCCGGCACACGCAAACCAGCATCCAGAACGGCATCGATCGCGCCAAGCGCCAGCCAGTCGGTGGTGGCGAAAATTGCGGTGGGACGTTCCGCCTGGGCCAGCAAGTTTTGGGCAGCCCGGTAGCCGCTTTCCAGTGTAGAAGAGCTGACCTGTTTCATCCCAGGAGGCAAAGTAATCTGCGCGGCCTGCAAAATCGACAGGAAACCCTCCAGGCGCAACGTTTGTTGAGGCTCATCAAAAATAACGCCCAGCTTACGATGACCGAGATCGAGCAGATGCTGGGCCGCTAGCTGACCGGCGCGATAGAAATCTACGCTGACCTGGGGAATATCCTCAGGCGCTTCATTCTCCTGCCAGTCACAGAGCACGATCGGTAGACCCTGGCGGAAATACTGACGCACATCTGCTATATCCATGCTGGAGCCCATGATGATATAGCCATCAACCCAACGGCTCAGCATACGCTCCATCTGCTGGCGACCAAGCTCGAAATTCGAATAGGTGCTGCAGAAAAGCGTCTGGTAGTCCCGCTCGCTTGCCGTGCGCTCGATAGCTTCGACGATCTCTGGATAAAATGGATTGGTGATCGTCGGGAGAATCAGCGCGATGGTCAGGGTTTTGTGGTGGTAGAAGCTGCGAGCAAGCACATTTGGCCGATAGCCCATCTCGCGCGCACATTGAAGGATGCGCTGGCGAGTGGCCTCGCTTACGGTGCCCTTGCCCGAAAGCGCGTTCGCTACCGTGCTTTTCGCTAAACCGGTTGCCCTGGCAATATCATAAATAGTGACCGTCATACTCTTCCCTGAAAGTCCATTCGTTAGAATAATACAGTCCATGTGGACCGGTCCTTGCAATCAGTATACCCAAATGGACCGGTCTCTGTCAAGGGGCGCGGCTCCCCTCTCCTGGGAATTTGGCGTTTTCCGCGCTTGCATTTTGCTATGATCTCAAGTACGATAGAGAGGCCGTTTGGGCAGACGCCCGTCGTACCTGTCTGGAGACGGCAGAGAAACTGGTCGCGGATTAAGCTCCGCGCGGTGACGCAGGATGAGCCAACAACCATCGACACGCACAAAGACACGCATGTTCACCGCCAGCGAGGTCGCGGAATTCGAGTACTGCCCGCTGGCCTGGTGGCACGAACAGTTCGAGCCGTGGGCACACGCGGAGGACGAAGAACTCTTCGCGCGCCTGGTCGAACTGGAACATGAGCATGGCGCGCAGGCGCCCGGCCTGCCTGAGTATCGTCTGATCGAGGGACTTCTCCTGAGGCGCGGGGCCTTTGATCAGGGCCAGCGCCAGCACCAGGAGCACGCCGAGGCGGTCGAGGATATTGAGGAGGAGATTGCGCTGGAGATTCGGCCCGGCGCGCAGGGACGCGGGCGCGTTCTGCTGATTGCTGCAATCGCGCTGGGTGCGCTGGCCCTGCTCCTGCTTGTCCTGGCGCTGCCATTGCATTGAGAGTACTCAAATGCATACCATCCTGTTAACAATCGGCCTGATTCTCCTGGTACTGGCGGGCGCGCTGGTGGTGCTGCTCTGGAACGAGCGCCGCTTCCAGCGCGCCCGCCTGCGCGTCGAACGACAGCGCGCGCTGGGCCTGCCAGAAGGCGAGCTGGTCTACGAGGACGCGGATGGCCTGGGCGAGCCGCTCTCTTCGAGCTCTTACCCGCTGGTGGGCAAACCTGATTACGTGGTACAGCTTGCCGATGGGCGGCCTGTGCCGATTGAGCTAAAGCTCAACGTCCAGAACGCGACGATGCCCTATAGCAATCACCAGGTGCAGGTTGCAGCGTATTGCCTGATCCTGGAGGATTATTTTGCGCAGCCGCCCACTCACGGTATTTTGCGCTACGCCGATCGGGAATTTACGATCGAGTACACGCCGGCCATGCGCCGCAAGGTCATTCGCCTGCTGGGACAGATGGCCCTGTGCAGCGAGCAGGAGCCGCCTCCGCTCGCCCGCCAGCGCGCCGCCAAGTGCTGCGTCTGCGTCTTTCAACCGATCTGTACGGTGGGAAGGGATAAAGAACATTCATGAGAGATAGAGGGGAATGCCTGGATATGTCAAGCGAAGTTATTGAACTCAGTGGCCATATCATCGACTCCTGGACGCTTCCGCGCGCCTGGGACGTTATTATGGATCGCGGCGGCAACTTTACCGTCGAGGAGATGCGCATCGGTACCCACAAGACGGAGCCGAGCTATGCCCGTCTCAAGGTGGAGGCCCCGGACGATAAGACGCTGGAGCTTATTCTTACCGAACTCCAGCAGTTTGGCGCGGCCCTGGTCGATGGGGACGACGCGCAGACCGCCCTGGTCGAGCAAGCGGGCGTCCTGCCCGCCAGTTTCTATTCCACGACGAACCTGCCAACCCAGGTGCGCGTACAGAGCCAGTGGGTGCCGGTGGAGGGCATCGAGATGGACGTGGTGATCGTCGTCGATGTCGCACAAAGGCGCGCTTATTGCAAGCCAATGCATGAAGTACAGGTCGGCGAGCGCGTTGTCATCGGACACAGCGGAATTCGCGTGCAGCCCTTTGAACGAGCGAGGGAGCGCGAGTCCTTCGCCTTTATGCAGAGCAGCGTCTCCACTGAGAAGGTCAAGGTGCTGGCCATCCATGAGATTGCGCGCCAGATGAAAGAGACGCGGGCCAGGGGCGGCAACATTCTCTTTGTGCTCGGCCCGGCGGTCATCCACACGGGCGCGGGCCGCTACGTCGCCGAGCTTATTCGCAAGGGGTACATTCAGGTCATTTTCGGCGGCAATGCCATTATCACGCATGATATCGAATCCGCGCTCTTCGGCACGTCGCTGGGCGTCGATCTGCGCAGCGGCGAGCAGGTCGAAGGCGGGCACCGCAATCACCTGCGCGCAATCAACGCCATTCGCGCCATCGGCTCGGTTGAGAAGGCCATTGCGTCCGGGCTGCTCAAAGAGGGCATTACGTATGAGGCGCACAAGCACGGCGTGCGTATGGTCCTGGCCGGCTCGATCCGCGACGACGGCCCGATGCCGGGCGTGATTAGCGATATGCAGGAGGCGCAGAAGCAGATGCGCGCGGCCCTGCCGGGCGTTGAGATGGCGGTGATGGTGGCCTCGATGCTGCACGCGATCGCTACCGGCAATCTCTTGCCCGCTACCGTGCGCACGGTCGTGGTCGATATCAATCCCTCCGTCGTCACCAAGCTCGCCGACCGGGGCAGCTTCCAGGCCGCCGGACTGATTACCGACGCCGAGTTGTTCCTGCGCGAACTGGCCGAGGCTCTGAACGAGTAACCTCCGGCAGGCTGAGCGCGTTCGGGGACTACTCAGCCGCCGACCCTTTCTTGCGCCCATAATGGCGGCGCGCTTTGGCGCGATTGCCGCAGCTTTTCATATCGCACCAGCGGCGGCTGTGATTCTTGCTGGTGTCCAGAAAGAGCCAGTCGCAGTCGTCCGAGGCGCAGGTGCGCACGCGGCTCAGCTCTTGCGAGGTCAGCAGATCGGCGGCGTCGCGCACGACTATCCAGAGGGGAAGTTGCAGGCGATCCTGGCCCTCGCTCCAATCCCAGACAAAGCCGCTATCTCCGGGCGCGATCCGCGCGTGCTTCATGGTCGCCGCGAGCAGGGCGTTGAATTGCTCCAGATCCTCCCGGCGCGGCGACTGCCCCCCGGCCAGCGCGCTGAATATCCCGAAAAGGATCTCACGCACCCACCTGGCCTGCTCAATCTCTTGCCCGGCTCGCTCCGGCTGTCCCTCGCTCAGCGCTTGCAGTTGCTCTCCTCTCTGCTCATCCACAATCCCTGCTTGCCGACTCCACGCGAGCAGGTCTGCATAACTGTTGAGATGCTCCTCCGGCGCGCTTGATCCCCGCTCGGAGAGCGTGTTGACAAAATCCAGGCAGAGCCGCTCTCCTGTAAAGTCAAAGGCATATGCCTTGTCCTGTGTTTCAACCATGCTCTTTTCTCTTTTCCAACCATCAAAATGCACTTGACAGGTTAGATTTTGTCAGGTATAATTTAACTACTAAAATCATTTTAGATGGTTAGTTACGTTCTGTCAAGTGTTGCGGACCGGCAAACGGAGCTTTTCCTTTCGGGGAATTTTCTGGCTGCCGGACAAAACCCGGCCTGCAACAGAAAGGGCACAACATCATGGTCGTCACGATTCTTACTCTGCTGGCTGCTCTTGTTCTCTTCGACCTCGCGGCCTTGCGCTGGGGAGCGTGCAGCAAATATAATCTCAAGAATAGCAAGAGAGATAGCGTGAGCTAAATAGCTCGTACACCAGGAAGAGAGCGTATGCAAGAAACCGATGTAACGATACAGGGGACCCAGGTGCCGGGCCGGGAGGAAACCCGTCCCCGTCACCTCAAATACGACCTGGTCGCGCTCCTCATGACGATCATCTGGGGCGCGACCTTCCTGGTGACGAAGGAGACGCTCAGGCTGGTCGGGCCGTTCACCTATCTTGGCCTGTGTTACCTGGTTGCCACGCTGACGCTGGTCGCGATCTTCCACCGGCGTCTGCTGCGCATTACCCGCGTCGAGCTGCTCAGTGGTCTATTGATCGGGATTGTTCTCTTTGCCGGATATGCGTTCCAGACGATCGCCCTGCAATGGACGAGCGTGAGCAAAACCGGGTTCATTACCGGACTCTATGTCCCGCTGGTGCCGCTGTTTTCCCTGCTCCTCCTGCGCCAGCGCATTGCGATCACCGCCTGGGTGGGTGTGACGCTTTCGGTCATCGGCCTGTTCCTGCTCTCGGTACACCAGGGCTTTACCGTCAGCCTCGGTCCTGGCGAAGGGCTGCTCCTGGGGTGCGCGATTGCCTTTGCTCTGCAAATCGTTCTGGTCAGCAAATTTGCCCCAACGGTAGATGCAATCAACCTGGCGATCATCCAGCTTGCCCTCACCGCCGTTCTGAGCCTGCTCGCTGTGCCGCTCAACCACGAACCAATCGCGCCGCCGCCGCTGCTCGCCTGGGTGCCTCTGGTCCTGCTCGGAATCTGTGACATGGCCTTTACCCTGGTGGCCATGAACTGGATTCAGCAGTTCGTGAGCGGCACGCGCGCGACGCTGATCTACTCACTGGAACCAATGTGGGCGGCCTTCTTCGGCGTGCTGCTCGCGGGTGATGTCCTCAGCCTGGTCGCGTGGCTCGGCTGCGCCTGCATTTTCGCCGGTATGATCGTGGGCAGGCTGGGAAACGTTCGTTTTAAGAGGCGCGAGCAAACGGCTTAGAGGGTGCGCGCGGCCATACGTTCCAGCCGCGCGGCCAGTTTATGCAGTTCCGCGCGCAGCTCCGGCGGTTGCAACACGATAAAGGGCCATTCCAGGCGGGTCAGCAGGCCCTCGGCCAGCCAGGTCAGGTTGCCGACAGAGCAGCGCATCATCACTCCTCGCTCAGTCTCCTCAAGGATCGCCACGGCGGGCAGGATGACCTCGCGCGCCTCGGCCAGCGTCGTCTCCAGCAGGATCTCGACCGGCCAGGTAATCGGCGTGGTAGCCAGCGAACGCATGACGTAATCGACGCAATCGAAGTCGTCGGGCCGCGTAAACGTCTCGTCGCGCATCTCAACCACGCTGATGCGGTCCAGGCGGAAGACGCGCAGATCGCGGCGCAGGTGGCAGTACCCCGCGCTATACCAGTAGCCGGCGCGATAGACCAGCCCGTACACATCGACCTCGCGCTCGCTCTCCTCGCCCTGCCAGTTCTGGTAGCGCAGATACACCCGCCGCTCCTGCTGGGCCGCGAGACAGAGCGTGAGCAGCGTCTCGCTCTTCGGTGTCGTGCTGGTCGGAGGAAAGGTCAGGCTCAGTGTCTCCTGAACCGCGCGCACTCGCTCTTGCAGACTCTGTGGCAGCACGCGCTCGATCTTTGCCAGCGCGCCCTCGACCGCCGGAGGAGCGACGGTCAACCCCAGCCGGCGTACCGCCAGCAGACCGAGCGTCAGGGCCAGCGCCTCCTCTTCGGTAAACATCAAGGGGGGAAGCTTAAAGCCGGCGCGCAGGCGATAAAAGCCGTGCCGCCCGCGCTCAGCCTCGACCGGAAAGCCCAGGTCCTGCAACATGGTGATATAGCGCCGCACCGTGCGCGTATTCACCTCCAGGCGCGCGGCCAGCTCCGGCCCGCTCAAACGCTGGCGTGTTTGCAGCATTTCTAGAATGGTCAGGACTCGCGTGGCCGGAAAATACATGGCTTCTTTCCTTTAGATCAAATTTACTTAATACAGGTGCAATTCTAACCGCTTTTTCTGGTAAACTCAAGGGAGAGAGAAGGACGTGGTACTACAGAGAGGAAAGGGTTCTCATTGGGAACCCCCGGAAGAGAGGCTTGTATTTATGGCAATCGATCCCACCAACAAGGTCGAATTACTTCAACGCATGCAGGATGGTTATAGCGCCTTTGTGACGCTGCTCACGCCGCTCAGCGAGGAGCAGATGACCACGCCGGGAGTCAACAGCGAGTGGGCAATCAAAGATATCCTGGTTCACCTCGCCACCTGGCAGAGGCGCATGGCGAAACGCGTGGAGGCGCTGGCGCGCAACGACGAGACAAATCCGAATCGACCGGCCATCAACACCGACGAGGAGATGAATCGCTTCAACGATGAAACCTTCGCTGCCAACCGGTCGCGCCCGCTCGACCTGGCCTGGTCCGATTTCCGCTCGTCGTATCAAGATCTGTTGCAAGCAACCAGGCTGCTCAACGAGAACGATCTCTTTAATCCTCATCGCTACACTTGGCTAGAGGGCAGCGCGCTCTGGGAAAACATCGCGGGCAACTCGTTCGCCCACTATGAGGAACACACGCCTATGATTACCGAGTGGTTGAAGAGCCGCCAGGCAGAGCAGCAGACAGCGTAGCCATGACCATCCAGCTTTCACGCGAGCAGGCTCGTCACCTGCTCGCCCGCTATCATTTCTCGCCAACTGACCTGCCCGGCGTCTTCAAACGCCTGGGCACCGTTCAGTACGATCCGCTCAATCCCGTAGGACGCAATCCCGACCTGGTTTTGCAGGCGCGCGTGCCCGGCTATCGCGTGGACGACTGGCAACGCGTGGCCTACGAGCAGCGCCTGGTCTACGACGCCTGGGACAAGCAGGCTTGCCTGGTGCCGGTCGAGGACTGGCCAAAGCGCGCAATCACCCGCGAGCGCCACCGTCCCTATCACGATCCCGAGATCCTACAGAAGGAGGCCGAGGCGGTCGCGGCCATTCTGGCGGCCCTGGATCAGCGCGGACCGCTCTCCTCGCTGGACTTTGAGAGAAAGACCGGCTACGCTCCCAACTCCTGGGCCGGCGCTACCCTGGCCAAACGCATCTTGCGCTCGCTCTGGGCCTGCGGCGAGCTGGTCACTCACCATCGCCAGGGAGGACGCCACTATTACGACCGCGCCCATCGCGTCATTCCGGCGCAGCTCTTCAACCAGCCGCCTCTGCTCGACGAGCCCGCGTACTACCGCTGGATTGTCTGCCGGCGCTACCAGGCCACGGGACTCCTGCGCCCAAGCGCCGAGGCTGCCGTCTGGTCCGCCTGTGGCGACGCCTCACAGCGCAAGCGGGCCTTGAACGAACTGGTCGAAGCAGGCACGCTCATCCCCGTGCAGGTCGGCGAGCAGAAGCTGGCCTTTTATGCCTATGCCGATGCGCTACAAGCCCTCGATAAGCAGCCCTTTGAGCCGCGCGTCATCTTCCTGGGACCCCTGGATAGCCTCCTGTGGGACCGCAAAGGCGTACAGCAGCTCTTCAACTTTGACTATACGTGGGAGGTCTATAAGCCGGAGCCGCTGCGCAGGTGGGGCTATTACGTCATCCCCGTCTTCTATGGCGACCGCTTTATCGCCCGCCTCGACTCGCGCCTGGAGAAAGGCATCTGGACCATCGCGCGCTGGTGGTGGGAAGAGGATGTCACGCCGGACGCCGCGCTGCTGGACGCGCTGCGCAGTGGAATGGAGCAATTTCTGCGCTACCTGAACGCTCAGGGCATCCAGGCGGGCGAGGGCGTCGATACAGGCGTGCGACAGCTCGCCGCCGACCTCGCCCGCCTGTAACGACTTCACGCTGAACCGGCAGATCTTCTGATTTACCCTCCTATGATAGCTTGAGAAGCCTCGGGAATTTGGGGACCCCAAAAAGCCATCCCTATGTGCGTGGGTATGCTATAATGAACGAGATATTCCCAAACATCGAATCCTTATAATTACCATAGATCGGCGAAACGACGAACAACCAGAGAAAACAACCGCTCTGACACCCGGTTCGAGGAGACTTTCAACCTATGCAACTACTTGGGAAAATGCTGGGCGATCCCAACAAAAAGGAACTCAAGACTATCCAGCCGTTGATTGACGAGATCAACGAGCTCGAAGAAGATATGCAGC
>Ga0070740_10004914_pt1 | contig 12780 bp, 7 predicted proteins | sample Coa_R2_FD_67286 | JGI IMG/M metagenome (GOLD analysis project Ga0070740, IMG submission 67286) | Surface soil microbial communities from Centralia Pennsylvania, which are recovering from an underground coalmine fire - Coalmine... | ecosystem: Environmental > Terrestrial > Soil > Unclassified ...
CTGAAATGCATGATCGTATTGCATTGCGCAGCAAGGTTACCTTTGCAATTCGAGAGTTAATGAATGGCGAAGGTTTTTATGAAATTGAAACGCCAATTTTGACTAAAAATACACCAGAAGGATCACGTGAATATTTAGTACCTTCTCGGATCTATCCTAGATCATTTTATGCTCTCCCACAATCGCCACAGCTTTATAAACAATTGTTGATGGCTGGTGGTATGGAGAAATATTTTCAGATTGCTCGTTGTTTCAGGGATGAGGATTCTCGTTTAGATCGTCAGCCAGAATTTACCCAACTTGATATTGAAATGTCATTCATTAACGAATCACTTATTCAATCGCTCATGGAACGCATATTGGCGCATGTTTGGAAAAAAGTATTAAATATTGATTTGACGCTTCCTTTTCCTCGTATGACCCATGATGAGGCATTTTCTAATTATGGATCTGATAAACCAGATCTTCGGTATGAATTGAAAATTCAAAATATTAGTTCTGCTTTTGCAAATACTGAATTGAAGTTTTTAAAAGAAGTGCTGATTAAAGGCGGCAACATAGGAGCACTTGTTGTTGAGAATAAAGAATTTACCCGGTCAGAACTTGATGCTTGGGTTGAAAAAGCGCAACAATTAGGTGCAAAAGGATTATTATGGATGCGCATCAAAGATGAATCAACAGTCGAATCTCCAGTATCTAAATTCTTACCTGCTGATTTTATCAAACAATTGAAAACAATAATTCCTAGTCTTAAACCGGGATGCACATTATTTGTAATTGCGGGACCATATAAAGAAGCATGGACATTACTTGGTCGTTTACGTTCTGAGTTTGGACATGCATTGAGCTTAATTCCCGATCAGCCACAATTCCATTTTTCATGGATTACCGATTTTCCAATGTTTGAATATGATGAGCAAAGCAAAACATGGAATGCTGTTCATCACCCATTTACTTCTCCGCAGCAAGGCTGGGAAAATCTTGAGCTGAGTCAAATAAAAGCACGTGCATATGACGTGGTACTTAACGGCATTGAATTGGGCGGTGGCTCTATTAGAATTTTTGATGCAGCCGTTCAAAGCAAAGTTTTTGATTTAATTGGTTTAACCAAGGAACAAGCACAAAGAAAATTTGGGTTCTTACTTGAAGCCCAAGAACTTGGTTTTCCTCCTCACGGTGGTATTGCAATCGGTATTGACCGTTTATTAATGTTAATGACCAAAACTGCTTCTATACGTGAAGTTATTGCATTCCCTAAAACACAACGCGCCTATGATCCAATGATGGATTCTCCAACAGAAGTTGAAGAATCTCAATTGAAGGATTATGGGTTAAGATTTATAGCGCCAGAAAAAAAGAGTGATAAATAGATACTGATCTAATTATCATCTGAACGCGGTAATTGCCAAGAAAACATAATAGGCTCTTTTTTTGCTGCAGCCATTGGCGCGGAACTTTGGGCAGGAATTGCCGTGGAGGGCGCTGATTGTTTTGAAGCAAGTATATTGACTTGGCGTGCAAGCATTTCTGCGATTGCTCTATTTGATTGAATATTTTTACCTAACTCAGTTAGAGCTTTGGTAATAACTTGACCTCGGACAAGCATTCGTTGCTGCTCATGCGTAATGCCCCTACCTGGGGTCTTATCTAATTGATCTGCCTGCGCGAATTCTGCTGTTAACTTTTCATGAGTAGCGTGGTCTTGGCGACGAAACATAACTGCAGAACTACTAGGATCGATCGTGCTTAGTTGCACGGCAGCTGCTAAAAGCAAGGTTTGTTCTTCTGATGAAACATGCAAGGCATTCAGAAGAGTTTGACTATTGGCAGCTTGAGCCTTTAAAATGGCTTTTCGTTCTTGATCTAATCGTGTTCTCCGTTGTTTTTCACTTTCGTTATGTTTTGCTAATCGCTGTTTTTCTTTTTGATAAGATTCGGGGTCTTTGGGAGTTTTTAATTGTTTAGGTCTCTCATCTTTTTCTATTTCATATTCACTTTCAGATGATGACTCAGTATCTGTTGTATAATCTGTATCAATTCTACTATATGGATGCTTCTTACGGTTGTTTCTTTTTTTTGTCAGTGGTTTGATTGCCCCTTCAGCTTGTGTTGAAGCATCTTTTTCAGTCTGTGCGCCGAATGATGTAGATGGTATAACCAAAGAAAGTATTAAGAAGTATTTAATCATCATAAATTCCCATATATTTAAAATATTAAATAGTTATAGATCTTCTTCTACGCCGAAACTCTGAGTTTGTAAAGCAGGAAATAATGGTGGTAACTGAAAATCAGGTGAGAAGCTTTTAATTCCTTGAGCTAAGTCGGCAACAGTCTTTTGTAATGGAGCAAGCTGAGCTGCCTGTTGTTCTAATATATCTATTTTTGCTTGCATGCTCTGAATTATTTTTAAAACATCGATTGCCATTTTACCTACAACTTGCTCAGCCCCTTTTTTTAATTCATCATGTTCTTTTGCAAGTACACCGTATGTTCTTGTTAACTCTACTACGTTTTGATTTGTAATTGTCAATTGACTACACACTTTATCATGATCTGTTGCTAGTGTTTGGCATTGTGCGCCTAATTCATCTTGCTCCTTAGTGATTCTTTTATCGGCATCTTTCGCTTTATCCAAATCTTTTTGTAATTTTGTTGTTTTAGTAGCAAGAGTTTTTAACTTTTTTTGTATCCCTTCCAGATCCGATTGCGCAGGCCGTTTTTTCGGATTAGTTTGCTCTGGACTTACAGAAGAAGGACTCGCAATAAAAGTTGGTAGTGTTGGCGAAGATGATTCATTGGTCGTGGTATTTTCACCACTAGGGTCTATGCTCATAGGATTCAGGCTAGGTCGTACCTGCTCTGGTTTAATAGAAAAGGAACAGGGAAGTGAGTTGCCTGGAGAATAAGATTGTCCTGCCTCGTGTGTTGGCTTATTTGCAAAAAGATAGACATGTCTGACGGGAATTCTCTCAGGATCTCGTGTTGCCAGAGAATCGAGTTTTTGTTTATGCTCACTGCATTGAAGAGGAACGATATAAAAAAAGGCCCAGAAGGCCAAGCGAATTAATATGTAATAGTAAGAATTTGATTTTGTAAAAAATAGTGGTTTTATAAGCATAAAACACCTTTTTTTATTAAGAGATAAAAAATTTTAGGTAGTATACATAAAAAAAATGGATTTACTACTGTTTTATGAATATAAATGTCTTCTGCACTCTTTTTCATTTCTATTTTCTGGCTGCATAGTATATCCTGATGAAAAAAGGGATCATGCTTTACAAAGGAAATAGTAATGAAAATATCAAGACTTGTTGCGCGTGAAATTTATGATTCATTGGGATGGCCTACCATTGGATGCGATTTATATTTAGATAATGGTATGTACGTTACCGCATCTGTTCCATCTGGTACCTCAAAAAGTAAATTTGAAGCAATAGAATTGCGCGATGGTGGAACACGCCTGGGTGGTCAAGGGGTGTTGAAAGCTATAGAAAACATCGAACATGTCATTGCTCCTGCAGTGCTCGGACAAGAACCAGATGTTATCGCAATGGATTTGCGATTACTTGAATTAGATGGAACTGATAATAAATCGATATTAGGTGCAAATGCAACCCTGGCAGTCAGTATGGCGGTTGCACGTGCTCAAGCATTAATAAATGATATTGATCTATATGAGTTGATAGCGCATATCTGTGAAATTGAATCGGTATCATTACCATTTCCTATGTTCAATCTTATTGAAGGTGGCGTTCATGCCGATAATGGATTAGCTATTCAAGAGTTCATGATCATGCCAGTAGGTGCGCAAAGTTTTCGTGAAGCAATGGAATGTGCAGTTGCAGTATATCATATGCTTGGAAAGGTTTTGCAAAAAAGAGGCAAATTGATTGCTGTTGGCGCTGAAGGTGGTTATTCATCTGAATTTGAAGATGAACATGAGGCACTCGATCTTCTTATGGAAGCTATAGAAAAAGCAGAAACAGAAGACGAAACTGAAGGTGTGTTAGCATTAGATATTGCTGCATCTCAGTTCTATAATCCAAAAACGAAAAAATATATGTGGAAAGGAAAAAATATTTCCTCCCAAAATCTGATTGAGATATACGCTCAATTGGCTGAAAAATATCCGCTCTATTCAATTGAAGATGGCATGGCAGAAACAGATTATGATGGATGGATTACTATGATGGATGCTTTCGGGCAAGATCTACAGATTGTGGGAGATGATCTTTTTGCAACGCATCCGGTGCGTATTATGGAGGGAGTTACCCATGGTTATGCTAACGCAGCAATTATTAAACCAAATCAAATTGGAACAGTAACTGAAACTTTGCAAGCAATTAAATTGTGTAAAACGCACGAAATTAATACCATTGTTTCTCATCGTTCTGGTGAAACCGATGATACCTTTATTGTTGACCTTGCACTTGGTTCATGTTCTGGTCAAATAAAAGCTGGTGGTGTAACCAGAGGTGAGCGTTTAGCAAAATATAATCATATGCTCTCAATCGAAGATATTTTAATGCGCTCAATGCTAGGAATTTAGAAGCGGATTGCTCATTCCTGCCAACATAGCTTTTAATTCTTCTTCGGTTTTCATTTGAGCATCATCTTTTGCTGTGGCTGCTGCAATAATGGTAGATTCAACTGGATCAGGCTCAAATTTTTTGACCTTTTCTGATCGTTTAGACTGTTCATCAGCTGATGCCATAATAGTGTTTTTCTTTTTCTTTCTGTGACCGTAAATTGCCCCTTTTGGAACGGTAGGTTGATACGTAATTTGCTCGTCAATAATATCGCGTTTTAATTCATCTTTTGACAGGAACTGATTTATTTGTGCAACACTAGATTCTTCATTTGTTGATCTGAAGAAGAAGCGTGTAATTGGATCACGCAAGGTATCAAATAACTCAGCCTCACCTGCATAACGTTCTGCTATCTGTACGTATTCTTTCGTATAGGTAGATGCACCGCCACGCAAGCGCGGTTGAACAATAGTTGGCGAAATAAATACGGTAAGATTGGTTTTATTATTTTCATTACGTCGTTTTTTGAACAACCAGCCTAAAAGAGGTATACGCCCCAGAAGTGGTGTTTCATTAATAGATTGAGTGACATTCAGGTTAATAAGACCACCAAGAGCGATAATACCCTCATTTTCTATTCGCGCATAGGTTTCTATTTTACGGGTAAGACGTGTGAAGTTGGTTGACCCAGGAGGTGATTCAAATTCATCGATATCGATTCTTATTTTCAAACCAACAGTATTACCAGTAGCACTTATACGCGGGGTGAGCCAAACTTTTAAGTTTGCATTAAGCATTTCCTGTTTTACTGTAGGAGCTGCTGCGGTTGCTTCAGCTGCACCGGGTGCCAAACGTTGTTGACCAATAGCTACAAATGCTTCTTTATTATTGGTAGCTATTACATGAGGCTGGGAAATTACTTTTGTATGTGTAAATTGTTGCAAGAGAGATGCAATTATCCAAGAGCCATTCCTGTCGCTTATTGAAAAGAATGTTGAACCTGGCCAGCCTGGTTGCGTGGTATTGGCATTCAATTGAGCAGCACTCACAAAAGGGGTAGATCCAGTTTCAGGATTATCAAAAACATCACCCAAAAGATCAGCTGCTATAGTTGTTGGCGTTTGAGTAGGATTTGCATCAGTAATAACATCCGTCAATTGTGCCGATTGGAAATCAAATCCAGCAGGTAAAGGTAATTTTGTAGAATTGCGCAATTGCGTTCCAAATGAGCGCAAATCATCAAGTGATATATCTGCAATAAGAACTTCAATGATAACTTGTGGCTGTGGTCTATCTAATTCTTCGATAATTCGTTTAATATATTTCCAATCCTCATTTTTGGCAGCAATAATGAGTTTATTAGTACCATAAATAGGTTGTCCCTGACTGGTATCAGGTTGATCTGCTCGAATAATAACTTCTTCAAAAAAGCGATCGATACCAGATATTTTTTTGCCAGCAACTGATTGTCCAGTGCCTCCGGCTTTGCCAGAATCTATTAAACTTTTTAACACTGGTGCAAATGAAGCAGCATCTAAATATAATAATTGGTAAACATGTAAAATCGATTCACCTGATTCTAATTCAACATCTATATATTTATGAATAAAATCTTTTACGCGGCTTACTGCTTGTGCTCTGCCTAAAATAAGTAACTTGTTGGTACGTGCTTCAGGAATAATCCTCACTTGATCAGAAAAATAAGTTGCCTCACTTTTTTTAGCTTTGGGTGCTTTATAACCAGCTGCTGTGCCACCGGTTTTTAAAATATCACCAAATATTTTAGCTACCGTGTCTGAGGGTACATAGCGCAGTTTAATAATATCAAGTTGTTCAGGAATTGTGCTTTGATCAATTGCAGCAAGTATTCTTGTTGCCCCCTTTATATTATCTGCTTTATCAGTAATTAATACCGCATTCACTTTAGAATCGAAAAGAAGGCTGGTGGTTTCTGTCGGCAATAGGTCTTTTAACACGACACTCACTACATCTGTTGCAGAGGAGCTGAAAGAATCAGGAACTTTTAAATTAGTAAGATAATAAAGGAATCTAATCCGTTCATCGGTATCAGGCAACTTTTCTGGATCTGAACCAACATACAGAGGAATTACCTCTTTGCTGATTGTCTTACTATTTTTAACAATATTATATTGTCCTTCATGCGATAAAAGACTATAACCAGCTACATCCAAAACTGTTGTTAACATATCCCAGGCATGTTCCAAGGTCATAGGTTTATCGATGTTTAAGGTAAGTTTTAAATTCATGGTGTTAGCGCCCATGGGCATAATAACATTTACCCCTTTTTTGGCGGCCAATGCATTAATGACATCAATAATATCTGCATCATTATAATGGAACGTAATATCAGGGAAATCTGTTTTCGCTTGTAAAGGCTCTATACCCCAACATGATATGAGAATAAGTACTAAGATGCGGTGGAGTAAAAGATGTAACATGTTATTTTTCATCAACGTATATACTCCGCTATGTATGTGGTTCAAGGCTTGCGATGGTTAAAGTAACGTCAATTGCTTTTCTTGTTTTTGATTTTGTTATTTCTAGCTCTTTGGTGTAAATCCTTTTGTTCGCATCGAGCGTTTGCAATAATTCACACAATTCTTTCATATCAAGACCAGCAAGAGTAGCTTTTAAAATAACTTCATCAAACTTTTCCATAGAGATATGAGAAGGAATTGCAGTTACTTGTTTATCAGAAAGGCCAAGTTCTGGAAGTAATACATCTTTATAATAACCTTCAATTTTAAAGCCCTCATCTGCTGCCAATAATGTGTTTACTTCTTTTTGATGCTTTTTTACTTGTTCATAAGTAGCCAGAATTCGTCTTACTTGATCACGTTGCTCATTTATATTGGCAATATGCTCTTGGGTATCATGTATACTGCTATAGTAATGCCAAATGATAAGGCTCGATAAAATGAGCAAAGCAGCAATAATACCTGAAAGGTATATATAAAAGGTTCTCTCTTCGAGGTTATCAATGAAGCTTTGTATTTTTTCTATCGCACTCATCGCCTTTTCCTATGCCTTTATTTCACACGTAATTTCATTGAAAAATCAATAGTTTGAACACTACCAACTGGTGCAAATAGTTTTGACTTTTTAAGTTCATTCTCTAAGGTTGCTAATGCTGCATGATCTTTCACGTGAGCATCCATTGTTATTGTATTCTCAGTGATTATTAACTTATCAATGCTAAAGCCAAGCTCTTCTTTATTTATAATAGTGGTGAGCTCAAGTAAGTATTGTAAAAAGGAAGTGCGTCCAGGATTTGCAAAAGAAAACCATAATTTTTCTTCTCGCTGCACCTCTGCACGTGCTCTTGCAACCACAGCATCTAAATTTGTTTCATCTCGAGGAATTTGTTTAAATTCTTTTTTAAGCGTTTCAATAACTTCTTCTTCAGCTTGTTGCGTTGCTTTATTAAGTTTACGCGTTTGGAAAAAATCATGTTGCAGTAAAAGAACTAGTATTAATACGGTCAATGATATTGCCGCAATAAGTTGTTTTAACAAGATAGCGCGATCTGTGCCAATACTAAATTCTTTCCGGCGCAAATTAAAGTTGTTGGTGGTTGGCGTTGGCAATGCAATGCAAAAACTTATTACACTGCCAGGAGTAATGCCATTTTTGGTGGTGAATCCAAGGGAGCTATTTTGTAATAATTTATGAATCTGAAATGGTTCACAAACTATCCCAAGCATATTTGAAACAAAAGATGATAAACCCTTAATTTCAGAGCCGTTCCCAAGTAGTAGAACATGGCTGACTGGTTGTTGCTCTGTTTGAGCCGTAAAAGAGGTAATAGTAAACGAAACATCTTGCCAAAAATCAGTAAAAGCGCTGGTCGCTGCTTGCAAATAAGCGGGATCAGCAGTTTTTTCTAATCCGAACCGAATTAAACGCTCCATGGCATCTCCCACAGGGATGTTTAATGCTTGGCTAACCGCCTTTGCTTGAGAAAGAAGCCCTTTAGATATTGAGCGAATTAACCGTAGTTGGCCATTTTGAATATAAGCAATGCCGGTAGTATAAGAACCAACATCTACTAACACCGTGCCGCCAGGTAAATCAGCATATGATGGAATGAGTTTAAAGGCGCCATACAGTGCAAATAAATCAAGGGTAACAACATCAGGATTAACACCAGCTTGAGCAAATAATTGCAGATGATGAACAATATGTTGTTTTTGTACCGCAGCAACCAAAACCTCAGATGCTTTTTCTTCTGGCAAGTGTTTAGTGATAATAAAATCTACAACCGCATCATTTACTGAAAATGGCAGTAATGGCTCAACTTCAAACTCAATCACCATCTGAATCTTGTTAGGATCAGAGAAAGGTAATCGTAATTCCTTAAATATAGCCACAGAACTTGAAAGTGCAGTATGAATAGCATCATATTTATCAACCTGTTCTAAGGCAGTAGCAATCGCCTTTGAGGCACGTTCATCATAATTGTTGGTATTGCCAGCTTCCAATGGTATTTCTATAGTTTTTTCCAGCGTAATGGTGCGCCCTTTAAGAAGCAACTGAGTAGCATAAACATGGGTCTTATTAATATCAAATCCAATGATTCGTTTAGGGAAAAGATAATAAGAACCAATTTTTTCGGGCACAAAAATATTTTGAAAAATCATGCGTTAGCCTCCTGAGATCCATCAGCTAACAAATCAGACAATGATGATCGCTTCTTTTTTGGGGCTGCCGCTATTTGTTGAGTATTGTTCTTTGCAGGTATAGAAGCCTGTTTGACCGGTGCAACGGATGCAGCAGGTCTCATATGCTCGATTTTTTCAATAAGCGGTTTCGATTTTGAAATAGGTTTTGCGTGTTGTTTTGCTAATCGTTGAGCCGCTTCTTCTTTGTGTTTTTTCTTTTTTTCTTTTTTAGTCATCTTACGTGATTTAATATCTGGGTTGCGATTAAAGAGATAATCATCGATCACTTCTTCTGTGCCATTTGATGGTGGCGCAAAGAAGGCACGGTGTATAGGATCACGATTTTCTCCAACTTCATGCATTGAATCAAGAGTGCCATGATATTCATTAAGGCGATAATCAGTAATCTCTTTCATGGCTTTATCTGAATTCGGTTCAATGATCTGACTAGAAATCAAGATAAGTAAATTGCTCTTAGATTCTATTTTTGTCTTATATTTAAAGAACCAACCTAACAATGGTATGTCTCCTAAAATTGGTACTTTTGATATTGAAGTAGCAATGTTATTTTGTATTAATCCGCCAAGTGCAAGAACTTCTTTATCGGCAACCACTGCATTTGTGGTAATAATTTTGGTGTTTTTGGTTGCATCAGTAAAATTAGTGGCATTAACGAAGTTATTAAGCTGAACTTCCAATTGTAATACTATCATGCCATCTGAGTTAATCTGTGGTGTGAGTCTGAGTATTAGGTCTGCAGCATCATCTGCAAAAGAAGATGTTGACCCAACCCCGGTGATAACATTACCTGACTGAACCCGTCGGGTTGTACCAATAGCCACCTGAGCTTTTTGCTTATTGGTTGCGAGTAAGAATGGATTCGAAATTACTTCAGTGTTAGCAACTGTTTGTAATACGTTAAATATTCCCCAAACACCGAATTGATCACTACCTAAAGTAACTACCGTATTGCCTGGTCCAGCACCGGTTACCAAATTAATTAAATCACCCAACAAGCGTGTTGAACCAGTTGCCGTTGGATTTTGATCGGTAATGATACCTGTTGTGGTGCCCATATTTACACCAGACGTTTGATACTTAAAGTTATTTCCTACTGCGCCATCAATGCCTGGTATCTTGCTGCGCAATTGAGTTCCTAATGCTTTGTTATCATTCAAGTCAATAGTCAATATAAGACAATCAACGGCAATTTGAGGTTGTGGCTCGTCCAATTTTTCAAGAATAGCACGTGCTTGAAGATAATCAGATTCTTCTCCCTTAATGATTAAGCTATTGGTATTTGGTTCTGCAGTAAAGGTTAAACTCTTAATATATTTATCCCCATCACGAACACCCCCATATTGACCTGCAGGGCTTCCTTTACCAAATTGCACCACATCATTCATAATTGCGGCAACAGCCTTGCAATCAGCATATTTAAGCCGATATACGCGCAATGGAGTCATTGTTTCTGCGCCCAATTCAACATCCACATATTTAGTAACAAACTCTTCAATTTTCTTAATTGAATCAATTGGTCCTAATAAGATCAATGAATTAGTTCGCGGTTCAGCTATAATACGAGTATTTTCAGGAAAATAGAGAGCCGTAGGTTGTATGCGCGTTGGAAACATACGATCAGTAATTGATTGCTGATCACCAGTTGTAAGACTATCATAGAGCTGTTTGACCTGTTGTGCATCAGCTCTTCTTAATTTTAATACCGACATAGACTGTGGCATTGTTACCCGATCAAGCTCGGTGATAATAGCCATTAAACTCTTAATATTTTGTGCTTTATCGGTGAGCACAAAGCCATTAAAACCTTGTAAGATGATTAATCCTGAAGCACTGCTTCGCAATGCATCAACAATTGTTTTGATTGTATCAATTGAGGTATTTTCTACAAAATAAAGATATCGAATAAGTTGATCATTATCAGGTAGTGTTTCCGGTTTAACTCCCAAATATGAAGGAATTGGAGATTGTTTGCCCGCTGCAGTTTGCATCACTCGTATAAATTTAGGATTTGCTTCGGGGACTAACACAAAATCGGCGATATCCAAGAAGGTAACAAAAAGATCCCATGCTTGTGCTTTTGTGAGTGGTTTATTGGTTTTGAATGAAATTTTGTTACCTTTGATAGCCTTTCCCCCTTTTGGTAAGGGAGAAATAGCTTCATCAGTTATAAACGTTACATCAAAAAGTTCTGAAATTTGTGTTAATAAATTTTGCAGATCTGCATCTTCAAATTGAAACTCAATAATTTGGTCAGGGTCAGAAATAGGTGGCCGTACTCGAGCTCTCGGATAACGATGAGTATTCATATGCACTGGCACAGGTTCTGGTGTTGCTGCCTGCATTAGAGAAGGTCTTGGCCCAGATCTTTTGGCAAATAATGGGGGTTCAATATCTGGCTGTATCGCTTGCTCACTAGTACTTTCTAATGAATCAATTTCTGAACTCAAGTTGAGTTGATTATCTAACTCAAGATCGTGCTTATCAATACGGAGTGAATCCTCGAGTTGATCAGGAGTCATCTCAAGGGGTTCTGCCTTATCATTATTTGTTGTTGCTTCTTGCATTGCTTGACTTTCGACAGCCAAGACCATGCACAGCAGTAACATATAAGGAACAAAAATCCAGAACTTTATTTTCATATGTTGCTACTCAGCAAATTTAGAAGTTAAGCTATTCCGACCTTTTTTTAGCATATTTTGTTTTTCTTTTTCTCTAAAATCTCGTACCGTTGGTGCCAATTTATGCCGTTCCTCTAATCTATTAATTTGTTCAATCGTTGGACTCTTGGTGATTGCTTGCTTTGTAGTTGTTTCAGTTGTTGCTTTTTTTACCAAGCTTTCCGGTTTAAAATCTTCAAGAGTATACGTTAAGGTCATTGCGTTATTTTCTCTCTCTAATTCTACAACAATACTCTCTTTTGTCTTCATGGCTACAATAGTTTTGTAGATTTTGAATCGATTCTTTGAGTCTGTTGCAGGAATTCCATCTACCATAAGAATGAGATCATTTGGTTTAAATCCAAGCGCCTCAGCTAATGATCCATCCTCAATTCTGCCAACCCTACAACCAATACTTTCACCTTGGGAGTATACGGTTGTTAAATCAAATAAATCGATAAATTGAGCCAATGTTGTAATGTGTGCGCTGAATTCGTGAGGGCTGACTAAATATTCTTCGTCGTTAATTTGACGAACCATATCTTTCCAGTTGCTGTATGGTACATAGGCAGGATCTAATTCAGCATCTTTGGAACGTAAGTATAATACTTCTTGTTGCCCATTTGACCGTAAGAATACAACTTTTTTATTAAATATTTTAATAAGTTGAGCATCTTCAAATACATCGCCGACTTTGTAAATTTCTTCCTTTTTAGTTCGTGTATCAGTGATTAAAGCTCGATTTTTAGAGTCATCGTTGTGGACTACAATAATCCCTTTTAGGACAATATTGAGTGGGTCCACAAATTGAGGAACTGGTTCTTTTGGTATCTGAACTTTGCGCGGTTGCGGTGGTTCAGGGAAAGGAATTACATATTCAGGTTCTTCTGG
>Ga0070740_10004916_pt1 | contig 12778 bp, 13 predicted proteins | sample Coa_R2_FD_67286 | JGI IMG/M metagenome (GOLD analysis project Ga0070740, IMG submission 67286) | Surface soil microbial communities from Centralia Pennsylvania, which are recovering from an underground coalmine fire - Coalmine... | ecosystem: Environmental > Terrestrial > Soil > Unclassified ...
TGCCCGCGATCGGGTCGAAGAACTTGTTGGGGAACAGCAAAGCGGTGTAACCGTAGCGGTCGCCTTCCGCGGCCGGATAGGTCGACATCGGTTGCTCGGTGAAATACATCAAATGCATCGCTGCGCCTCCTCAGGCGGATGGCGTGCCATCCGGATTTCCCGAACTGCGCTTTGCAAATAGCAAAAAAACGGCCGCTTGTCTGTAGCCGGATCGGGAACGGTAGCCCGTCGCCGACAGGAAAAGCGATGCTTTTCGGCCTGGCCAGAAAAGGTCGTATATACGGTTTACGGTGCTGGCGGCGCGCCACCATCGCGCATCACGTGCGAGCGGCCTGGCGACGCACAAACTTACGCTGCCTGCGCTTCAGGAAACCCCGTGTACCGCCAAGTAGATAAAGAAGGCCAGCATCGCCAGGCTGATCACGGTGTAGGCCACGACCTGGAAAATGCTGTAGCTGTCCCATTCCTGCTTCGTCGCAACCGCGGAAGGGGCCTGCTGCGAGTCGTGTCCGGTAGTCCGGTTGGGGTCTTGCTGTTCCATCGCCTGAAACTCTCCTGACGACAATTTGCACCGATCCGGACGAGCATGCCTTCAGACGTTGGCAGCCGACGGGGACCGAATTGTGCGGACTGGCGCTTCCGGCCAAAGCCAGGAAGGCTTATGTCCATCGCAGTCTACCCGGTTTAAGATGGACAACCAAGGGGCGGCGCTTCAACGCCCGGGCGCTCGCGACGTTCCGCGGCCGGAAAGGTCGATCATCGGCTGCTTGCCCGGCGCCACGATTCCGCTCTGCTCCCGAGCCCCGGTGGCGTCACTACAATTTGTACAGCCGTGCGGCGTTCTCGCCCAGCACCTTGCGCCTGGCGTCCTCCGACAGCCCTTCCATGTGCCGTTTGAGCTCGCTGACCGCGCCGGGGAAGGTGCAGTCGAAGTGCGGATAGTCCGATGCCCACATCAGATTGTCGGCGCCAATCACGTCGACCGTCGCTTGGAGCGTGTTCTCGTCGGGGTCAAATGTGATCCAGCATTGGCGTTTGAAATACTCACTGGGCTTCATCTTGAGCCACGGCACGAGGAAGTTCAGTTTTTCGTAATGGCTGTCCATCCGGTCCAGCCAATGGCATATCCAGCCGCCGCCTGATTCAAGGAAGGCCACTTTCAGGCGCGGAAACTTCTCCAGCACGCCGCCCAGCACGATGTCCATGCACGCAAGCTGCATCTCCAGCGCGTGCGAGATCATATGCAGGCGACAGGAATCGCCCCGGTAACGCTCGGCGCCGACCGTCGGCATGGTCAGGATGGTCCCCTCGTGCACGCTGACCGAGCAGTCCATTTCCTGTGCCGCGGCCCAGAAAGGATCGTACGCCGGATTGTCCAGGCGCCGGCCGGCATACGGGTTGGGACGCACGAAAACACCCGGCATCCCCAGCTTCGTCACGACGCGGCGCATCTCCCGCACCGCCTGATCGGGGTCCTGCAGCGGCACCGCGCCGATACCAATGAGCCGCTGCGGATATGGTTTGCAGAAGTCGGCCAGCCAGTCGTTGTAGGCCCGGCATGAGGCGGCAGCAAGCGCAATGTCGGCGATTCCGCCCAGGAACAGCCCCAGCGAAGGATAGAGCACGGCGGTATCGATGCCCTCCGCATCGAGGTCCCTGATGCGGGCGTGCGGGTTGCCGCCGCCGGGCTGGGCCTGATCGTAGGGATGGCTGGTGCGCCTGGCCGGGTCGGCGTAGCCGCCGATCACGAACGACGCGCCCAGCGCGGTTGGCCCTTTTCTGCCGAACATGATCTTGCCGTCGATCCGCACCACGTCGCGGCCGGATTCGTCGGTGACGACTTGCGGCGCGCGTTCGCGAAATTCAGGATCGATATAGTCGACAAACGCGCGGCGCGGTTCGACGACATGTCCGTCGGCGTCGATGACTTTCATCGCTCCCTCCCTTGCGCGCGCTCTTCCTCGACCAGGATTCCGGCACGCGTCAGTTCCGCGATGCGATCCTGCGGCAGGCCCAGCAGCGAACGCAGAACTTCGCGATTGTGCTCGCCCAACATCGGCGGATTGCCTCTGACGCGGACTTCGGCGTGGGAAAAGTTAAACGGCGTCCTGCACAGCCGGACTTCGTCGGCGTCGGGATACGACACCGTCTCCAGCATGCCGCGCGCCTGCATCTGTGCCTTTTCCATCGCCTGCGGCACGTCGAGCACGGGCGCGCTGAGGATGTGATTGTCTTCGAGGATCGCCAGCGGCTGGGCGCGGCTTTCGAAGGATTGCAGCCAGGCCTCGACCGCTTGGGTGACGGCGGCGCGATTTTTGATGCGTGCCTCCATGGTGTCGAAACGCGGATCCGACGCCATCTCGGGGCGCCCGATCAAACGGGTGAACAGCGGCCACTGGTCGATCATGCAGGCCAGCGTCACGTAACCGTCGCGCGCCTTGAACGTGCCCATCGGCGAGACCGACGGATGATGGGAGCCGGTGCGTTTGGGCACCACCTGGCCGGAGGTTATCTGAAACATCACGTAGAAATTGTCGATCAGATGGGCCAGGCATTCGTCCAGCGCCAGGTCGATGTGCTGGCCAACGCCGGTCTTCTCGCGCATGTAAAGCGCCGCGCAAATCGCACCGAAGCCGTGCAGGCCGCCGCTGCAATCGCCCATGGTCAGGGCCGGGATCGACGGCGCGCCCTCGGGGTCGCCAATCAGATGCAGGATGCCGCTGCTGGCCAGTGCGATCACGTCGTTGGCCGGCTTGTGCGCCCACGGACCATCCTGCCCGTAGCCGGTGATCGAACACATGATCAGCCGCGGATTGCGCCGCCGCAGCCGTGCGTAGTCCAGGCCATATTTGGGCAGCACGCCGGGACTGAAGTTTTCAAGGAAGATGTCGGCCTGGCAGATCAGATCGGCCGCCAGCTCCGCCCCCTGCGGCCGCTTGACGTCGATGCACACGCTGCGCTTGCCGCGATTGTAGGCAATGATGCCGACCGAGGCGCGGCCGCGCAACGGCGGGTAGTGGCGTACCAGGTCGCCGCGCGGCGCCAGTTCCAGCTTGATCACCTCCGCGCCCAAATCCGACAGCATCCGGCCCGCCAGCGGGCCGGCCACGTACTGCGCCAATTCGACCACCCGCACGCCCGAAAGGGGCGCACCCCGGTTCGGTTCATTCATGGCTTCGACCTCGTCGCGTCTTGGGCCGCTGCTCCGGGCGTCATCCGGACCGCCGCCGAATCCTTGCATTTATTAGACGGCGGAACAATATATTCGCATGCTGTTAATGTACTTCACCGAGCGCAGCTACTACCACGCTCCGGAAGACGAGATCATCAGGAACCGCGGCTTTTTCGGTCTGCCCAACCGCTTTCATGACGCGCAAAAGGCCTCCGACCTCTACCACATGTACCTGGATGAGGCGGTGTACGCCGAGGAGATGGGCTTTGACGCCATCATGCTCAACGAGCATCACGGCACGCCCTATTGCATGGGATCGGTGATGGACGTGGAAGCGGCGATCCTGGCGCGCATTACCAGCCGAATCAAAATCGTACTGCTGGGCAATCCGCTGCCGGTGGTGCGCAACCCGATTCGGCTGGCCGAGGAGCTGGCGGAAATCGACCTGATCTCGCGCGGGCGGCTGGTGGCGGGATGGGTGCGCGGCGCGGGCAGCGAGCAGCTGTTCAACAACGTCAGCCCGGCGCTCAATCGCGAGCTGTTCAACGAGGCCCATGATCTGGTGATCAAGTGCTGGACGCAGCCGGGACCGTTTCGCTTCGAGGGCAAGCATTTCCACTTCCGCTTCGTAAATCCCTGGGCGCTGCCCTATCAAAAGCCGCATCCTCCGGTGTGGATTCCGGGCCTGCTCAGTCCCGAATCGGTGCTGTGGGCGGCCGAGCATCGCTACCCCTACTTCGGCTTCGGCGGCGGTCTGGACAAGACCGCCGAGTTGCAGGAGATGTACGCCGACAAGGCGGCGGAGTTGGGCTATCAGGCGGGGCCGGAGAACTTCGGCTATCTGCAAAACGTGCTGGTGGCGGAGACCGACGCGCAAGCGCAGGAGTTGGGGCGGCAGTATCTGTGGGGCGGCGGCGGCGCCAACTTTGCGCGTCCCGAATGGACGCTGCCGCCCGGCTACAACTCCAAGGAGGCCACCCGCCGCCTGGCCCGCCAGCAGGAGCGCACCACGCTGCTGGGAATCGGCGCCAATCCTGAGCAGGGCGGCGGCGGGCAGGCGGCCGTCGGCACCCGCGCGCGCCTGGCGCGGGGTGAACTCGATATCGAAGCGGCGCGCCAGGCGCTGTATGCCCCGTACCAGGAGGCACAGAAGAATTATCAAATCGTGGTCGGCTGTCCCAAAACCGTCATCGCCAAGTGCCGCAAGACCCTGGAGGTGCTGCGGCCGAGCCTGTATGCGATCTCGCAGCCCGGCGGACCGCTGACTCACGAGCAGCGTATGACCAGTATCCGCCTGTTCGGCCAGGAGGTGGCGCCAGCGCTGCGCGAAATTGCCAGGAGCCTGGGCCTGGTCAATTCCTACCAGGTCAAACCCGGCTCACGCCCGCTGCCACCCTCGGGCAAGCGCGCGCCGGTCAGCAACGCCGCCGCGCTGACCTCCTGATTGGCCGGGCCCGGCGCAATTTGGGCCGATGCCGGTGTGAAGCGCGTTCCCTCCCGCCGCGGCCCGATGACAATCGCGGGTGCGCCTGCTATTTCCATCGGGTTGATGCTCGCTGGTTCAAAGGCGCCGAGTCCGCAGCCGGGCCGACACGCGAGGCCATCGGCCAGACGCAAGCCGTTGGTTGCCTTTGGATTTTGCTGCCTGATGCTCCTGACCGCGGCCAGTGCCGGCGCCCAGGTGGGCAAGCGCAATTTCATCGAACCGCTGATTGTCCAGGATCCCAATCCCAGCAATGAACTGGACCTGCTGCCGGCCTGGCTGCGATACGCGCACGGCCAGGCCTATTCGCTGGCCTTTTCGCTGGAGAAGCAGCTAAGCCCGCTCTTTAGCATCCAGGTCGGCAGCGCCTGGAACGACCCCTCGTGCGACCCAGGTTTCGTATGCGACGGAATCGCGCCGCAGCGCCGCGGACGGGTCCGCTCGCGGCATTCGCGCCGGCGGCGCCTGCTCGTCCGCGAGCAGGTGCTGAGCGGCTTCACCGATTTGGAAGTGCTGACCAAGTATGCTTTCCTGACCTCGGTCGAGCACGAGATGCGCCTGGCGATCGGCAGCGATCTGTTCCTGCCCGCCGGAAATCCCACCGCCGGCGGCAACACGCATACGCACATGGGACCGATCCTGATGTTCGCCAAAGGCTTCGGCGACATCCCCGACACGGGCTTTGCCAAATACCTGCGGCCGCTGGCGCTCCAGGGGGACGCCGAATATCTGTTCCGAACCGGCGGCACGCTGTCCGACGACGCGGTGGTGGATTGGGATATTTCCTATTCCCTTCAATACCTCAACGACTATGTGCGCCGTCTGAATATGCCGCAGCCGATGCGCAACCTGGTGCCGTTTGCCGAATTCACCTACGAGCAGGTGGTTCGCGCCCGCCACGCCGGCACTACTCCGGACCTGGCCGTCCTGCCCGGCGTGGCCTACATGAGCGGCGCATGGCAGGTCAGCGTCGCGACCTCGTTGGCGCTCAACCACGGCACAGTTGAATTCGACCACGCCGCGGTGGTCACCCTTTTGAGTCTGACCCTTGACCAACTGATCCCGGCTGCGGGCCGGACGCTGTTTTGATGCGGCCGCACAAGCGCAGAAACGGCTTTACACGCGAGCGCCGCGATGGGTGACCTGGAAGGTTACGCCGCCGCGCGATTCGCGGCGCTGACCGCCGCCGAAATGGTCGTGCTCGAGGCGGCGGTGCATGGCCAGGTCGCGGACTGCGGCGCTGGTGGCAAGGCGCCGAGCGCTTCCCGCAAGCGCCTGGCATGGGGAGAGGAGCGAACGGTGCGCGCAGAGCTGCTGCGATGGCTGTGCGTGGACGCCCGGGCAGCCGGATGCATCGACCTGCGCGGGATTGCAATCGCGTCGGCCAAAATCGCAGGCAGGTTGGACCTCGCATATGTGACGCTGCGCTTTCCGCTGACCATCGTGCACTGCATCATCCGCGACGGCATCGATCTGACTCACGCCGAGACCCGGCAGATCGTGCTGGAGGGCAGCTACTGCGGTCCGATCGCGGCTCACGGCGTGGCGGTGCGCGGCGGCGTCTCGCTGCGCGGTTTGCGGGTGCTGGGCGCCGTCGACATCTCCGGCGCGGTGGTCAGCGACAACGTGGACTGCGGCGCGGCCCGCCTGCTGCATCGCAAAGCTACGGCGCTGGACGCCGAGCACGCCAACATCGGGGGCAGCCTGCGGCTCAACGCCGGCTTTCGGGCGTTCGGACTGATCAACCTGCGCGGCGCCGCGATCGGCGACAATCTGGAATGCAGTGGAGGCGCGTTCTTCAACCGTGAGCGCCAGGCCTTGGCCGCCGGCGGCATCAAAGTCGGCGGCAGCGCCATCTTCGAAGACGGGTTCCGCACCAACGGCATGGTCGCGATGCAGCGCGCCACCATTGGCGCCGACCTAAGCTTTCAGCGCAGCATCTTTGCCGGTGAAAAATCCGGAGCCGATTTGAGCCGCGCCGTGGTCGAGGGCCGTCTGGTCTGGGTTGCGATCGAAAACAGCCCGCACACCGTGCTTGATCTGAGCGACGCGCAATTCGGGCAACTGGCCGATGAAGAGGCCAGTTGGCCCGCACCGGAAAATTTCCATCTCGACGGATGCCGTTACAGCTCGATCGCGGCGGGCTTTACGCAACTGGACGCGCGGCTGCGGCTGCTGCGCGCGCTGCGGCCATTTTCCCCCCAGGCCTACACCGAACTGGCCGGCGCCTTGCGCCGCCAGGGGCGCGAGCGCGACGCGATGCGGGTGGCGATCGAACGCGAGGAACTGCGCCGCCGGCATGAGAGGATGTCGCTGCCGGGGCGGGTGGCGCACCGCCTGTTCGGCATCGTCACCGGCCACGGCTACAAGGCCTACCGGGTGATGTTCGTACCGGCCTTCTTCGTGCTGGCGGGATGGCTGCTGTTTTCGCTTGGATACCGCGAGGGCGTGGTGCTGCCGTCAAGCGAGCAGGTCTATGAGCAGTTTTTACGCAGCGGAACGCTTCCTCCTTCCTATCCCTCGTTCAATCCCTTGATCTATTCGTTGGATACCTTTCTGCCGCTGACCGACTTCCATCAGGAAGACTACTGGTATCCCAACCCCAATCGCACCTGCCGTTCCTTGCGCAGGCCCGAGCCATGCGGCGTGGTCCTCCATTGGTATCTGGGCGTGCACATCCTGGCGGGCTGGGTGTTCGCGATCCTGGGCGTCGCCGGCCTGCTCGCCAAACCACCGGCCTGAGGTGGCGGAGGCCTTGCGCGCCACCGCTATCGGGGGCGATGCGGTCGCTGCGTTCGGCCGTGTCAGCCGCCGTTCAGCGGTCGCATTCGCCGCCGATCATGTTGATCATGCCGAAGGTGGTGATGATGTCGGCGATCATGCGCCCGATCAGCATTTTGTTCAGCGCCGCCATGCCGAAAAAGCACGGCGGGCGCACCCGCACCCGGTAGGGACGTCCGCTGCCGTCGCTGACCACGTAAAAGCCCAACTCGCCGTTGGCACCCTCCACCGCATGGTAGGTCTCGCCGGCGGGCACCTTGATGCCCTCCATGATGATCTTGAAATGATTCATCAGGCCTTCGATCGAGTTGTACACGCGCTCCTTGGGCGGCAGGATGTAGCGGTAGTCGTCGATGCACACGGGGCCGGGCGGAATCTGGCGCATCGCCTGCTCGATGATGCGCTTGGACTGGTACATCTCCTGGAAGCGGACGTTGAAGCGATCGTAATTGTCGCCCTGCTCCCCGGTGGGAACGTCGAAGTCCATCCGGTCGTACACCAGGTAGGGATCGGCCTTGCGCACGTCGTAGGCGACGCCGGTGGCGCGCAGCAGCGGCCCCGTCAGTCCGTAGGAAATTGCGTCCTCGCGTGAGATCGCGCCGATGCCGTTCATCCGGTCGATAAAGACCCGGTTGCGCGTCAGCAGCTTGTCGCAGTCCTCCAGCACCGCGTCCAGATTGCGAAACGCCACCTTGATACGCTCGCCGAAGTCGTCGGGCAGGTCGCGGGTGATGCCGCCCACCCGGCACCAGCTCACCGTCAACCGCGCGCCGGTCACCGCCTCGACCAGGTCGTAGAGCAGCTCGCGCGCCTCCAGCATGTAGAACATCACGGTCTGCGCGCCGACCTCCCCCGACGCCATCCCCAGGCAGGTCAGATGGTCGGTGATGCGCGAGACCTCGCTCATGATCGTGCGTACGTACTTGCATCGGTCGGGCACCTCGATGCCGCACAGCTTTTCCACCGCCAGCGCGAAGGCGACGTTGTTGATGCACGGCGAGGCGTAGTTGAGCCGGTCGGTGTAGGGGATGGCCTGCGTCCAGGTGCCCTGCTCGGTCATCTTTTCAAACGCCCGATGCAAGTAGCCGATCTCGACGTCGCAGTCCATGATGCGCTCGCCGTCGAGCTTGAGGTTGAACTTGATGGTGCCGTGGGAGGCCGGATGCGAGGGCCCCATCTGCAGTTCCATGATCTCGTCGGCGGGATCGGACGCTTCGATCTTTTTGGCCCATCGTGCAGGCAGCGCCATAGGCGGTTCGTGCTCCCTCAGGTCTGCTCGGATGATTTTGCGCTCAGCGCGAGGGCGGCCGCGGCGTCGCCACCGGGTCGACTTCCTCGACAATCGGCTGGCGGCGGTCCACCGGGTAATCCTTGCGCAGCGGATGGCCCACAAAGGAATCGTACAGCAGGATGCGGCGCAGGTCGGGATGGCCGCGGAAGTCGATGCCGAACATGTCGTAGCATTCGCGCTCCAGCCAGTCGGCGCTGTTCCACAACTCCACCGCGCTGGCCACCCACGCGTCGTCGCCCGGCACCGGCACCTTGACGCGCAGCCGATGGTTACGGGCCAGCGACTTCAACTGATAGACGACCTCGAAACGCGGTTCGCGTCCCAGCCAATCCACCGCGGTCAGGTCGATCAGGACGTTGAAGTCGAAATCGGGCTCGTCGCGCAAGGCGCGCAACACGCCGGGCGCCGCCTCGCGGCTGACGGTGATCACCTGGTCGCCGAGGCTGCTTTCGGCCGCGATCAGCTCGGCTGTAAAACGCTGCTTGAGTGTGTCGATCAACATGTGCGTTTAAGATTCCGCGGCGCCGGGAGTCAATCCCAGTCCAGCGCGCCGCGCTGCCAGGCGTAGATCAGGCCCACGACCAGGATTGCGACGAACATCAGCACCTCGACCAGCCCGAACACTCCCAGCCGGCGCAGCTCCACCGCCCAGGGATAGAGGAAAATCACCTCGACGTCGAAGACCAAAAACAGGATGGCGGTCTGGTAAAAGCGTACCGAAAACCGCCCCCAGGCGCTGCCGCTGGGCGGATTGCCGCATTCGAAGGCTTCGGACTTGATCGCGCCGGGCCGTTTGGGACCCAAAATGCTGTTGATGGTCACCATCACGCCCACCACCAGCGCCGCGACGACCAGCGTAATCACAATTGGAAACCAGGTTGTAACCCAAGTGGCCATCGGTCTTTTGACTTAATCGTCAGACACCAAATTCGCAAGCCGCACCGCGAAAGGCAATACCGAATAACCCCGCCTTTTCCAATGGGGCCGGCAACTACGAAGACCGGCATGGATTGCCGCCGCCGCCACAGCTAAGATTCCGCCTGTGCCGGACAGCGCGCAAGACGCGATGCACATATGGGCCGAGGGTGTGGTGGCACGGCGATGGGCCGGGGCGCGCCTGATGCGCCTTGAGGCGCTTAAGGGCGACGCCTCCACGCGCCGCTTCTGGCGCGGCGTCATCGCCGGCGCTAACGCCGGCGCGCCCCGCAGCGTAATCGCGATCGACCTGGGCCCCGATGATCTGCCCCTGTATGCCCGCGCCCTCAACCTTGTGCCACAGCCGCTGCCCGAGCCGCCCTTTGTCAGCGTGCATCGCCTGATGCAGCGCGTCGGCATCGCGGTCCCCGCGCTCTTCGCCGCCGCACCCGCCGAGCGCAAGCTGATGGTCGAGGATGTCGGCGAGCTGTCGCTGTATGCGGCGGTCAAAGCGCAGCCCGCGCGCGCGGCGGAGCTTTATCGGCTGGCGTTGGATGAACTGCTCAAGCTGCACGCCTATTCGGCCCCGGTTTCCCGGCGCGATTGTATCGCGTGGTCGATTGCTTACGACCAACGTCTGTTCCGTTGGGAGATGAACCGGTTCGTCGAGTATGGAATTCCCGCCATCGCGCCCGGCACTGAATCCGAGACGCTAAGCGCCGAGCTGGATCGGCTCGCGCAATCGCTGGGCGCGCTGCCCCGCGTGCTGTCCCATCGCGACTACCACTATCAGAATCTTTTCATTCAAGAGCACGGCGGCGGTGTGCGAATTCGCGTCATCGATTTTCAGGACGCGCTGATGGCGCCGGCCGCGCAGGACCTGGCGGTGCTGCTCACCACGCGCGATACCGGCACCTTCATCGTGCCGGACTTGGAAGCGGAACTGCGCGACTATTATTTCACGGCCGCCTCACGCGCGGGCATTGCCACGCTCGACCGCGCCGCGTTCGCGCAAAGCTACCGATGGTGCGTGCTGCAGCATGCGCTTAAGGTGATCGGACTGTTTGTATTTCTTGAGCAATCGGGCAAGTCCGGTTACAAGGCTTATCTTCCCGCCGCGGTTGGGCAGGCGCGGCGGATGCTGCAGGACGAGAATAAGTTTCCCGCCCTGCGCGGGGTCTTGAGCAAGGTATGAAAGCGCTGGTGCTGGCGGCGGGCAAGGGCGAGCGGCTGCGGCCGCTGACCGAAACGACGCCCAAGCCGATGCTGGAACTGGGCGGCCGGCCGCTGATCCATTATCCGCTGTTGATGCTCAAGCGGGCCGGCATCACGCAGGTCGCGATCAACGTGCATCATCTGGCGGACCGCATCCAAACCGGGTTGGGGGCGGGGCACGAGTTGGGTTTGGAGATCACCTACGCGCCCGAGACGGTTCTACTTGGGACCGGAGGTCCGTTGTGCGGCCTGCGCAGCTTCTTCGGCGAGGAATCCTTCGTGGTGGCCAACGCCGACACCGTGATGGATCTGGAGCTGCCCGCGATGATTGAGTTCCATCGCACGCGCGGCGCGCTGGCGACCTTCGCGCTGACCCGGCCCGCCAACATGAGTGCGTACAGCCATCTGGAGATCGATCGCGACGGGCGGCTGCGCCGGATGCGTCTGCTGACCGCGCGCCAGGGCGGCTTCGAGGACTTTCCGCCGCAGCCGCCTACTTTAGCCGTCGAGCCTTACATGTTTTGCGGGCTCTACATCTGCGAGCCCAGGGTCTATGAGATGATGCCGGCGGCGGAGCCGCCTGCGTTCAGCAGCATGAAGGATCTGTTCGCCCCAATGGTCGCGCGCGGCCTGCCCTTGTTTGGCTTCGTCCATCGCGGGCTGTTCCGCACCGTCGATGACCTGGCGACCTACGAAAATCTAAAGCGTGAATTCGCGGCTAACCCGCCGCTTGCGATTTCCTGAACCCCGGCACAGTGCGGAAAAGTCGAGCTGGGCGTTGGGTGCGTTACGCACCTGGCGCAAAAGATGGCTGCTTTCCTTAACTCCTGTCCCTCCGGGAGAATGATTTGGCGCCTGCTTTCCATGGATACTCATTGCGCGCCGGGCGCCTCAAAAGGTGATCAGAAAGCGGCCCTCAGCCGGATGGTCGAGGGCGGCCAGCGAACCTTGGTTTGCCGCGATGGCGGCCGTCAGTGCGAGGATTTCCGCGTCGGCCTGATCCGGCGTTGCGGGCAGTGATTTGAGGTCGATGGCCAGCGATCGGCGCAGACGCTTGATGACCGCGACTCGCGCCGCCAACGCTGCTCTGCCGGCGCGCTTTGGCGGCAGCGGGTTGCGGCTTGCCAATCTGAATTGGAGATCCGGATAGGCCTCCAGCGTTCCCACGTCTGAGGCCTGCCAGGCTTTGAAGGTCACAAAGCCGGCGAGCATGAAGCGGGTGAAGTTTGCGCCCGCTCCCGCCGCTGGCGGTGAAGATTCGCCCGCAGGGCCGTCCGCACCTTGGAAAAGCTGGCGGAATGCCGCGCGCAGATGCGCCTTGCAGGCGGGCGCGTTCGCGCGATTGGCGAAGTAGGCGAACTCCGGCGTCGGGAACATCGACAGGCGCATCGCGCGGTGGCGCTCCGACGCACGCAGCATCGCACGCAGTGCCGAATCCAGTATTCGGCCCGCGGGAGCCGGATTGCGCGGGCACATCACGGGGCTTGAATAGTCGAGGTCGCGCGGCCAGCGCGGCGAGTCGATCAAGGCTAGCCACTTGCGGTTGAGATCCGGGCAACACGCGAGCAGGCGCTTGCGCAGGATACCAAGCGGATCCTCCTCGATGCCGGCGAGCGCAACCCGATGATGCTCGATGATGGGCGCTGTTGCGCGCAGCACGGCGAGGTCGAGGAAATCCTCTCCCACGTCGACGCCGGATACGGCGTCCGGCGATGGCAGCGGCAGGATTGCGCAATCGGGAAATTGCGCCAGTGCGGGCTCAGTCAGAGCTCGAGGAGGCGCCGCACAGGGCTTCAAGCTCATGCACCGCGCGCTCCAGCTCCCCGACCAGCGCCCGCGCGCGGCCATTGCCCGCTGCATCCTTCAGCGCCCTGGTCACCTCGCGATAGTACCAAAGCTGATCCGATCGGCCGGCGTTAAA
>Ga0070740_10004921_pt1 | contig 12774 bp, 9 predicted proteins | sample Coa_R2_FD_67286 | JGI IMG/M metagenome (GOLD analysis project Ga0070740, IMG submission 67286) | Surface soil microbial communities from Centralia Pennsylvania, which are recovering from an underground coalmine fire - Coalmine... | ecosystem: Environmental > Terrestrial > Soil > Unclassified ...
GTCGTGCTCGGCGACGAAATCAACCGCGCCACGCCCAAAACCCAATCGGCCGTGCTCGAGGCGATGGAGGAGCGGCAGGTTACGGTGCTGGGCGTGACTTATCCGCTCGAGCCGCCGTTCCTGGTGCTCGCGACGCAGAATCCGATCGAGCTTGAGGGCACCTACCCGCTGCCCGAAGCGCAGATGGACCGGTTTCTGTTCAAGGTCGTGATGGGCTCACCCAAGCCCGAGGAATTGCGCGAAATTCTCAATCGCACGACCGGCGCCGTCACCCACACGGCGGAAGCGATTTTTCCGGCGAACGAAGCGCCGGTTTCGATCGAGCAGCTCAAGGCACTGGTGCGCGAGGTGATGGTGGCCGAGCCGATCGAACGCTACGTAATCGGGATCATCGGCGCCTGCACGCCCAATGGTCCGGGTGCGATTCCCGAGGTTTCGCAATACCTGCGATTTGGACCAAGCCCGCGCGGCGCGCAGGCGCTTATTTTGTGCGCTAAGGTCAACGCGCTGCTCGACGGACGGGTCAGCGTCAGTTATGACGACGTGGCTGACGGCGTGACGCCTGCATTGCGCCATCGCCTGTTGCGCAACTTCCAGGCCGAGGCCGAGAACGTCAGCACCGATTCGATTCTCGACCAGGCGTTGAAGCGGCTCAAAAGGCCGCGCGCGTAAAGGTCGATGCTGGGTCTTCCGGAGGAATTCACGCCGGACTTCCTCGCCCGGCTCGAGCATCTTCGGATCAAGACCCGGCGCGAATTCGAGGGGCTCGGCAAAGGCGCTCACCTCTCGCCGCGTCGCGGTTCGTCGCTGGAGTTCAGCGATTTTCGCCATTACGCGCTGGGCGACGATTTCCGATTCATCGACTGGGGATTGTACGGCCGCACCGACAAGCTTTACGTCAAGCTGTTCAAGGAGGAGGAAGACCTCCTCACCTACATCTTTCTCGACGCCAGCGCCTCGATGGGTCTGCCGCCCGGCGACCGCAAGTTCGCGATGGCCGTCGCGACCGCGCTGGCCTTCGCCTACGTCGCACTGGCGCAGGGCGATCGCGTGATGGTGCGGGTGCTGGCGGGAGACGGCAGGGCGGTCCCGCCCGGGTTTCTCTACGGTCGTCATCGAATTGTCGAGCTGGCGCAGCGGCTCGGCGCCATTCATCCCGCGGGCGAGCTTGATCTTGCGCCGGCGCTCGCGCGCGAGCTGGTTTCGATCCGCCGCGCGGGCAAGGTCTTCGTCATCTCGGATTACCTGATGATGATAAATTCGGTAACGCGCGGGCTCGGCCTGTTCACTGCGGCCAACATGGATGTGACCGCGGTGCAGATTCTCGGCGGCGGCGAGATGGCGGGCGCCGGATTGGCGGGGGACATCGAACTGGTCGATGCGGAAAGTGGCGAACGCGTGGTCGCCTCGATCGGCAATCGCGAGCGCGAGCAGTACCGCCAGACCCTTATGCGGCTGTCGCGTGAGATCAAAACCTTCTGCCTGCGCCGCGGTCTTCATTACACGCTCTACACGACGGACGTGAACTTCCACGATTTTTTTCTGCGCGCCAGCGCCGACTTCGGCCTGCGTCATTAACCTTCGCGCGACGGCCATGTGCATCGCCAACGCCCCGCTCTTCTTCGCCGGTATGGCATTCTTCCTGCGTCGCAGCGCGAGCGACCGCGCGGCGCGAGAACCGGAAGGGCAGTATCCGGATGTCGAGGCGGCCGACGAGCGGATTGGCCGCTCTAGGGCCAGGCGAATGGAGGCGGGATGGGACTGCTGAATCCGGCGGCGCTTTACTATCTGCTCGCGCTCGTCCCGGCGCTGGCGGTTGCCTATCTCGTGCGCGAACGGCCTCGGCGCATGATGGTCTCGAGCGTGCTTGCGTTTCGCGCCCTGCGCGCGCGGCGGGGACGGCGTTTCGGCGGCTGGCCGCGCGTGGACTGGATGTTCTTTGTCGAGGCGCTGATCCTGGCGCTGGCCGTGCTCGCGCTCGCCCGTCCGTACGTCATTCGCACCGGCAATCCGATCGCGGTGGTGCTCGACGATTCGGCCCCGATGCAGGCGGTGGCCGCCGGTCGTACGCGCTTCGACGCCGCCCGCGCGGCGCTGCGCGAGGCGCTGGCGCACGAAGGGCCGGGCGAGGTCAACCTCTACCTGACCGCACCCCAGCCGCATCGCGCGGGACCGCCGTTTGCGAGCGCAGCCGACGCCGCAGCCGCGCTCGAGCAGTTGCATCCGACCGATGCGCCGTCCGACCAGGCGGCTTTGAGCACTTTGCTCGGCATGCTCGCCTCGGATGCGCATCTGCGGCGCGTGATCTATGCCGGGGCGCGCGCGCTGGCCGCGCCGGTGCCGGCGCGGGTCGAGGCGCTGGTGTTCGGCGACCCGCTGCCCAACTATGCGATCGGATCCTTCGTGCTGCGCCGCGAGGCGCTCGGACAGGCCGCGCTGCACGCGCGGTTGACGGTGGCCAATTTCAGTCCGGCGGCGCAGACGCTGCGCGTCGCAATCGACGGCGACGGCAAACCCGTGGCCCATGCCGAGGCGCATCTCGAGGCGGGCCAGATTGGCACGATTGAATTTCCCAATCTCGCTCCCGCCGGCGTCTATCGCGCAAACCTCGCGCCCGGCGACGGTCTCGCGCTCGACAACGTCGCGTGGGCGACCGCCGGCGCGGTCAAATCGATTTCAATCCTGTTCGTGACGCCGACGCCGGCCGATGGCGCCGGTCTCGACCGCCTGCCCGGAATTTCGGTTCGCGTCGCATCGCCTGCCAGCTTTACGCCGAGCGATCTTGCCTCGGCCGATCTTGCGATCTTCGAGTACGCGCTGCCCAAGGAAATCCCGCCGGTGAACACGTTGCTGGCGATGCCGCCGCCGGGCGATCCGGTTTTCGGCTTCAGAATTCAGCCGGTTGACAAGGTCGAGATCACGGGCTGGCCGCCGACCAATCCGCTGACCGATTCGGTAAATTTTCGCCTGCTCAACGTGCGCGGCGGCGAGTACTTCGACCAGCATCCGTGGCTGCAGACCGTCGTCAGCGGCAGCGGCGGCGGTCTCGTGCTCGCGGGCGAGCGCGCGGGCCATCGTATTCTAGCGCTCGGCTTCGATCCCTTTCCCTACCTGGGACGGCAGAATTTGCCGATGTCGATATTGACGCTGAACGCGCTGAGTTACCTGGCCGGCTTCGGTGCCGAAACCGCCGGCTATCATACCGGCGACCCGTGGATCGTACCGGCCGGGGTTAACACGATCGTTTCGCCCGACGGGCGCAAAATCAGGGTGACGCCGGGCAGCCTTTTCGCCGGTGTTGATCGACAGGGCGTTTATCAACTGGTTGCGGCGGACGGGGCCAAATCGCTGCGCGCGGTCACTTTTTCGAACCTGCGCGCTTCGGATCTCGAGAACACGCCGGCGATGAGAATCGAAACCGTCAGCTCGGCGCAGACGGCGCGGGTCGCGCCGCGCCGCGCTCCGATCGCCGCTGACTTCATCCTGGCAATTCTCGCACTGGCCGCGATCGAAGCGTTTGTCGCATATCGCCGCCGGCGCTCCGCGATGGCGACGCAGCCATGAACTTTCCGGCGATATTCGCGGGCATCACGCTCGCGAGCCCACAGGCGCTCTGGCTGCTGATCGCGGTCGGTGTGCTCCTGGCGTGGTCGCTGCTCGGTGTCGATGCGCCGCGCAAGCTCGCCGCGCCGCTGCTGCGCGCGCTGGTGCTGGCGCTGTGCGTGCTCGCGCTGGCCAATCCCGGCATGATCAGACGCAGCGAGGGCACGACGCGACCTGCGGTGCTCGACGCCTCGACCAGCATCACGCCGGCGATGCGGGCGTGGACCGCCGCGCTGCTGCGCGGCGATTTGAAACTGCGCGGCGGCGATCCGGCGGTGATCTTCGGGACCGTCGCTGAGGCGACCACCATCGCCGGGGCGCTGTCCAGGCTCGACGGCGCGGCCGGATGTGCGAGCTGCGGGCCGGGCGCCACCGACCTCGAGGCCGCCCTCGAGCGGGTCGCGTCAAATCCCGACGCGCGCGACGGCCCGGTGGTGCTGGTGACCGACGGCTGGGAGACTCGCGGCGAAGCTGAACGCGCGCTGGGCGCGCTGCGCGCGGCCGGCATCCGGCTCTACATTTTCACGCCGCCCGGTGCGCGCGATATCGCCAACGTCGCCATCACCGACCTTTCGATGCCGCCCGCGCTATCGAAATCCGAGCCGTTCGCGCTCGGGGTGACCGCCACCAACTACAATGCGACGCCGGTAAGCGGCACGATCTCGATCTTTCAGAGCGGGCGCCTGACCGAGAACCGCGGCGTGACCCTGCAAAGCGGGCAGCAGCGCTTCGACTTCCCGGTCCATGCGGAGGCCTCGGGCCTGACCTCCTACACCGCGGTCTTCAAGCCGGCCAATCCCGCCCAGGACGCCTATGCCGAAGACGATTCGCTCACCGGATGGGTTGGAATCGGAGCGCAGCGCAAGGTGCTGATCCTCACGGGCGCGGCGCGCGACGCGGAGTATCTCGAATCCGTCCTTCATCGTATCGGCCTCGAGCCGACCGTGATTACGGCGAGCGGCTCGTGGAGCGGAAGTCTGAAGGGCTATGACGCGGTCGTGCTCAACAACGTGCCGCGCTCGAGGCTGTCCACGGCGGCCCAGCAGGCGCTGGTCAACTATGTTGAGGAAGGCGGGTCGCTGGTCATGGCTGGCGGCGACGAGAGCTTCGGTCTCGGCGGCTACCAGGACAGCCCGCTCGCGCGCGTGCTGCCGGTGATCATGAAACCGCCGCAGCATCGTGAGCGCACCCACGCGCTGGTCCTGGTTATCGACAAGTCCGGCTCGATGGGGCGCAACCAGAAGCTGGAGTACGCGAAGGCCGCCGCGCGCACGGTGACCAGGACGCTCAAGGACAGCGACCTGATCGCCGTCATCGGGTTCGATTCGCAGCCGTTCGTGATTGTGCCGCTGACGCCGCTCAGCCAGAGCCGTCCATATTTCGACGAGCTGATCGATCGCCTCAAGGCGCGCGGCACCACTTATCTGCTGCCCGCGATGCAGGAGGCCGAGCGTATGCTCGCCGGCAACAACGCCTCGATGAAGCACGTCGTGATCCTGACCGACGGCGAGACCGGCGGCACGGCGGCGATGTACTACGACCTGGTCTCGACCATGCATCGCGAGGGCGGTGTGACCATCTCGGCCATCGCCATCGGCAAAGAGGCCAATTTGTCGCTGCTCGAATCGATCAGCAAATACGGCGGGGGTGGTTTCTATCAGACCGACAGCGCGTCGAACCTGCCCGAGCTGTTTCTGCAGGACGTCAAGTCGCACGGCGGCGAAGCCACCATGGTCGAGAAAGATTTCACGCCGTACACGGTCAAGCCGGACCCGCTGCTCAAGGACCTCGCCGGCCGCCAGTTGCCGGCGATCAAGGGATTCGTCGCCACCGAACTCAAGCCGCAGGCGACGCTTGACGCTTTCATCAACCGCGCGCACACGCGCACGCCGCTCATTGCAAGCTGGCGCTTTGCCGCGGGCAAGGCGGTCGCCGTGACCACCGATGCGAACGGACGATGGTCCGGGCCGTGGGTGCAGGACGGCGTCTTCGGCCAGGTCTGGAGCAAGGTGTTTGCGTGGTTGACCCCGGAAACCGCGGCCACCGAGCAGAAATTCGACGTTGCGCTGGGTTATCGCGAGGGCCGCATCCATCTGCGGCTCACCAACTACAGCGAGCGCCCCGCGCCGTCTGCCGCGCTGGTCAGCGCGACCGTCACGCGCCCTGACGGCACCCGGGTGCAGAGCGCGCTGTCCGAGGAAGTTCCGGGCGAGCTCTATGGCAGATTCGAGGCGCCGCGCCCCGGCACCTACAACATCGCGCTCAAGGCGGCGACCGCCGAGGCGCTCGCCTTTCCTCCGCTGGCCTATACCGTGAGCCCCGCCCTCAACGCCGAACTGCCGCGGCCCGAGCCCAATTACACGCTGCTCGAGCGGCTCGCCTCGGAAAGCGGCGGCCGGCTCAATCCCTCGCCGGCGGACGTCGGCCTGACCCGGCCCGAGAGCGAGTCGCGGGAATCGATGGCGTCGTGGCCCCTGATGGCGGCGATGATCCTGCTGATTGGCGAAGCCCTGATCCGCCGACTGACCTACTGATTGCGTTCGCCGCGCGGCTTCGGCGGCGACAGCCGTTAGCTCTCGGCGAGCACGCGTGCGTACAGATCGCGGTCGACGTTGCCGCCGCTCAGCACCAGTCCCACGCGCCGGCCCTCCATCGCGGCGCGCTCCTTGAGCAGGGCGGCGAGCGGCGCCGCTCCCGCGCCCTCCGCGATGTTATGCGTGTCGCTGAAATAGTGGCGCATGGCCGCGGCGATCTCCGCTTCGCTGACGGTGACGATGCGCTCGGCCCATCGCCCGATGATCGACAGCGCCTCGGCGTCGGGCACGCGGCACGCCACGCCGTCGGCGATCGTATCCGCCGATTCAGTCGTTATCGCCCGCCCCGCGGCGAACGAGAGCGCATAGGCGGGCGCGTTCTCGGCCACCACGCCGACGATGCGGGTGCTCAGGCGCAGTGCCTCGCGCGCCGCGATCATCCCGCAGATACCCGACCCCAGGCCGATCGGCACGTACACCGTGTCGAGCTGCTCAACGGCGCCCAGGAACTCGAGCGCATAGCTTGCGACGCCGCAGACCAGCGTGCGATCGAAAGACGGCACCATCGCGAGGCCCCGCTCGGCCGCCTCGCGCCGTGCGAATTCGAGCGCGTCCTGGAAGTCGCGGCCGTGCTCGATGAGTTGCGCGCCGAGCGCGCGCATCGCGGCATTCTTTTCGCGGCTGTTGCCATGCGGCACAACCACTGTGGCGCGTATTCCGACGCGCGCCGCCGCGTACGCGATACTCTGACCATGGTTTCCGCGCGTCGCCGCGATCACGCCCGCGGGCGGTTTCGACGCGCGCGCAAGAGTGTCCATGTAAATGATTCCGCCGCGCAGCTTGAAGGCGCCGACCGGGCCGTGATTTTCGTGCTTGACCCAGACCTCGGCGGCAGTGCGCTCGGCCAGCAGCGGCCAGCGGATTTGCGGCGTGGGCGCGAGCGCGGCGGCGACGATTTGCGCCGCCGCGAGCAGTTCCTCGCGCCCGGGGAGCTGCATGCTAGCCCCGAGCGTGCATCGGATGCGCCCTCAGGAACGGCACCAGCGCAGCCACGAACTGTTCGCGCGCCTGGTTGAAGAACAGGTGTCCGGCGTCGGGTATGAGCCGGAGCTGCGCGCCTGGAATTCGCTCCGCGAGGATGCGCGAATTGGCCGCCGGCAACAGCGCATCCTCGGCGCCGGTGATGACCAGCGTCGGCGCGGCGATCTGCGGCAGCCGATCGTAGGTGTTGAACTTGAAAGTCGCCGCGAGCTGGCGCTTGTAGGCGAAGGCGGGTGTCGGATGGGTCAGCAGACGTACGATTTCAGCCTCGAGCTCGGTGCGATGACTCTGCAGATAGGATTGCGTGTAGCTGATCGGCCACGAGCGCCGGATCAGATCGGCGTCGGAGAGCCCGTTGCGCGGCGCGCTCAGCACCGCCATCGCCTCGGGTGTCGCCGCGACGGCGTTTTTGCCGCCCGCCATGGTGCAGCCGAGCGTGAGCGTCTGAACCCGCTCGGGGTAGTGCAGGGCGAACTCCTGCGCGATCATCCCGCCCATCGAGACGCCGAAAATGTGAGCGCGGCCGATTCCAAGCGCGTCGAGCAGCCCGGCGGCGTCGGCCGCCATGGCATCGATCGAGTAGTCCACGTCCGGTTTGTCGCTGCGCCCGGTGCCGCGATTATCGAACACCAGTGTGCGGTATGAACGCGCCAGGTCCTCGATCAGCTCAGGCGACCAGGCGAGTGCGCTCCCGCCGAGTCCCATTATCATCAGCAGCGGCTCTCCGCTGCCGTGGCTTTCGCAGTAGAGATTCAGCTCTCCGGCGCGAACGTTCGGCATCGCTGCTCACTCACCTGCTGCGCCGTTTCAGGCCGTGGCGGCACGCATCGGCGGCGTGGTTGGCGCCGCAGATTCGGCCGTTGCCGGCTTGCGATAGCGCATGATCAATTCGCTTCTGAAGATGTACGCGGCCTCTTCGTAGATAAAGCCGTGGCGCTCGAGGACCTCGCCGAGCCGCGCGCGCGTGTAGTGCGTGATGTGCTCGTCCTTGTAGCCGCCGGGTTGCAGCACGCCGTAGATGGGCTCGATCGTGCGCCAGCCGATCGTGGCGTAGTCCGGCGTGCCGATCACCAGTATTCCCCCGGGCCGCAGTACGCGATGCATCTCGGTGAACAGAACGTCGTCGTACGGAATATGCTCGATCACTTCGGAGCTGATCACGCAGTCGAAGCTCTCATCGCGAAACGGCAGGGCAAAGGCCGATCCGCGCACCAGCGGAATGCCGTAGCGGCGCAGGAACCGCGTCTTGTCCGCGTTCATATCCATGCCGACGGCGTTGTTCAGGCTCTGGATGATGATGCTGGAACCGCAACCGGCGTCAAGAATTCGGCCGGCGTGGCGCGTCCAGCCCACGGTAATCGCATGGCGGCGGCGCTGCCACTGGCGCTGCAGCGGTATGATGCTGTAGAAGGCGCGCTCGTCGTAGTCGGCTGATGCGATCGAATTGCGCAGCCGCCACAGGCCGACTGCGGAGCGCAGAATGTCCATGCCGAAGCGCAGCATGCGCGCATGCGAACGGCCGGCCTCGCGCGGAAAATAAGTGAACGGCACTTCGGTCACGCTGTAGCCGCGCGCCCATGCCTTGACCAGGATCTCCTCCTGCACCTCGAAGTTGCGGCTGGCCAGCTCGAGGCCCTCGATCGCTGCGCGCCGATAGAGGCGAAATCCGCTCGACAGGTCGCCGATCGGCATGCTCAACAGGCGGCGCAGGAATCCGTTGAGCAGGTAGCTCGAGATGCGCCGGCTGAGATCGGTATAGGCCACGCCGCCGCGCACGTAGCGCGAGGCGATCACGATGTCGGCACGCTCGCGCGCCCGCCACATCTTGGCCACGAACGCCGGGTCGTGCGACATATCCGCATCGAGCGTCAGCAGGTAATCGCCCCGCGCCTCTGCCAGCCCCGTGGTCAGAGCGCCCGCGTAGCCGCGCCGCCGCTCCGGCACCACGCGCGCGCCCAACTCGGTGGCGGCCTCGCGGGTGCCGTCGGTCGAGCCGCCGTCGACGACGATGACTTCGTGCTTGAGGTGACATCGTTGCGCGATCTCGGCCAGGCGCGGGATCAGGGCGCGCAGGTTGTCGCGCTCGTTCACCACCGGCAGGATCACGGATAGATCGATAGCCATGGCTACAATGGAATAGTCATAATTCGGGGCCAAGGGAACAGGGTGTGGGCTGAATAATGCGCTTCGCCTTGATCCGCTATCGCTCCACGCCATAACTTTATCCACGCGGAGGCGGTGGTAGTGATGGAAGCGCGCGGCAATTACCGAATTATTCTTTCAGCTCTGGCGGTTTGCCTCGGAATGGCGATGGCGGGCGCGCCGGCGCACGCAGCGGCCCGGCATGCAGCGGCGCGCGCGCGACGCGCCGCGCCGGCCGAGATTTCGGCGGTCCCGCTCGACCAGATCCGCGTCCTCGGCAACCGTCCCGCGCCCTTCGGTCTGAATGCGCACGCGGCGATGATGATCGACGCGCGTTCGGGCGCGACGCTCTACGCCTACAACGAGCACGAGCATATTCAGCCGGCGAGCCTGGCCAAGCTGATGACGTTCTACCTCGTGCTCAAGGCCTTGCATCAGGGACGCGTTACGCCCGACACGATGGTCACGGTGAGCGAGAAAGCCTGGCGGCTTTCGATGAACAGCACGGTCTCCCGCATGTTCCTGCAGGTCGGACAGCGTGTCTCAATCAACGACCTTCTCTACGGGTTGATGGTTTCCTCGGGCAACGATGCTGCGGTCGCGCTGGCCGAATACCTGGCCGGCTCGACCGACGCCTTCACGGCGCAGATGAACCAGGAGGCGGCGGCGCTTGGATTGACCGAGAGTCATTTCGAAAATCCGGACGGCTTGCCGGTCCCGCAGATGTACACCACGGCTTTCGACATGGTGAAACTCGGCCGCGCTGTCATCCAGACCTTTCCCGACGCGACTAAATACACCGCGACCAAGGACTTCACGTTCGACAAGATTCATCAGCCCAACTTCAACGCGCTGCTGTTCTACGACTCACGCGTCAATGGACTGAAGACCGGCCACGTCGAGGAGGCGGGTTACCATCTGGTCGCCAGCGCCCATTCGGACGGAATGGATCTGATTTCGGCCGTGCTCGGCACGCCTTCGGCCACCGCGCGCCGGGTCGAAACCGAGAAACTGATCGATTGGGCGTTTCGCACTTTTGCGAGCGTCCAGCCCGAATGGCGCAAAGCCGTGCCCGACAAAATGCGCGTGTACGGCGGCATGGCGGACGAGGTCGCGGTCGCGCCGGCCGCGCTGCCATTCGTGACGGTCGAGCACGGATACGAGGGCAAGGTGGCGCTGGCCGGCGCTCTCGACGCCAAGTACCTGGTTGCGCCGGTGCACAAGGGGCAGCAGGTCGGAACGCTGACCATGATGGTCGACGGCAAGCCGCAATCGACCATCCCGATCCTTGCGGGCGCGGCGGTGGCGCGCGGCGGATGGTTCAAACGGATGGCTGACCGGGTGCGGATGCGGCTGTAGAACCGGTTACAGGAAGGGCAAGCGAGGCGGTGTGCGTGCAAATTCCGCGCGCAGCGCCTCGAGGCTCCTGAGATCATCGACCGTGCGGAACCATCCGCGATGCACCTGCGCGAAGAGGGCCGCTCCGCGCGCCAGCAGCGGCGCGAACAGATCGCCCATCAGACTGAACGGCAGAGCCAGCGCCGGCATAACCGCGAACAGCGTCGGCTCGCACAGCATTGCGCCGCAATACATGTAAGGCTCCAGCGCCGCACCGTTCGCGGACTCGGCCGGCGCTTCGTAATTCGCGATTTCGAGCGGGGCGCGGCGCTTGAGCAGGCGCATCCGGCGCACGCGCGCGCCGGCGTCGATCTCGATGCGGCTGTAGGCTTCGGGCGTCGCGGTTTCGCGCAGCACCATCGTGGCCAACGCGCCGGCGCGGCGATGAAACTCGGCGAGCGCACGCAGGTCGAGATCGATGATCGTATCGCAGTTGAGGATCGCGAACGTCTCGCGGCCGAAGAAATCACGCAGTCCGACGAGCGGTCCGCCGGTCCCCAGCAGCTTTTCCTCCGGAGCATAGGTGATGCGCACGCCCAGCGCTTCGCCGCTCCCGAGCGCGCTCCGCACTGACGCCGCCAGGTGATGCACGTTGATCGCGACCTCGCGTACTCCGGAGTGCGCGAGCAGTTTCAATGGATAATGGATCAGCGGACGTCCGCCGACCTCGACCAGCGGTTTGGGCAACGTTTCCGTAAGCGGCATCAGCCGCTCTCCCCTGCCCGCCGACAGCACCAATGCCTTCATAGGTGATCCGATTGTCCGCCGAGGATCGACCGCGCGCGACACGCGCGTCCGTCTCAGGCCATGTCGAATGCCCGCCGCAGCTGAGGGAAATCCTCGGCCATGCGCGGTCCCGCGAGCATCCGGCGCGCCTGCGCAATCGCATGCGGAATAAACGCCGCATAGCCGCGCTTGCCCTGGCGCTCGAGCGCGTTGAAACGGCCGATCACCTTGAGCGCGTGCTGCAGCACGCACAGGCGATATCCGGCCGCGAACACCGCGGCATCCGGGCACGCCGCGCCTCGCCGAGCGCATCCGGCAAGATAATAATCGAGCAGCCGCCGCTCGGCCGCAGGTCCGATCGCGCGATCCGTGTCGCGGGTGGTCAGCAGCACCGCGAGGTCCTGGGCCGCCGGCGCAAGCAGGGCGTCCTGGAAATCAATCACACGGATGCGTGCGCCGCCGGGCCCGCCTTGCACGAAAAGATTGTGGCCGTGGTAGTCGCGATGCGAGACCACGCGCGGGAGCGCGCCGAGACGCGTCGCAAGATCGTCGAGCTCGGGGGCAAGCGCGGCCGGATCGCATTGCGCGGTCATGGCGGCCGCGCCCAATGCCAGGAAATCGTTCATCTCCCATCGAAACAGCCGCGCGTCGTATGCGACCGAAGACGCGACACATCGGCGGTCGAGTTGCCGCGTGCCTTCGACGTGAATCAGCAGCAGTTCATCAATCGCGATGCGATAGAGCGAGGCGGGTTTTGCGCCGGGCGCGAGCGCGGCTTCGAATAACGGGGTCTCGCCGACGTCTTCCACCAGCAACATCCGCTGCGGCGCGTCGGCGACGTAAATGTCCGGCACCGCAGAACCAATCGATTTGAGGAAGCGCTGCGTGTTGAGAAACGGTGGCTCCGTCAGCGGCCCGGGCAGCAGTTTCAATGCGCGCACATACGTCGGCAGGTCGTCCGGCCCGAGGTCGATGGCGATTGCGGAGGTGGGCGCATTGTCGAAGCCCGCGCGGGATGAGGGCGCCACCAGGGTAACCCGCCAGAAGCGCCGATTCGATGCATCGCCCTTGAGCGTCGCGATGTCAGTGACGTGCGCGTCCGGCCATCGGCGCGCGACTGCGTCGTCGATCCATCGCGCGAGCGTCAACCGATCGTCGAAGCCGATGCCGCCTGGCGGTTCAGTGTGCGTAGGCACGCTCGAATATTACCGGCTCCTGCGGTCCGCGGCCACGCGCATACCGCGTATGCTTCGGCCGGGGCCGCCGCTATGAGCCGGCCGGCGGCGCGCCGTCCAGGCTCACCAGCTCTTCGTACATCCGCTCGATTTCG
>Ga0070740_10004922_pt1 | contig 12773 bp, 15 predicted proteins | sample Coa_R2_FD_67286 | JGI IMG/M metagenome (GOLD analysis project Ga0070740, IMG submission 67286) | Surface soil microbial communities from Centralia Pennsylvania, which are recovering from an underground coalmine fire - Coalmine... | ecosystem: Environmental > Terrestrial > Soil > Unclassified ...
CGGGCGCATCCGGCGACGACCGCTCCCATTCCACCCATCGCGGCGCAAGCCCCAAACGAAGCATCGCCTCGCGCAGGTTCTCGCGCGCCTGACCGGCCGCGGGACAGTCAGCGTCATAAATCAATTCCACCTGGATCATTGGAGTTCCTCCTTCCGGGCGCGCGCATCCGGCGCGGCAAGGCTCTCCAGGATCGGACATGGAGCGGTGGGGCGGCGCGCCTCGCACGCGCGGACAAGCCGGCCGAGGACGCGGCGGATGCGCTTAAGCGCCGCGATCTTCGCCTCCACGTCCGCCAGCTTGCGCGCCGCACGCCCGCGGACCTGCTCGCAGGAGCTGCGCTCATCGAGCCGAAGGCCGAGCAGCTCGCGGATCTCTTCGAGCGTGAAGCCGAGCGCCTGGGCGTGCCGGATGAAGCGCAGCCGATCCACCGCGTCCTCGGGGAAGATCCGATAGCCCGCCATCGTGCGCGCCGGGCGCGCGAGCAGCCGCCGCCGCTCGTAGTAGCGGATGGTCTCGCGATTGACGCCAGCGCGTTTCGCCAGCTCGCCGATTGTGAGCCGCGACATAGCTATGATTAGTTCACGGAAGCGGCGTGCCGACACCCGCGGCCCTGAGCGTGGCTTCCTCGGGTCCCGCGCCGGTGCAGCACGCGCCAAGCCTGCCGTCGATGACGACCGCCGGAACCGTGCGAACGCCGAAGCTCCTCGCGTGCGCCGCGACCGCCGGATCGCGCATATCGAGCACCTCGACTTCGCACGAACTGCACGCGATTCGCCTTACCATCGCGACCGTCTCGTCGCACAAAGCGCATCCCGCGCTGAACACCTCGACGCGCCGTTTGCCTGCCATAAGGGACACCTCCTTATGCTCATGAGCCTACACCCTGTACGCGGGTACAAGGTCAAGCGGTCGGCATCAAAGCGAACCGGGGATGGGCAGGTGTCGCCGTAAGATTCGGCCATCCGGGGGCGATTTCGTTCAGAAGCGGGAATTTGCTCGAAGAGAATCCGTCCGCGAGCAACCTGCCGGGTCAGCGTGGCAACGCAGGACGGAAATTTTATGACGATTCACACCTGTAACTTTCCACAACGCGAGCGACAAGGAAGCATGCGGACACGGACAGGGGCCGATCGAATCTTGGCCCGTGTGCCGCACAGGTTTGCGGGGTGGGACTTTTCGAAGTCCCGAGGCTGGAGGAGCTGGCAGCTGACCCTAAAAGAGTAGTGGTGCTCGACATACATACCGCGCTGGTGTTGAGAAAGCAGGCGATCATCGCTCGCCTGCCGTGCTCCCCGGCACGATGCGGCCGCGCGTCGCCAGCGCCTGCGGGATGCTATGCGTGCGCAACCACGCCTCCAGTTGCTTGCGGTCTGCCGCCCTCGCTTCCACTCCACCTGCACTTACGCTCATGGTGCGTCGACGAACAAGACCTATATTTAATTCAGAGACGAGACACTGGCGCTCATTTGGCGGCAACCGGGTCGAACGCTCTTTCCAGTCGCAAATGCTCTTATAAGATGAGATTCATCTGGCCATATTATTTTCCTGATGCAATATTGCGCCGAACAGCCGCCCACGTAAGATCGGACCCGAGAAGCAAAGGCGACCATGAAAGGTGACGCTTCGTTAAAATTCGCGTTCACAAATGCGAATGGCCGAAATCAAGTGGGGCGGTTTCCATTTTGCCCAACCGCATTCACCGGATTTGCCGGTGCCGACTCTTTGACCGCTAACCGGTGCTCCACCCCATCAGGCACCCAAGTCATGGCAAGAAGACATACTCAAAGCGCGTTCGCACCGACCCTCATGTCTCTAGCTTTTGTGGTTCTCTCCGGGTGCTCACCCGTCATGGAGGCCACCAGGCCTACACCCGTGGATACTTCCCAGTTCGCGGTCGGAGAAAGCCGAGTGCAAGTTGTAGAGGCCATCGGCGCGCCGACCGCCAACGTTGAGGACGGCGATCGATCCTGCGACGTTTATAAGCTTTACACTCGCGGTCCCGGCGGGGTGGGCAAAGGCGTCATAGCCGCCGGCGAGGGCGCGGCGGACGTCGTGACCCTCGGTCTGGCAGAGGTTCTGTTCACGCCGCTGGAAGCCGGTACCCGGAACGCCAAGCATACTGTAACCTTCTGTTACGACAAAAACGGTAGGCTCGTGTCATTGAATGACGCCCCACCGGAATGAGCGTAAACACCAACCTGTCGATTCAGCCGCGTAGCGCGCTGCAGTGGTCGGCGCGGACGCTTTAAGCGTCCCGTTCGGCCAGCGCCGGACAGTTTAAGTGTCCCGCCACACCGCCACAATCGGAGCGCCATCATCGAACGGAAACTAATCGGTGGTTCCGACGACTACTAAAAGTCTGTGTGTTAATTGGGGATATGGTGGAGCTGAGCGGGGTCGAACCGCCGACCTCCTGAATGCCATTCGGTTCCCATCGATCGCAGCCCCCAACAAAAACCTAAAATCCCCAATAAAAATCGAAAGATCCGGCGATTCATTTTGGGGCTTGTTGGGCCTTTTCGTGAAGGCTATTCGGACAGTTTTCGGACAATTCTCGCCAGTAAATCGGCCCGAGGACATCGGGTCGCGGGAGTTGTCCTATGGCCGCGAATCCGTATTTCGAAGCGCGTCGCGAATGGGATGAACGATACGCCGATCTCGTTCTCGGCAAGCGCAACTGGCAGATAGCCGCCGGCGGTCTGCTCGCCGTCTCGCTGATTCTCGCGATCGGCATCATCTGGCTCGCCACGCGGAGCCGCTATATCCCGTACGTCGTCGAAGTCGACAAGCTCGGCTACGCGCTTACTGTTCCTCAGCCGCTCACACCGACCTCGATCCCGGACGTAACCGCCCGAATCGAGCGCTACGAAGTCGCCACCTTTATCCGCAACGCGCGCGCCGTCAGCAGCGACACGCAGGTCGAGCAGCAGATGCTCAACTCCCTGCTCGCGCACGCGCGCGGCGCGGCGGACAAGTTCCTCGACGAGTACTACCACGCCGACGGCTTCGCCCATAACCCGTTCAAGCGCGCGCAGAAGGAAACCGTCACCGTCCAGATCGATTCAATCCTGAAACTCTCGGCGCAGAGCTACCAGGTCCGCTGGACGGAAACGAAGCACGATCTGAACGGCGCGGCGCTGGGCGCGCCCGCGCATTGGGAAGCGGTGCTGCAGACGGAGATCGTACCGCCTGATTCCGACGACACGATCGTGAGCAATCCGCTCGGCTTCTACGTGACCCAGATCAGTTGGACCGAGCAGCAGGGCTGAAGGAGAGAAGTGCGATGAACAGAATCAAATCGGCATTTGCTATTGCATTGACCCTCTCGCTGACGGCGTGCGCCGCGCAGCAGCCACCTACCCCACCGCCGCTCAAGATCGTAACCGGAGCTGCCCCGAAGCCAGAGGCTGCGCCACCACCGCAAACCGGCGCGCAGCTTCTGGCCGAGCAGCCGCCCGAGGTGCGGCAGGCGATCGAGGACCATCAGGACAACGGTAAATGGCCCGTCTACAAGACGGCGCAACTGGTGCTCTATCCTTACGGCGGAACGTCTGAACCCGTCGTCGATTGCGCGCCGCTGCGCACCACCGACATCCAGCTTCAGCCGGGCGAGACGATCACCGACGTCGCGATGGGCGACACGGAGCGCTGGATGGCGACGCCGGCGGCCTCGGGCGACCCGCGCAATCCGGTTCCGCATCTCGCCGTCAAGCCGCAACTGCCGGGTATCGAGACCAACCTCACCATCTACACCACCAAGCACATCTACCACCTGATTCTGCGCTCGCGCGGACGCGCGATGCAGGAGGTCGAGTTCTACTACCCGGACGAGTTGCTCGCGGCGATGAAGGAGGCCGACGCCGCGGCGGCCAAAGCAAAGCAGGAAGCTGTCGATCCTCCGGCTGATTCGGACAACGTCGTCAGGGTCGCGAACATCGATCCGGCGCAGCTCAATTTCTCGTACAGCGTCTCCGGCCCGAACGTCCCATGGAAGCCAATTCGAGCCTTCGACGACGGCTCGCACGTTTACATCCAGATGCCGGCCGGAATGAAGACCAGCGAAGCGCCCGCACTGCTGATCGACGCGGGCAGCGGAACCCAGATGGTCAACTACCGGGTCGAGGGCAACTACTACGTCGTCGATCGGCTGTTCAACCAGGCGATTCTGGTTTCCGGTGTCGGGCGCGAGCAGGACCGCGTGACGGTTTCCTACGCGGGTGGGTCGAGGTGAATGCGATGGCGGCGGCAGACGAAATCCGTGAGCGGGAAGAGCAGGAACAGGAGCATCTCGGCGGCGGCCGATTCAACCGCCTGCTGGGCGTGATTGTCGTCGGGGTGGCGATGCTCGGCGGGATCGTGATCGCGCTTGGCGTGCAGTCGTCCGGTACCAGCCAGGATGCGGCGATCAAAAAAGCGATCGACGACGCGGGCAGCGAGGCGCGCGATCGCGGCGAAGTTGCTGACCTTGCTGCGCACGGCGCGGAGCCTCATCCGGCGCCAAGTTTCGCGCCGCCGCCGACGGTGATTTCGACGGTTCAGGCGCCGATTCAACGGGGTGCGCCGAAGCCGCCGAGCCGCTATGCGCAGTGGGCGCAGGACAAGTTCCTGAAGGCGCTCGAAGCGCCGGAGATGGTGGCGGCGTTTCACGGCGGACAGGCGCTCGAAATCGCCAACGCGACGAATCAGTCTGGCGCTGGCTCTGATTCAAATTCCTCGAGCGATCCGACCGTTAAGCTTCACCCGCCCGCCTCGCCATACACGGTGATGGCAGGAAGCGTAATTCCGGCGGTCCTGGTCAGCGGCATCAATTCGGAGCTGCCGGGACCGATTATTGCGCAGGTCGCCGAGAACGTTTTCGACAGCGCGACCGGCAAGTACCTGCTCATCCCGCAGGGCAGCCGGCTGATCGGCGCCTACCGCAACGCCTCCGCTTACGGCCAGGAGCGCGCCCAGATCGCCTGGCAGCGGCTCATCTTCCCCAACACCGCGAGCATGGATCTGCCCGAGATGCCGGGCGCTGATCAGGGCGGCTTCGCGGGCTTCACCGACCAGGTCAATCACCACTATTTCGCGACCTTCGGAACCGCCGCGCTGATGAGCCTGATCAGCGCCGGGCAGATGGTCGGACAGATGGCGGCCTTTGGCGGCGGCGGCCTCTACGGACCTTACGGCTACTACCAGCCCAACCAATGGGCGATGGCGGGCGAGATGGCGGGCTCCGCGGCCTCGGGACAATTCGGTTCCATTGGCCAGCAGATGCTCGGCAACGGCATTAATCGCCCGCCCACGATCGAAATCCGTCCTGGCTACCAGTTCAACGTGATGGTGACCGCGGACCTGGTGCTTCCCGGTCCGTACGGGAAATGACGCCGCAATCAATCCGGCGAAAAGGAGAGATGCGAGATGGGAGTTCTTAAACGCAAGCAGGAACACGAGCCTATCACCTTCAAGCTGCCGGCGGCGCTCAAGCGCGAGATTGAAGCGCTGCGCAGTCGCGCCGAGGGCGCAGGCTTCGATCTCGGCGAAACGATCACGGCGGCGATGTGGCGGCTGTGCAAGCAGATCAAGGCCGAGCTCGAAGGCACGCCCCGTCCGGGCCGCAGGCCTAACGTCCGGGCGAACGGTCAGACGTCGGAGCAGGTGCAGTGAGGTTCGCAGGCATTTTCTCCGCCGCAGCGCGGCGCGCGGAGAGGGCAGTTTTGGAGGAGATGAGGGAGTGGGGAAAAGGCCGGCCGGTCGTAGGGCAAGATAAAGAGTACTGCGGTACGGCACGGCATTTTTTCGAATTCCTCAATGAATTCGCGGCCTTTTCCCCACTGAGCGCATCATGCTGACCCGACTGTACAGTACATCAGAAAACGCAGCCGGATCGCTTTCCGAGCGTGTTCACTTTCAGCAATTGGAAGGCGCGCGCGGACCGCTTGCGGCGCTGGCCGGAATTGCACTTACGGCAACGATTCTGATCGCCGTCGGAAAAGCATCCGGGATTCGAATCTCGACCACGGACAGCGCAGCGCCGGCGGGCGTGTATCGCATCGTCGGCCACCAAGTTCGGCGCGGCGAGCTGGTCGCCGCCTGCCTGCCGATCGGAATCGCGAAGCTCGGCCTCGCGCGAGGGTATCTGGGCGCCGGCGATTGCCCCGGAAACGCGGAACCGGTCGACAAGATCGTCGGCGCGCTTCCCGGAGACGTGCTCGACATCGAGCCCGGCTGGGTCTCGGTCAACGGCGTTCGCTTCCCTGACAGCGCCACGGCGTCGCGCGATAGCGCCAGGCGTGCGCTCGCGCACGTCGCGTGGGGCAAGCGTCGCGTCGCGCCCGGTGAAGTGTGGCTCCTCGGTTTCAACGATCGGCGCAGTTGGGATTCACGCTTCTTCGGACCGGTCCCTCTCGCCAGTATCCGCGGCGAATTGAAGCCGGTCGTTACATGGTGATTCGCATGGGCAACAGAAACGGCAACGGAAATCACAGCCGCGAGCAGGGGCTCAGGCTCCATCACCTGGCCAACCTTGGCGGACTCATCGCGCTCGCGGGCCTTGACCTCGAACCGCCCGACTTTCTGCTCGGCGCTCTGCTCAGCGTCGCCGAGGAGACGCGCGGGCTTACGGCCATACAACGCGAGCGCGTGGCCTCCATCGGTCGTCGCATGCTCGACGAGCGCGCGACCGGAAAGCGCGCTTGGAAGTCGTGGGTGCGAGCGCAGGAGCTTCATCCGATCACGCTCACCAACGCCCAGGTGGCCGAGATCATCACCGCGCTGGGTGGTGAGGTGCCGGAGGACCCGACGCGGCTTCCGCTGGCGCTTAGCCAGGTGCTTTCGGAGGCGAGCAATGGGGCGGCCTAGTCTTCGGCGCAAAGAGATCGAGATCCGGCTTCGTCCGGAGCCGGCGAAGGCGCCGCGCCGGATGGTTCCGTGGTGGGCGCGGGCGCTGCGGCGCGTTCGCCTTACGTGGGGCGCGCGCCGGCAGGCGCATGGGAGTCTTGGCGGGCGGCAGGTGTGGCGCGAGCGCGGCGGAAGCGAACTTCGTGCTTACGCTCGCCGGAGCGTGGTCAAGGCGTCGTTCTCGCGCAACCGCAGAAGCGGCGCGTGGACTGCGCACGCGAAGTACCTCTCGCGTCCGGGAGCGCAGAAGGAGTTCGCAAAGGGCCTTGGCTTCGACGCGGCGCGCGAGGGAATCGACCTGGTCGCGACCGTGAGGGCGTGGGAACGGAGCGGCGACGAGCTGATGTGGCGCTTCATCGTCTCGCCTGAAGACGCCGACCGCCTCAATCTTCGCGATCATGTTCGCGAGCTGGTCGGCCGAATGGAGCAGGACCTCGGAACCAGGTTTGAATGGGTCGCAATCGATCATCACAACACCGACGACGCGCACGTCCATCTGCTGGTACGCGGCGTACGCCAGGACGGACTCCCGCTTGAGATCGATCGCGACTACCTGCGCGAAGGCATCCGGACCCGGAGCCAGGAGCTCGCGACGCGCGAACTGGGGCCGCGCCTTGAACCGGAGATGCTCCGGGCGCGCGAGCGGGTCATCCGCCGCGAGCAGTGGACGGAGATCGACCGCGCCCTGCAGCGAAGGGCGGACCAAAACAGCATCGTCAGCTACGAGAGCTTCCGGCCGCACACCGAGGCCGCACGCATCCGGGCGGAGCAGGAAATAGACCGCCTCGAGTATCTCGCCGGACTCGGGCTTGCGAAGCGCATCGATGATCGGACGTGGCAGCTGGCTGGAAACCACGAGCGCGAGCTCCGCGAGCGGCAGCGCGACAAGGACGTGATCAAATCTCGCGCGCACGAGCGCCGCCGGGTGCTGGAGCCGGGGCTCGATCGTTCGCGCGAACGGCGCAGGGAGCGCCATGGCTGAGCAGCGTCCCTACCGGATTCCCGGATCGAGCGCCCAGGCGCAGCTCGCGCGGGTGAAGCTGGTCGCGGTTCTTTCCATGACCGCCGCATTCATCGCGGTCAACCAGGTGACGACGCAGCACGCCGCGAGCGTCCTGCACCATGCGCCTTGGCTTGGTGGACCATTATTCCGCGCGCCAACAATCGGCGCGGTCTACGCGCCGTGGGCGTGGATCACCTGGTGGGCGCGCTGGCATGACGCACCGGCCCTAGCGCCGCTATGGGCGCTTTGCGTCCGCGAGACCCTCGCTCCGATGGCGGTGGTCTCGGCGACTGCGTGCGGCGCGATAGCCATGGCGCGCCGCGGATGGTTCGCCGACGTATCGGACCTCCATGGTTCAGCGCGCTGGGCCACAACCCGCGACCTCAAAGCCGCGCGGTTACTCGAAGCGCGCAGTTCCGGGTTGAGCAAGCTCTCTGAGCGCCTCCGCCTGCTTCGTCCGATCGCGCACAAGGCCGGGGTCTATCTCGGCATCTGGAAGCGGTCGCTCATCCGCGACTGCGGCCCGGCCCACGTGCTCGTTTTCGCGCCCACTCGGAGCGGGAAGGGCGTCGGCATCGTCGTTCCGACGCTGCTTCGGTGGCCGCACTCGGTCCTGGTCCACGACCTCAAGGGCGAGAACTGGGCGCTCACGGCGGGAGCGCGAAAGCGCATGGGCCAGGTCTGCCTCAAGTTCGCGCCGGCCTCCGCCGACGGCGACAGCGCCCGCTACAACCCGCTCAGTGAAGTGCGGCTGCGTACGCCGCACGAGATCCGCGATGTGCGCAACATCGTGCAGATGATTGTCGATCCGGACGGCAAAGGGCTTCCCGACCACTGGTCGCGCGAGGGCTCGGCCTTCCTGACCGGGATGATCCTCGATCAGCTCTATACCGGCCGCGACAAGACGCTTCACGGGCTTGAAGCGCGGCTTTGCGATCCCAACCAGCCGATCGACGACACCCTCCAGCAGATCATGCGCGCCGAGCATGACCCGACCGGCGCGATGGCCTGGACCGATGGTCGGGGTATCCCGACCAAGACTCATCCGGTGATCGCCCGCGCCATGCGCTCGATGCTCGACAAGAGCGACAACGAGCGCTCGGGCGTGATCTCGGAGGTCAAGGGATTCCTTGAGCTTTACCGAGACCCCGTAATCGCCGCGAACACGGCGACTTCAGACTTCCGCATCACTGAGCTGATGAATCACGAGCGGCCCGTGTCGCTCTACGTGGTCGTGCCGCTGGCGCACAAGAACAGCCTCCGCCCGCTCATCCGGCTGATGCTTAGCCAGATACTGCACCGGCTAACCGAGCATCTCGAGTTTCGCGAGGGTCGCGCGGTAACGGGCTATCGCCATCGTCTGCTTCTCATGATCGACGAGTTTCCGAGCCTTGGCCGTCTCGACATGTTCGCGGAGTCGCTCTCGCTCATCGCCGGCTACGGCATCAAGGCCTGCCTCATAGCCCAGGACTTGAGCCAGATTCACGCGGCGTACGGCCACGACGAGGCGATCACCTCGAACTGCGACACGCGCGTCGCCTTCACGCCGAACCGGATCGAGACCGCAAGGCTCCTGTCGCAGATGACCGGGGAGACCACCGTGCGCCACGCGCATCGGACCATCTCAAGCTCGGGCGCGAGCATCTCGGAACCCGAGATCGCGCGGCCACTGCTCACGCCCGACGAGGCAATGCGGCTGGGTTCGAACGAGGCGCTCATCTTCGCAAGCGGGCGGCCGGCGATCAGAGCGGCCAAGCTCCGCTACTACACGGATCCGGATTTCCGGCGGCTCGCAGAGATGGCGCCGCCAGAGCGGAGCGATAGATTGACGATCGCCGACACCCCGACCACGTCCACGATATCCGCGCGCGCGGAAGAGGCGCGAGAAACTGAAGCCACAGAGCCGGCGCAGGTCCCCGCGACTGCGAAGCAACCCTTGAAGCGGAAAGAGCCGAAGCGCCAGGGCGAACAACTTTCATTCCTCAGGTTCGCCGTTGAGGACGCGGAGCGCGACGCGGCGCCGGCCGCGCAAGCCAAGGAGAGACTGCTGTGAGACGACAGGTAACCGCCTACATGAGCGACGAGGAGTTCAACCGGCTCCGCGACGAAGCCGACGAACGGGGCATCACGCTCTCGCGCTACATCAAGGAGCGGCTGTTCCACAATGACGGCGAGGGCGCGCTCACCTATTCCGACAGCATCCTCGCAGCCACCGAGAAGCGAATCATCGAAGCGCACCGCTCGGCGATCGCGCAGGGCCTCAAGCCCCTCGCGCAGCAGCTTACGACACTGCTCGCGATGGTCGACCAGTTTGCGCTGAGCGTGCTGAGCCATCTTCCGGAAATTCCGGAGAGCCAGCGCAAGCAGGCGCTTGCGTCTGGGCAGCGGCGGCATCGCGGCTGGCGAGCGGAGGTCGAGGAGACGCTCAAGCAGATGGAGCCCGCCGCGCCCTCGAGAAAGAAAGCCGCAAGCGAGAGTGGAGAGCACGCATGATCAGCGCGCAGCAGATCCAGGAACGGCGGCTCGACGAACTGCTTCGGCGCCAGCTCGGAGCGCGCATCCTTGCGGCTATCGAGGATCCGAGGATCACCGAGATCATCATCAACGACGACGGCCGGGTCTGGTTCGAGGCTTACGGCAAGGGGATGCACGAGGCCGGATTGTCTTTTGGTGCGTCGCAGATCGAGAGCGTGATCGGCACGGTCGCCGCGTCGCTCGGAACCGTTGCGAATGCGGGCAATCCGATCATCGAAGGCGAGCTGCCGATCGGCGGCATCCGCTTCGAGGGATTGCTGCCCCCGGTCGCGCGCAGGCCGTGCTGCGTGATGCGCAAACCTGCCCAGGTGCTCTACACGCTGGACGACTACGTGCGCGACGGAATCCTGAGCGCTGGGTATGCAGGGATCCTGCGTGACGCCATCGACCGGCGCCTCAACATCTTAGTCGCCGGCGGCACGGGCTCCGGCAAGACCACGCTCGCGGGCGCGCTGATCAACGAGATGGTGGCGCGTTCCGATCCGAACGAGCGCTACGTGATCATCGAGGACACCCTCGAAATCCGCTGCCGTGCGCGCAACCTCGTCCAGCTCCACACCGCCGAAGGCGCCGACATGACCCGCCTGGTGCGCACCACGATGCGGCTTCGGCCCGACCGCATCGCCATCGGCGAAGTGCGCGGCGGCGAGGCGCTCGCGCTGCTCAAGGCATGGACCACCGGCCATCCGGGCGGCGTCACCACCATCCATGCGAACAGCGCCGCCGCGGCGCTGATCCGGCTTTCGAGCCTGGTCCAGGAAGCCGGAGTGCCGCCGCAGCCCGAACTTATCGCCGAAACCATCAACCTGATCGCGTTCATCGTGCGCACGCCGCAGGGCCGGCAGGTCACCGAACTGGTTCGCCTGACAGGCTACGGCATCGAAGCGGGATTCAGACTCTGTTCCGCCGACGCATGAAACGTCGCGGCTGAGATTGGCAGGAAAGGAGGTTTCACCATGAAGGGGCTGAAGGGAATGAAGGGCAAGGTTGCGAAGTGGACGGCGCGGCTAAGCTACGCCTTCGGAATCATCACCATCGTCTGGCCCGCGCAGGCCTTCGCCGCGACCGCAGGCGGCGCGCTGCCGTGGGATATGCCGCTGATGACGCTGCAGACCGACCTGCAGGGGCCGGTCGCGCACGCGGTGACGACGGCGGCGATCATCGGCACCGGCATCCTCTGGTCCGTCACCGAGCATGGAACCGGCGTCCGCAAGATGTCGGCGCTCGCCTTCGGCGGTTCGTGCGCCCTGGGCGCCACGCAGCTGATGACCACGCTCTTCCCGATGGCCGGAGCGCTCTTCTAGGCGGAGGGATCGGGATATGGCGCAGGACCAGCGGCGGGTGAGCGCGATTCATCGCTCGCTCACCCAGCCAATCCTTCTCGCGGGCGCGGAGCGCACGCTCGCGATCGCCAACTGGATCACCGCCGCCGCGCTCATCCTCGGCAGCGGGCTCCACTGGTACACGATCGCGCTCGGCGCGTTGCTGCTTACCGCTGGCCACTGGGCCTTGGTGCATGCGGCGAAGTTCGATCCACAGCTCAGCCAGGTCTACGTACGCCACATCCGGTACCAGGACTACTACCCGGCCCGGGCTTCGGTCTTCGCCGCACCCGCGTATGTTCATCCGTCCGTACCGGCCCCAAAGGAGATGCGCCGATAGATGGCAAATGAGGTGATCGGATGCTGTTCAAAGAGTTCAAGGAATTAAGACGCCGGCGCGACAGGCTGCTCGGTCTGCCCGACCTGCTCAACTACGCGATCGCCGTCAACGATCACACGATCGCGCTGAAGGACGGCGCGTTTCTCTCGGCCTTCGAATGCTCGGGTCTCGATCTCAACTCCGCAAGCGCGGAGGAGCTCGACGCCCATCGCGCACAGGCCAACCGCGCGCTTCTGCGGCTCGACGACGGCTTCATGTACAACGTCGATCTGATTCGCTACCCGAGCGTCGACTACCCGAAGCGCACGTTTGCCGATCCCGTCAGCGCCACGATCGACCGCGAGCGCGAAGTCCACTACTCGGCCGAGGGCCGCCACTTCGAGACCAAGTGCGTGCTTGCGATCACGTACCGGCCCCCGCCGGACGTGCAAACGAAGATCTCAGGCGTCTTCCTCTCCGGCGCGCCGAAGCAGATCTACTGGCGCCGGCAGCTCGACTGGTTTGAGCAGCGGCTTCGCGAATTCGCCGACGCGATTAGTCCCGTATGGAAGCTCACGCCGCTCGATCTGCCCGCACTGCTCTCGCACCTCGCGACCTGCATCAACGGCCGCATCTGCCAGATCGTCCCGCCTCGGTCGCCGGTCTATCTCGATGCGGTGATTGGCAACCAGGACTTCATCAGCGGTTTCA
>Ga0070740_10004924_pt1 | contig 12771 bp, 14 predicted proteins | sample Coa_R2_FD_67286 | JGI IMG/M metagenome (GOLD analysis project Ga0070740, IMG submission 67286) | Surface soil microbial communities from Centralia Pennsylvania, which are recovering from an underground coalmine fire - Coalmine... | ecosystem: Environmental > Terrestrial > Soil > Unclassified ...
GGAGGAACATTGTCCTCTGCGCTGGTCGTAGCCTGCGAAGAAGGCTGTGGCGCTGGAACGCTGCTTCTGGCCGGTGCTGCTGCAGCGCTTTCATTCACTGGCGCAGCCGACTGGTCTGCCGGAGCCATGTTGGCGCTCGCCGGATCGTAATTCGGGTCCTGCTGTTCTTGTGTTTGCGCCGGATTGTCGGCTTGCTTATTGCATCCGGCAGCCGCAAAAACAAGCGCCAAAGCGAGAGCTGCACTCGACTTGCTTAAAATGTGCATCATCATTCTCCGAAGAGCTTAGATGCACTTTCAGCAACAAAGTCGTGGTGCTGCAGGCAGTATTCTGCATTGCATTGAATTGAATCAGAAGCCCTCAATGGGCTGTTCTGTGGGCGTTGTTCTTTTTCGGGCGGCTGACGCGAATAAAACATTGCACAATCCACACCAGCACCATTGCAATGCCGGCCAGCAAAAGCGTCATCTCCTCAGACGGCGACCCCGGCGTCAAATAATCTGCAACCTCATAAAAGACCAGGGTCAGCGCGATACTGCATGCGAGAAAAATAGCTGCTCTTTTCATCGTAACGTTCCAAATCACCGGAACTATTCAGGTAGACGCAAGAATACGCTTATGAGACGCGGATTGAGAAGGCTTGGGGTGCATCCGGACAAAAAATTCATACATTGATTTGGTTCCCCCAGAACGGCAAGGCGCCGCGGAACTTGATCTCGGTTCACGGCGCCCCGCTATTCAGATCTGCAAAGCCCCTCTCCTCCAGGCGCTGCCACCGATCTGAAACCAATACGGATTTGTTACTTCGGAATACCGTTATATGAGTCAATATACGGACGTAACTGCTCCACAATGGTATTGAGCGGAGCTGATTCCCCCGCCTGCGCCTTCAGGCGCGGATTGTTCGCAATGGGAACCAGCAGGATGCATGCCTCTGCATGCCGGGCAATAAAGTAGAGATTAAAAGCTGGGATGCGAACGACAAATTCACTGGGATCATGCCGGTAAAGGGTTAGTCTCTTCACAACATCAGCCTGGCCGAAGCTTGACGACTCATATCCTTGTTCTTTGTGAATGATCGTAACCCCGGTGCGCACATTGCCGGAGACTGTTACTGGATAGATCGTCTCCGCGCTCGGCACCAGCAAAGTGTTCGGGTCCTGACCGGCTCGATAGTTCTTCAGTTTTTCGAGGCCGATGATATAAACCTCAAGCGGTTCTCCAAGCCGGGCCTGTCTCACTTCATCGACAGTCTGGAATCCCAGGCTTCGGTAGTTCTGATCATTTACCAGCTTCTGTAACGTGACTATGGCGCTGCTTGCCGCTTCCTGGGGCTGTTGCGCTAAGGGTTTCGATTCGTATTTTTCGCGCGAACATCCCGCCAACAAGACGACGCAGAATGCCAGGACTTGGTACCGCACACTACGTCGCATGGCCGTGAAAGCTCCCATCCGGGTATCGGCCTGACCACGATCTCTACCCTGCATTGAGCAAGTTTGTTGACCAGTAGTGCATTCGTTTCCTGAGGCGTTTCATTGGAATGCAGAAATGCCCCCAGTGATTTTCCGCGTCCCGAAATCGCAAATAACGACTCCCCCTGCTGCAGCTGAACCGGCAAAACGAAAGACGGTGACGATCAAAACCAAATTCCTCTTCCGCCTGTTTCCCAAAACGCGGCTATCCTGTTCTGCAATGCACTTTCTGCGATCCATACGTCGGCTCTGGCGAAGACAGCGATGGAGAAGACGCGCCGTATTTACCCGGGAAGAGGGCGATCTGCGTCAGCGCACAGAAGTCTTTGCCAACGCAACCACGTTAAACGCACGCACACGCCGCGCGGCAGCTCTTTTCGCATACATCTGGAATAGGCCGACCGACCGCAGCTTTATTGCTTCACTACTGCGTTGGATCAGGCTTCTCGAACAAGATAAGCTGCTGCGCGAACGTTTCGACCAGACATGGCGCATCATGCTGGCGGAACTTGATTCCGTGCCGCTTTTCGCTGATGCGGGGCTGCCTGCTCGCTATGCGCTTTTGCCCGAGGCTTTCCGCCGTATCTTCCAACGCCTGCTGCCTTCAGCGCGAGAAGAAGCGGATACCGCGCGGCTCTTCACTGCGGTTTTTCCGTCACGCAAAGCAGTCGAGCGCTTTCTTTCGCTGGACAACGTCACCTTTGCGCGCCTGGCCCGTATTCTATGGCCTAAAGGTGGCCTTGATGCTGTTCCGCACGTTGCCGACGATATTTGCCAGTCACTGAGCCTGCTGGCCACGCGCGTTGCCGGTCGCGGCGTTACTGCCGCAGTGCGCCAGCGTGGATCGACGCGCAATGTGGAGGCCTCTCCGTTTTATCAACTCGTTTTCGCCACGCAGACATTTTTGCAATCGACAGAACGCAATGGCGATGCTGCCCACGCGCTGCGCCAGTGGCTCGATGCTGTCCATGCCTGCCGGCGCGAGATGATTCAGGTACGCGAGCACATGGAAGATGCGGGAGTGAGCACGGCTCTGGTCTTCGACCTGAGCAGCATGGACGCGTCGCTCGACCGCGTGCAGCTTCTGGCCGCCAGCATTGCAAGTGATGCGCAGCAATCGTTGCAGCCCGGGCGCCAGTTGCTCAATACGCTTGTTGCCGGACGTCTCGAAGACACGCAGCTCGGACCACTTATCCGCCAAAACCTTAATCTGCTTGCGCGGAAGACAGTCGAACGCACCGGCCACAGCGGCGAGCACTATATTGCTAACAACAGACGCGAGTACTGGCAGATGTGGCTGGCCGCGCTTGGCGGCGGCCTGCTTACCGTTTTTACTGCGGCGCTTAAGCTGCGCATTCTGGAAAGCTCATTGCCCCTCTTTGTCACCGGCTTCTTCGTCGGCACCGATTACGCCATCAGCTTCATTCTGCTGCAGGTCTTCGGTCTGGCCCTTGCCACCAAGCAGCCTTCGATGACAGGAGCAGCGCTCGCCGGCATCGTGCGCGAAAACCGCGGCGTCTCACGCTGGAGCAAGATTGCCGATTTTGCTGCCCGCATCAGCCGCACTCAACTTGCGGCGGCTCTCGGTAATGTGATCGCCGTCTGCATCGGCGCCATCGTCTTCAACCATCTCTGGCATAAGCTTTTTCTTCATCCCTATCTGCCCTCAGAGATGGCGCAGCACGTCTACGAAACACTGCATCCCTTCACTTCAGCCACAGCCATTGACGCGGCTATTACCGGCGTTATCCTCTGGGCCGCCGCCGTGATTGGTGGATGGTGCGAGAACTTTGCCGTCTACAACCGCATTCCCGCTGCCATTGCGCAGCATCCGCTCGGGCTGAAGATTGGCGTGCGCCGCATGCAGCGTCTCGCCAATTGGTTTGAGAACAACATAGCTTCGTGGAGCACCAGTATCGTGCTCGGCTACATGATGGGCTTCTTCCCGGAAGTGGCCCACTTTTTCGGCCTGCCGCTCGATATCCGCCATGTTACGCTGAACACCGGCATGCTGGCCCTCTCTGCGGCGCGCTATGGCGTCAGCTCATTCGGGCATCATTGGTTCTACTTTGCCGTCGCCGGAATCGGGATTACATTCGTGCTGAATCTGGGAGTCAGCTTCGCAGTCGCCTCTCTGACCGCGCTGCGCGCCTACAATGTGCGCCATGAAGAGCGCCTGAAGATACTTAAATACCTCACGCAGCAGGTTCTGCATGCGCCGTTGCGCTTTATTTTTCCGGTCGAAAAGAACGCTCCAGCGGCGCAGCCAACTCCTGCTGCAGAACCAGTCGAATTAGAGAACTGATGCGGGCCTGGCCTTTCCCAGCGCCGTCCGCAGGCTGAATATCGCCAATGCCAGCGCAAGAATCAGATTAATCAGCGCGCGGAAATCCAGCATCCCAACCAGCCGCCCAAATGCCGCGGCGGCGACGAACCATCCGAGACATCCGGCAAAACTCACCCACGCCAGCGTGTGGTCTGCGGGTCTGCCTGCGCGCAGCAGATTCAAAGCAGCAAGCAGCCAGACCGCCAGAGTCGCGCATAAAGCCCACAGGAGAGTTTCCTGATTGTGGCCATAGGCCCTGATGCTCCCAAGCCCATGGCCAATCCCGCCGAGAAAAAGCAGCCATCCAAAGATGGGATCGATTGTCTTCATAGTTTCGCAGCGCTCTCGTTGGCGAATTTTGCATAGTCTTCGACTACCCTCACCCAGCCGCCATTCACGCTTTCGCGCATCTTCGCGGCTCCATCGCCATGCCGTTCCAGATTGCGATGCTCCAGTTCCACGCGCGTCGAGGCCGCTGATTCCGCAATGAACCGGACCTCCACTTCGCTTGCTTTCACCGGATCGGGATCATATCCCCATTCCGGCTGAATATGCCATGCGAGCACCACCTTTGCCGGAGGCTCCCACTCAAGGACCCTTCCCCACTCGCATTCTGAGCCGTCCGTCATGCGCTCATACCACCGTCCTCCTGGCTTGCATTCCAGAATCGCGGTTTCAAACGGCTGTTTTCCGATATGGTGCGTTGATGGCCACCATCCGCCAAAAAATTCTGTAAAAATTCTAAAGGCCTTCTCACGCGGCGCGTTCACCACAACGGTTTTCAAAACAGGCGCCAGGGTCTCAGACGTCATGCGGTTCCTCCCATCGCTCCACGGCTTGTTTGAAAGCCGCAAGAGCACTGTCCCAAAGCTGATCAAGCTCCCGCCGAAAGCGGGCCATTCCCTCCGGATCGACGGCATAGATACGGCGCGTCCCTGCTTTCCTGTCGCGCACCAGTCCTGCCTGCTTCAGCACACGCAAGTGCTGCGAAACTGCAGGGCGGCTCACCGGAAATCTTTCAGCCAGCTCGCCGACAGCCTGGGGCCGATCGACAAGAGCGCTGAAGATTGCAAACCGGGTCGCATCTCCCAGAGCTTCGCATCCGGATTGAAAGTAAGCATCCACTTACGTAAGTAATAGCTTACCATTACCTGCTTTGTCAATAAAAGCTTTAGGACATTTGTAACGAATCTTGAGCGCGCCTTACGACACGGATACAATTCCCGCATAGAAAAAATCTATTTCCGCGATAACTGAAGGGAAGCTGGAAGCCACTCGTTTTCACGCGTTTTGTGCTTCAGTCACGCTGCAGTTAGAGGAAGAAGCATCTCGAAAATGGACTTCCTGCTTTGCTCCGGCTACCGGTCTTTGTTGCGCGCTCTCGTTGCGCTTCCACTGGTTGTCACCCTCACATGCAGTGGCCAATCCTCCGGCCAGAACGTTTATCCCGCATTTGGGTGGTGCCCAGCTGCGTCGAGCATTGCGGCTTATCCCACTCGTCCAAATTTTGATCTTCCTACCCTGACCACACAATGCGGCATGCTTGAGGCCGATTACGGATGGACGGTGGCCCCGATAAGCAACGGAACTACCCAGAATCTGGCCGGCGCTCTGCGTTACGGAGTGACGCCGCGGCTCGATGTGCGTTGGGGTTCAACAAATTTCATCTGGCAGACCGGCGATTCATCTACCCAGGGACCAGGCGACCAGTGGCTGGGAGCGCGCTACCGCTTTCATGAGCAGACGCCCATAACTCCGGCCTTCGCGCTGATGTACAACATCAAGCTGCCGACTGCGAGCCAGGACAAAGCCCTGGGATCGGGTTATGTAGATCACAACTTTCTGTTCATCGCCAGCAAGGACATCCGCAAGTTTCATTTCGACTTCAACACCGTCGGCAGCCTCACCGGCAGCAGCACGGGAAATGATGGGGCCGTGCAGTTCGGGCTGGCGCTCTGGCGGCCGGTGAATGGAAAGCTGGCCTTCGTCTTTGAAAGCTATGGCGGAACTCAGCCTGCCACGTCGAACCGTCTCGGCGTAGCAGTTGCCGGAGCAACATATAATGTCACTCCCCGGCTGGTGCTGGACACGGCGTTCTACCAGGCCTACACCGCCGCGTCACCACGGCAGCAGTTCACAACTGGCTTTACGTATACACTCGGCCCGATACTGCGACCCGTTATACGGGCACTTTCGCCGATTAACTAGAAAAATCGGTAACATGCTTCTGAACCGCTCGCATCAGCGATAATCTAGCCCTATGCCGGAAACAATTGGATTTGTCGGTCTCGGAATTATGGGCTCCGGGATGGTGAAGAACCTCGTGGCCAAGGGACATTCGGTCCGTGTGTGGAACCGCACCGCCGCTAAAGCAGAAGAGCTCGCGAAATCTCTCAAAATCGAGCATGCAGAGACGCTCAAAGCCCTCGCCGCGTCGTCCTCCGTGCTGATGCTCTGCGTCACCAGGACTACAGATGTGGAACAGATCGTAGATGAAGTGGTTTCCAGCCTGAAGCCAGGAAGCCTGGTTATTGATTGCAGCACTATCAGTCCGAAAGCCACAGAAGGGCTTGCGGCCAGGCTTCAGGAGAAGGGTATCGGCTTCGTTGATGCTCCCGTCTCCGGCGGTAGCGAAGGCGCGCAGCAGGGCACGCTCGCCGTCATGGCCGGAGGAGCCGAATCCGACTTTAACCGTGCAAAACCCATCCTTGAAGCCATCGGAACCCGTATCACTCATATGGGCGCGGCAGGAAAGGGCCAGGTCACCAAGCTGCTGAACCAGATCCTCGTCGTGGTAAACATGCTGGCGGTCAGCGAAGCGCTGCTCTTTGGACGCGCTGCGGGTCTCGATCTGAAGAAAGCCGTCGCCGCCGTTGAATCAGGAGCCGGCGGCAGCTGGATGCTCTCGAAACGCGCACCGCAGGTGCTCGACAATTACTGGGAGCCAGGATTCATGATCGACCTGCAGCAAAAAGACGTGGACCTGGTTCTTGAATACGCGGGCGAGCTGGGCGTCCCGCTCATCGCAACCGGGATGATCCGCCAGCTCTATGCGCGTTTGCAGAAAGAAGGCAAAGGACGTCTCGGCAATCACGCGCTCATTCAGGCTTTGGAACCGCTGCTGCCGTAATGGGCGAGCCAGGATACTGGTCGTTATGGCTATACTTGACGCATTTCTCATGGCGGATGAACAAATTCGGCAGCGCAGCGGCCTGTCCTGGGGCATGATGCTGGTTCTGCTGTTTCTGGGGATTCTGTTGGCTGCGGGTATCGCCTTCTGGATGATTTATCCCTTCTTCCATCCTCATGCGCATTAATGCAGCTTAAGGCAACTAGGAAATACTGTGGTCGGAATAAACTGCAGGTCCCTCCGCTACGTCATTGCTGCCCGCCACCGCGTCAAAATCGCGCGGGCGGGGACCCTGTCGCAATGACTTCGGTCGGGATGACAATTCCACATGAGATCACAGAGATACGAAAATTGCATCAGGGCTGCCGGGCGCGGTCTGCCAGCAGGATGGGTATTCCGTCTTCAATGGGATACAGGCGTTGGCATTGAGTGCAGCGGATCGAACGATTGCCTTCCGCAGCCAGGGTGCCGTGACACACGGGGCAGACCAGCATCGAAAGTGTTTCCTGATTCATGTTTGTATTCTACGCATCCTTTACCATGAACTTAGATGACAACTCCACGCGTACTTGATGGAAATGCAATCGCCGCGCAGATCAAAGCTGAAGTCGCGGCTGAGGTTGAGCAACTGGCGGCGCAGGGGATTCGGCCCGGGCTGGCGGCGGTGCTGGTCGGCAATGTGCCGGCTTCTGAAATTTATGTGCGGAATAAGGTGCGGACGAGTGAGCAGCTTGGCATTTATTCCGACCTGATTACACCGCCTGACACCGTTACGACCGAGGAAATGCTGGAACTGGTCGCGCAGCTGAATGCACGCGACGACATTGACGGCATCCTTATTCAGCTTCCGCTGCCGAAACAGGTGAACGCGAAATTGCTGCTCGAAGCGGTCTCTCCGGCGAAGGATGTCGATGGCTTCCATCCCGTGAACGTGGGCCGCCTGCAGGCTGGTCAGCCTGCGCTTGCGCCCTGTACTCCGGCGGGGATGATCCAGATGCTCAAGCGCAACAATTTGCCGATTGCTGGGCAGAATGCTGTCGTGATCGGACGCAGCGATATTGTGGGCAAGCCGATTTCGATTCTACTGCTGCATGAAAATGCGACCGTGACCATCTGCCACAGCAAGACGCGCGACCTGGGCAGCTTCACTCGCAATGCAGACATTCTGGTGGCTGCTATTGGCCGCCCCGGATATGTGACGCCGGAAATGGTCAAACCCGGCTCGACCATCCTTGATGTAGGCATCAATCGCATCACCTCACGGGAAGAATTCGACAAGTATTTCGCCGGGAACAAGAAACGGGAAGAGGGGTTTGTGCTGAAGGGCTCGACGATTGTCGGTGATGTGCATCCGGATGCGTTTAAGGTCGCGGGCGCGTATACGCCGGTGCCGGGCGGAGTGGGACCTCTGACGATCGCCATGCTGATGGCGAACACGGTGCGCGCGGCAAAGCTGCGGCGTGGACTGGCAGCCTGAAGAACCGATGCTGCGCGTAGGACTTACCGGCGGTCTGGGCAGCGGCAAGAGCACCGTCGCGCAGATGTTTGCCCGGCATGGTGTTCATGTCATCTCGGCGGACGAGGTAGGGCGCAAACTCATGCAGCCCGGGGAAGAAGTCTATCGGCAGATTGTTGAGCACTTTGGGCCGGAAGTGCTGCGCAATGATGAAACCCTGAATCGTCCATTGCTTGCTGAGATTGCCTTTCGCCAGGGCAGGCTGGATGAGCTGAACAAGATTGTGCATCCGGCGGTGATTGCCGCACAGGAGCGGTGGGCGGAGGAACTTTTTGCCCGTGAGCCGTATGCTATCGCGATGATTGAATCGGCGCTGATCTTTGAAGCAGGCGCTTCAGGCAGCGTTCCAGGGTGGCGCGACCGTTTTGATCGCGTTGTGCTGGTAATTGCTCCGGATGAGCTGAAAGTCCGGCGATTTCTTGAGCGGCTGGGCAAAGCCGCAGATACAGGCGCAGAACAGGATGCGCGTGCACGTCTGGCTGCGCAGATTCCGGATGCGGAAAAAATTCCTCTCGTTGATTACCTAATCGATAACAGCGGTACATTGGAACGGACACAGCAGCAGGCAGATGAGGTCTGGCACAAGCTGCGGGAAGCTGCAGGCCGATAAAGATAAAATAGAAAGAGGCGTGGAGCTGTGGGAGAACAAGTATTTCCTTCAGGGACTCATAAACTGCGGGAAAGTCAGATGAGCGAAGATTTCATTACCTCAGAGGCTAAAGCCGCATTGATTGACTGTACTTGCGGAAGACTAAAAGTCGTGCCCTGATACAAACCAAACAGTGTTTTCCTGAAACCGTCCACTTCGAAGACAGCGGCTTTTACACGGTATCGAGCAGGATTTTCACGCGCAACAACTTTTGAACGGATGATGTGGCAATGATTTTTCGCAGGATTGTTTTGGTTCTTGTGCTGGTGGGCGGGTTCTGGCTGCTCCTTAATCGCACCCGCCCGGTGAACCAGGAACTGGCGCCGATTGCTCCGAGCTCACTTCACCTGACCGAAGCGCATGCCGCTCCGGAGTACGATTCAGAAGAGCTCAACAACATTTCTGTCTATAAGAAGGCGCTGCCCTCGGTCGTGAACATCACTTCAACGACGGTGGCTTTTGATTTCTTCTATGGCCCGGTACCTCAGCAGGGGCAGGGTTCCGGTTTCATTCTTAATAAAGAAGGACAAATCCTTACCAATTTCCATGTAATTGGCGATGCGCAGCAGGTGGAAGTAACCACTTACGACAAGCACCGCTATAAAGCGCGCGTGGTTGGCAAAGACCGCCATCATGATCTGGCGTTGTTGCAGGTGAATGCTCCGAATCTGGTGCCCGCGGTGCTGGCCGATTCGCGCAACCTTGTCGTCGGGCAGAAGGTATATGCCATCGGCAATCCATTTGGGCTGAGCGGCACGATGACGACCGGAATCATCAGCGCGATGCGCTCCATTCGCGGACCCAGCGGCGACCTGATTGACAATGCCATTCAGACGGATGCGGCGATTAACCCCGGCAACTCCGGCGGGCCGCTGCTCAATTCACGCGGCGAGGTCATCGGCATTACTTCGCTGATTGCTACGAATCCGAACCAGGATGTAGAGCAGAATGCAGGCATTGGCTTTGCCATTCCGATCGATACGGCAAAAGCCGTGCTGAGCGACTTCCAGCGTTATGGCCGCGTGCGCCGGCCCTCGCTGGGCATTATCTCCTATCCCATCGGGCCGGATCTCGCGGACCAGATGGGCCTGGCTGCGGATTATGGTGTGCTGATCCAGCGCGTATTACCGGGCGGCCCGGCTGAGCGCGCAGGCCTGCGGGGAGGCAATCAGCAGGCATATCTCGGCAATGTGCCGATTTATCTTGGCGGCGATTTGATTGTCGGCATTGACGGCCAGCAGGTTACCAACACGCAGGACATCGATGAGATACTGGTCCACCATCAGGCTGGAGATACCATTACGATCACCTTTTTCCGTGGACGCCGCCGTCTCACTACCCGCCTGACTTTGGGAGAAGCCGGAGAGCGGACAGCATAGGACCACTCATGACACCGCGCGACCAGCTCGATATTGCAAAGCTCCGCATTCTCGATGGCGGCATGGCCACTGAGCTTGAGCGGCGCGGCTGCAATATTCAGGGCCCGCTGTGGTCGGCCCATGTTCTGGCTGACAGTCCAGAGACGATTGAGGCTGTCCACCTGAGCTATCTTGAGGCCGGAGCTGATTGCATTCTTACGGCCAGCTATCAGGTTTCGGCAATGGGCTATGCCGAGATTGGACAGCCGCCGGCGGCAGCGGCAGCAGCTCTGCGGCAGTCTGTTGATCTCGCTGTCGCTGCGCGAGAGCGCTACCGCCAGCAATCATCGAGGCCGGTTTGGATTGTGGCTTCCCTGGGTCCTTATGGGGCAGCGCTGCATGACGGATCGGAGTATCACGGCAACTATGGCGTGGATTTTGCAGAGCTGGTGCGATACCACGCGGAACGGCTGGCGGTGATTGCAACGACAGACGCCGATTTTGTCGCGCTGGAATCGGTCCCGTCGCTCAAAGAAGCGGAAGCGATTGTCGAGGCGCTGCATCAGCATCCGGCAGTTTCGGGCTGGATTTCTTTCACCTGCAAAGATGCCGAGCATGTCTCTCACGGGGAGAAACTGGCGCGTTGCGCCGAGTTTCTTGACAGGCAGAAGCAGGTCATCGCCATCGGAATCAACTGCACGCAGCCGAAGTTTATTCTGGCGCTGATTGGGGAGATGAAGAAGGCGACGCGCAAGCCCATCGTGGTCTATCCCAACTCCGGCGAAGGCTGGGATGCCGAGCGCCGCTGCTGGACCGGGGTCTCGGATGCGGCGGGTTTCGGCGATCTTGCTCGCGAATGGACCGGGGCGGGAGCGCAGATGATTGGAGGATGCTGCCGCACGGGGCCGGACCATATTCGGGCGATCCGGGAAGCTATAGAGGGCTTTCCAGCCATGCGACAATAGAAGCAGCCGCCATGAAATCTGAATCTCTACCCGTAGCTCCACAGGCTGCTTCCATTACTCCTGAGCTTCTGGCCCAGCACGGCATTACGGCCGAGGAATACGAGCGCATTTTGGCCGCGCTGGGACGCACGCCCAGCCTTACGGAACTGGGCATTTACTCCGTGATGTGGAGCGAGCACTGCTCGTATAAATCGTCGCGCGTGCATCTGCGGCGGTTGCCGACAAAGAGCGATCGCGTGGTGCAGGGACCGGGCGAGAATGCCGGCATCATAGATGTTGGCGATGGCTGGGCCTGCGCCTTCAAGATTGAGTCGCATAATCACCCGTCATACATTGAGCCGTTTCAGGGAGCGGCCACCGGCGTCGGCGGCATTCTGCGCGACATCTTCACGATGGGCGCGCGTCCGCTGGCTGTGATGGATTCACTGCGCTTCGGTCCGCTTACGGAAGAAAAAAACACGCCGCGCGAAATTGTCCATAAAAACCACTCCATCGTTGAAGGCGTGGTGCATGGAATCGCCGGATATGGCAACTGTTTCGGGGTGCCGAATCTTGGTGGCGAAACGCGTTTTGAAGAATGTTATTCGGGCAATCCGCTGGTGAATGCGTTTGCGCTTGGGCTTGTCCGGCGCGATGAGATTTTCTATGCCAAAGCCACGGGTGTTGGGAATCCTGTGATCTATGTCGGGGCGAAAACCGGGCGCGACGGTATTCATGGCGCGACCATGGCCAGTGAAGAGTTCAAGGAAGGCTCGGAGCAGAAGCGGCCTAATGTGCAGGTAGGCGATCCGTTCATGGAAAAGCTGCTGCTTGAAGCCTGCCTGGAAGCGATGAAGACTGGTGCGATTGTCGGCATTCAGGACATGGGCGCTGCGGGCCTGACCTGCTCAACCTGCGAGATGGGCGCGCGCGGCGGCGTTGGTCTTGAAGTCGAACTGGACAATGTGCCCCAGCGCGAAACCGGCATGAGCGCTTACGAAATCATGCTCAGCGAATCGCAGGAGCGCATGCTGCTCGTCGCCGATAAGGGACGTGAGCAGGAAGTGCTGGATGTGTTTGCGAAATGGGGGCTGGATGCGACGATCGTCGGCATCGTGATTCCGGAGCCGCGTCTGCGCATCCTGCATCACGGGGAGCTGTTCGCGGATATTCCGAACCAATCCCTGACGGATGATGCTCCGGTGTATCACCGTCCCGTGGGTGAGTGGAAGGCGCCTGTGCCTGTTGACCCTCCCCGCAGTGCCCTCGACAAACTGAATTACGAAGACAAGATTTCGACGCGCGACTATACCGATGATCTGCGGCAACTGCTGGCTTCGACGAATATCTGCTCCAAGCGCTGGGTGCATGAGCAA
>Ga0070740_10004926_pt1 | contig 12770 bp, 9 predicted proteins | sample Coa_R2_FD_67286 | JGI IMG/M metagenome (GOLD analysis project Ga0070740, IMG submission 67286) | Surface soil microbial communities from Centralia Pennsylvania, which are recovering from an underground coalmine fire - Coalmine... | ecosystem: Environmental > Terrestrial > Soil > Unclassified ...
AACAGCGCGGCGTAGCCGGCCTTGGCCAGGTTGTTGGACGAGGCCGCCACCAGCACGGCCGCGCACAGCACCGCATCGGACAGATGCGTGATGCCGCCCTGCGCCAGATTGAGCACGAATGGATCGACGTCGGCGAGCCCGACGATGGCCGACAGCGTCATCAATCCGCCGGTGCCGAAACTGCCGCGCACCCAGACCGTGATCACCGAGATCGCGGCGAGCAGCACGGCAAACACCAGCGCCGTCGGGATCTGCAGCGGGTTGCGCGGCGCCAGCGCCAGCGCCGGCCCGCGCCGCCTAGCGGCGCCGCGCCATTCGAAGGCGGCGATGGCGCCGGCGAGCGCGCTGAGCGCCAGCAAGGCCGGCGCCACCGCGATCGCCAGGTCGAGGTTGAAAACGGCGATCACCGCGCCGATACGCAGATACATCATCGCGGTGGCCGCGACGATGCCGGCCGAGATGGCGGGCTGCGGGTGAGCGCCCTCGCGCAGCCGCTTGGCGAGCGCGACCGTCGTCGCGGTCGAGGAATAGGTGCCGCCGAGCAGCGCCGGCAGCAGCGCCGCGTTGGACAGCGGCAGATAGCGCTGCAGCAGATAGCTGGCGTAGGACAGCGTGCACACCGCGACGACCGCGAGCCACAAGCCGTAGGGCGTCAGCGGCGTCAGGGCCGTCACCGCCTGGCGCGGCGCCAGCGGCAGCACGATGCCGATCAGGATAAGAAATTTGCCCGCCGTCAGCAGCTCGTCGCGCGGCACCGTCTGGATCAGGCCGTGCAGCCGCTCGCGGGTCGACAGCAGCAGCACGGCGGCGACGGTGACGGCGACCGCCACCCACGGCGGCTGTAAGCAGCGCGACCGCGCCGATCACATAGGCGAGCAGGTTGGAAGCCGGGATCATCATGCTGGTGGTTGCGCCGCCGGCCGGGACGGCGCGGCGGTAGGCGTAAAGCCACAGCGCCAGAACCGGCAGGCCGGCGACGAAGGCGAGCGCGTGCGACGGCTCGATCAGCAGCAGCATGGCGCCCGCCAGCGTCAGCATCGGGAAGCTGCGGATGCCGCCGGGGATGGCGCGGCGCTCGCTCTTGTAGACCTCCTCGAAGGTCAGCCCGAGAAAGACCGCAAGCCCGATCGCCAGCAGCAGCCGCGCCGCGAGATCATGAGGGGCGAGGGACAGGGTCTGCATCGGCGCGCTAGGTCCGCTGCTGGGCGGGGTTGGGGCCCTGGCGTTCGAGCGCCGCCAGCGCCTGGCGCAGCACGGTGCGGATGCGGTCGGCCGAGCCCGCCGCGACCATGCTCGGGTCGAGGTAAAAATCGAGCCCGGTCGTGTGCTCGCTGAAAATTTCGACGGCCCTGCCCGACGCATCGAGCATGCCTTCGACCGAATAGGGAATGACCTCGCGGCTGATGCCCTTCATGGTGATCGAGGGCAGGGCGCGCGCGACGACGCTGTCGCGCACCAGCGCGTAGGTTTCGTAGCTCAGCACGATATGGCCGGGCTCGGCGATTGATTGCAGGCGCGCCGCGAGGTTGGCTTCCGCGCCGATGATCGTGTAATCCATGCGGTCGGCGCTGCCGAAATTCCCGACGTTGCAGTAGCCGGTGTTGATGCCCATGCGGACGCGGAAGGGGCTTTCTATTCCCTCCTTGCGCCATTTGGTGTTGAGTTCGGCGAGGCGGCGCTGCATCTCGCCCGCCATTTCCAGGCAAGCCTTGGCGTCCTCGGCCTCACCCTCGGTTTCCGGATCGCCGAAGAAGATCAGCATGGCGTCGCCGACGAATTTGTCGATCGTGCCTCCGTAATAGAGGGCGATCTTGGACATCTCGGTGAAGTACTCGTTGAGCAGCCCGGTGATCTGCTCGGGCTGCAGTCGTTCCGTCAACGCGGTGAAATCCTTGATGTCGGAGAAAAAGATGGTGAGTTTCTTGCGCTCGGTGTGAATCGTGACGTCTTTTTCGCCGCTGAAAATGCTTTTGTAGATCTGCGGCGAGAGATAGCGGGAAATCTTCAGGGACAGGCCAGAGAGGAACTCGTTGGCCGTTTCAAGTTCCTTGTTCATGCCGCGAATGACCGCGGCCTGCTTGCGTTGAAGGCCGATGAAGGTGACGCCCGAGGCCGCCATGAAGACGAAATAGGCCAGCAGGTATTTGAAGGAAAAAAGATTGGCGGCAAAGGGCTGGCTGATGGTGACCTCCTGGATGCCCCGCACGTCGCCGATCTTCCAGTCGCGTTTTTGGCTTTCAGGATGGGAGTTGTGACAGTTGACGCAGGCCGAGCCCATGATGATGGGCGCAACGATGCGCACGCGATCGTCGAAGACGGTCGCCGACACGTCGACCACTTTCTGATTTGGCTCTTCGCGCAGCAGTTTGAGCGCTTTGGTCTCGAAGTCGTCCATCATGTGCGGCGCGCGGTTCTTGAACGGATAGTCCGACACGAAGCGGTAGCTGATATTCTGCTGCTGCTCGTTGATGACGCGTCCGAGCTCGAGCGACAGCGTCGCCGGAATCGGGATGGCCCCCGGAATGTCCTCGTAATTGTGGACCACCTTGGTCCCGTTGGGCGAGGACAGCACGCGGGCGACGACGTTGCTGGCGTAATAGCCGCGGACGCTGCTGATCACGGAGTTCAAGTCGCTGGCCTGGCGCCGCAGCGAGCTCTCGGTCAGATTGCTTAAATCCAGCCAGACCGCGAACGGCAGTCCGGCCAGCAGCACGAGAACGAGCAGGACCACAACACCACGTGAACTCCAAGGTGAGGGGCGAACGGCGGTTTCCATCGGGCGACTCCGGGGCGCGATAATGACTACTTCGGCGAAGCATGGGCTTCGTTTTATTACATCGCCGGCACGCTCACCATCGATTATCTGCCGCACAGCCTTGCCGGAGGCGGTGTTGGTTGATACCTAACGCGGCGCAGCGCAGCGACTCTTTCCAACGCGGTGAAGTTTCAACACATGCCGGCCAAACCGCCTTTCTACATCACCACCGCGATCTCCTATCCGAACGGTCCGCCCCACATCGGCCACGCCTATGAGGCGATCGCCACCGACGCCATCGCGCGCTTCATGCGGCTCGACGGCTACGACGTCTATTTTCTCACCGGCACCGACGAGCACGGCCAGAAGATGATGCAGACCGCGGCGCGCGAAGGCATCACGGCGCGCGAGCTGCGCGACCGCAACGTGCCGAAGTTCGAGGCCATGGTGCAGCGCCTCAACTGCTCGAACGACGACTTCATCCACACCACCGAAGCGCGCCACCATCGCGCCTCCAAGGCGATCTGGCAGAAGATGGAGGCGGCGGGCGATATCTATCTCGACAAATACGCCGGCTGGTATTCGGTGCGCGACGAGGCCTATTACGCCGAGGACGAAACGCAGCTCAACGAGCACGGCAAGCGCATCGCCACCAAGACCGGCACGCCGGTCGAATGGGTGGAAGAGGAGAGCTATTTCTTTCGCCTGTCGGCCTATCAGGACAGGCTGCTCAAGCTCTACGAGCGGCCGAATTACGTGCTGCCGAAGGAGCGGCTCAACGAGGTCGCAAGCTTCGTGCGCGGCGGTCTCCAGGACCTGTCGATCTCGCGCACCACCTTCGACTGGGGCGTCAAGGTGCCCGGCAACGACAAGCACATCATGTATGTGTGGGTCGACGCGTTGACCAATTACATCACCGGCGTCGGCTATCCCGACACCGAGAGCGAGACCTTCAGGCGCTATTGGCCGGCGGCGCTGCACGTCATCGGCAAGGACATCGTGCGCTTCCACGCCGTGTACTGGCCGGCCTTCCTGATGTCGGCCGGCATCGAGGTGCCGCAGCGCATTTTCTCGCACGGCTTCCTGTTTAATCGCGGCGAGAAGATGTCGAAGTCGGTCGGCAACGTCATCGATCCTTTCGCGCTGGCCGAGGCCTACGGCGTCGATCCGCTGCGCTATTTCTTCCTGCGCGAGGTGCCGTTCGGCCAGGACGGCAATTACAGCCACGAGGCGATCGTCAACCGCATCAACGCCGACCTTGCCAACGATCTCGGCAATCTGGCGCAGCGCTCGCTGTCGATGATCGGCAAGGCCTTCGGCGGCACGCTGCCGGCGCCGGGCGCGTTCACGGCCGCGGACCAGACGATTCTGGCCGCCGCCGACGCCATGATCGGCACGGCGCGCGAGCACATGAAGACGCAACAATTGCACCAGGTGCTCAATTGCGTGTGGGCGGTGGTCGCCGACGCCAACCGCTATTTTGCTTCCGAAGAGCCGTGGGCCAAGGCCAAGACCGATCCGAAGCGGCAGGGCACCATCCTCTACGTCACCGCCGAGGTGATCCGCCAGGTCGCCATTCTCGCCCAGCCTTTCATGCCGGCATCGGCCGCGGCCATGCTCGATCAATTGGCGATCCCGGCAGGCGAACGCGCCTTCGATGCGCTCGGCACCCGCATCAAGCCGGGCGCCACATTGCCGCCACCAAAACCGGTTTTTCCGCGTTACGTGGACGCGGAAGAAAAGACGGACAATGCTGGTCGATAGCCACTGCCATCTCGATTTCCCCGACTTCGCCAGCGATCTCGATGGCGTCGTTGCCCGCGCGCGCGCGGCCGGGGTCGGCCGCATGGTGACGATTTCGACGCGGGTGAAGAATCACGCGCAGGTGCTCGCCATCGCCGAAAAATACCCCGAGGTGTTCTGCTCGGTCGGCACCCATCCGAATAGCGTGCGCGATGAACCCGACATCACCGCGAAGGACCTGATTGCGCGCGCCAGGCATCCGAAAATCGTCGCCATCGGCGAAGCCGGGCTCGACTATCACTACGACAAGAGCCCGCGCGACCTTCAGGCCAGAAGCTTCCGCGAGCACATCGCTGCGGCGCGCGAAACCAGACTGCCGCTGGTGATCCATTCGCGCGATTGCGACGACGACATGGCCGCGATTTTGACCGAGGAAACGGGGAAGGGCGCCTTCCCGGCGGTGCTGCACTGCTTTACCGGCGGCCGCGCGCTGGCGTTCAAGGCGATCGAGTTCGGCCTCTATGTCTCGTTCACCGGAATTCTGACCTTCAAGAACTCCGCGGCATTGCGCGACATCGCCAAGGACCTGCCGGCCGAGCGCATCATGGTCGAAACCGACGCCCCCTATCTCGCGCCCGGGCCTTATCGCGGCAAGCGCAATGAGCCGGCCTATGTCGCAGAGACCGCGCGGGTTTTGGCCGAGACGCGCGGCGTCGCGGCGGACGAGATCGCGCGGCAGACGAGCGAAAACTTCTTCCGCCTGTTCGATAAAGTGCCGCGCAGCCTGGCCAACGCCGCATGAGCCTGACCTTCACGATCCTCGGCTGCGGCTCGTCGATGGGCGTGCCGCGCGTGGCGCTGGGCTGGGGCAGCTGCGATCCCAACAACCCGAAGAACCGCCGGCGGCGCTGCTCTTTGCTGGTGGAGCGCGCGCAGGGGCCGGGAAAGGTCACGCGCGCGCTGATCGACTGTTCGCCCGACCTGCGCCTGCAATTGCTCGATGCCGAGGTCGACTGGATCGACGGCGTACTGATCACCCACGAGCATGCCGACCACACCCACGGCATCGACGACTTAAGGCCGCTGTTCGTGAAGAAGCGCCATCGCGTGCCGGTCTATATGGACGAGCCGACCTCGCGCGCCATGCATGCGCGTTTCGGCTATTGCTTCATGACGCCGCCGGGCAGCGAATATCCGCCGATCGCCCAGGAGCACCGGCTGACGCCGGGCCGCGCCGTCGCCATCGAGGGGCAGGGCGGCCCGATCGAGGCCCTGCCCGTGCTGCAGGAGCACGGCGATATCCCCTCGCTCGGCTTCCGCATCGGCAATGTCGCCTATTCGGCCGACATCAAGGGCCTGCCGCCGGACAGCATCGCGGCGCTGGCCGGGCTCGACGTCTGGATCGTGGATGCGCTGCGCCACGCGCCGCATCCGAGCCACCTGAACCTCGAGGAGGCGCTGGCCTGGATCGCCCGCCTCAAGCCCAGGCGCGCCATCCTGACCAATCTGCACAGCGACCTCGATTACGAGGCGCTGCGCAAGAGCCTGCCACCGAATGTCGAACCGGCCTATGACAGGATGCAGTTCCAGGCGAGTTAAAGTCGGATGCTCAGATCGTCACAGAAGATTTTGATTAGACGAGCAAAAACGAGCCCAAGACCGATCTATCACCATTTGGAATAGGCATGACTTTTCAGGTGGATATCCGCGATCCTTCAAGTGGCGCGCCTGGGGTGTGCCAAGTGAAACATCGGCTAAAGATATTCCATAATATGTCTTATGCGAATCCGAGACTGGGGCTGCCGGGGGCCGCGGCGTGAAGCCCTCCCGCGACATCGCCCGCCTGATCGAGATCATGGCGGCGCTGCGCACGCCCGGTTCCGGCTGTCCCTGGGACCTCGAACAGAGCTTCGAGACCATCGCGCCCTATACGCTTGAGGAGGCCTATGAGGTGGCCGACGCCATTGCCCGCGGCGACCTCGGCCATCTCAAGGACGAGCTCGGCGACCTGCTGCTCCAGGTCGTCTACCACGCCCGCATGGCGCAGGAGCAAGGCGCCTTCGATTTCGGCGACGTGGTCGAGGGCATCACGGCCAAGCTGGTCCGCCGCCATCCCCACGTCTTTGCCGACGAACAGGGCCGCACGGCGGAAGCGGTCAAGGGCCTGTGGGAGCGCATCAAGGCCGAGGAAAAGGCCGAGCGCGGCGAGGCGCCGCCGCAGGGCGCATTGGCCGGGGTTCCGGTCGCCCTGCCCGCGCTGACCCGCGCGCTCAAGCTCCAGGACAAGGCCGGCCGCGTCGGCTTCGACTGGAACGATCCGCGCGCGGTGCTTGCCAAGATCCGCGAGGAGGCCGACGAGATCGAGGCCGCGCTCGATGCCGGCGACAAGGCCGAAGCGGCCAAGGAGGTCGGCGACCTGCTGTTCGCCGTGGTCAATCTGGCGCGGCATCTGGCAGCCGATCCGGAAGGCGTGCTGCGCGACACCAACCTCAAATTCGAGCGCCGCTTCGCTTCAATCGAGCGCGCGCTGGCCGCGCGCGGCAAGCGTCCGCAGGACGCAAGCCTCGAGGAGATGGACGCCTTGTGGGATGCGGCGAAGGCTGCGGAGAAATAGCCTTTTGTCGTCCCCGGCGAGCAAAGCAAGACGCAGGCTCGCCGTTCTCGGCGCGACGTGCGTTGCGCTGCGCCGCTAACCGGCGAACCTGGCGCGCACCCGCGCCGCCTTGTCGGGATCGGCGCGCACGGTGACGGCGAGCTGCCCGTCATCGCGCATGTGCTTCTCCAGCACTTCGGAATGGCGGTAGAGCCAGCTTAAGCCCGCGCCGTCCGCCGGGCTCAGCGCAATCTCGAGCGTCTGGCGGCGTTCGGCGAGGCGGTCCTCGATCGCCGCGGCGAGGCGATCGACGCCCTCCCCGCTCAAGGCCGACACCGGCACGGCCCGGCCGCGCCCGGCGCGATTGGCAAGCCGCGTGCGCGCCTCGGCATCGAGGCGGTCGATCTTGTTCCAGACCTCGATCAGCCGCGGATCGTTCGCCGCGATGCCGAGCTCGCCGAGCACCTTCTCGACGTCGCGCGACTGCGCCGCGGTGTCCTCATGGGCGACGTCGCGGACGTGCAGGATGACGTCGGCCTCGATCACTTCTTCCAAAGTGGCGCGGAAGGCCGCCACCAGCATTGTCGGCAGATCGGAAATGAAGCCGACGGTGTCCGACAGGATGACGCGGTTGCCGTGCGGCAGCGCGATGGCGCGCAACGTCGGATCGAGCGTGGCAAACAGCATGTCGGCCGACAGCACGCTCGCCTGCGTCATGCGGTTGAACAGCGTCGACTTGCCGGCATTGGTGTAGCCGACCAGCGCCACGATCGGATAAGGCACGCGCTTCCTGCTCTCGCGGTGCAGCGCGCGGGTGCGCTTGACCTTGTCGAGATCGGCTTCGATGCGGCCGATGCGCTCCTCGATGACGCGGCGGTCGGCTTCGAGCTGGGTCTCGCCGGGGCCGCCGAGGAAGCCGAAGCCGCCGCGCTGGCGTTCGAGGTGCGTCCAGGAGCGCACCAGCCGGCCCTTTTGGTAATTGAGATGGGCGAGTTCGACCTGGAGCGCGCCTTCCCGCGTGCGGGCGCGGCGGCCGAAGATTTCCAGGATCAGGCCGGTGCGGTCGATGACTTTGGTGCTCCAGGCCTTTTCCAGGTTGCGCTGCTGCACCGGCGAGATCGGACAGTCCATCACCACCACCGAGGCCGAGAGGCTCTTCACCAGGCCGGCGATTTCGTCGACCTTGCCCTTGCCGATATAGGTGGCGGGCCGGATCTCGGACAGCGTCACCAGCCCCTCCTGCACGACGGTGAGATCGATGGCGCGGGCGAGGCCCACGGCCTCGGCCAGGCGCGCTTCCGGCATGCGCAATGGCGCCTCGCGCCCTGCCCGCGCGGCGTTTTGCTTGAGCCATGGCTCGATGACGATCGCGCGGCCGGTCTCGGCGCCCGCGGTCGGCGGGCTCAAGCGATCGGCGCGCGTGTCGCGGCGACGTTGTTCCAACGAGTCTTAAGCCTTCTCTGGCGGTGCGTCCTCGCCGCCCTCGAACAGCTGGATCGGATGACCCGGCATGATGGTCGAGATCGCGTGCTTGTAGACGAGCTGGGAATGTCCGTCGCGCCGCAGCAGCACGCAGAAATTATCGAACCAGGTCACCACGCCCTGCAATTTGACGCCGTTCACCAGAAAGATGGTGAGCGGGATTTTACTTTTGCGGACGTGATTGAGAAACGTGTCTTGCAGATTTTGTGCGCGATCGGCTGCCATGGCCGTGCCCCGTTTTTTTGCTCGCGTCTGTGCGCGAGACCTTTCTTTGCCCTCGGCTCTGCGCATGCCTCATCGCATGCGCCCGCGTTGCCCCACGCCAGATTGCGGATGCCGGCCTCGGGAGTGATGTATTAGATGGCAGCGCGGCAGCGGGCGCAAGCCAAGGGCCTAAGGCGTTGATATTGCATGCGATATGGGCCTCAGGACAACTCGGCATAGCGATGGTAATCGCGCCGCAAAGCGGTCGCGATCAGGCCGGGGGCGCCGTTGCCGACCGGCCGGCCGTCGATCGACACAACCGGGATGACGATCTGGCTCGCCGAGGTGATGAAGGCTTCGCGCGCGGCATAGGCCTCCTCGCGCGTGAAGGCGCGCTCTTCGACGGCAAGGCCCTGCGCCCTGATGACGTCGAGCAGCACGGCGCGGGTGATGCCGGGCAGCACGTCGTGGCCGAGCGGATGGGTGAGGATTGTGCCGTCGCGCGTCACGATCCAGGCGCTCGAGGAGGCGCCCTCGGTGATGCGGCCTTGCGCGTCGATGAGCCAGGCTTCGCGCGCGCCCTGCTCGCGCGCCGCCTGCTTGGCCAGCACATTGGGCAAGAGCGCCACCGATTTGATGTCGACGCGGCCCCAGCGGATGTCCGGCACGGTGACCACGGCGACGCCCTCGGCAGCGAGCTGATCGATGCGGGCGCGATCGTTGCCGCGCGCGGTGACGACGAGCGATGGCCTGACCTGCGGCGGAAACGGGAAATCGCGGCGCGCGGCGCCGCGCGTCACCTGGACGTAGACGATGCCGTCGCGCACGCGGTTGCGGGCGATGGTCTCGCGCATGACGACGGCGAGCGCCGCCGGCGCCATCGGCGGCGCGATGCGCAGTTCCTTGAGCGAGCGGTCGAGCCGCGCCATGTGGCGGCGCTCGTCGACGATGCGCCCTGCCCGCACCTCGCAGACCTCATAGACGCCGTCGGCGAACTGGAAGCCGCGGTCCTCGATGGACACGCGCGCCTCGCCCTGCGGCAGGTAGCGGCCATTGACGTAGGCGATGCGGGACATGGGATTACGTCAGTTGTCATTCCGGGGCGGCCCGAAGGGCCACCCGGAATCCAGATGGAGGCACAGTGCGCGTTTCTGGATTCCGGGTTCGCGCTTCGCGCGCCCCGGAATGACGAATGGTGGTCTGCACTACCCGATCCCCAGCGCCTTGAGCTTGCGGTGCAGCGCCGAGCGCTCCATGCCGACGAACTCGGCGGTGCGCGAGATGTTGCCGCCGAAGCGGCTGATCTGGGCGACCAGGTATTCGCGCTCGAACACCTCGCGCGCGTCGCGCAAGGCCAGCCCCATCAGATGCTCGCCGCCATTGCCGTTCGGCATCGACGGCACCATGGAGCCGACGTCGGGCGGCAGCATCGAGGCGTCGAGCACGGCGTCGGGGTCGCCGCCGGCGAGAATCATCAGCCGCTCGATATTGTTGCGCAGCTGGCGCACGTTGCCCGGCCAGTCGTGGCTTTGCAGCACCGCCATGGCGTCGTCGCCGATGCGGCGCTTGGGCAGGCCGGTGGCTAACGAGATCTGGTCCATGAAGTAGTCGACGAGGCCGGGGATATCCTCGCGCCGCTCGGCGAGCGGCGGCACGCGGATCGGCACCACCGACAGCCGGTGGTAGAGGTCCTCGCGGAATTTGCCTTCCGCGATCAGCGCCTCGAGATTGCGCGCGGTCGAGGAGACGATGCGCACGTCGACCGAGATCTTGTTGGTGCCGCCGACCCGCTGGAAGGTCTGGTCGACCAGCACGCGCAGGATCTTGTTCTGCGTCTCGCGCGGCAGATCGGCGACGTCGTCGATGAACAGCGTGCCGCCGTGCGCCTCTTCGAGCGCGCCGGCCTTGCGGCCGTCGCTGCCGTTGGCGGCATCGACGCCGAACAGTTCCGTCTCCATGCGCTCGGGCGTGATGGCGGCGGCGTTGATGACGATGAACGGCCCGTTCTGCCGCGCCGACAGCTGATGGATGGTGCGCGCGGCCAGTTCCTTGCCGGAGCCGGAGGGGCCGACGATGAGGATGCGGCTGTTGGTCGGCGCCACGCGCTCGACCGCCTGGCGCAGCTGCGCCATGGCCACCGACTTGCCGACCAGCGTCGCCGGCAGCGGCGCCAGCTGCTTGAGCTGCTTGACCTCGCGCTTGAGCCGCGAGGTCTCGAGCGCGCGTTCGGTCACCAGCACCAGCCGGTCGGCCTTGAACGGCTTCTCGATGAAATCATAGGCGCCGCGCTTGATGGCGGCGACCGCGGTCTCGATGTTGCCGTGGCCGGAAATCATCACCACCGGCAGCTCGGGGTGCTCCTGTTTGACGGCGTCGAGCAGCTGCAGGCCGTCGAGCTTGGAACCCTGCAGCCAGATGTCGAGAAACACCAGCGCCGGCCGGCGCGACACGATGGCGGCGAGCGCCTCGTCGCTGTTGCGCGCGGTGCGCGGGTCGTAGCCCTCGTCCTGCAGGATGCCGGCGACCAGATCGCGGATATCGGCTTCGTCGTCGACGATCAGAATATCAGCTGACATGCTCGCTCACGCTCTTCTTGTTGTTGGCATTTTGCGCTTCGCCGGAGGCGGCAAAGCGCAGGCGGACCCAGGCGCCGCGCTGGCCGGGGATTTTCTCGGCGGCGTCGCGCAGCTCGATATGGCCGCCGTGTTCCTCGACGATGCGGCCGACGATGGCGAGGCCGAGCCCGGTGCCCTTCTCCCGCGTCGTCACGTAGGGTTCGAGCAGGCGGCTGCGGTTCTCCTTCGGCAGGCCGATGCCGTTGTCGACGACGTCGATGACGATGTCGTCGCCCTCGCGCGTGGCAAAGACCCGGATCGAGCCCTTGCCGAGCTCGGCCGGCGGCACCGCGGCGATCGCCTCGGTGGCGTTCTTGATCAGGTTGGTGAGCGCCTGCGACACCAGCCGGCGGTCGAACCGCGCCGGCATCGGGTCCTCGGCGACCTCGGCCTCGATGTCGATGTCGGCGTTGCCGACGCGCATCAGGAAGGCGGCCTGCCGCACGGTGTCGGCGACGTCCTCGGCGGCGATGACCGGCTTGGGCATGCGCGCGAACTTGGAGAATTCGTCGACCATGCGGCGGATGTCGTCGACCTGGCGCACGATGGTGTCGGTGCACTGGTCGAACACGCCGCCTTTGTCCTCGCCGACCACCTTGCCGTATTTGCGGCGCAGCCGTTCGGCCGACAGCTGGATCGGCGTCAGCGGGTTCTTGATCTCGTGGGCGATGCGGCGGGCGACGTCGGCCCAGGCCGAGGTGCGCTGCGCGGCGACGAGTTCGGTGATGTCGTCGAGCGTCACCACGTAGCCGTGCTCGGCGGCGCCCGACTGTTCGCTGGTGATGCGCACCGACAGATTGCGCTCGCGGCCCTTGCGGCTGATGGTGACCTGATCCTGGGTGCGCTCGCCTGACTGCGCCGCGGCCATGAACTCGGCGAGTTCCGGAAACACCTCGGACAACGGCCGGCCCAGCGCCTCGGCCTCGGTGCAGCCGATCAGCCGCTCAGCCGAGCGGTTGAGGATGGAGACGCATCCCTTGCCGTCGACGCCGATGACGCCGGCGCTGGCGCCCGCCAGCACCGCTTCGGTGAAGCGGCGGCGGCTGTCGATGACGTCGCGGGCGCGCATGATGTCGTCGCGCTGCGTGCGCAGTTCGGCCGTCATGCGGTTGAAGGTCTCGCCGAGCTGGGCCAGGTCGCCCTCGGATTCGCGCACCGGCACCCGCACGTAGAGATTGCCGGTGGAGACGACGTTGGCGGCGCTGATCAGGCGCCGGATCGGCGCCACCATGACGTTGGCGAAGTTGAGCCCGATCCACACCGCCGACAACAGCACGGTGAGCGCGATCACCGTGTACATCAGCGCGAAGGCGACCTGCACGCCGGTGCGGCGCTGCTCGATGGCGGCGTATTCGGTGACGCTCTCGCGGGTCGCCTG
>Ga0070740_10004927_pt1 | contig 12769 bp, 11 predicted proteins | sample Coa_R2_FD_67286 | JGI IMG/M metagenome (GOLD analysis project Ga0070740, IMG submission 67286) | Surface soil microbial communities from Centralia Pennsylvania, which are recovering from an underground coalmine fire - Coalmine... | ecosystem: Environmental > Terrestrial > Soil > Unclassified ...
CCGTATGGCTGGATCGTCGCGGTGTTGACGGTGATCAGCGGCGCCGATTACATCGTGCGCTGGAGCCTGCGGGCGCGCGACGTTTTGCGCGCGAGGAAGAATCGATGAGCACCACGAATGCCGTCGCGCGGCGCTGGCAATGGCTGGTGATCGCGCTGGTCATTGGCGGCCTGCTGTGGCTGCTGCGCCCGGTGCTGACGCCGTTCGTGATTGCGGCGATGCTGGCGTACCTGGGCGATCCGCTGGCGGACCGGCTGGAACGCTGGCATTGCAACCGCACGCTCGCCACCAGCATCGTGTTCTTCATCATCGTGCTGGTGCTGGCGGGTGCGCTGGTGCTGCTGATCCCGCTGATCCAGCGTCAGGTCGTGCATCTGATCTCCGCCTTGCCGGGTTACGGCGCGTGGATCCAGAACACGATGCTCCCCTGGTTGCAGCAGCACCTGGATCTTTCGCCCAGTACGTTCAACGTCGAAACCGTCGTCGCCAACATCCGCAGCCACATGGGCACCGTCGGCAACGTCGCCGCCGTCGCGCTCGGTTACGTCACGCGTTCCAGTCTGACGATCATCGGCTGGGTGACTTCGCTGGTGCTGATCCCGGTGGTGACGTTCTATCTCTTGCGCGACTGGGATGTGATGGTCGCGAAGATCGATGACCTGCTGCCGCGCAATGTCGAGCCGACCGTCCGGCGATTGGCGCGCGAATCGGATGCGGTGCTGGGTGCGTTCGTGCGCGGGCAGTTGCTGGTGATGGTGGCGCTGGGCGCCTACTACGCCTGCGCGCTCAGGCTGATCGGGCTGGACGTCGGTCCGCTGATCGGCATGATCGCGGGGCTGGTCAGTTTCGTGCCGTACCTCGGTTTCATCACGGGCCTGCTGGCCAGCCTGATCGCCGCGCTGGTGCAGTACCACGATTGGCAACACCTTGCGCTGGTGCTGCTGGTGTTCGGCATCGGCCAAGTGCTGGAAGGTTACGTGCTGGTGCCGCGGCTGGTCGGCGGCAAGATCGGCCTGCATCCGGTGGCGGTGATCTTCGCGGTGCTTGCATTCGGGCAGTTGTTCGGCTTCCTCGGCGTGCTGCTGGCGTTGCCGGTTTCATCGGTGCTGATGGTGTTGCTGCGTTATCTGCACGAGCGCTACGTCGACAGCGCCTTGTACGACGAGCGCGCCGCGGCGGCGGCCGAACACGCTCCGGTGACGCTGGAACTGGAGCCGCCCGTCGCAGGCGATGAAACGCGTGACGAGCATCCTCCGCCGGAATGAATGGAAAGACGTTCGTTGAGCGCAATAGTTCTGATTGGAAATATCCATTCGTGGTGAGGTATCGAACCACGAACGAACAAACACACTGTGCGTTCGCCCTTCGATACCTCAGGGCGAACGGATCATGGAATCACTTCGGATTTGCGTGAACACCCAGCAGTTGCCACTCTCCCTGCGCTGGCCTTCGCACCAGCGGCTCGATGCATTCGTTGTCGGCGCGAATTCGCATGCGCTGGACGCCGTGCGTGTTTGCGCGGAAGCACGCAGCGATGCGTGGTTGTACCTGAACGGCCCGCGCGGCAGCGGCAAGACGCACTTGCTGATCGGCGCCTGCCGTGTCGCATTGGAAAGCGGACGTAATGCGCGTTATCTGCCGCTGGGCTTGCTGGACGGATCGCGCGCGGAAGCGATCGCCAGCTTCGGCGCGGAGCGCGATGAGTTGTTGGCGATCGACGACGTGCAGGCGATCGCGGGCGACGCGGATGCCGAGCGCGCGCTGTTCGACCTCTACAACCGCGCACGCGAGGCGAGGGCGACGTTGTTGTTCGCCGCCTCTGCGCCGCCGAACCGGCTCGGCCTGCAATTGCCCGACCTCGTTTCGCGCCTGTCGGCCTGCACGCAACACGCGCTGCAGCCGCTGGACGAAACCGGCCGTCGCGAAGTCCTGCGGCTGCGCGCGCAGCAACGCGGGCTGGAAATCGATGACGCGGTGCTGGACTGGCTGTTCGCCCGCCAGCCGCGCGACCTCGCCGCGCTGATGGATCTGTTCGAACGCCTGGATCACGCCGCCTTGGCTGCGCAGCGCAGGATCACGATTCCGTTTTTGCGGGAGATGCTGGGGGGAACAACATGACTTGGTTGACGCGACGCTATTTCTTAGCGTGCTTTGTCCTGACGTGTTCGTTGGTCGGATGCGGCCCCGAACCCAAGGCGCCGGAACCGACCGTCAATCCGCATCCGCACAAATTCACCAGACTGAAAATCTCGGTGGAGCCCGGTTCGAGCGTCAACAATGTCGAAGTAACTTCGATCTGGGCGATTGGAAACATTGCGTGCGCCCCGATACGACCATTTTCGGGCTCCTCGGTACAGGAGGAAGTTCGTACGAAAGAACGCGTCAGACAAATAAACGCTAACACTTATTTGGCGACAGTTATGGACGACCGCTTTGTCGCTGATCGATGCCATTGGAATGGCAACGTATATGAAATCCGCTTCAAACATGATCAGACACTCCTCGCGGTAGATGCAGAGTCCAAGAATGATCTCGTGTCAGGAGCTGTGAAATTGACCTGCGTTTCGAAAGACGATCCTCCCACCTGCTGGCCGAGAAGCCGGGAGGCTTTCTTTAGAAGTCACTTCAAAGGCGTGTTTAATGCCACCGTGGAAATCGAGCAGTGACTTGCTAAGCGAGTAGCACGCGTAGGTTGGGGTGAGCGGCTTTTGCGAACCCCCAACTATGTCGCACTGGTTCTTGCGCGCGACCGAAAAATGACGCTCCATGCCGGTCTCTTGCACGCAGGCTCCTACAAACGAGTCGCGCGCAGGCGCGCTCCTACAAAAGCATTGCGTCCAGTTCCCGCAGCCGCTGCGGCGTGCCGATATCGAACCATGCACCGTGGTGTTGCTGCCAGCCGATCTGGTTTTTTGAAATCGCCGCCCGCAGCAGCGGGGTGATCGAAAAGTGCGGCGGGTTCTCCGACGCACCGAGTGCATTGCCGATCACCTCGCACCACCCGTTCAAGAACTCCGGCCGGTACACGCCGATGCCGGCGAAGGTGAGGGTGCGTTGCGCGCCGGGTGAATCGGCGAAAGGCAGCAATCGGCCGTCTTCCGTTATCCCGAAATCGCCTAGAGCGCGGTGTGGCGGATTGTCCGCCAGCACCAGATGCGCCGTGCCTTGAGGCTCTCGCGGCAGGGCGGCGAAATGGAAGTCCGTCCAGATATCGCCGTTCACCGCGATGAAAGGCTCGCCGCCCAAAAGCGGCAGCGCGTGCAGCATGCCGCCGCCGGTTTCCAGCGCGGTTTCGCCTTCATGGCTGTATTCGATGCGCACGCCGTAGCGCGAACCATCGCCCAGTGTTTCGGGAAATTGCGAAGCCAGATGCGAGGTGTTGATCACCACTTCGCGCACGCCCGCACGCGCGAGGGCTTGCAGATGCCATTCGATCAGCCGTTTGCCGCCGGCACTCAGCAACGGTTTGGGCGTGGTGTCGGAAAGCGGACGCATCCGCTCGCCACGGCCGGCGGAAAAGATCAGCGCTTTCATGGCTGGCAAAAGTATTTACCGTTCGCCCCCGGACCGAGTCCGGGGCGGGCTCTGAGGTATCGAAGGGCGAACTTCGGAAATTGCCGTTCGTGGTTCGATACGCGAAGCGTACCCTGCGCTGAGCTTGTCGAAGCATCACCACGAACGGAAAAAGCGAGCGCAATGGTGCTCATGTCTGCACCCGCGTCAAATCGTGCCCGCCGATTTTGCTTTCCATCAGCGCGACGAAATCGGCGAACTCGGGATACTGCGAGGCGACGCTGCGCACGTAATTCCACACGCGCGGCAGGTCGTTCAAATAGCCGCGTTTGCCGTCGCGATACCACAGCCGGCAGAAGATGCCGAGCACCTTGATATGCCGCTGCAGGCCCATGAGATCGAACCAGCGCCGCCAGGTGCGCGCGTCGATCTCCGCATCCAGCGCGCCGGCATCGCGCAAGCGCAGTCGATGCGCTTCCGCCCACGCGTAAACGCGCGCGTCGTCCCACGCGATGTAGCAGTCGCGCAGCAACGAAACCAGATCGTAGGTGAGCGGTCCCAGCAGCGCGTCCTGGAAATCCACCAATCCGGGACCGTTGTCGTCAACGACAAGCAGATTGCGGCTGTGGAAATCGCGGAACAGGAACGCGCGCGGTTGCGTCAGCGCATTGTCGATCAGGCGGCGGAAGGCCAGCTCGATCACGTCCCATTCGTCGCATTCGATTCGTACGCCCAGGTGCTTTTGCAGGAACCAGGTCGGCATGATTTCCAGTTCGGTCATCAGCCGCTGTTCGTCGTAGGGCGGCAGGTCGCGCGCATCCACGCGCGTCTGCATCGCGAACAACGCGTCCAGCGCCTGCGCATAAAGCGCGTCGACGCTCGACTCGTTCAATTCCGGCAGGAACAACCGCGTGCCGAGATCTTCCATCAGCACGAACCCGGCTTCGCGGTCTTCCGCGAGAACTTCCGGCGCGTGCAAGCCGGCGCTGCGCAGGCGCGCGTCGATGTCCAGCCACGCGGCGAGTTTTTCGTTCTCCGGCGGCGGCGCGTCCATCAGGATCGCGCTGCCGTGCGCACCACGTGTGCGCCAGTAGCTGCGCAGGCTCGCGTCTTCGGAAGCGGATTCCAGCGTGATCGCAGGATCGTTCAACGCCGCGCGCGCGAATTGCAGCCGCTGCGCGGCGCGGTCGGTTGCGGATATCGACGAGACCAAGTCGTTCGTGTCGAACGTCACCAGGAAGGTATTCGCGCCGCGATCAGTCGCTCCACAACGGAACCAGCCCGCGCCACATCGAATGCGTCTTGGGCCAGCGCTTGGGATCGCGCAGATACGGATGGTTCGGATAGTTGAGCTTCAGCACGCTTACCGCCTGCTGTGCCAGCTCCGGCCGGCCGAGCAGCGAATAGCTCTTCGCCAGCACGGCGAGCGCGTCGGCCACCTGCGGGCTGCGCTGATAGTGCTCGATGATGTATTCGGCGCGGTTGGCCGACGCCACGTAGGCCTTGCGGCTCAGATAGTATTCGGCGACGTTCAATTCGAATTGCGACAGACCGTTGCGCAGCCAGATCATGCGCTGGCGCGCGTCGTTCGCGTAGACCGAAGTCGGAAAACGCTGCACCAGTTGCGAGAAGTCGTCGAAGGATTGCAGCGCGTAACCCTGGTCGCGTTTCGAGGCGCTGTTCTGCGTCAGCCGCTGCAGCATCGTGCCGGTGCGGTCGAAATTGATCAGCCCGCGCAGATAATAGGCGTAGTCGATATGCTTCTGGGCCGGATAGGTCTTGATGAAACGGTTGATCGCCGAGTACGCATCGTCGGGTTTGTCGTCCTTGTAGTAGGCGTAGGCCAGATCGATCTGCGCCTGCTCGTTGTACGGACCGTACGGGAAGCGCGCGATCAGGCGCTGATACAGCTTCTCGGCGCTGTCGTAATTGCCGTCCTTCAACCGTTCGGTGGCGAGGTTGTAGAGCTGGTCCACCGGCAGGGTGTCGCCGGGCTCGCCCTTGTTGCCGCCGCGGTGGAACAGGGAGCACGCGGCCAGAGCCAGCAGCAGCGGCGCCAGCAGGACGAGTTTCAGCGGGACGTGCCTGTTGAAATCAGGCCGGTTGGGATTGCGCATGAAGGAAAGGGTCTTTGAACGCAAACGGTGATGATAGCGGAAATCCGGATCGGCCCATGAACGCGCAGGTCCTGCGCGCGCGGGTGCCGCTGGACGCGGCCGGCCGCCGTTTCGACCAGGTGATGGCCGGATTGTTCCCCGATTATTCGCGCTCGCGGTTGTCGGCGTGGATCAAATCCGGCAAGGCTACGCTGGACGGTGCGACGGCCGCACCTCGGCAATTGCTGCGCGGCGGGGAAGCGGTGGAGCTGGCCGTGACCGACGAAGCCGCCGTCGGCGCCGCGCCCGAAGCGATCGAATTGAATGTGGTGCACGAGGATGCCGATCTGCTGGTGATCGACAAGCCGCCGGGGCTGGTGGTGCATCCGGGCGCGGGCAATCCGCGCGGCACGCTGCAGAACGCGCTGCTGCACCACGATCCGCAACTCGCCAACGTGCCGCGCGCCGGCATCGTGCATCGCCTGGACAAGGACACTTCGGGTTTGCTGGTGGTCGCGCGCAACCTGCGCGCGCACGCGGCGCTGGTGGCGATGCTGTCCGCGCGCGAGATCCACCGCCGCTACGCCGCGATCGTCAACGGCGTGCCGGTGGCGGGGGGTGTCGTCGATGCGCCGCTGGATCGCCATCCGACCGATCGCCTGCGCCGCGCGGTGCGCGAAGGCGGCCGTCCCGCGCGCACGCACTACCGCGTGCGCGAAAAATTTCGTGCGCACGCGTTGCTGCAATGCGATCTGGAAAGCGGGCGCACGCATCAGATCCGCGTGCACATGGCGCATGCGGGCTATCCGCTGGTCGGCGATCCGCTCTACGGCGGAGGATTGAAATTGCCGCGCGGTGCGTCATCGCGACTGGCCGAGGTCCTGCGCGGATTCAAGCGGCAGGCGCTGCACGCGGAACATCTGGAATTCGCGCACCCGGTGAGTGGAAAGACGATGCGATTCGATGCGGAACCGCCGGAGGATTTTTCGGAGCTGCTGAATGCGTTGCGCGGCGATGCGAAGGATGCGCGGTGAATTCCGCCTGGATCGTTCCGGAGTGGTCCGCGCCGTCGAATGTTCGCGCGGCGGTCAGCACGCGTTCGGGCCCCGGCGTTTCCAAACCGCCGTTCGATGCCTTCAATCTCGGCGCACGCTGTGGCGACGACCGCCAAGCCGTTGCCGAAAATCGCGCGCGCCTGATCGCTGCGCTGTCGCTACCTGCGCCGCCCTGCTGGCTGCGGCAGGTGCATGGAACGCGCGTGGTTACCTTGAATTTCCCTCTCCCGCTTGCGGGAGAGAGCAGTCCGCGCGAAGCGCGGACGGGAGAGGGGAACACTTGCCCCGCATTTCAAGAACCCGAGGCCGATGCCGCGGTCACACGCTCGCCCGGCGTGGTGTTGGCCATCCTCACCGCCGATTGTTTGCCGGTGTTGTTCTGCGCCGAAGACGGGAGCGAGATCGCCGCCGCGCACGCGGGCTGGCGCGGCTTGAGCGCGGGCGTGCTGGAGAACACCTTGGCGGCGACGCAAGCGCCGCGCGAAAAAATTCTGGCCTGGCTCGGCCCGGCCATCGGACCGCAATCCTATGAAGTCGGCGAAGAAGTGCGCCATGCTTTTCTCGCGCACGATCCGCAAGCGGCGGACGCATTCACTCCCACGCGTCCGGGCCATTGGACTTGCGATCTCTGCACGCTTGCGGCGCAACGCTTGCGCGCCGCCGGCGTGATGCGAATCTTCGGCGGCGGTTTCGATACTGTCGCTGATCCGCGCTTCTATTCGTATCGCCGCGACGGCGCGCGCAGCGGACGTTTCGCCACGCTCATCTGGCTCAAAACAGCAGATACGTCGAGATGATGTACTTGTCGTTCGAGCGCGGCGGCAGGCCGGCGTGCTGGTACATCCAGTAGGGCGGAAACATCAGCAGGCGTCCGGCGCGCGCCTCCACGCGCAAGCCCAGATCGCAGAATTCCGTCTCCCCGCCTTCGGCAACATCATTCAAGTACCACAGAAAAACCAGGTAGCGGTTGCACGAATAGTCCAGCGCGTCGAAATGCGGTTCGAACCGGTCGCCTTCGATCGCGAGATAGCGCTTGATGCGCAGGTTCTCCAGGCGCGCGCGCTGGGGAATCGGCAGCGTCAGCCGCACGCGTTCGTTGTAGCGCGCCAGATATTCGAATACCTGCTCGCGGAACAGCGCTTCGAACGAAGCGTCGGCGACCTTGCTGACGTTCAGTTCGGTCCAGGCGCTGGATTGCAGCGCCTTGATCGCGCCACGGCTGTTGCGCATCTGGAAACGCGCGAGCTGGTCGAACGACTCGATCATGCGCCGGCACAGGTCCGGATCCAGCGCGCCGTCGAACCACTGCACGTAACCCGCGAGGTCGCGGCTGGCCGGCAGGGTTTGACCGGCGTCGTTCATCGCTCAGCCGATTTCCTGCAGGCGGGAGTCGAACTCCACGGCGGTCTCGGTGATGGCGTGCAGCGCCGCGCGTTCGGCGGTCGAGAGATCCGGATGCCAGATTTCGAATGCCAGCACCCGCGCCTCGCTCTGGCCGCCGTTGACGTACTCGACGCCGAAACCCGGATCGAAAATCAGCGCTTCGCCGGCCCCAAGCGCGCGCGGTTCTCCGCCAACGATGACGTGCAACGGCGAACTGTTCGGCAAGGCCACAGCCACGCCGCAGCGCGAATTGGTTCGGCCGTAACGCAAGGCGGAACGCGTGCCGACGGGCAGAAGGATGACTTCCGCATCGGGACCGTGCCGCGGAATGTGCACCAGCGGCGTTTCCTCGAGCGCGGCCAGCAGCCGCGGCGCGTGCTTGCGCGGCGAATCGTGCAGCAGACCGCGCTGATAAATCGACAGCCGTTGTTCGCGCGGCATTTCATTCTCGTTGCCGCGGCTCAGCAGACTGTCCAGACTGAAGGGCGAGGCGGAGTTCGCGGAAACCGGAGAGAAATCCTTCACGCACACGTCCACTTCCGCTGCCGCCGCCGCGATCCTTTGCAGAAAAATCGGCAGCCACTCCGGTTCCGACTCGATGAAAGGCGTCGAACCGAGATCCGGCACATACAGGAACATCGGCCGCTGGCGCGGGTCCTGCGGACGCTCGTCGCTTTCGCGGAGGTAGATGCTCAGCGCGCGGTCGATGCGGCGCATCGAAGCCTCCGGATGACTCTCGCGCACCGCTTGCAGCGCCGCGTCGAACAACGCGCGACGGCCGTTCGCGACGTAGCGCATCGCGTGCCGCACCAGTTGCCGCAAACCGGGTTCGGTGCTGTTGTCGTCCAGCCACTGCCCCTGCGATTGCGCCTCGAGAATCGCGCGGAAGTAGTGCGCCAGCGCAAGCTCGTCGCGGCGATCGAGCTCCAGCACATTCGCCAGCAGTAGCCGAGCGGTGGTGTTCCGTCCCTGGCTCAGTTGCAGCGCGCGCTCCAGCACGTAACGCGATTCGTCGCGCCGATCCGCTGCGCGATAGGCCACACCCAGTTCCATCAGCACGCCGATGTCGCTGCGGTCGGCGTTGGCCGCGCGGTTCAGCAGTTCCACCGCTTCGCCCGCGGCGCCCCGCGCCAGCGCCGCGTTGGCCAGAAAGCGCAACGCCTCCACCTGCTCGGGCTGATTTTGGAGCACACCGCGAAACGCCTGCTCCGCTTCGGTCAGACGGCCTTCGCGCACCAGGCGGCGGGCGTTCTCCAGCTCGCGAGGCGACGCGGCGATGGTGAATTGCGGATCGGAGGCCATGACGGGAAAGATGCCGAAGGGGTGCCACATTATCACGCAGGCTTTGTGCGGCCGCGCGGCGCTCGCAGTGCGAAAATGGTCCGTGCCCACGCAAGCGGAAGGCAAAATGCCAGAAACCGGACAGGAACCCGAGCAGCTCGCGCTGATGCGCCGTGTGGTGCAGCTCGCCGAGGAGCAGACGCGCCAATCGGCCGAGCGCACCGAGCAGTCGGCCGAGCGTTCCTACATGAATGCCGAGCGCACGCTGTCGGTGTGGACGCGCACCGCGCTGTCGCTGATGATCTTCGGCATCGCGGTGGACCGCTTCGGCCTGTTGCTGCGGCACGAGCGCTGGGTGCATCTCGGCAATCCGTTCCTGCCCAATCCGCTCTCGACCTTGGGCGGTGTGGTGCTGGTCGCGCTGGGCGTACTGATGGTGTTGACCTGCGGATTCCGTTATCTCGCTTACGCGCGCGACTGGGGCCGCGTGCACGCTTGGCCGAAGCAGCACGCGCCGTGGCTGGCTTTCAGCTTCGCGATGGCGGTCGCCGCATTTGGCATCGCGCTGCTGGTGGTGTTGCTGATGTTCACCGAGTGACACAGAACGAAGCGGAATCTCTGCGTGATTGCGTTTCGCCGATATGCACGTGAAACTTCGCGCCTTGCGCTTCGTCTTGCGAAATCCGTGACCGATACCAAACTCGCGCCGCTACCGCTCGACGCGCCCTGGATCGTGCTGAAGTTCGGCGGCACCAGCGTCGCCACCGCCGAACGCTGGCGCACGATCCTGCAACTCGCCGCAACGCGTCGCGCGGAAGGTGCGCGCGTGCTCGTGGTCGTATCGGCGTTGGCGGGTGTGACCGATGCGCTGAAGTCGCTGTGCACATGCGCCCCGGGTGAGCGTGCATCCTCTCTTGCCAACTTGCACGAGCGGCATCGCGCGTTGCTGGCGGAGATGTCGCTGCCGCAATGCGATGCGATGGAGCGCTGGCTGGATTCGCTGACCGCCGCCGCAAACGGCGCGAAGGCGGACTACCACTGGCAGGCGCAAGTGCAGGCACACGGCGAATTGCTTTCCAGTTCGGTTGGCGCCGACTTCATGAGTGCCAACGGCTTGCGCACCGAATGGCTGGACGCGCGCGAGGCATTGCTGGCGCGCGAAGTGCCTTTTCTAAACGAACGTTCGCGCGCGTTGTCGGCGCAGGTGGATGCGCAGCACGATGCGGGTTTCGCCGCAGCGCTGGCGCAGCGCGGCGAGGTGTTCATCACCCAGGGTTTCATCGCGCGCGACGGCGGCGGCAATACGGTACTGCTGGGCCGCGGCGGTTCCGATACGTCCGCCGCGTATTTCGGCGCGCTGCTGCGCGCGGCGCGCGTGGAAATCTGGACGGACGTCGCCGGAATGTTTTCTGCCGATCCGCGCCAGGTGCCGAACGCGCGCTTATTGCGGCGTCTCGATTACGAGGAAGCGCAGGAAATCGCAACCACCGGCGCCAAGGTGCTGCATCCGCGCTGCCTATCGCCCGTGCGGCGCGCCCGCGTGCCGCTGCTGATCAAGGACACGCAACGTCCGCATCTGCACGGCACGGAGATCGGGCCGCAGTTGCCGGAGGAATCGCCGAGCATCAAGGCGATCAGTTCACGCCGCGGCATCACGCTGGTGTCGATGGAAACGGTCGGCATGTGGCAGCAGGTCGGTTTCCTTTCCGATGTATTCGCGCTGTTCAAGCGGCATGGTCTTTCGGTGGATCTGATCGGTTCGGCGGAAACCAACGTCACGGTGTCGCTCGACCCCACCGAGAACCTGCTGGATTCCGACGCAGTGGCCGCGCTGGCCGCCGATCTGGAAAAAATCTGTCGCGTCAAGGTGATCGCACCTTGCGCCGCGGTGACGCTGGTCGGACGCGGCATGCGTTCGATGCTGCACCGGCTCTCCGCGGTGCTCGCCGAATTCGGGCAGATGCGCGTGCACCTGATTTCGCAATCGTCGAATAATTTGAATCTCACTTTCGTGGTCGATGAAGAAGCGCTGGACGGATTGCTGCCGCGCCTGCACGAGTTGCTGATCAAGGCGGGCGCGCTGCGTACCGACGATGCGGTGTTGTTCGGGCCGAGCTGGCAAGCGCTGTACGGATCGGAGTCGGACGCATCCACACGCACGCCATGGTGGCAGGGCGAACGCGCGCGTTTGCTGGAACTGGCGCAAACGACGCCGCGCTATGTCTATCACCTGCCGACGGTGCGTGCGCGTGCGCGCGCCTTGCGCGCGATGAGCGCGGTCGATCGGGTGTACTACGCGATCAAGGCCAATCCGCATCCGGCAATCCTGCGCACGATCGCGGGAGAGGGCGTGGGATTCGAATGCGTCTCGCCGGGCGAACTGGACGCGGTGGAGGCGGTTCCGCAAAGCTCAGCGCTGCCGCGCCTGTTCACGCCCAACTTCGCGCCGCGCGCCGATTACGCCGATGCCTACCAACGCGGCGTACCGACCACGCTGGATTCATTGCATCCGTTGCAGCACTGGCCGGAACTGTTCGCCAATCGCGAGATCATGCTGCGAATCGATCTCGGCCGTGGACTCGGCCACCACGACAAGGTGCGCACCGGCGGCGAGGGCAGCAAGTTCGGCCTGCCGCTGGATCATCTCGGCGCCTTCGTGGCGCTCGCGGAGAAAAATCGCACGCGCATCGTGGGGCTGCATGCGCACCTGGGTTCCGGGATTCTCGATGCGAATCATTGGGCCGAGGTGTACGGGCAACTCGCGAGCCTCGCAGAGCGCATCGGCAGCATTGCCTATCTCAATCTCGGCGGCGGTCTGGGCGTGCCGCCGCATCCGGACCAAGCGGAACTCGATCTCGCCGCGCTGGATGCCTCGCTGCTGGAAGTGAAGCAGATGTATCCGCAATACCGCTTGTGGCTGGAACCGGGCCGCTGGCTGGTGGCGGATTGCGGTGTGCTGCTGGCGCGCGCGACGCAGGTGAAGCGCAAAGGTGCGCTGAACTACCTCGGTTGCGATGCGGGCATGCACGCGCTGATCCGTCCCGCGCTGTACGACGCCTGGCACGAGATCGTGAATCTGTCACGGCTCGATGAAGAACCGACCACGTTGTACCAGGTGGTCGGACCGATCTGCGAAACCGGCGACGTGCTGGGTTCCGACCGCCGCCTGCCGGAAACGCGCGAAGGCGACGTATTGCTGATCGCACAGGCCGGCGCCTACGGCGAGGCGATGTCGTCGCACTACAACTTGCGGCCACTCGCGCAGACGGCGGTGATCGAATGAACGCGCTTGCCGATCCACGCCGGGCGCACGCATTCCGCTTCGTGCGTTGCGAGTATCGCGACGGCGTTGCGGAACTGGTGTATGCGTTCGATGAAGGCTCGGAGCTGATCGAGCGCATTCGTTTTCCCGATGCGCCGACCTTGCCTGACGAGCGCAAA
>Ga0070740_10004933_pt1 | contig 12752 bp, 15 predicted proteins | sample Coa_R2_FD_67286 | JGI IMG/M metagenome (GOLD analysis project Ga0070740, IMG submission 67286) | Surface soil microbial communities from Centralia Pennsylvania, which are recovering from an underground coalmine fire - Coalmine... | ecosystem: Environmental > Terrestrial > Soil > Unclassified ...
AAGATAAGCTCTCTGATCTACACTGCTGTCTATCCGCAGTCCGTTATCTCGCAAGGTGCAAACACCACCAACTTTGGCACCGATATCGTGGACGGGCCATTTTACGTCGCGAACTATACTTCCGGGTCAACGACTTTGGTCATGCTCAGAAACCCATACTACAGGCCGCTTCCGAAGGTATGCGAGATAGACATTAACTTTGTCGAGACAGAGTCCCAGACCTCGACATATCTCGAAGGAGGGACCAGCGACTTTGCCCCAATTGTTCCTAATGTCGCTTCCTCAATTCTTGCAAACCCGAACCTGAAGATCCTTCAACAACCCGGCGAATATGTCACAACAATAAACTGGAACGTAACACGATACCCGTATAACATGACCCAGTTCAGGCAGGCTTTGGTATATGGAATAAACCAGAGTGCGATAGTCCAGAATGCATTCGCCGGGTACGGCTCGACCGCGTACAACGCGGAAGGGGGAGTCCCAACGTTCTCTTCGTGGTACAACTCGCACCAGTCCAACTACAGTTACAGTCCCAGTCAGGCTACCACTCTCCTCAGTTCCATCGGTATAAAGATGGGATCAGATGGTTTCCTCCAGTATCCAAATGGAACAGATGTCAGCCTGACGCTTTGGGCAGATACGGATGTCACCTCGAATGAAATTGCGGCCGGCATCGTCCAGAGCAGCCTCCAATCACTTGGCTTCAAGGTTACTACTTTGGAAGCAACATCGATGGGAACGCTCATTGGATATGACTATCACAACACGTTCAACATACAGAACAATCTGATCATCCACACGAGCGGTGGCCCGGTATTTGGAGACGCATACTTGGACGGAGAGCCTGCATGGTTTGTTTACAATCCATACGTCCAGCCAGCCCACAATCTGTATCCTCCGTCAATTGACAACGAATACAACGGCAACAAGACAGCACTAGAGGGGACCGCCGACCCAGCCTTAGAGTCACAGTACCTCTCGAACATTCAGTCTTTGAATTCTCAGTACCTACCGCAACTCGTGTTGGATTATGCTCCAGCTCTGATGGCATACAACACGCAGAGGTTCACCAACTGGCCAAGCACATACATGTATTACATCGCCGCACCCGAGTGGAATGATACCGCCCTAGCGCTGCTAACCCCAGCTGGCTCTTCGACAACCTCAGCCACCATTTCCTCCTCTTCATCCGCAGCGACATCCACATCCGCGCAAAGTACACCGACGGCGACTTCGGTCTCTTCTTCTGTGTCTGTCGTAACGACATCCTCTTCACCGACGACATTGGTTTCGCCAACGACCTCGCAGGAATCTAGTAGTTCTAGCAATAACATTACCTTGGCAGCAATAGCAGCTGTTGTGGTAATTATTGTGATCCTACTCGGAGTCCTGGCAGTGCGGAGAAGAGGACGAAGCAATCCATAACAAATCAGCGACAAACTAGAGGGCGGTCTCATCCTCTCTCCCCCTCTCCCCCACCCTTCTCCTTCTTTTTTCTGTGGAGCTCCGCCCCGACAGTTTTCCCCTACGCGACGTCCGATCTCGACCGAAGGCATGCAAAAACTGAAATGTTTCCCAATTACCGTCTTCGTGCATGTTGTGGTATCTATCTTGTGATGGTGAAGGAGAAGAATAATTTTCCTCACAGGTTTGACATTGGAGGCTGAGCTTCTTTGCGATACCTTATGCGCCGCATTTTAGTCTCTATCGCAATCATGGTTGCGATAATTAACTTCGACTTTATAATTCCCCGCCTAGTTCCCGGAAACGCAGCCGAAATCTTGGCAGCGAGCAGCAGGCTTCCGCAGCAGGCCTTCGTCGAGATTCAGGCTAGGCTTGGTCTTGATCACTCATACTACGTGCAGTACGTTCTCTACCTGAAAGGAATATTCCTATCATGGCCCCCTTACTTTGGCGTCTCTTACCAGTACTTTCCCGCCCAAGTGACGACACTTTTCTTTTCACGGCTTCCATGGACGCTCATCCTTATTGGATCAAGTTTTGCCCTATCAATAATTATTGCATACTTCATGAGCGCGTACGCATCATCGCGCAGGGCCGGCAAGTTCGAAGTGGGCTCTCTCTACTCAGCAATAGTGTTCCATGCGACGCCTGTATTTTGGACCTCGATGATTCTGCTGTGGGTATTTGCAGTATACCTTCGCTGGCTCCCAATTTTCGGAAATATCAGCAACAACCCGGGAACGGGGCTAGCCTATCTTGGGTCAGTTATCGTGCACGCAATCCTGCCGGTCTTAGCAATGACTCTCTCCTTCTTTGGCGAGGTGTATCTGGTGCTCAGGGGCACGACCCAGCAGGTACTCAAGACCGACTACGTGACGGCTGCAAGGACGCGGGGCCTCAGTGACTTTTTGATCGCTAGGCGCTACATATTGAGGAACTCTCTTTTACCTCTAGTTTCTTTGCTCACATTCTCTCTAGCAAGCCTAATTAGCAGGGTGATACTTGTGGAATCGGTTTTTGGTTACGCCGGAATAGGCGACTTGATTGTAGACGCAGTTGTAAACAGGGACTACCCAGTATTGGAGGGCAGTATCTTCTACGTCACCCTCCTCGTGGTAATCGGCGGTTTGATAGGAGATTTCCTCCTTGTTCGTCTGGATCCCAAGCTGAGAGAGGAAGACGAAGTTAGGCAGTAGATGCAAAACAGCGAGATACTTGCGGTCATGGCATACACTCTGTTCGACAAAATAGAGAAACAGTAGAAACCAAAGAGAAAAAAGTGAGTTAAAAAGTGACAACGACATCGGCTGATGTGGTAATCGAAGAACGACCACGCAACCGACTTCGTAGCATCTATTCTTCGATTTTTTCTTCAAGGCTTTCCAAGATAGGCCTTTGCATGATTGTTGGGATCATAGTATTCATCGTCGCAGGATCCCTTCTCACACCGTACTCTCCCTACGCGATTTCAGTCTCTATCAACAAGCCACCAAGCTACGCTCACCCATTTGGAACGGACTATCTCGGTCACGACCTTTTCAGCCAGATTGTGTGGGGCGCGTATCCTTCGTTGTTCGTTGCTATGGGAGGAGCGCTGGGATCTGTCGTGCTCGGCTTCTTTGTTGGCGTGTTCGGTGGGTACTACAGAAAGCTTGACGGAGTTCTTGGCGGCGCGAGCGACGTGGTAATGGCGTTCCCCGTCCTACCCCTCCTTATCATGCTTGGCTCTTTATTTCCTGCCACGAATCTTTTCATCATGTCGCTGCTCATTGCTGTCCTCTGGCCTCCAGTCGCCAGGTCTGTGCGAGCGCAAGTTGCGAGCGCGAAGAAGCTGCCATTTGTCGATGCAGCGAGGACTGGAGGTTTGCGAGACATTGAGATCGTCCTCAGAATCATAGTGCCAGAAGTAGGCTCGATCGCCATGGCTTACTTTATTGTGAATGTCTCCCTTACTATCATACTCACCACGGCACTTCAGTTCCTCGGTGTAGGGAATCCGAATGCGGTAAGCTGGGGTAGCACACTGTATTGGGCGCAACAATTTGGATTCTATGCTGGAGCGTGGTGGTGGATCCTCGTGCCGGGTGCCATAATTACTCTCACAGCCACGGGATTTGCATTCATCGGATTTGCGCTAGAGGAAAAGTTCAATCCGAGGCTGAAGATAATATGAATCAAAAAGTTAAGGAGAGAGGAGTGGCGACCAGTTTTACTTATTTTGCCCTAAGAACCAAGGTCGCGCGCAGAGAATCGGTGTTGAGAAGTTTGGTGCTCGCAACATGACGACCAGTAGTCTGCTCAGGGTATCAGACCTGGCTGTGGTTTACAACATTGCGGGAAGTAGGATATCCGCAATTGATAATGTAAGCTTGGATGTCCCTTCGAAAGGGTTCACCTTGGGCGTAGTCGGGGAATCGGGGAGTGGGAAGACTACGCTAGGGATGAGCGTTATGAACTTGATAGAGCGGCCGGGTAAAATTATCTCGGGATCCATAGAATTTAATGGAAAAGACGTGCTCAAGATGCGAAAGGATGAATTGAAGCAGTATCGATGGAGACAGGTATCAATGGTCTACCAATCAGCCATGAATTCCCTTAACCCGGTAAAAACCATCACCGACCCTCTTGTTGAGGTGATGCAAGTACACTCGAATCTGAATAGGGGCGAGGCGCGAGAGAGGGCGGTCAAACTTCTTGGTGAAGTCGGCATTCCTGACGACAGGGCAGGCGCCTATCCTCATCAATTAAGCGGGGGCATGCGGCAGAGAGTTGTAATTGCCCTCGCTCTGGCACTCTCCCCGAAGTTGCTCATTGCCGACGAGCCCACCTCCGCCCTAGATGTTGTCGTGCAAAAGCAGATCCTCTCGCTCCTTAAGAAGGAAATACTCGAGAAGAATCTCTCACTGATTTTCATCACGCATGAGATTTTGCTGCTCGGTGGATTGGTGGAAAATGTGGCCGTAATGTATGCTGGGGAAATTGTCGAGCAGGGCCCAATTTCCAAGGTTCTCAAAGACCCGCGTCATCCGTACACCGAAATGCTACTTGGAACGCTCCTGACGATGGACTCACAGCGGACAGCCCTCGAATCTCAGAGGGCAAATCAAAACGAGCCGCTGGATGGCCTCCTCTCAAGAGCAGCTTGCAAGTACGCTAAGAGATGCAAGTACGCCTTTACGAGGTGTCAAGAGGAAAGGCCTCAACTCAAGGAAACTGACGATGGGAGGCTCGTTGCTTGTCACAAGTACAATTAAACTACGATGAACGCCGACAGCCATCCCAGCAGGGGAGGGCGATACTCGAAGTGAGCAACCTCACTGTCGAGTTTGCGAAATCGGGCGGCGGCGGGGGTCGCACCGGCAGATTCAGCCGCAAGTCATGGATAAAGGCTGTCGACAACGTCTCTTTCATGGCATACGATTCTGAAATTCTAGCGATAGTCGGGGAGAGCGGCTCCGGTAAGAGCACCATTGCTCGTTGCATCCTGTCCCTGACGAGGCCCACGCGAGGTTCGATAAGATACAACGGTGTCGAGGTGACCAAACTGCGCGGCAGAGACCTCCTAAAATACAGGAAGGATGTCCAAATAATCTTCCAAGATCCATTCGAATCCCTAAATCCAAGGCATGACGTTTTGGCTGCACTTTCATTGCCACTGCGTCGGCTCGCTCAGGTTAAGGGGCGGGACGCCGTGCGCGTGTCCGCGTCCAACCTGCTTAAGGAGGTGGGCCTTGACCCGAGTCAGGTGTTGCACAGGTTCCCCCACCAGCTCTCCGGGGGGCAGAGACAGAGGGTGAACATAGCAAGAGCCCTAGCGTCGAACCCAAGGTTGCTCATTGCTGATGAGCCGATCACAATGCTCGACGCCGCCCAGCGGCTGAAGATTTTGTCCCTCCTCTACGAGTTGAAGGAGAAAAGAAAACTCACCGTGCTCATGATAACTCACGATTTAGCGAGCACGAAGATAGTCAGTGATCGAACGCTAGTCATGTACCTCGGAAAGGTTGTCGAATTGGGGCGCACTGAGGCTGTACTCGCCAAGCCTCACCATCCTTACGTCAACCTCATTATGGAGTCGACGCCCTCGTTCGACTTTGAAAAACAGTTAGCGAAGGAACTTCAAGTGGCGCCAAGCGCTGATGCAACAGTAACCACATCCATAGAAGATGGACTAACAATTAAGAAAGGATGCGCATTCTTGCCTCGCTGTAAATATTCCACGGCAGTTTGCGCTGAGGCTGATCCCGAGTTGGCGGAGAAGTCACCCTCACACTTTACTGCATGCCACAACCCTCTTAACAAATCGCTCGAAGCTCAGGGCCAGTGAGATTTCTCTCTTCCCCTTCATGGAAATTACCGCTAAGAGTTCATTCGTTAAAGGCCTCGCATCCTTTTTTGGATGATTTGCAGATTCCAACTGGAACGATCCGTTGGCATTTCAAAGCCTATGATACAAATCTCTTTAGTGTCCGACGACGATAAAAATGGCCATTCCTGCCTATCTTCTTAGAATGTAATCTGTTCTTTTTTTAATTTCATGAGTATTTAGATATGGAACTTGAGATAGTGATTCCGAACATGCCGAACAGTGAATACAAAATTAGGCGGACCACTCGAAAAGATATCGATATTCTTGTAACCCACCGCAGAAAGATGTGGGAAGAAATAAACCAACGAAACGGACACAGAAAGCTCCGAATCTACGACAAGCCGTATCAAAAGTGGATAACTGAGATGATTGGCAGACGCAAGTTTATTGGATTAGCGGCTTTCAGTGCTGAGGGTAGAATAGTCGGTAGCGGTGGAATATGGTTGCGGCAGATTCATCCGAGGCCGGGGCAGACCAACTCAGAAGAGCCATACCTCCTCTCAATGTATACGGAGCCTGAATTCAGGGGAACGGGGGTTGCCTCGAGCATTGTGAAGGAGGCCATGAAAAGGTGCAAGAAGAAAGGCTACCGATCAGTTAGGCTGCACGCCTCGAAGATGGCTAGAAGGGTATACTCCAAGCTTGGCTGGGAGAGAACGTGGGAAATGCGAGCGAGGATCTGAAGAAAAGGAAGTTGGGGAGGAGACGATGAAAGGAAAGGAGTTCTTAGAACCCATAGTTGCTCATGGCTCTCGTATGAGTTGGGCTGGTATCTTGCGGCCTGTGAATGAATTCGCTCTAGCGGCAAAGTCTCAGCTTGCAGTCATAACCGAAGAATCGGGACCTGCAGTGAAGCGTTACTTCGGCAAGTGGAACAGCGCTTTCAATCGGTTCACTACGAACTTGACATCTGTAAAGATCAAAGTCACAACACTCGAACCTGATGAGCGACGATCTGACAACGGTGTCATGTGCATCCTTCACTGGGTAGACCGCAAGGACATGGTCCGTTCCGACAAGGGTAGCGTCTGCTATGGAGACGGGTGGCCGACTGAACTTTGGGATACCTTTACTTCACAATTGAGCAGTTTGCCGAAAGGAAGCATCGCAGAGAAACTTAAGTTTTCTTGATTCCCGATTGTTGGAAGCCAACAGGGTAGTCTTTCAGTGGCGTAGCAGAATCAAGGAGGGTAGAACAGTACCAATAGCCGAGCAAACTGCGATCGATGAGAGCTGGCTTCCCGTTCCAGCCACATTAGTCAGCGACGGCGGGACGAGCAAGTGTATACTTTCCTGGTCTCCCGGAGCCACCTTTTATCACAGCATCTCCGATGCACTCGCTTCTGCAGAAGCTGCCTCGAAAAAGCCCGATCTCGCAAACCAAGCAAAGTACTACCTTGAATGTACTCTTGCAAGACTTCACGGAGTCGGATTCGGCCCCGATGACTATATCGTGGATGAGTCGTTTGCCCTTACTCCTGAGGTGCAGGAAATCAAGGGCTCCTTTACAAAACTCGAACTGGAACGCATTGCCGACGCGAGGTTTGGGCGACTGGATCGGTTTGGTCGCTGAGAAGCTCTCCCATGCATGGACGAATTTTGAGGGCCGCGAAACCACAATTTCCTTAGAGCGTGGAACTCTTAATCAAGGAGATTGATGAAGGGGAGTTCTACGCTTAATTAGAAAATTACAGGAGTTTCTAAAGCGATTCGTACCTTCGGTAGATGGATCGATGCGTTCTTCTGAGTTATCGCCTACCTAGCCACATCTATTCAGATTTTGAGGATTTCTAAGGTATAGCCCATTTTCTTATCCACGGTTATTAGCTTTCCAGGATCATTATACCGCGCTTCTAGATCGTGTAGACTCGTCGCGGTAGCAATAAGCTGTCCGGTGTACAAGTAGCTTATGTCAGAACTCTAGGAACTGTACTCGGGGCCGAATGGAAGGTAATCGGAACTGAATTAATTGCCCTCAGTACTAGTTGTGGCCAGTCTCGTTTGCTTCTAGGGTTCCTCCGTCATCTTGCCCGCCGAAAGTTTCCTGCTAGATCCTCTGTATGTTGGAGGACGGACTAGCAACTTGATTGGCACCCAGTGACCTTTTAAGAATCGTACTCACTTTGGTACGACTGCGTATCAAGTTGTCCCAGGTTAGAGTAAAAAGGAAAGGTCAGGTTACAATACCGGTCGAGCTAAGGCACAAGTTCGACCTAGAGGAGGGCAGCCTCCTTGAGGCAGAAGAGCATAAGGAAGGCATTTTGCTCAAGTCACTCCCTCCGGTGAGAGGCGGGAAAGTGGTTGGGGAAAGAACCTACAAGGAGATTATTCACGAGCTCGACGAATCCAGGAGGAAGAAGTGGCGCTGACGGCTGTTGCTGACACTATAGGTTCTTGCTAACCTTGCAGCTTCCTCCAAACGAGGAGACGAGGAAGAGTGTCGAGACACTTCTCAACAGGGAGCTATCAAGTGGGCTGATCGCGCCATCGATTGTTCTAACAGAATTCATAGAGTTCGCTGGACCCAGGATGGGAGAAGAAATCGTGCTCGCCTGGATAAATCTGCTCAAGAGTCGGGGCATGCGTGTAGCTCCTCTTGGCGAGGCAATTTGCGTTAATGCAGGGAAGCTTCTGCTTGCAAAGCGAACCGTCCCCATTGCCTAGGCTCTAGTAGCCGCCTTTTGTCAAGATGCGCGATGCGCAGTATGTGATTACCGACGATCCTGATTACGAGGAACCCGGAGTTAAGATAAGAAAATGGTGAGTACTCGTCCACGTTACAACAGGAGGCAAGCATTTCGAGAAAAGCAGATTTTTTCCAGGTTAGGACTGAACTCAATGTCATCAACCCGAGTTCGTTGATGCTAAGAAATTCTTGTAATACATATATATACAATATCTTGTATTACGCCTTGTATGCCCGTAATAACGCTCAGAGTTGACGATCGGCTCAAGAGCAAGATGGAGAAACTACGTCAGATAAATTGGAGCGAGGTCGCGAGAAGGGCAATCGAGGAAAAGATTGCCGAAGCGGAGCTCTGGCAACCGGTTGATATTGGTTTGCTAAAAGAGGCTTCTGACGATACCGATTCATTGCGGCGCACTGCCAAAGGTTGGAACAGCACGGCAGAAATAAGGAGATGGCGGGAACGAGACCAGCAGCGCTAGTTGCTGATGCGTCGGTGATTGTAAAGTGGTTCGTTAATGAGCCATTCACCGAGCAGTCATTGCGTTTGAGAAAGGCTCACGTAGGACTGGCCACGAGGGTTGTGGTTCCTTCTCTTGCAAAGTATGAGGTCTTAAACGCGCTGAAATACTCTGGGGAATTCGGAGTCGAGGAAATCACGCGAATTTCAAGAGACCTGGACAATTATCAGTTCATTGAGGTTCCATTTGAGCGAAGGTACTCTGAAGCTACAGTAAACATTGCAACCAAGTATGGTATAACAGTATACGATTCTTCGTATATTGCCGTTGGCCAAGAAAGAGCGCTCCCCGTGTTTACAGCTGATAAGAAAGTCCTTGATAAGACGCGGGGTCTCGGCTTTATTCACCATATTCGGGAATACACTTAGAACCCATCAATCACTAATCGTGGCCAACTAGTTTGCATAAAGTGGGTATAGAAGCTTTGCAAAGTGTGGTTCATCCATCGGTCACGGAGACAAATGTGCGGATTCGGGCCGGTTGAGTGTAGATTACATAAGCAAAGGAAGTACCCGTGAACTTGGTATTATCCAACTAAGCTTGTCACTCATCAAGTCTGTAAGTGTCGAAGCTGAAGTATTCTCTAGCTACTGAAGGCATGATTTCGTAGCATAACGCTGTCAGAACTAATATAGAAGGAGGACAAAAAGAGCCCTCAAGAAGTTTGCGAAATAATCGAAGCTTTAGCCGAGCCTTCGAAAAGAGGAGAATCATCATGACCAAACTCTGAGTTTATCAGCCAATCTGTATCTGCCTCATGCACAATTTTCATTGTTAGTTCGTCATAAACTAATACGGGTTGATTCGTTCGCAAGGAGGATTTTCTTCCTGAATTGCTTCAAGAATAAGTTAAGGAAGACGACTTCATAGGTCAATTTGCCTGAACCTTGTCGATGTCTTCCTTGCCTTTGCCGTCCTGAACTGACCCTTAGAATATTGCCTTTCTCCAATCTTCAGCCAGCGCATAGTCTCCTTGTCAAGCTGAACCTCCAATGTTCAGATTACCTCATTAACGCTGGCGTGTTGATTATTTCATATAAAGTGATATTATATATTCTTATATAAGCCCTAATTCAAGACTATTTGGTCGCGGAACTGGAAAAAATGGCTAGCAAAACCAATGGATTGCATTTACCCAACATGTCCACTATGCTCATGGTTGAAAGGACAATCAAGGAAGGCGGTGAACCATTGAGGAAGATGCAACTTTACAAGGCGATTCCAAAATCGATGATGTATCAAACATTTGAAAGAGTTCTTGAGTATTTGGAAGCTCACAATCAGATCGCTTACGATAATGAGGGAAGAATTGTCTGGATTGCAGCAGACAATTCAAAATTGAAAGCCCTCCTCAAGTCTGGGGTAGAGATCTAACCGTATCCAAACCTCCTGTCATATTCAGCATGAGTTCGGAAGAATTCCAAGATTCTCACAACCATTTCATCGGATCCTCGCGCAATCACGGTATATGTAATTCTAGCTTGATCGGTAACTCTCAATCTATACAGGTTGTTTATGTCTCGGTACAGTGAAGTGCGAGGCCATAAGCGACGGGGAATCTGCTCGCCAAGAAATGCATTGGATTTGAGCAGATCTACAAGGTTTCTGATCCGAGACTTTAGTTCATCTCCTTGTGGAGAGGAAGTTAGCCAATCTCTAAAACCCGGGTCAGACTCGACTTTGATCCGTCTCTGGCCCGGCAACCGGAATGACTCTGACAATTGATGCCTGCTGTTAATGATTAAATCTTGCGCCTTCGGATCGGTATCTAAATCTATGGCATAGCGATCCTTATTGTTAGCCCCTTTGACCGAATCCTATGAATGCTGGTGCAATTTCGATTATAAGGTAGACAGTGAATAAGGCTGGAAGAATCAATTGGTTTGGTTCATGCCCTAACATCATCTGCGGTTACGCAGCTACCAAGAAAGAACGCTATGAGAGAATAGGTTGATCGAAGTCAGCGCTTGATTAAGATATCCCCTGGTGTCGAACGCTTGTCGGATATTTTGTAAATAGGTTCGCGGTCGGAAAGTGAATATAGATTGGTGGCATCTTAGACATTGCAACGCAGCCAGTGCCTCCGCAGTCCGAAGCGGATGTGTTCTCCTGTGTCATGCGGTTGTAGGAAGAGTAAAATTACGTGGTTGTAATCGAACCGTAGACCATCTTTACTCTGTTTCCAACCGAGTCGCACGAATAGACCTAGAGGATCGGAAATTTCCTCTTAATTAGCGCACTATCCAGCATCTCTTCTCTCTCCTGATGAGAATGATTCATTTATGATTTTGAAATCGGCAATGAAGAATACAATGAAAATCAGGATTAACGCAGATCCCACGCCGGCAAGAAATTCACCAATTAAAATATTTCCGTGAGAAAATTCTCCGATCGCGGTATAAAATAGCAAACCAATAAAGAGACAAAAAAGGAAAAAATTCGCAAATAGTTATTTCGTTTCGAATTCTTCCGACTCAAAATATTCACTTTCTCCGAGCTACCGATTATGGCGACACTCCCAAACATCAATTGCGACACCAACGACAAATACTACTGCGACGGAAAGAACCGCGTCGGGCTTAGAGACCTTCGGTTCGCGCAGGCACCTCTCTCACGCTGAAAGATCGAATCTCGGCCCGAGAGGGGGATTCTGTCTGTAAACTGGAATGTCGTTTGGCTCTTGGCTACAAATTATCCATTTTTCTCTCTGAAGATTTGAACAAGCGGCCTCGATCTCCTCGGAGTCGAAATTGATGCTTGGGAATTTCGCCTTCAGCTCTCCTTCTATCTGGAAAAGGCCTTTGCCCCGCAAATCGCCAAGAATATAGAGCACCCTCCATTGAAGAGAGCCGACCGCTGGACCGTTCGTCCTCCTCCTTTGATTTTCCCTTTCTAGTTCTTTGCTCAACTCGCCATTCTTGAGCTTCATTATGACTTCCCCCCAGTGGTCGAGCCCTGATTTCCGCCTCTTCATCAGGTACTGCCAAAATTCGGTTCTTCTCTCTACTTCGTTATCGCCACCGGCGAACCAGCTAATCGCAAGCAAAGGGTGGCCGCCGATCCTTTTCCTCTTGGTTTCACAATTGACTATGGAAGCAACACTTACTGCAAATTAATAGGAAGACGACGCGGGATTGGGAGCGGAGGGAAGGTCAGCAGGTATCTCTGACACATCGTAGACTTCGGCAAAAAAGACCGGGGGAATGGGGCCGATTCCAGTCCCTTGAGAGGGAGTACTCAACGGATGATAGTACCCGCTTGGATTGTAGAAGAACTCTTCTCCGCGCAGGTAAACGAGTCGTTTGTTGGTCAAGACAAGCGTTCCAGACTCGTTCTTCAGCAACCCAAAATTCTGAAAGATGCCCTGCTCCTCTGCCAAGATTAACTCGCTAGCGTTGAAAGCCAAATCTTAACATCTTCTTCAGGGCTAGTATGTCCGACCAAAGGCTAAAACTTGGCGAATACAAATCATTATGTTAACGGTTTGAACTTGCAAACCGACCTAGCTATGCACATACTCACACAACCAGAGAAACTTCAAGTCTAGGTCGAATAACTTCTGTAAAAGTCCAAGCTTCCTAGCGTCACAACCAGCTTGCCATTTAGTAAGGTAGTCTCGAGATTGTATGCACATTCACTGGTATCGCTACCAAATTCCCAGAGATATGAAAGTGGAAAATTAGACATCGATCCTGACCCTTCGTTAAGT
>Ga0070740_10004939_pt1 | contig 12744 bp, 9 predicted proteins | sample Coa_R2_FD_67286 | JGI IMG/M metagenome (GOLD analysis project Ga0070740, IMG submission 67286) | Surface soil microbial communities from Centralia Pennsylvania, which are recovering from an underground coalmine fire - Coalmine... | ecosystem: Environmental > Terrestrial > Soil > Unclassified ...
CGCGACAGCGAAGCGCCGCCGCGCACGCGCTCGCGCACGCGCGCCACCACGTTGCGCGCGCGTATCCCTTCCGGGATTTCCAGCAGCAGTTGCAGCGAACGATCCAGCGGCAATCCGGCGCCCAGCAATGTTCCCAATTGCTGCGTGAACTGCACCAGCGCAGCACCGGAGAGCGGCTGCTTCTGCCAGCGCGCGAACAGCGAACGGCCGGCGGCGTCCGCGTCGTCCGCCGCCAGCGGCACATTGCCCTGCTCGTGCAGGCGAGCGATCACGTCTTCGACCGACGGCGCATCCATGCGGCCTTCGACCACTTCGCCCGAAGGCGTGACGGCCTTGTAGTGGAACATCGGCATGTCAGTCGGGATCGGGGACAGGGGACCGGGGACCGGAACAGCAGCACGTCGATCGCGAGGTTTCTGGCCTGTCCCTGGTCCCTGGTCCCTGGTCCCTGGGTTCAAGCTTCTTGAGTAACACGCAACACTTCCTCGATCGTGGTCAGGCCGGCGAGCGCCTTGCGCATGCCGTCCTCGTACATGGTGTGCATGCCTTCCGCGCGCGCGGCGCGTTCGATCTCGCTGGCATCGGCGCGCTGCATCACCAGCCGGCGCAGCGGGTCGGACAGCGTCAACTGCTCGATGATCGCCAGCCGCCCGCGATAGCCGCTGGGATTGTCGTGCGAAGGACGCGGCCGGTACAAGCGCAGCGGACGTTGATCGGTGAAGCGGTCCAGCCCCAATTCGCGCACCATTTCCGGCAGTGGCGCATACGGTTCCGCGGTGGCCGGATCGAGGCGGCGCACCAATCGTTGCGCAAGGATCGCGTTGACGGTGGACGCCAGCAGGTAGTCCTCCACGCCCATATCCAGCAGACGCGTCAGGCCGCCCGCCGCGGAATTGGTGTGCAGCGTGGAAAGAACCAGATGACCGGTCAGCGCCGACTGGATCGCGATCTTGCAGGTTTCCAGATCGCGCATTTCGCCGATCATGATCACGTCCGGATCCTGGCGCACGATCGAGCGCAAGGCGCCGGCGAAATCCAGCCCGATCTGCGGCTTCACCTGCATCTGGTTGATGCCTTCGAGCTGGTATTCGACCGGGTCCTCGACGGTGATGATCTTGCGGTCCGGCGTGTTGATCTTGGACAGCGCGGTGTAGAGCGTGGTGGTCTTGCCCGAGCCGGTCGGGCCGGTGACCAGCAGAATCCCGTGCGGCTGTTCCAGCACGCGCAGGAAATCGGGCAATGTGCGCGCGTCGAAACCGAGCGCGCCGAAATCCAGCACCACGTTGCCGCGATCCAGGATACGCATTACTACTGACTCGCCGAAGCTGGTCGGGATGCACGACACGCGCAGGTCCAGTTCCTTGCCCTGCACGCGCAGCATGATGCGGCCGTCCTGCGGCAGACGGCGCTCGGCGATGTTCATGCGCGCCATGATCTTGATGCGCGAAATCACCGCGGCCGTGCTGGACGCCGGCGGCGCCTCCACTTCGTGCAGCACGCCGTCGATGCGATAGCGCACCTTCAAACGGTTCTCGAACGGCTCGATGTGGATGTCGGAGGCACGCGCTTCGACCGCACGCTGGATCAGCAGGTTCACCAGGCGGATCACCGGCGCTTCGGAAGCAAGGTCGCGCAGATGCTCGATGTCGTCGTCCGCGGATTCGCCGCCCTCGCCTTCCATGCCTTCCACGATCGTGCCGAGCGCGCTGCGGCCCTGGCCGTGCCAGCGCTCGATCAGGTCGTCGATTTCCGAACGCAGCGCGATGCGCAGCACCACCGGCTTGCCGGCCGCGAGCGACACCGCCTGCAACGGATACGAATCGCCCGGATCGGCCACCGCGAGTTCCAGCGCGCCGTCGCGCTCGCCGATCGGCAGCACGTGATGCTGTTTCATGAAGCGCAGCGACAAGGGCGAAGTTTCCGGCGGCGTGTCGCCCGCGTCCTTGGCCGAAAGCAACGGCAACTTCAGCGTCTCCGCCCAGGCTTCGGCCAGATCGCGCTCGGATACCAGGCCCAGGGTTGCCAACAACGTCGTCAGCGTGCCGTCGGGCGATTCCATGTGGATGCGTTCGGCGCGCGCGAGATCGCTCTCCTTCAATTTGCCGCGCGCGATCAGCAGCGCGCAGACCGGCGCCGCCGAACCGGCGATTTCGTGGGAAACGTTTTCAGCGATAGACGCCATGGAATGTTCGGCGCGCGTTTCGGCACGCGACTGCAAAGGCCTGTGTAGCATAGCGGGCCGCAAGTTTGACCGGAACGTATTCGGAAAGTGCTAAAAAATTCGGGCGGCCCGTGGCCGCCCGTCACAGTTTCCGTATCGAACAGCGCTTACATCGAAGAACCGCTGTCCTTGCTGTAGCTCAGATGCACCGTGATCTTGTCGCCCTTCTTCAGGTTCTGCGAGGCGTCCGGGAAGTGCAGCTTCAGCGTGCCTTCGCCGGTTTTCAGCATCACCATGCCGGAGCTGCTCACCGAAGTCACCGTGCCGCTCATGCTGTGCTCGCCCATCATCTGACCGTTGCCCATGCTGGAACTGGACATGCTGGACTGCGAGGACATGCTGGATTGCGACGAGCTGCTGCTGCTCGAAGCCGGGGCCGTGCTGTACGGCGGCTGATGCGTGATCGCGCCGGACTGCGGGTGCTGCATGCCGGTGTCCTGCGTGTCGGTGCTGCTCTGCGCCAACGCCAGCGGCGCCGCGCAAGCCAACGCGCCCGCGATCACGAACGACATCATCGTGCGTTTCATGTTCTCCTCCTCCTTGATTGATCCGGGCGCGTATCCGCGGCCCGCCGTGGAGCCATCGCTCGATGGCTTCAACAGTGAACGCCCATGCCATCGCGGGGTCAAGGAATCCGCGATGACCGTTCAGATTGCCTGAACATTGCGAAGGCGATTCAGCACTCCACCACGTTTACCGCCAGCCCGCCGCGGCTGGTTTCCTTGTACTTGTCCTTCATGTCCCGGCCGGTGTCCCGCATGGTCTTGATGACCTTGTCCAATGAGACGCGGTGTTTGCCGTCGGACCTCATCGCCATGCGCTGCGCGTTGATGGCTTTCACCGCGCCCATCGCGTTGCGCTCGATGCAGGGGATCTGCACCAGGCCGCCGATCGGATCGCAGGTGAGTCCCAAATTGTGTTCCATGCCGATCTCGGCGGCGTTTTCGACCTGGTAGATCGAACCGCCCAGCGCAGCGGTCAATCCGCCGGCAGCCATCGAACACGCCACGCCGACTTCGCCTTGGCAGCCGACTTCCGCGCCGCTGATGGAAGCGTTCTCCTTGTAGAGAATGCCGATCGCACCGGCGGTCAGCAGGAAGTCGATCACGCCGTCTTCGTTCGATTTCGGGCAGAAGCGGTCGTAGTAGTGCAGCACCGCAGGGATGATCCCGGCCGCGCCATTGGTGGGCGCGGTCACCACGCGTCCGCCGGCGGCGTTCTCTTCGTTGACCGCCAATGCGTAGAGATTCACCCAATCCAGGATCGTCAGCGGGTCTTTCAAGGACGCTTCCGGACGATCACGCAGTTCGTTGTACATCGCCGGCGCGCGGCGCTTGACGTGCAGCCCGCCCGGCAGTTCGCCCGGCGAACGCAATCCGCGCGCGACGCACTGCTGCATCGCTTCCCAGATGTTCAACAGGCCGGAGCGGATCTTGGAATCGGTGCGCCAGGCACGTTCGTTCTCGAACATGATCTGCGCGATGCTCTTGTTTTCGCGCGCGCAGATTTCCAGCAACTGCTCGCCGGTTGTAAAGGGATGCGGCAGCGGAGTCGTGTCCGCGACGATGCGGTTCTCCGCAGCTTCATCCTGGTTGACCACGAAACCGCCGCCGACCGAGTAGTAGTCGCGCGTGGCGAGCACGTTGCCCTGCGCATCGTAGGCCGTGAAGCGCATGCCGTTGGTGTGGTAAGGCAATTTCTGGCGCTTGTTGAAGATCAGATCGGTCTTTTCGTCGAAGGCGATCTCATGTCCGCCGTGCAAGCGGATGCGTTTCTCCTTGCGGATGCGCGAGAGCCGCTGCGGAATCGAATCGGGATCGACGCGGTCCGGCCATTCGCCTTCCAGACCCAGCATCACCGCCTTGTCTGTGCCGTGGCCGCGGCCGGTCATCGCCAGCGAGCCATGCAGCTCGCAGGTGACGCGCGCGGTGCGCGGCAGATTGCCGGCCTGCAACAGCCACTTCTCCACGAAGCGCGCGGCCGCGCGCATCGGCCCGACCGTGTGCGAAGACGACGGTCCGATGCCGATCTTGAATAAATCAAAGACGCTGACGGCCATGTGGGGAAGATGGGGGCGGGAGCACGGTTATTCTACGCTTGGGTCGGCCGTGGATTCGTGAGCCGTTAGCCGTGAGCGACAACCCGTAAATGGTGAACGCGCGGCGGGCGGATGATGACAATGTCGTCATTCCGGGGCTGCGGCGGACGTAGTCCGGCGCAGAACCCGGAATCCATCTTGCTCTTGTCACAAGAGAAAACCAAATGGATTCTGGCTTTCGCCGGAATGACGACTTCATTGTTGCGCTTCTACCTTCCGCGTCCCAATCTCGAATCCCTGATCCCATGCTTCTCCTCTACCAACGCGACGACTGCAAGCTGTGCGACGAGGCGATCGCCCTGCTCGCCGCCGCGCGCGTGCCGGAATTCGAGAGCGTGTGGATCGACGACGATGCCGATCTGGAGGCGCGCTATGGCGAACGCGTACCGGTGCTGCGCGACGAAACCAGCGGGCGCGAACTGGCGTGGCCGTTCGATGCGCAAACGCTGCGCGATTTCATTCGTCACCCGTAGGGCGGACACGGTCCGCCGCCATTCCATGAACGGCGGGCAGTGCCCGCCCTACGGCGTCAGCACAAGATGCCCGTGCACGGCCACGTCATTGCCGATCATCGAAGTGTCGGCCCAGTCGCCGCCGCCGATGCCGAAGTCCAGCCGCTTCAGGTCGGTATCCACATCCAGCGTGGCGCCGTTGCCGGTTTGCGAGAACTTCACCACCAACGTCACCGGCTTGGTGACTCCGCGCAGGCTCAGCGTACCGTCCGCCAGCACTTCGCCATTGGCCGATTTGCGGAAGCGCGTGGTGACGAAATGCGCGCGCGGGAATTGCGCGGTGTCGAAGAAATCCTTGCCCGGCAGCGCCCGATCGCGTTCGGTATTGGCGGTGTCCACGCTGGCGATATCGATGGTCACGTCGAATTTCGCGTGCGCGAGATCGGCGGGGTCGTAGTCAATCTTCGCATCGAAGCGTTTGAAGCGGCCCTCGAACTTCTCGTCCTGATAGGTGCCGGTGAAGGTCAACGCGCTGTGCGCGGGATCGACTTTCCACTCGCGCGCGAAGGCGGCGAGCGGCAGCACCAGCAATGCGAGCAAAACCGTCCCTTTCATTGCAAAACTCCCTGACGGCGCGCAAGGCGCCGCTTCTCGAATCCCGGCAACATCCGCAACAGCACATCGTCGCGCTGCACGAAGTGATGCCACAACGCGCCGGCAACGTGCACGGCGACCACGCCCACCAGTATCCAGAACAACACCACGTGCGCGCGCAGGGCCCACGCCTTCAGCACGGGATCGAGACCGTGCGTCAGGCTGGGGATGTGCACCAAACCGAACCACTCCAGCGGGAAATTCGCCGCCGAGTTGAACAGCCAGCCCGACAGCGGCAGCGCGAAGATCAACACGTACAGGAGAAAGTGCGACGCGCGCGCAGCGAAGTGCTGCCAGCGCGGCATGGGCGGGTCGCGCGGCACGCGCTGTCCCGATCGCCACGCCAGCCGCAACAGCGCCAGCGCCAGGAGGGTCAATCCGATCGACTTGTGCAGCGCGAACACTTTCACCTTGGTGGGCGTCATGCCCAGTTCCACCATTGTCAATCCGATCGCGCCCTGCGCGATGATCGCCAGTGCGATCAGCCAATGAAAAAACTGCGCGATCCCGCCCCAGCGCGCGTCAGTGTTGCGCAGAGCCATGGGTGGAATCCTTCTGCGCCTCATATTCCTTCTGCGCGTCCTGATCGAGGATCGCCTCGACTTCCAGCCGCACGGTCACCTGTACGCCGACCGCTTTCGGGAACGCGGTCATGCCGAATTGCGTTCGATCCAGCGTGGTTTGCGCGGAGAAGCCGGCCAGCGTCTGCATACCGGAGAAGATCGTCGCGCCCGCACGATTGAACGTGAAAGGAATCGCGATCTCGTGCGTCACGCCGCGCAGGGTGAGATTGCCGTGCAACGTGCCGTGTTGCGCATCGGTTTTTTCGACCGACGTGCTCTCGAAATGCGCCAGCGGAAAATCCATCACATCCAGAAAACGCTTGCCGGTGACGGCGTCGTCCCATTCCTTGTCGCCCAAATCGACCGAATTCGTATCGACGTCGACCGCGACTTTCGCGGCGCTCCAATCGTCCTCGTCGAACTGCAACCAGCCGGCCTTCACCTTCATGCGGCCGACCGGTTGCGAATAGCCGTCGTGATCGACGCTGAAGAGCACCTGCGTGTGCACCGGATCGATGCGGTAACTGAGCGTGCGCGCGGATGCCGCGGCGGGAAGCAGCGCAGCGGCGGCCAGCGCGAGGGATGCGGCGCGAAAAGCGAAACGCATGCGGCGGACTCCTGCGGCCTTGCGGGAATTGTGCCCCACCCGCGACGGAGCGGGATGAACTGGGTACGTATTACGGTTAGGATGGCTCATTCGTGGAACTGGGGAGTCACCACGATGTTTTCTTCGTTGCTGTTTGCCGCGGCCGTTGCCGCCGCGCCGGCCGTGCAATCCGAGCCGCCCTGGAATCCCACCTTCCGCCACTATGGCGTGATCGATGGCCTGCCCTCCGATGCGACATACACCGCCGCGCAGGATGCCGAGGGTTTCATCTGGATCGGCACGCGCGACGGGCTGGCACGCTTCGACGCACAGAATTTCCGGATTTTCCGTCACGATCCGAACGACAACGCATCGTTGGCTGCCAATGATGTTTCCGCCTTGCTGGTCGACAGGCAAGGGCGCGTCTGGGCCGGCGGGGAAGGCAACGGGTTGAACCTGTTCCGTCCGCAGCGCGGCGATTTCCGGCACTGGCTGCATGATTCGCGCGACTCCCGCAGTTTGTCCGGCAACGATGTCATGAGTGTCGCGCAGACAACGGATGGTTCGATCTGGGTGGCGGTGTACGCCGGCGGGCTGAACCGCATGCGCGCGGATGGCAGCGGTTTCGAACACCTGCGGCACCACCGCCACGACCCGGAGGGATTGAATTCCGACAACGTGCTGGCGCTAGCCGGTGACGCGAACGGCGGCTTGTGGATCGGCAGCGAGGCCGGCGTGCAATACCGCGATGCGCGCGAGCGATTCCGCGACATCGCGCTGCCCGGCATCGACAAGCCGGTCTCGACCTGGCAGTTGAATGCGGATCGCGACGGCGTGGACGCGGCCACCGACGCGGGCCTGTTCCACATCGATGCCGATTTCATTGCGCGGCGCATCGGCGCGGCTTCGCCCGCTTACGCCAGCCTGCGCTTCGCCAATGGGGAAATCTGGATCGCGCGTCAGGACGGGCTCGACGTGTTCACGGCCAACGGCACGCAGCATCATTACGCACCGCACGCCGGTGTGAGCGGCGGCCTGCCCGGTGCAGTTGCAACGGGCCTGCTGCGCGATCGTGAAGGCGGCATCTGGATCGCATTGCTCGAGGGTGGGGTGGCGTACCTGCCGCCGCAATGGCGCGCGTTCGACGCGTGGCGCCATCTGCCCGACAAAAGCGACTCGCTGGCGGACGATCTCGTGCGGGCTCTGGCGCTGGCCCCTGACGGCACGTTGCTGGCTGGTGGCGCCAAGGGCGAGCTGGAACGGCTTGATCCGCGCGACGGCAGCGTGCGCCACCTGCCCGATCCGGTGGATCCATCCGACTCCTCGATTCGTGCGCTGGCACAGGACGCGCGCGGCCGCCTCTGGATCGGTCACCTTCGTGGCCTGCGCGTGCTGGACGGAAAACAGGCGCATGATGTCGGCGCCGGCGACCCGTTCCTGGGTCATGGCGTGTTGACGCTATTGATGGCGCGTAACGGCGAGGTTTATCTCGCGGGTGTCGGCACCGGTGTCGCGCACATCGATCCAGGGAGCTTCGCGTTGACATCGGTCCCGCTGCCGACTGGCGCGTCCGCCGCGCAGGAAGTGAAGCAACTCGTGCAAACCCCAGACGGTGCGATCTGGGCGGGAAGCCGGGCCGGCCTGCTGCGGCTGGCGCCGGGCGCGAGCGGATTCCAGTTCGTGCCGGGGGTGGGCCGTGGTGCGATCGATGCCTTCGCCTTCGCCGCCGATGGTTCGTTCTGGCTTGCCCGCAGCGATCGCCTGCAGCATTACTCGTGGAACGGGGAGTACGCGCGGCGACGAGATACCGTCGATCTGAACGAAGGCTGGCCCGCGGTGGACGTGGGCGGCCTGCAGGTCGACCGGGAGGGGCGCGTCTGGGCGAGTACGCTGCGCGGTTTGGTGGCGTACGACCCGGACATCCGGCGCGTGCGCACCTACACTTCCGAAGAGGGACTGGGCGATCCGGAACTGGTCGCACGCACTTTGCTCCACGGCGCCGACGGAACGTTGTACGCCGGCAGTTTCGGCGGCGTGATGCTGATCCATCCGGATTTGCTGCGCGAAACACCCTCGCGTCCGCAGGTGGTGCTGGCGAACCTGAGCGTGAGGCGCGATGGGCGCGTGCTGCAACTCGATCCACGCCAGCCGATCTCGCTGGGTTGGAACGATCGCGAGCTGACAGCCACTGCACGCGCGTTGTCGTTCGTCGATCCGCAACATGTCCGCTACCGTTTTCTGCTGAGCGGCTTCGATCCGGATTGGGTCGACACCGGAACGCGCGACACGCGCGAATTCTCTTCGCTGGATGCGGGCGACTATCGTCTGCAGGTCAGTGCGGCCGGCGTCGACGGCGGCTGGAGCGTGCCCACCGCGCCGGTTCTGTTGTACATCGCCGCGCCGCCGTGGGCCACACCGTGGGCCCGTGCGCTGTATGTGCTGGCCGTGGTCCTGATACTGGCGTTCGCGTGGGTGCTGACGCGGCGGCGATTGGAACAGCGCCATCGTTTCGCGCTGATCGCGCAGCGGCAGCAGCTCGCCGAACAGGCCAATGCGGCGAAGACGCGTTTTCTCGCCGGCATGGCGCACGAGATCCGCACGCCGATGACCGGCGTGCTGGGCATGACCGAATTGCTGCTGGGCACGCCGCTGGACGAACGCCAGCGTCGTTTCGCGGACGGCATCCGCCGTTCCGGCGCGCTACTGTTGCGGCAGGTCGACGATGCGCTCGATCTGGCGCGCATCGAAGCCGGCAAGTTGCAACTGCACGAGGCGCCGTTCGATCCGGCCGCGCTGTTGCGCGAGGTCGCTGCACTGGAACAGGGTCTGGCAACACGGAAAGGTTTGTCGCTGCAAGTGGAAATCGAACCCGGTGCCCCGCGACGCCTGCTCGGCGATGCGCTGCGCGTGCAGCAGGTGCTGTTGAACCTCACCCACAACGCGCTGAAATTTACGCAAACCGGTTCGGTGCGCCTTCGGCTTGCGCGTAACGGCAATGATGTCGTCTTCGCCGTGATCGACAGCGGCCCTGGCATGTCGGAAGAGGAATGCGCGCGGGTGTTCGAGCGCTTCGAACCGACCGAACACGGCCGGCGCGAGCGCGGCACCGGCCTGGGACTTTCCATCTGCCGCGAACTGGTCGCGCGGATGGGCGGAAACATCGCGGTGCATTCGCAACCCGGCGAAGGCTGCACGTTCGAGGTCCGGTTACCGCTGAGAGAGTGCCGCGCAAAAACCGCACCGTCGCAATCCGCGCGGGCGGCGCGCGCAACCGACGATGCGCGATCATTGCAGTTGCTGTTGGTCGAAGACGATCCGATCGCCGCCGAAGTATTGACCGGCTTGCTGCAGGCGCAAGGTCACAGCGCGACGCACGCGCCCGATGCCCTCGCCGCCTTGTCGCTGATCGACACGGCCGCTCAGCCTTTCGACGCGTTGCTGTCCGATCTGGATCTGCCCGGCATGGGCGGAGACAAGCTCGCCAAGCTGCTGCGCGATCGCGGCGTGCGCATCCCGATCATCGCCGTGACCGCCTCCAGTCGCGGCGATGACGAACAGCGCGTGCGCGACGCCGGCATGGATGCGCTGCTGCGCAAACCGGTGTTGCCGGAGAAGTTGCGGGAGGTGTTGGAGGCGACGGTGAAGCGGGAGGCGTGATGCGGTAGGTGGGAGGCGGCAAGCAGGAATTCTTTTTCGCCTCCCGGCTCACCCCTCACGCCTCCCGGCTTTATCCAACAACCACTGCACCAGCAGCGGCACGGGCCGGCCGGTGGCGTAGCCCTTGCGGCCCTCGTCCCAGGCGGTACCGGCGACATCCAGGTGCGCCCAGCGCGTGCCTTCGACGAAGCGCGAAAGGAAACACGCGGCGGTGATCGCGCCGGCGCTCTTGCCGCCGATGTTGGCGATGTCGGCGAAAGCGGATTCGAGCTGGTTGCGGTAGTCGTCCCACAGTGGCAGGCGCCAGGCGCGATCCAGCGATTCGTTGCCCGCATCGAGCAGTTCGTCCGCGAGCTTGTCGTCGGCACTGAACAAACCCGTCGCATGTTTGCCCAGCGCGATCACGCAAGCGCCCGTCAACGTGGCCGCATCGACCAACGCCTGCGGCTCGAAACGCTTGCGCGCGTAAGCGAGCGCGTCACACAGGATCAAGCGGCCTTCCGCATCGGTATTCAAGACTTCGACGGTCAAGCCCGAGTACGTAGTCAGCACGTCGCTCGGACGATAGCTGCCGCCGTCGGGCATGTTTTCCACCGCGGGAACCACGCAAACCAGGTTGATCGGCAGTTTCATCTCGGCGGCGGCGAGGAACGCGCCCATCACGCCGGCGGCGCCGCACATGTCGTATTTCATCTCTTCCATCGAACCGGTCGGTTTCAGGTTCATGCCGCCGGTGTCGAAGGTGACGCCCTTGCCGACCAGTGCGTACGGTTTCGCCTCGCCGTCGCCGCGGTACTGCAACACGATCAGCCGCGGCGGCACGGACGAGCCTTGCCCGACCGCCAGCAGTGCGCCGAATCCGAGTTCCTGCAACCTGTCGCGCTCCAGCACTTCCAGTTGCACACCGGGATGTTGATCCGCCAACTGTTTCGCGCGCTCGGCCAATGTCGCCGGATTGCAGAGGTTCGGCGGCAGGCAACCCAGCTCGCGCGCGAATTCCACGCCATGGCCGATCGCACGCGCCTGTTCCAGTACTCGATCGGCATTTTCGGCACCGGCCAATTCGATGCGCTTCAACTGCGCGCGCGACCCATTGGGTTTGACCGTCGCGGTGTAACGAAAGCAGGCGTGATCGATCGCCAGCGCGCAGGTGCGTACGCGCCACGCCGCATCGCGTCCGCGCACTTCGCATTCGGGCAGGAGCACCGCCGCGCTTTCGATCGGCAAATTCTTCAGCGCCTTGCCCGCCTCGTAGCAGGCGCGCTGGAACCCGAGCGCATCGAGATCGCTCTTCGCACCGAGGCCCACCAGCAGCACGCGCGGTGCGCGCACGCCAGTCACGCCGTGCAGCAGCAAGGAGGAGCCGGGCTTGCCGGTGAAGTCGCTGCTGTCGCGCAGCCGCGCCAGCACGCCGTTGCCGGCGCGGTCAATGGAAGCGGCCGCACCCGAAACCTGCGAGTCGAATACACCGACCACCACGCAAGGTGCGTCGACGGTTTCGGCGGAGGCAGCGATGGAACTGAACTCGAGCATGACGAACTTCCAATGAAAGGATTCGGACGGACGAACGCACTAAACTGCCGCGTTCGTCCGACCGCAAACCGTCAAGTCTAACCGATGCCGCGTCTCTCCATCCTCGACCGCTATCTGCTGCGCGAATTGCTCGCCGGCACGCTCGCGGCCACCGCGGTGCTGCTGGTGATCTTCACCGGCGGCACCTTCGCGGACATCTTGAACAAGGTCGCGTCCGGCCGTTTGCCGGGCGACATCATGTTCGAAGTGCTGGGTCTGCACGTGGTCGATACGCTTTCGGCGTTGCTGCCGATGGCGATGTTCCTCGGCATGTTGCTGGCGCTGGGACGCATGTACCGCGACAGCGAGATGCACGTGCTGTTCACCTCCGGCTTCGGTCCGCGCGGCATGTTGCGCCCGGCTTCGATGCTCGCCGCCAGCGCCGCGTTCCTGATCGCGCTGATCGCGCTGTGGCTGGGGCCGTGGGCCGCGCGCACCGCGGACGCGGAAGTGGAACGCGCCAACCGCTCGGTGATCGCAGCCGGTCTGGAGCCGGGCCGCTTCACCGAATTGCCGGGCAAGGGCGGAATCCTCTTCGTCGACACCATGAGTCCGGACGGAACCAAGCTAGGCAAGCTGTTCGTCGAGAGCGAACGTCCCGGCACCGACAACGGCAAGCCGGTGACGCAGCTCGACGTGATCACCGCCACGCACGGGCAGCTCTATCACGAAGGCACCGTGGAAAACCGTTTCATCACGCTGTTCGACGGTCATCGCTTCGACGGACACCTCGGACACGACAACTGGCGGCTGATGAAATTCGCGCGCAACGATCTGGCGCTGTCTTCCAACGACGACAGCGACGACGAGGACGATCCCGAGCATTCGCGTTCCACCGCCACGCTGATCGGCGACAAGGATCCGGCCGCGCGCGCCGAATTGCAGTGGCGCATCGGCGCGCCGTTCGCGGCGCTGGTGCTTGCACTGCTGGCGCTGCCGAT
>Ga0070740_10004942_pt1 | contig 12729 bp, 7 predicted proteins | sample Coa_R2_FD_67286 | JGI IMG/M metagenome (GOLD analysis project Ga0070740, IMG submission 67286) | Surface soil microbial communities from Centralia Pennsylvania, which are recovering from an underground coalmine fire - Coalmine... | ecosystem: Environmental > Terrestrial > Soil > Unclassified ...
CCTGATCAACGACTGGTTCGAGGATCCCGAGGGCCTGCTGCAGGCGCTGGTGGACAACGGGCTGATCGTGAAAGGGAATCCGGAGAAAAGTCCCTTTTTCCGGCTCCTTTCATTCGACGGGCCGATGTACAAGGTGTTCACGGATGACGAGATCGCGCTATGGCGCGAGTGGACCATCTGGCTGGCGGAACAGAAACCGCAGCCTGAGCCGCAGCCCCAACCGCAGCCTCAGGACGCGGCGGCGCTGATGGCGAAGCTGATCGATTTCCTGCGGCCGGTGCAGGAGGGAACGATCGGACATACCACTGTGAAATTGACCGGACCCGATCCGGCAAATCCCGCACAGACCGTCACTGACACCGTGGCGTTCTGGTTCACGGCGCCGACGCGGACGCTGATGAGCGTGATTTCCGACGAGCAGAACGGGTGGATCGTGAAGGGCAAGCCGGCGGAGAGCAAGTTCATCACGCAACTGCTGGGGACGCAGACGTCGATGGCGCAGGCTTTCAACCGTGTTGTTCCGGACACGGGCGGCAAGACCGGCAAAGACATCGCGACGGCGTGGATCGAACAGGGCTGCCCGCTGCCGGCCGAGCGCGCGGCCATGGCGATGGCGGCGGGAATGGGCGCGGTACGAGCGCGACCGATACGCGCGCCGCGGCTTACGCTGGGCAGTCCGCTGGCGGAGCGCTTGGCGCATCCGCGGGGGACGGTGCAGGGGATGGGCGCTGTGCATTAACAAAAATCGCGATCGGCCGTTTAGAATTCGTTTGGGCGAAAGTGACCTTGCGGCGCCTCGGCGTCAAACTTTTTCTGTTGAAGGTCCGAACAGGCATAGCGTAAGCGATTGCCGGGTATTAGACTGGTCGAAACCGGAAGAGGAGAGATGCACATGGCGATAAAGATGTGGATTCAAATTTCGCTGATGGCCGTGCTGTCCGCCACAGCTCTTTTCGCTCAGCTCGACACCGGCACAATCACGATCGTTGTAAGAGACGCCTCCGGGTCGGTCGTGCCCGGGGCCGCTGTCACGCTGCGCAACGAGAACACTGGCGTGGAGGCCCGGACCGGTGCGACAAATGAACAAGGAGTCCTGACTGCGGCGCTCATTCCTAGCGGCAGCTACTCCGTTCACGTGGAGATGCGCGGCTTCAAATCCTACCAACGCGCGGGGATTTATCTCCAGGTCAATGAGCAGCTCAGTATTCCCGTCACCCTTCAGGTCGGCGAGATCGCGGAGCAGGTGGTGGTTACCGGCACAGCGGCCCTGGTCGAAGCCACAACCGGAACGCTCCGCGAAACAATTGATCGCGTACGTGTTTCGGAATTGCCGCTCAATGGGCGCAACGTGCTTCAACTTCAGATCCTCGTACCTGGCTCGGTGAGCGCCGGCTCGCTCGATCAGGGCGCCGGGACTCCGGGGTACGCCATCAATGGCGGGATCGGCGGATCGAATATGTACTCGCTGGACGGAGGCGAATATCAAGACTCCTATTTCAATGCGCCGCTCCCGTTTCCAAACCCAGACGCCATCCAGGAGTTCACAATCCAGACAAACTCCTATAGCGCTGAATTCGGCCGGAACCGGGGCGCATCCATCAACGCCGTCACAAAGTCGGGCACGAACGATTTTCACGGCGGCGCGTTCGAATTTGTCCGTAATGACGCCTTTGACGCGCGTCCGTTCTTCTCAACGGGAGCACCGGCCTTTAAACGCAACCAGTTCGGCGCTCAATTGGGCGGACCTATTCGCCGCAACAAAACATTTTTTTTCGGCGCTTGGCAGGGGACTCATGAGCGCGGCACTCCGTCAACCAGCACGGCTACCGTGCTTTCGAGCGCGATGCGAGCCGGGAACTTCTCACAGCTTTCCAAGCCCATTATTGATCCGCTTACAAAAGCTCCCTTCCCCGGCAACATCATTCCCGCAGACCGTCTGTCCAAACCCGCCGTCAATTTCCTGAATAAGTTCGTACCGCTTCCAAACCTGGGGAACAATTACGTGACGCCACTGCCTGCTCCGAAGGACGGGAACCAGTATCTGGTCCGCATTGACCACGAACTCAGTCAGAATGACCGAATCTACGGCCGTTACATCTATAACGACGATTCCTTGTTCAGCGCCGCCGGCAACCTGCCCAATTGGGGTATCGACCAGACATTCCATCGTCAGGGCGTGGTCCTCAGTCATACGCACTTGTTCAGCCCTACTTTGGTTAATAGCGCAGTGTTTTCGTTCAACCGAGTTTACTCGTACATCGTCCAGACTCCGGACTTCATGTGGTCGGATCTGGGAGCAAATATTCCGCCCGCGAGCCCGGTGACGCATAGCTGGCAGAATCTGACTATCAGTGGATATTTCAGCGCTATAACCGGTACGTTTTGGGATCTGGCCCGGAAGACCTACAACATCAGCGACTCGCTGAGCTGGATCCGTGGCCGGCATTCGGCCAAGTTCGGCGCCCAGATCTCGCGATATCACGTGGATCAAGTCAATGAGTTCTATTCGCGCTTCGGAGGAACATTTAACGGATTCGCCACGGGCGACGCGGCAGCGGATTTCATGCTTGGTAATCTCAACCAGTTCCGGGAAGTTTCCGTGCTCGGCAACAATCTGACGCAGGTCAACTGGCAGTTCTTCGCCTCTGATGAAGTAAAGGTGAGCCCGCGCCTGACCTTGACTGCCGGTCTCCGCTGGCAGCCCGATCTGCATTTTACCGAAGCTAATGGAAAGGAGAGCGCCTTTCGGCCGGGGCTGCGGTCCAGTATCTATCCCAACGCGCCGCTCGGCCTCTTGTTCAAGGGCGACCCTCAATTGCCGCCCAATGTGATCAACCCAAATTGGAAGGATTTCGCCCCGCGCTTCAGTTTCGCGTACGATCTGTTCGGTAACGGGAAGACGGCGCTCCGCGGGGGCTACGGAATCTTTTACGACGATTTTGCCTCGATCCGTCTCAACCGGTTCCCGCTGATTCAGCCCTTCGTGCTCGATATCACCGTGTTCGATGTGCCATTGGCGGATCCGTTCCTCGGCAAGAGCCCGTTTCCGTTCATTGCGCCCTCGACTCCGGAAGAGAAGAGAAACTTCAAGTTCATTACTCCGGCCGCGACGACCTCGTTCAATGCCGATTTCCGGACGCCGTACGCGCAGCAGTGGAATTTCAATCTTCAACAACAGCTTCCGTTCGAAAGCGTTCTCACGGTTGCGTACGTCGGTTCCAAGAGCTCGCGCTTGTTTGGATCGCACAATCTCAACCCCGCGGCGTATCGCCCCGGGGCCACGACCAGCGACACCCAGGCTCGCCGCATCTACCAGGATTTCGGGACGATTGAAGAAGAGTCCACCGTCGGATACTCGCAATACCACTCCTTGCAGGCAACCTACAACAAGCGGTTCTCACGCGGTTTCACGATGCTTGCCTCTTACACGTTTTCCAAAGACATCGGTTTGACCTCACCTCAAGGTGAGGGCTCGCTGGGCACGCGCGACCCGAACAACTGGAATCTGGACAAGGGCGTAATGCCGACGGACCGCACTCATATTTTGGCCGTTTCCTCGGTCTGGATGGCTCCGTCGCCGCGAACCAGGAACAGACTCGTGACCGCGGCGGTCGGAGGGTGGCAGCTGGCGGGAATTCTGACCGCGAACAGCGGGGCGCCCTTGACGGTGCGCGCCGGAGTAGATCGTTCGCTGAATGGACAGAATCTAGATACAGCCGACTTAGTGGGCGACTGGAAAGTCAATCAGAGCCGTTCGCGGGGCGACGAAGTACAGCGATGGTTCAACACCGCAGCCTTCGCGCTGCCGGCGCTTGGAACGGTCGGCACTTCGGGGATCGACATACTGCGCGGACCAGCCATGTCGAACTTCGATCTGGCCGCGTATAAGAACTTCCAGATTGCAGAGCGATTCAAATTCCAGTTCCGGGCGGAGTTCTTTAACGTGCTTAACCATACCGTACTTGGGAACCCTAACACGACTCTGACCAATGGAAACTTCGGCAAGATCCTCTCAACACAAACGTTGCCGCGCATCGGGGAATTGGGTCTGAAGCTGCAGTTTTAATTCGGATTGGGCGCCGGGGCGCGCGTGCGGGTCGGCGATTGACAAGCGGGCGCCGAAAGCGACGGCGGCATACGGTACGGAAACGGAGACGCCAGACACCGCGGTGAGTTGGATAGAATGGCCGCGTGAAGAGATCGGGTGTAGAAGCGGTTGTCACTGACGTCCAGTTCTGGCTCCCTGTCGCCGTCCTGATTATTGGAATCGCGCTGCTGGCCGCGGTGCAATAGCGATGGCCACAGTACAGCGAAAGCCGTTGGCGACGCGGTCGCTACACCGCCTGGGCGTGGTTTGCGGGCTTGCCGCGGGCGCGTGGCTGGGGGCTGCGGAAGCGCCGACAAAGCTGGTGACCGTAGGCTTTTCGCCTTTTCTGATTTCGCTGGGCATGGTGGCCGGCGTGTTTGTCGCGCGGTGGACCGTGCCGATGGCGCTCAAGGGCACGAGCTACATCTGGCTGGACCTGAGAGAAAAAGCGCATCTGATCGTGTGGGCGATCCTGGCCGGCATGCTGTGGGCCGTGGCGAATACGCTCACCGTGTTCGCGATCCGCAACGTGGGGCTGTCGATTGCGTTTCCGCTCTGGAACACGAACAGCCTGGTGGGACTGCTTTGGGGCTGGCTGCTGTTTAACGAGCTGCGCGGCGCCGGGGCCATGCAGAAGGCGAAGGTGCTCGGCGGCGCGCTGGCCATCGTGATCGGGGCCTGCGTGCTGGCTTTCGCGACGTCGCAACAGCACGCCGCCGAAGGGCGGCAACATGCAGCGATGCTGGGCGTTCTGGCGGCGCTCGGCGCCGGCCTGCTGTGGGGCACGATGTACATTCCCTACCGCAAGGCGTATATCAGCGGCATGAATCCGCTGTCGTTCGTGACGGTTTTCACGTTTGGCGAACTGGGGACGGTGTTCGCGCTGGCGGTGATTTTCGACGGCGGCTGGAACCATGTCGCAGCGGACCTTGCGAAAGCGCGGCCGGCGCTGTTCTGGCTGTTTCTGGGCGGTTTCTGTTGGGTGATCGGGGACCTGTTCCAGCAGTACGCGGCGAAGTACATCGGCATCGGACGCGGCATTCCGCTTTCGAACACGAATCAGCTATGGGGCCTGGCGTGGGGCGCGCTGGTGTTCGGCGAACTCGCCGGGCAGACCGCCGCGGCGCAGGCGCTGGTCATTGCGGGATCGCTGATTATGATCGGCGGCGCGGTGGCGATCAGCCTGGCCGAAGCGCCGGACGCTGAGCAGGCTTCATGGCGCAAGGCGATGCAGCGCGAGTGTGAACGGTACGGACTCGATCCGGGCCAGGTCGCCGCGAGCCTGGAGGGTGAAGATCCGCTGGACGCGCAGGGCCCGCGCCGCAGATGGTGGGAACTGCTGGTGGTTGCGGCGGCGATCGGGCTGTTCTGGTGGCTTGCGGCCGGCGCCGAGCGGCAGCCGGTTCTCGTGAATCCGCTGTGGATGGCTTTGTTGATCGCGGCGACGCTGGCGCTGCTGATTGTGTGCGGAGCGCTGCTATGGAAGCGGACGCGGTTTTCTTGAGACGTTGAGGTGCACGGGCGGCCGCCGCCGCGCTTCCCAGGAACCGCTCTTGCTGCTATTGCACGATAATCCACCTATGAAGATTCGCGACATCCGCGCATTCGGACTGCGCGGCCGGACTCCTGAGGGCGGCTGGTCCAATGAACTGCGGCCGGAGGATTGCGTTCACACGATTATCGCCGTGCTCACTGAAGAAGGCGCGATCGGATGGGGCAGCGTGTTTACTAGTGAAGAGCTAGTACGCGGGTCCCTATCGGCGCTACGGCCGTTGTACGTGGGCGAAAATGCGCTGGAGCCGGAGCGGGTCAGCGAAAAGCTTCATCAGAACACGTTTTGGCTGGGACGCGGCGGGGCGATTACGCACACGATCAGCGGAATCGACCTGGCGCTCTGGGATCTGCTGGGCAAGGCGAGCGGGCAGCCGGTGGGGCGATTGCTGGGGGGACGGTATCGCGACCGAGTGCGACCGTATGCGTCGCTGCTGATGCGCGAGCCGGAGCGCATGCGAGACGAGCTGCTGGCAGTGAAGGCCCAGGGGTTTCGGGCGTTCAAGATCGGATGGGGTTCCTTTGGGAAAAAGAGCGCGGCTGTGGACGAGGCGATCGTACGGGCGGCGCGAGAGGCGATCGGGCCGGACGCGCGGCTGATGGTGGACGCCGGCGCGAGCGACGCCTTTTGGCCGCAGGACTACAAGTGGGCGCTCCGAACGGCGGAGATGCTGGCCGACTACGACGTCGCGTGGTTCGAGGAGCCGCTGGTTCCCGATGCGCTGGAAGACTATGTTGCGCTGCGGCGGGCCGCGAAAATCCCGATCGCGGGCGGCGAAACGCTGACGCGGAGGCAGAGCTTCCGGCCGTGGCTCGAAGCGGGCGCCTTCGACATTGTGCAGCCGGACGTTACGAAAGTGGGGGGGCTGAGCGAACAGCGCAAGATCGCGTGGATGGCGCGCGAACATGGGATTCGTTTCATCCCGCACGGGTGGAACACGGCCGTGGGACTCGCATCGGACTTGCAGATCGCGTCGGCGTTTGCGGATACGGACCTGGTGGAATACCTGACGGGGTCGCCACTCATCGACGATCTGGCGCGGGGCGGCTGGCGGCTCGATGCGGACGGCATGCTGGAGATTCCCGACAGGCCGGGGCTCGGGCTCGACGTGGACCTCGGCGCGCTCGCGGAGCTGTCGCGAACCGACGTGTCAGACTTATTCGCCGCGAACGGACGCGAGTGACCGCGAACGAGCCGCCGAGCGGCGGTTCCAGAAGACATAGAGCGGAATGCCCGCTGCGGTCAAAATCAGAGAAATCAGGGAGACCCTGAACTGATTCACGAAGGCGTCGGCGAGAAACCAGGCGGAGACGATGAGAAACGCCCACAGCGTGAATGGATAGCCCCACATGCGGTAGGGCCGGGGCGCATGCGGCTTCTTGCGGCGCAACACCCACACGGCGGCTACCGTGAGCGTATAGAACAGCCAGGCGGCAAGAATTCCGTAGGCGGCCAGCGTCTCATAAGAACCGGTGACGATCAGCACGCTGACCCACAAGGCCTGGACGAGGATTGCGAACGCGGGCGTTTGAAAGCGCGGATGGATGCCGCCGAAACGGCTGAAAAACAGACCATCCCGCGCCTGCGCGAAGGGGATCCTGGCGCCAGTAAGGATGCAGCCATTGATGGCGCCGACAATCGAGATCAGCACGATCGCCGAGAGCAGCGCCCCGCCGGCGGAGCCCAGAATGCGCTGTGCGACGGCGGCTCCAACGCGCTCGGTCGCCCCGATCTCCGGCACAGTCATGACGTGCAGGTAGGCGATATTAGCGCCCAGGTAGAGCGCGATCACGAGTCCCATGCCCAGTCCCAGGGAGCGGGGCACGTTGCGTTGGGGACTGGTCAACTCTCCCGCGACGAAGCTCAAATGGCTCCAGCCGTTGTACGCCATCAGACAAGCCGTCATGGCCACTCCGATGCGGCGGTAAGAGAATTCCGCAGCTGGGGCCTCCGCCGCGGGCGCGCCGGGGTGAGCGCTAAGCAGCGCCAAGGCAATGATGAACAGCAGTCCGGCAATCTTCAGCAGCGTGAAGATCCGCTGCGTCCAGGCGCCTTCGCTCACGCCGATGTAGTTGATGGCCGACAGCGCGGCGATGAGGGCAAGCGACGCCAACATGCGCATGGCGGGCGACAGCGGGAAAAATTGCGCCAGGTAGATGGAGAATCCGGTTGACAAGAAGGCGATGCCGCCTGGAATTTCGGCGATCAGGAACACCCAGCCGCACAGGAATGCGCAGGCCGGACCGAATGCCTCTCTCAAGAATACATACTGGCCGCCGGTGGCGGGCATCATCGCGCCGAGTTCAGCGTAGGCAAATGCCCCGAACAGCGAGAGAAGTCCGGCGACAATCCAGATGGCGAGAATAGCCGGTCCGGACGGCAGGTTGCGGGCGATCAGGTTCGGCAGCAGGAATATGCCGGAGCCGATCACGATGCCAATGACAATCAGGATTGCGTCGAAGAGTCCGAGTTTGCGCGCAAGCTGCTCCATTTTGCGGTTACCGGAGGGGCACGGCGTTTCGCTTGATGTAGTCCTCAAGGCGCGAGCCGGGCTCGCCGATCGCGGCCGCAGATGGACCGATGTAGTGGAAGACTTCGGCATATTCGAGTCCGTACTGCTTGCCGAGCTCTCGATTTTTTGCAAGCACAAACTCTTTGATATAGGCGCGGTCGGCGGTGCGATCGTCGTCGCCGAGCAGGGGCAGCCGTTTGCCCTGTTTGGCGAGCTCGGCGCGCAGTTTCGAGCCGTGATGCCCGCCCGGACCCTTGGCGACATTGCAGACGTTGGCTTCGACCTTCTTATCGATGGTCCCGCTGATATCAACCACGCGCGTGACTTCGGGCCGGCGCGCATAGTAGTACTTGTCGATCACAGCGTGGGCGGGGAATCCAGCGGCGATCTGCTCGGGATAGTCGTGGACGCGGCCGGCCATCCAGCAGGCCGCTTCGACGCAGTGGCCGAGGACATAGTGGTCAGGATTCTCTTCGTCGTGCGCCCAGGGGTCGTAACAGAAAACGGTGTCAATTTTGAGATACCGAATCAGGAAAATGAGGCGGCAGATGAGTTCGTTGCGTGAGATGTCGCTCATGCGGTGATTGCTGTAGTTGAGAGAAAAATCGCGCTGCAACCCCAGGACGCGGGTCTGCTCGGCCACTTCGCGCTCGTTGCGCAACACGTTTTCGCCGATGGAGCCGGGCTCGCCGACGTCGTCGCCCATGTCGTCGTTGGTTGCGCGGATCATGTAGCCGGTATAACCTTCCTGGAGCAGTTTAGCGACGGAGCCGGCAGCCAGCAGCGCGATGTCATCGGAGTGCGGCTGAATAGCGGCCAGCACCTTGCCCAGGTGGCGAGCCCCTGGGCGCTCGATGTAGGGGGTTGCGGCGGGCTGCGCGCGGAGCGTCCGGACTTTGAGGAAAGCCGCGCCGGTCAGGAAACGGTTCAAGAAGTCGCGCCTTCGCATATGAGGATGATTACACCGGAGTGCAGGCGGGCGCGTCAAACGCGATCTCAACCGCCCGGTGCAGACATATAATATGAGAACCGGTCCGGAGGGCGTGAGTGATCCGATTCATATTGTTCGCGCTGCTTTGCTGTTCATTGCTGGCGGCCGATTCCAGCGCTCCGGTTGAGCGATACAGTCCGGCGGAGCGCCGCCACTGGGCATTCCAGCCGCGGAAACATCCGGCCATTCCAACGTTTGAAGGCGAGGACTGGGCGCGCTCGCCGATCGATGCGTTTATCCTGGCGGGATTGAAGAAGCAGGGTCTCACGCCCGCGCCGGCGGCTGACCGCCGTACGCTGATCCGCCGCGTGACGTTCGATCTCACGGGGCTTCCGCCCACGCCGGCCGAAATCGATGCGTTCGTGAACGACCGCGACCCGCGGGCCTGGGAGAAATTGATCGACCGCCTGCTCGACAGCCCGCGATATGGCGAGAAATGGGGTCAGCACTGGCTCGACCTGGTGCGCTTCGCCGAGACCGACGGCTTCGAGTACGACACGCACCGCCACGACGCCTGGCGCTATCGCGACTACGTCATCCGATCGTTTAATCGCGATAAGCCCTATGATCAGTTCATTCGCGAGCAGCTTGCGGGCGATGAGATCAGCACCGTCGATGAAGAGGACCGCATCGCGGCGGGATTCAACCGGCTGGGTCCGCTGCGCAAGAACGCCGGCAACCAGGAGGTCGCCAGCAGCCGCAACGAAGTCCTGACGGAGATGACGAATATCGTGGGCTCGGCGCTGCTGGGTGTGACGCTCGGGTGCGCGCGATGCCACGATCACAAATTCGACCCGATCCGGCAGACTGACTACTACCGAATGCAGGCGTTTTTCGCGGCGACGCAGCCCGATGACGTGCAGCTTGCGAGCGCGGCGGAGCAGGCGGCTTACAAAAAGAAGGTGGCCGAAGTCGAAGCCCGTATGAAGGCGCTGAAGCAGCAGATGGCCGCTCAGGGCGCGGCAGAAGGCGATATCGAAAAGCAGCTTGCCGATCTCGAGGATCAAAAGCCGGAGCCGCTGCCGTCGCTGTTCAGCGTCAAGGATGATTTCACTCGTGCGACGCCCATTCACGTACTGGCGCGGGGCGACTATCGCAACAAGGGTCAGCGGGTGCATGCGCGGACGCTCGGCGTTCTCTTGCCGGACGGCGCGCCGGAGCTTCCTGAAGACGTTCCGAATCCGCGGACGAAGCTGGCCGACTGGCTGCTCGCGCCGGAGAACCCGCTGACGGCGCGCGTGATGGTCAATCGCATCTGGCTCGGCCATTTCGGACGAGGCATCGTCGCCACGCCCAACGATTTCGGGCGCATGGGCAGCCGCCCGTCACATCCGGACCTGCTCGATTATCTGGCCAATCGCTTTGTCGAGTCCGGATGGAAAATGAAGGCGCTGCATCGCGAAATTCTGCTGAGCAATGCTTATCGGCAGAGCTATGAACATCCAGACGCAAAGCTCTGCCGCGAAAAAGATCCGGACAACGGCTTGGTGTGGCATTTTGAGCGACGGCGGCTCGAGGCGGAGGAGATCCGCGATGCGGCGCTGGCCATCGCCGGCAAGCTGAACGACAAGATGGGCGGCCCGGGCGTGATCACGCCGGCGGACCCGCAACTTGTGCATCTGTTGTACAAACCATCGCAATGGAAAGTGAACCCGGACGAAAGGGAACATTACCGCCGCAGCATCTATCTCATCGCAAAACGAAATTTGCGTCTGCCCCTGATGGAGGCGTTTGACGCGCCGGACTATCAGATCAGTTGCCCGCGCCGGGAGTCCTCAACGCATGCGCCGCAAGCGCTGGAACTGTTGAACGGCGATTTCACAAACAAAATGGCGGTGTTTCTGGCCAAGCGGCTGGAAACGGAGGCCGGGCGGGACCCCACGCGACAAGTGGACTTGGCGTACCGGCTGGCGGCAGGCCGCCCGCCGACTCTCAACGAGCGGCGCCTCGCCGTTGAATTCCTTAAGACCAGCCCGCTGCGCGAATTTGCGCTCGCTGTCTTCAACCTGAATGCATTTTTGTACGTGGAGTAATGTTTATGCCGGAACACATTCGACCGACACGCAACCGCCGCGAATTTTTGTGCGACGCCTTTTGCGGTTTTGGCGCCCTGGCGTTTGCGCAGCTTTGTCACGCCGCCAGCCGCAGCCCGCTTGCGGCCAAGGCGCCGGAGAATGTGGCCAAGGCGAAGTCGGTCATTTTTCTGTTTATGGCGGGCGGTCCGAGCCATATCGAGACCTTCGATCCCAAACCGTTGCTCAACAGGCTCGATGGCCAGAAACGGCCGGCGGAGTTCGGAGAAGCGAAATACCAATTTGTTGGGGCGGATGCGCGGCTTCTCGGCTCCAAGCGCGCTTTTAAGAAATACGGGCAGTCCGGAATCGAGGTTTCCGATCTGCTGCCGAACATCGCCGCGTGCATAGATGATATAGCGGTGATCCGGTCATGCTACGGCGACATGGTCGTGCACTCAGCGGCGCAATATCAGTTGATGACGGGCCGTATTCTTCCTGGATTTCCCAGCATGGGATCGTGGGTGATCTACGGATTGGGAAGCGAGAGCGAGTCGCTGCCGGCCTATGTCGTCATGCCCGATCCGAAGGGCGCGCTGGAGGCGGGACAGCCAATGTACGGCAACGGATTTCTGCCGGCGGTGTATCAGCCGACGATGATGCGCTCCGGGCCGAAACCGGTGCTGAATCTCGACCTTCCGGCGGGCGTTTCCGCCGCGCAGCGCGCAAGAACTGTGCGTCTGATCAAGGATCTCGATCTGGCCGATCTGACGCCCGGCGATGAAGAATTCGAGGCCCGCGTGAACGCGTACGATCTTGCGTTCAAGATGCAGACCGAAGCGCCCGCCGTGTTCGACATCAGCAAAGAGCCCGCCTACATTCAGGAGATGTACGGGATTGGCAGACCGGCCACGGACGATTACGGCCGGCGCTGCCTGCTGGCCCGCCGGCTGGTTGAAAAGGGCGTGCGGTTTGTGTGCGTGGTGAGCGGCGGCGGACCCGGCAATATGCAGTGGGACGCGCACGAAGATATTGAAGAGAACCACATCCGGATGGCGTCGCAGACTGACCTGCCGATCGCGGCGCTGTTAAAGGACTTGAAGCAGCGCGGGATGCTCGATTCCACGCTGGTGCTGTGGGGCGGCGAGTTTGGCCGCAGCCCGGAAGCGCAGGGCGGCAAAGGCCGCGACCACCATAACCTGGGATTCACAATGTGGATGGCTGGCGGAGGCGTCAAGGGCGGGCAGGTGTTCGGCGCGACCGATGATATTGGTCTCCGCGCGACCGTGAATCCTGTTCATTTTCGGGACGTGCATACGACGATATTGCATCAGCTTGGCCTGAACCAGGACACGCTCAGCTATCTGCATCAGGGACGGAAGGAGCGGCTGACGGAGATTCGGGGGGAAGTGATTCACCAGATTCTGGCATGATCGGCGCGCCATACGAGCCCTCTCGGGTTCAGAACAGCTCCACCGCTGACCAGTCCGGCCTAGAGTTGGGAAATCCGCGGGCCTGACTTACCGGTTTGAAATGTGGCGGTGAGGGTGGGATTCGAACCCACGGTACCCGTAA
>Ga0070740_10004944_pt1 | contig 12726 bp, 10 predicted proteins | sample Coa_R2_FD_67286 | JGI IMG/M metagenome (GOLD analysis project Ga0070740, IMG submission 67286) | Surface soil microbial communities from Centralia Pennsylvania, which are recovering from an underground coalmine fire - Coalmine... | ecosystem: Environmental > Terrestrial > Soil > Unclassified ...
GGCCATCTTGAGGGCTGCTCGCGCTCAAGAACTGTTTATTTATGTCTCGCGCTTACGGCAACATAAAACGCGAACGCAGGCTGGCGGGCGCGAGGGCCAGCGGGCTGCTGCCGGCAGTATGCGAGGTCGCGTTCAGCGAATGCTGAATCTGCTGAATGACCGGGGAGTTACAGACGCTGCCCGGCTGCTGATTGGTCACGCTGCAAATAGCCGCGGTCATGTAATTGGCTGTGCCGAGGATGCCCTTCGTGATGGGCGAGCCGGTGTTTGTTAGCGCACTCGCGATGGTTTCCCAGGAGAGCGGCTGGCCGGAGCTGTCGAGCAGGACCGCCGGATTATAACTGGCCGCAGTTGCTATGTAGGTGTTGTTAATGTTCACAAAGGGAAAAGTCTGCCCGCTATTGTACTTATTGAAGATCTGCTGTTCGGCAGCGGTCAGCTTGTCCAGGCTGACATAACTCTGTCCCGACGCATCGATGGCGTTGCCCAGGATCTCCTTCGGCACAAAGTCTATATACTGGCTGGTATAGCTACTCCCCTCGAAGGAGAAAGTCGAAACGTTATCCTCATATGACTGAATCTGGCTTACATTCTTGAAGGTGCCAAAGCGACTCAGCGCGTTGATCATCGCCCAACGTTCAGCCGCGCAGTTGGGACAGTATTCCCCGCCCACATAGAAGAATTCTGGATGCCCATTGGGTCCCTTCAATGGCGGCTGACCGCCTACCACCTGAAATGGTTTGGGAAGGCCGCCGGTCCCCACTGTCTCCCAGGTAGACTGGCTGACGCCAGTGAGCTGCGCGAGGACTGTTGCATCGGCAGGTGTGGGTTTCAGATTTGGATTCGTGTTTGTCTGGGAGACCGGCCCTCGCGAGACAAAATAAAAGACGACAATAATCGCAGTAATCAGGGCGAGAACGCCGATCACCATGTAGAGTCCACTGCGATCTTTCTTGCGAATCGTTGGCCCTTTGCTGGGGGCTTTGCCTTTATTTAGAGCGGAGGCCCGCACCTCTTCGCGCCTCTGCCGTTGTTGACGCTCCTGCGCGCGCCGCTGCGCCGCAGAACCGGTTTGCTTTGTCTTTGCCATTCTACCACTCTTCCTCTCTGTCCAGAGTAAAATTTGCTTCTTATTGTATCATAACGCAAGGCCCCCCGGTACCTCTCACCGGTTGAGAAATGTACCCTTGACTTTCTTCTTTAGGGCGTGCTAATATCTGACCAGTCAGCTAGGAATTAAAATCTGGAACGGCGGGCTGCATAAGAAACGAATTTTTCATTAGAGAAGGTCAGTATGTTAGCAACCTACGTACTTTTCTTGCGCGAAGGGCTGGAAGCCAGCCTGATTGTCAGCATTCTCTTCGCGGTCATTCGCCAGCTTGGGCAGGCTAGACAGGCGCGCGCCATCTGGACCGGCGTTGGCCTGGCGATCTTTGGCTCTATTTTGAGCGCGGTCCTCATCTTTACGCTGGTTCACAGCTATGTGGATACGACAGGCCAGACCATCTTTGAGACATGCACATATCTACTGGCGGTTCTCCTGTTGACGACTATGACGTTCTGGATGCAAAAGCATAGCCGCTCACTGAAGCAGGAGATTACGCGCAAGGCCGCAGCGGCGAGTTCCGGCTTTGCGTTGGGTCTGCTGGCATTCACCTTTGTGGGCCGCGAGGGGATCGAGACAGCATTCTTTACACTGGCCTTTGCCTTCCAGACCAACGGCTGGCTGCTCCTGCTGGGCGGCCTGCTGGGTATTCTCTCCTCGCTCGTCCTCTGCATCTTTATTTACCGCCTGGGATATCGCCTGGACTACCGGATCTTCTTCCGCGTGATGGGTATTCTTCTGCTCTTCTTTGCCGCCGGGCTGCTGGCCGATGCTGTGCAGAATATGCAAGAATTGGGCTGGATCACCTTTGGCCTGACTCCGCTCTGGAATACCGCCCACATCCTCAGCGAGGATAGCACTGTAGGGGATATTCTGCATAGCCTGCTCGGCTACGCCGAGGCCCCGACCGTCTTGCAGGCCACGCTGTATATGCTCTTCCTGGCGGTTTCCTGCAGCCTCTTTGCCTGGATGACGCGCAAACCCCTTGCCGGCAAACCGGCACAACCCGCTGCCCCAACTACCCATACGTTGACAAGCCGGGGATGATTACTTAGAACGTCTCACACAAATACTCCCTACACTACTCCAAAAAGGCGGCGGCGATCGAAAGAAACACTGTGTAGGTCTTTCTTTCGATCACCGCCGCCTAAAAGTGAGCATGTGAAGCGGCACATGCATACACACTTAGATCTTTTGAGTCTCCCTCTGGCGAGGCTTATAACTACCAGCGGGTGTGCGGAAAGCGACGTTCAAGCGATTCCAGGAATTGATGGTTGCAATGGCCAGAGTGAGATTGGCCAGTTCCTCATCGGTAAAGTGAGGACGCACGCGCTCATAGACCTCATCGGGCACGTGATCCTCAGCTACCAATGTCACAGCCTCGGTCCATTCGAGGGCCGCCTGCTCACGCTCGCTGTAGAACGATCGAGCCTCGCGCCAGACCGGCAACAAAGAGAGACGCTGTTCACTCTCTCCTGCTGCACGTGCATCTTTGGTATGCATATCCACGCAATACGCGCATCCGTTGATCTGCGAGGCGCGCAAATCTACGAGGTTGAGCAGCGATTCCTCCAACCCACTATGGTGCGCATATTCTGAAAGCTGGAGCATTGCCTTGTATACTCCAGGCGCGGCTGTAGCATAACGTAGACGAGCATTCATAAATCATTCTCCTCCAAGTCCTGGTTGAATGCAACAGACAAAGATGGTATAATCCAGGACAACTTCTATCCTGATTATAGTATCATGGATATATTTTGTCAAGGATAAATTTTATCCATGATATGCCAATCAAACCCGGCATGGAGCAATGGAAAACCATCGTCAACGGTCTGCATGAGTAGAGAAACGATCGCCTGAGGAGAAGAGCATTATGAAGTTGAGCGAAGGAGTTGAGTGGGGACTGCATTGTGTGGCCATTCTGGCCGAACTTCCACCAGGGGCTACCTTACCAACAAAAGCGTTGGCAGAATATCACGGCCTTTCGGAAGCCTATCTGGCCAAACATCTCCAGGCGCTTACCAACGCGGGAATTATCGAATCGCTGCCCGGCCCGAAAGGTGGCTATCGCTTACGACGCGCCCCGGAAGAGATTACGATATTGGAGGTTGTCGAGGCAATTGACGGACGCGAGCCGTTGTTTCGCTGCACAGAGATTCGCCAGCGTAGCCCGCTCACCCAGGACCCAGCAATGTACCGTGTGCCTTGCGGCATTCATATTGCTATGGCGCGTGCCGAAAAAGCCTGGCGCGACGCGCTCCGCTCCCAAACGATCGCTGATATCGTCGCCCACTATCACCACAGCACCAGCGAGCAACACTTGCGAGAAAGCGCAGAGTGGATTGCAGGAAAGATGCGCCAGATATAACAGAGTGTTTTAACTTTACTCCCCCACTACTTTTTCTCATCCGTGCCTCTGGCGGAAACCAGGCGGCCAGGGGTCTATCTCCTGAATTCGCACGGACTCCCCGACTCTTCGCAAAGCTGGAAAACAAATTACGAAATCCACGATATTCACCGCTAATATCTATGCGATTCGTAGTAATTTTGTGATTTCTTCGCTAAATTATTGCCAAATCGCCGGGTTTTCGGGTACAATGGTAGCAGTAACAGATGATTTGCCGCGTCTGGATCACGCAGCGTATTTCTCACAGTTCTGTTTTTCTCGCGAAAGGAGCCGTGATGCTTCGGGAACCCCTGACGATCGACCGGCGAGTGGTCGAAGAGATAATTACTCGCGAAGATGCCGAATTTCGCAAACGCACTCCGCGTTCACATGAGATGCATGAGCGCGGCAAGAGGAGCCTGCCGCTGGGCGTCGCCAGTTCGTTCCAGGCGGTCCCGCCCTACCCGCTGTTCATTAGCCGAGCGCAGGGCAGCTCGATCTGGGACGTGGATGGCAACAAATACACAGATTTCCATATGGCTTTTGGTAGCCTGCTGGTTGGTCATTCTCATCCAACGCTGACGGAGGCGCTGGGCAAGCAACTCGGCGATGGCCTGCTCTATTCGCTGCCCAGTCCGGATAACGTCTACGTGGCCGAGGAGCTGATTCGCCGCTTTGCTCCACTGGAGCAGGTGCGCTTCTGCAACTCCGGCACTGAGGCCACGATGGAGGCGATCCGCATGGCGCGCGCTTTTACCGGACGAGATAAGATTGTGAAGGTGGAGGGCAGTTATCACGGGCACCATGATACGGTTATGATGAGCACCAAGCCGCCGGCTGAGGAGGCTGGTCCCTATGAGCGCCCGCACACCGTGCCGGCGACAAAGGGCATTCCCGGCGACGTGAAAGGTAATACAATCATCGCGCCTTACAACGACGCGGAGGTGCTGGACCAGATTCTGGCCGAGCATGAGGGCGAGGTGGCGGCGGTCATCACCGAACCGGTGCTGATGAATGTGGGAATCATGTTGCCCAGGGACGAATATCTCCAGCAGTTGCGCGAGGTCACGCGCCGTCACAATGTGCTGCTGATCTTCGACGAGGTGAAGACCGGCGTGACCGTTGCCGCAGGAGGAATCACTGAACTCTACCCGGTCGAGCCCGATCTGATCTGTCTGGCCAAGTCGATCGGCGGCGGTGCGCCGATCGGGGCTTTCGGTGGGCGCAGGGATATTATGGACCTGATCACTCAGGGCAAGGTGTATCACATGGGTACCTTCAACGGCAACCCGCTCGCGATGACTGCCGCGAAAGTGACCCTGACGCAGATCTTCACTCCCGAAGCGCACGCGCATGCCAATGGCCTCTCCCAGCAATTGGGCAACGCCTACCTGGGCATTATCGAAGAGTATGATATGCCGATGCATGTCGCGCAGATAGGCGCGAAGGGCTGTGCGATGTTCCGCCACGAACGCGCCTATAACTATCGCGCCTGGTGGGAGATCGATATGCGTCTCTCCTATGCGTACTGGCTCTTCTTGGCTAATCGCGGCATCCTCTTCCCGCCGGGACTCGACGACCAGTGGACCATCTCGATCCAGCATACGCAGGATGACATCGATCATCACGCGCACGTCTTCCAGCAATTTGTCAAAGAACTGGTGCGCTAGCGTCTTTGAAAGCACAACGAGCGCGCCGGGACGGCTTGCATCTCTGTTTGCAAGTCGCCCCGGCGCGCTCGCTGTGGAATACGGCAGTTTCAACCCACACCACCCGCGGGGGGATGGTGCAATGACCACGAACGGTCGGGCCTCAGTATATATCCTTGTAGAGGAAGGTGCAAGACCTTCTTGTTCCCAACAGATGGTGCGGGTTTGCAATAGGATGTTCGTCCTGTCTGTATGTGCATTTTCTCGCAAACGAATGGACGTAGCAGGCCAATTTTGCTATAGTGGACGCAGATGTTTTGCCCGACTACGTTTTTTAATAGAGGCCAGCGTTGGCCGGGTTTTTCTCATTCTCAAACGCGCAAACTTTTGCAGAAAAGCGATGCTAGTCTTATGAATAATCAAGATCTCGCCCAATCCGGCACGGGCGTTACTCGCACCCCGCATCCTGGCGCTCCCGATGGAGCAGAGACGCCGGTTGCAGCAGATGCGGAATCGTCCCTCGCGGAAGGCACAAGCGATACACTGGTAGAGGTGGAAAATATGCCGAAGACGCCGGCAGAGGCACAGGACATTCCTCATGACGCGTCCTTGAACGCTGCGCATGATACCCCTCCGCCTTTTCCCTTGCGCTGGCTGGGAAATCTCTCGCCTTTCTGGCACGATCGGTTGATCGAAGCCGGACTGATCCTCTCGATGGGACTTTATTACCTGGTCGGGAATCCCAATTTCGGCGAAGGGGATGTTCTCCACCTGCCACCCTATCTCTACTCGTTGCCCTTTCTGGTAATTTTCGCTATTTTAACCTGGTATCGCCTGGCTTTTACGGTCGCGCTGATGCCGCTGGCTCTGCCATACTATTATCTGGCCCCGAAGGCTATCTTCAGCCTGGGCAAACGCAATTTCGAGTTCAGCCTGGCCGAAATTACCCTGGCCGTCTGCGTCCTGGTAGCTCTTGGCCAGTTGCTCATGTATGGAAAACGCTGGCGTTATCGTCTGACCTGGACGCAATTGCGCGATTACGTCGGTCCTTTCTTCATTCCAATCGCCGTGTTTTTCGTGGCTGCGCTGATTTCGGTTGGCATCGCGGTTGAGCATCAGACGGCTTTCCGCGCGTTTCATGAAGAGATTGTGGCGCCGCTGCTCTATGGGCTGCTCGCACTCTGCTGTCTGCGCACGCGCCAGGACGTGAAGCGCCTGCTGTGGGCTTTCCTGGGCTCGGCAATGATTATTGCGCTGGCCGGCCTGATCCAGTATTTCTTTTTCGCCAATCAGCTTCAGGGGGCCGGCGCCGACCGCGTACACGCGATGTACGGCAGCGCCAATAGTATTGGACTGTTCTTTGACTACGCGCTGCCCTTTGGCATGGCGCTGCTGATCTTCCAGGTGAGCAAGACCTCACAAGAAGGAGGCAAGTGGTGGCCCTCCTTGCTCCTCCTCGCCGGTTTTGTGCCGCTGGTTGGCGTGCTGGTCTTCAGTCAATCGCTGGGCTCGGCCCTGGCCCTGCCCGTTGCTCTGCTCTTCATCCTGGCTCTCTCGCTGCGCAGCCGCAGGACGCTGTTGATCGGCGCGGGCGTGCTGCTCGTCCTGGGACTGGGAGGCGGCTTGCTCCTGCGCCATCAAATCGCGCATTTTCTCGCGACCTGGCACGATAGCAGCCGGGGGATCAGCACAATTACGAAACGCTATTACCTCTGGCAGTCGGCGCTCCATATGATCCAGCACCACCCCTGGTTTGGCGTGGGCATGGATAACTGGCTCTGCTACTATAGCCCGAACGATGTCTGCCTGGCCTCCCACACGATCTATCCGCATTTCTGGATACCCTACATCCCCGGCACGCATCAGCTTACCGGCCTGAGCGACGAGCCAACCCTCTCGCACCCGCACGATATCTTCCTGCACGTCTGGGTGAGTATGGGTATTTTTGGCCTGCTGGCCTTTGTGGCGGTTCTGGCGCTCTTTTACTGGCTGTTTGTCCGCATCGTGAAGACGGTGCGCCAGAGCACCAATAGCCAGGTAGCCTCGCTGGAGTGGATCGTCCTGGGCGTTGGCGGGGCAATGCTGGCCGCCCTTTGTCAGGGCTTGATCGACAGCTCCTTTCTGGAGCAGGACCTGGCTTTCTGTTTCTGGACACTGGTCGCTACTCTGCTGATTTTGCGCACGCTGACGGGAACTGCCTGGCGAAAAAAGCCGACCGGTTAAGCGCGTTCTCCCTCTGTGACTTACTTCACAGCCTCATGGCGAACTAGCTCATTGCTCGGAGGTGAGAAAAAAGCTACACTGCGAAAAATTGCAGTTTTTAAGGGAGAACGCCCATGCCAGTAATCGCCGGTATCCCCTTACAGGTCCTGCTGATCTGGTTGGCCTGCCATTTTGTCGGAGACTTTGCTTTTCAAAGTACCTGGATGACTCTGGAGAAGGGCAAAAGTTGGGAGGTGAACTTCTATCATGGCGCAACCTATACCGCAGTCTTCGTGCTTTTTGCGCACTCCTCGCCACTGGCCACCGCCGTTCTCTTCGGCACGCACTTTGTGGTCGATCCCTTGAAAGCTCGCTATAAGATCATCGGCCCGATCTGGCTGGACCAGCTTATCCATGTCGCGACGATTGTGCTGATTTTACTGGCGCACCTCTGAGCGGGCCAGCCCGGAATCCTCTTGACAGCACTGGAAGACTCTTTTAGCATTGGTTTGAGAGATTTTCCGATGAGAAATAGAGGTTTTTATCTTTGGCACACAAACATTTCGACGTTCTGGTAACTGGCTCTCCCTGTGTTGATCTGGTTTTCAGCGGCCTCCCCCACTGGCCGGTGCTGGGTCAGGAGATGTATGTCTCCGATTTTGCCATCAGCGTTGGCGCTATCTTCAATACCGCCGCCTCCCTCAGTCGCCTGGGCCTGCACGTCGGCCTGCTCTGCGAACTGGGCAACGATCTGTTCAGTCGTTATATGCTGGAGGAAATTGAGCGCGCAGGCATCAGCCGGGATCTGATCTTTCTGCGCAATTATCCACTGCGCGCGGTCAGCGTCTGCCTGCCCTACCAGGGAGAACGCGGCTTCATCTCCTTCGCCGACGCGAGCGAGGATGGCGTCGGGCCGGCAGGCGAGCTTCTCTCTTCTGAACAGCACACCGGTGGCGAGGCGGCAGCGCACGGCTTTGCGCGGGACATGCTGGCCGCGCTGGAACACGTGAGTTATGAGGCCGCCTTTCTCTATGTTTATCCCAAAATGCGCTCCGTGCTGGAAACCTTGCGCCGGCGCGAGACAACGCTCTTTCTCGACGCGGGTTGGTCGCAGAACACCCTGACCGATAGCTGCTTTGCCGAACTGGTGCGCTATGGCCACTATTTTATGCCCAATATGGCAGAGGCCGGATTGATTACCGGCAAGCAAGAGCCGACGGAGGCGGTACGCGCCCTGGCGCAGATCGGACCGACTGCTATCATTAAAATGGGCGCAGACGGCGTGATCGCCTGCCAGAACGATGAGTTGCTCCGCTGCCCGGCCTTTCCTGTCGAACGAGTGGTGGATACTACCGGGGCCGGGGATGCGTTTAATGCCGGTTTTATCTATGGCACACTACGGGGCTATACGCTGCTGGATGCGCTGCGCTGCGGCACTATCTGCGGCAGCCTCTCGACAACCGCTATGACCGGCACGGCGGCTGTACCTACCGCCGAGACTCTGGAGCAGTTGCGCCTTGCCCTGTCTTAATATGTTCTGCCTTTTCTGTCAGTTTGAAACTAAAAAAATGGTTCAGGAGCAATACTCTATGTCTTTATCCTTGTCAATCAGTCGAATCCGTTTCAGGCCCTCTACTATTGGCATGCTGGTTATCTTGTGCCTGGCCGTTGCCCTGCGGTTTTTTCTGATATACGCGCACTGGCCGGTGGTCAATGCTGATGAATCGATTATGGATCTGATGGCCCGGCATATCCTCTACCAGGGAGAGCATCCCATCTTTTTCTGGGGCCAGGACTACATGGGAACACTCCAGGCTTATATGGGCGCCGTCTTTATGCATTTCGTTGGTAGTTCAACCTTTAGCGTGCGCCTGGGGACGCTTCTGCTCTTCGCGCTTTATATTGTCTGTATGTATTTCCTGGTGCGCCTGGTCTATAGCGCGACCTTCGCGCTTTTTAGCATGGCTTTGCTGAGTATCGGCTCGGACAGGATGATGGGCGTGCCGATCACAGCAAACGGCGGATATGCCGAAACCATGCTCTTCGGCGCGTTGATCTTCCTGATCGTGGTCTGGCTGGCCCTCACTCTGCCCGCCGAGAGGACGCGCGTCGCTCCGTCCCGGCTGCTGGTATATGCCACGCTGGGTTTTGTGATCGGCCTGAGCCTCTGGTCCGACGAACTGGTTCTCGCGGCGGTCTTTACAGGTGGAGTGTTCTTGCTGGTATGTTGCAGGCGGGAGATGCGGGGCCGGGTTATCGGCGCGCTGGTCGGCGGCTTTTTGATCGGGGCTATTCCTCTGATTCTCTATAACCTCAGCGCGCCTCCCTTTGAAAACTCGATTTTTGTCCTGTTCGGCACGGTCTTCACCAGCGCGCCCAGGATCATCCCTTTTTCCCAGCAGGTCGCCGAGGTGATGCTTATCTCGCTGCCACACGCGACGGGCCTGCCCTTTACGGTCGGCGGCCAGCCGGTGTGCGGGAATGCCGAACCATATACGCAGGCCATTGGCAGTCTGGCGAACCTCTTTCCCTCTTCGAATCCCTGGTTCTGCCTCGGCACGCGCGGCGGCTGGTCGCTGGGCATCCTGGTTCTCTGGAGCATCGCACTGGCCGGGGCGCTGGCCGCGCTCCGCAGGGTGCGTAAAAGCCGCCAGAAAGAGCCTTCCGACCCACTCACCGAGGCTGAGAGGCAGCAGCGGGTGCGTCTGTATGCAACGCTGATGCTCCTGAGCAGCGGAGCGATCTGGCTGCTGCTCTTCACGTTAGGCCAGGCCGCGCCGATTACTCCGCGCGGCAGTTCACGCTACCTGATCTGCTTGCTGCTCTCCCTGCCGGCGGTTCTCTGGCCGCTCTGGCTCGGCGTTGCCCATATCCGGGAACGCCTCAAGGGAGGCGAGCGCTATGCACGCAGTCGCTTTGTCCTCAGCTCCCTGGCGCTGCTCATCATCGTCTCCATCTATCTGATGGGCACGGCAGAGGTTATCATTGGCCTTCCCGCCGATCAGAGCGAGTACAACCGGACGAACGCTGTGGTTCAGGCCCTCTTGAATCGTGGACTCACGCGTTTTTACTCGGACTATGACACATGCAGCGTCCTGATCTTTCGCAGCGATGAACGCCTCCTCTGCATCGTTCTCGATAATCAGCTTCAGGCGGGCAACAACCGCTACGCGCCCTACACGATCCCGGTCAGCGAGACGCCTCATCCTCCCTATGTCTTCCCCGTCACGTCGCCCGCTAACCAGGCGCTGGCGCGCAAGCTGGGCCAGGATTCTCATTACCAGCACATGCTGGTGGATGGATATAGCATTTATTATTACAGTTCAAGCAGTTAGAGAACTGCCTGGACTGCTCGAAAAAGCGACCGTGCCCCGTTCATTTTGATGGCAGCACCAATGCCAGACCAGAAACCAGGACAACGAACGGGGTGTCGCATGCCGAACCTAGAAGGCGCAATGCTCAGCGACTATCTTCTGCTGGAGTGCATTAGCAGGGGAAGCGTGGCCGACGTGTACCGCGCCCAGCAGAATGACGCGAGCCAGTACGAGGTGGCCGTGAAGATTTTTCGCCCGGGATACGCTGAGCGCGAGGCTTTTCGCGCCTACTTCATGTACGAGGCGGAGAAAATCGGGCGCTTTGACCATCCACATATCCTGCCCTTTATCGAATATGGCGAGGGAGAGGGACTGCTCTACGCGGTCACGCCATTTGTGAAGAGCGGCACGCTGGAGAATCTGCTCAGGAAGGTGGGCGGGAAGTTCTCCGCCATGCAGGCGCTGCCGATCGTCCAACAGCTCTGCGACGCCGTGCAGTACGCGCATGAACACGATGTCATTCATGGGAACATCAAGCCGCGCAATATATTTGTCGCCAACGATGGACGTATGCTCCTGGCCGATTTTGGCATCGCACGCGGCTATGGCGACGGGCAGCAGTCTCTAGCAAAGATGGACTGGGGCTCGATCCAATATGCCGCCCCCGAACAATCGCTGGGCCTGGTGCGACGCGCCAGCGATATCTACTCGCTGGGAGCTCTGTTCTTCCGCCTGCTAACCGGCTCGCCTGTCTTTACCGGTCAGACGCCGGTGGAGGTGCTGCTTAAACATGTGCGCCAGGAGGCACCCTCGGCGCGCACCCTGGAGCCGACGATCTCCGACGATGTGGATGCTGTTCTGCACAAGGCGTTGCAGAAGCGTTCCGATGATCGCTATCTGACGGCTACCGAACTGAGCCGGGCCTTTACGGCGGCGGTGGCGGTCGCCCCCGTTGCCTCGCCGGTCGCGCGCTCGGTCAACCTGGCAACCCGCCCGCTCGCCTCGCAGCCTGATCCGCAGACGCCCATGCCCATCGCGCCAGGCGTGACACCCCCTCCTGCGGTTTCACCGGCCCTGTTCCAGGCGAGCCAGACCTCGGTAATCTCGCTGCCACCTGAACTTCTGCAACAGAGCGAGCCACAGCCGCCCGTTCTGCCTGAGCAACATGCCATCTCTGATCTCTCGTACAGCGACCGGCCCACAGCGCCCATGCCGGGTCCGACAGCAGGCTCATATATGCGCTCCGCGCTGGAGCCGGTCGAGTGGTCGCCCCTGGCCGGGGAACTGGTGAGCGGCGTGCCCCCAAGTGCGGCTGAGTACCTGCGCAGCAAACCGCTGGTCGCGCAAGAAAGGGAGGCAGAACAGAGCGAGCCGCCTCAGGAGAGCGGGGAGCAGAAGCACAAAACGAGCAAGCTCCTGCCCATCCTGGTCATCATTCTGCTCCTGCTGGGCCTGCTGGGTGCATTGCTCTCGTCGTTTCTTTTACCCGCGCAGTCTGGCTCCGGCAGTTCACATGCAGAAACCCTGCCCGTCGTGGTCAGCCTGGTTCGGGCGCGCATAGGAGGCTAACGATGGCAGAACTCGCCGGAGTGATGGTGGGCAATTATTTCTTGCTGGAATGCCTGAGCCGTGAGGGCATGGTCGAGACCTACCTGGCCCGTCCCACAACCTCCGGCGGCTATGATGTGCGCCTGCGCCTCTTCCGCCCTCCTTTTCCCGATCCTGGGGCGTTTCAGGAACATTTTCCCGGCGAAGTGCGCAAGCTCTGGCGCTGCCAGCACGAACACATTCAGCCACTGGTCGAGTATGGCGAGGGCGACGACGTTCTGTATACTGCCACCAGAGAGGACGGCACACCAACGCTGGAGCAGCTCCTGACGCGACAAGCGAGCCGGACGCTCCCCATCCCAGTCGTGGCAAAGCTGCTGACCCAGATCTGCGAAGCCCTGCAATATGCTCACGAACAAGGAATTGTCCATGGCAATCTCCAACCGTCCAGCATCCTGATCGGTCCTGGTGGCCAGGTGCGCCTGACAGACTTCAGTTTCAAACATGCGTACCGGGAGGGCG
>Ga0070740_10004945_pt1 | contig 12719 bp, 7 predicted proteins | sample Coa_R2_FD_67286 | JGI IMG/M metagenome (GOLD analysis project Ga0070740, IMG submission 67286) | Surface soil microbial communities from Centralia Pennsylvania, which are recovering from an underground coalmine fire - Coalmine... | ecosystem: Environmental > Terrestrial > Soil > Unclassified ...
CGCGGTAGAAATTACCCGTTCGGGTAATGGACAGCCGGCGGCGGATGAATAAAATTTTGGCATTCCGATGTTGGCATCTGAAAAACGGCAGCGAACGTTTGCGGTTCGTGTGACGGTCTCTCGACCTTCGCAGAGGTGGCCGCCCCAGGAAACGTGGCCGCCGCCGCGTGCCGTCGCGCCCTGCGGCAACTCGCAAGGACCGGAAGATGTCTTGCGGAGGGAGCGGGTACGCACTGCCGCCAGTTGCCGTGCGGGACAACAACCATTTTCTCCGTCAACATTGCCAGTTCAAACCAAACCCAGCCTATGAAAAGTTCAATTGCTCAAAAGACGATCTTCACCCTGATGTTTTTGGGGCTGCCGCTGCTAGTGGGGGCAGCCAATGTTTCCTTGACCACCAGCGACCCCCTGGGCACCAGTTCTTTCAATTCGGCGGGCAAATGGAACAATGGCCAGGCACCCAATCCGACCAACGATTATTTCACCGGACCGTATTTCATGCGCACGCCGGTGGACAGCGGCAATACCACCTGGACGTTCGCCGGCCATTCGTTGACCTTGTCGGCTCCCGGCGCGGGAGTGGTGAGGAGCATTATCGTCAAGAGCGGCAACAACGACACGTTTGTCATCAACAATCTCACCAACGCCGCCGGCGGTGTTCTCGAAAACGGCGGCTCTGGCAACGTGGTGGCCACCTTCACAGGGAATCAGTTCACCATCGCCGCCAACTCCATGGTTTATGCCGACCAGGGGTCTTTGATTATCGGCTATCCGTTGGTGGGCGCCGAAGGCGTGATTTTGACCAATGCCGGCGGAAACGCCAACGGCATCACTTACAACAACGATAATTCCGCTTTCAAAGGCAAATTCTACACCTCCACCGCCAACTTCGGAAACGGCGGCGGCAACACCACCATCATCCTGAACGCGCCCAACAGCGCGCCGGGCAACCCCTCCACCTTCACGCCCGACCAGATTAGGCTCGCCGCCGGTTGCACCTTGCGGGACAACTACGGCTTGACTCTCAACAATCCCAACAGCGGCATCACGCTGGCGGGCAATGCCACCATCAGCGCCATGGCCACGACGGTGCTGGGCGAACCAATCACGGACGTGACCAACGGCGTCTCTTCCGTGGCCACGCTGACCTCGGGGGGAACGGGCATTTTGGTCCTGAGCAATGCCAACAACAATTGGAGTGGCGGCACGACCATCTCCGCCGGCACGCTGCAAATCGGCCTGGCCGGCGCGCTCCCGGCGGGCAACGTCACGAATAACGGCACGCTGGATTTGAACACCTTCAGCGTTACCATCGGCGGCTTGAACGGTTCGGGCACGGTGGACACGTTCGCCGGCGGCACGCCCACGTTGACACTCGGCGCCAACAATGCCGGCGGCACGTTCAGCGGCACGATTGGAAACAGTCAGGGCACGCTGTCGCTGTTGAAAATCGGCGGCGGTACGCAAACCCTGGCCGGCGGCTACACCTACAGCGGCTCAACGCGCGTGGCCGGCGGCACCCTGGTGATATCCACCGCCAACGGCATCGTCCCGTTCGCGCCGGGGGATTTAATCGTCAGCAACGGTGCGACGCTGGCGGTGAACGCCTCCAGCGGCGTGACCCTGCCGGCCAATAATGTGGTGGCGGGAACCAACGCCACATTGAACTTGACGCTCAACAGTTCGGCCAGCGCGTTGAACGTCAACGGCAACCTGACGTTGCAGGACCACGCGGTCATCAGCCTGAATTATGGCACGTTGTCCGGCAATCCCGCCGCCAGCGCCATCAACGTCTCCGGCGGCCTGGTTGCCGCCGGGACAAATATCGTGCTCGCGGTGAGCGGCATTGGGTTCCAGCCCGGCACCTTCACGCTGATTAAATATTCCGGCACGCCGTTGGCCAGTCTGGCCAATTTCACCTTGCAGTTGTCTCCGGGTGTGTTCGGCACGCTGGTGAACAACACGGCCAATGATTCGATTGACCTCAACGTTGCCGGCGTGGCCCAGCAACTGGTCTGGAACGGCGTCAACGGCACCAGTTGGGACCTGACCACCTCCAACTGGCTCAACCCGCTCACCGGCCAGATTACCGTCTTCCGGCAATACACCAACGGCAATGTCATTGGCGGCGACGGCGTGACCTTTGACGACACGTTGACGAACGATTTCGTGCATCCGCAGCCCACGAACGTCGTTCTGAATTCGCAATTTTACGTTTATCCCTTCGTGGTTAACAGCACGGTGCCCTACACCATCGCCGGTGCCGGCGGCATTTTGGGCACCACCTCGCTGGTCAAATCCAACACCGGTTCGCTGACGCTGCTGACCAGCAACAGTTTCACCGGCGGGGTGTTTGTCAACGACGCCGGCACGCTGATCATCACCAACGACGCGGCGCTGGGCGCGTCCGGCACGCCGCTGACGCTCAACGGCAGCACGCTGCAAATCAACGGCAATTTGACCAACAACCGGCCGATTTCCGTGCCGGCGGCGGCGACCATTGGCGTGGGCACCAATTTCACCGCGAGCCTCAACGGCGTGGTCAGCGGGACGCGGCTGAACAAGACCGACGGCGGCACGCTGATTTTGGGTAACAACAGTGTCTTGAGCGGCGGCTGGTTTGTGCATAACGGGACGTTGATTGTGGATTCGGGCGCCGTGCTCACCAACAACAACTACATTGACGTCGGCCAGAACGGCACCGACAACGCCACCCTCACCCTGCGCGGTACAGGCCGGCTGGTGACCACCTCGGATTTCAACGTGGGCGACCTCGACAGTTCCACCGGCACGTTGAACATTCAGGATTCGGCGTCACTGCAGGTAAACCAATTCTTTGTCGGTTCGGCCAATGCCAGCGGTTCGACCGCCAGCGGCACGGTGAATCAAACCGGCGGCACCGTCACTGAGGTCAGCACCGCCGTGGGCGCGGTGGCCATTGGCGGGCGGACCTCGAATCAGGGCGTGGGGGTGTACAACCTGAGCGGCGGCACGTTCACCGCCAACGCCGGCATTCGCGTGGGCGGCAGCGGCACTGGCACGGTGAATCAAACCGGCGGCACCATCAACGCTCTGGGCGGCATCAACATCGCGCGCCTGTCCGGTTCCAGCGGCACGTATAACTTGAACGGCGGCACGCTGGCGACGTACAACGTGGCCACCAGCACCGGTGTCAATGCCATTTTCAATTTCAACGGCGGCACGCTGCTGGCGGCATTTAACCCGCCGTCGGCCACATGGTTTTCCGGCGGCATCCAGGCCAACGTTTTGTCCGGCGGCGCCATTATTGATTCGTCCAATTACAACGTCACCATCTCGGTGCCGTTGCTGGCGGGCAATCCCAGCGGCGGATTGACCAAGAAGGGATCGGGCACGTTGACCTTGAGCGGCGTCAACACCTTCACCGGCCCGATCACTGTCAACGGCGGCTCGTTGATTCTGAACAGCGCCAGCAGTTATCCCGGCGGCGCGACGGTGAATGCCGGCACGCTGCAAATGACGACGGCGTCCAGCCTCGGCGGCACCACCACCGTCAATGACGGCGCGGTGCTGTCCATCGTCCAAAACGGCAGCGGAACCGAGAGTCTCGGAAATTTGACGCTGAACGGCGGCGGCACGGTTCCCGGCGCCACCCTGGCCCTGGCGGTCACGGCTGCCAATAATCCTTCCGCGCCGTTTGTCAACTGCGGCACCCTGACGCTGAACGGCAACAACACCATCGCCCTGGTCGGAGCGGTCAAGGTGGGCACCCTGGCCTTGATCCGGGCGACGGGTGCGATTGCCGGTTCCGGCACGTTGACCAATCTCTCGTTGCCGCAGGGTGTGGTGGGCAGCATCACCACCCACTTTGACGGCACGTACACCACGGTGAGCGCGGTAATCACCAGCACCGGTCCGGGACTGGTCTGGAGCGGCACCAACAGCGCCGCGCCGAATGTGTGGGACATCAACACCACCACCAACTGGCTGTTGAATGCCACGCCCACCACGTATCAGCAAACGATTATTCCCGGCGACGCGGTGACGTTCAACGACGTGGGCAGCGGCACGGTGCTTTTGAGCAACACCGTCGGGCCGTCCAGCCTGACCATCAGCAACAATGCCAAGACCTACACGTTCAGCGGCAGCGGCGCGATTACCGGTCCGACCGGTTTGCTTAAACTCGGCTCCGGCACGGCCCTTATCAACCTGACCAACAACAGTTATTCCGGCGATACGGTGATCGGCGGCGGCACGTTGCAACTGGGCAGTCCCCTGGCCATCTCGCCGGCTGCCAATCTGACGGTCGGCGCCGGCGGCACGCTGGAGCTGGCCGGTGTTTCCACGACGGCGGGAGAATTGACCGGTTCCGGGGTTATTGACAACAACAGCGGCAACAATGTTACTCTGACGGTGGGCAGCAGCGCCGGCGGCGTCTGGAACGGCACCATTCAAGACCATGGCGCCGGCGGCGTGAACCTGCACAAGGTGGGCAGCGGCACGTGGCTGGTGGGCGGCGCCAATTCCTTCAACGACGGCCAGCCGTTCAATGACAAGGCGCAAATTACTTCCGGCACCACCGTCATCACCAACGGCGGTTTGCTGGGCTTTGCCCTGGTTGAACTGCAAATCGCCAACGGCGCCGGGGCCACCGGTCAAGTGGTCGTGGCCGGCGGCACGCTGGCCGTGAGCAACAACGTGCTCTCGATTGGCTACGGGGACAACACGGCCAACGGCACGCTCATCGTCAACAGCGGCACCGTGCTTCACGGTGGCGGCGCCAGCAGCCAGTTTGGCGCCATCGGGGCCAACTTCATTGACGTGGGCGCGCAGGGCGCCACCGGCACGCTCATCGTCAACGGCGGCCAGGTGCTCAACACTCAAGGTTTGTATCTGGGCGACGGCGCCGGGGCCAACGGCACGCTGCATCTGAACGGCGGTTTGTTGCAGGCCTCGGTAATCCAGCCCAACGGCACGCCGGCTTCCTCCATCGCCTATTTCAACGGCGGCACCTTGCAAGCTGTGACCAACAGCAGCGACTTTATCGTCGGCACGACACCTTATCTTCAGAGCGGCGGTCTGATTTTTGACGACGGCGGCTGGGCGGTCAGCATGACGTCCCAGGGGTTCCAGGATGATCCCGGTTCGCCGGGTGGGCCCTTGATCAAGACGGGCAACGGGGTGCTTTATCTGGACGGCAACAATACGTTCACCGGCACGACGATTGTGACCAACGGCACGCTGGGCGGTGTCGGCACCTTGACCGGGCCGGTGGTGGTGGCGCCCAACGGCAACCTGGCGCCGGGCGATGCCGGCGCGTTGGCGGGGGGCATCCTTTACATTAACAGCGGTCTGACGTTGCAGGGCAAAGTCACGTTCCGGATCAGCAATAACGGCGGTTTCCCGAACAGCGACCAGATTCAGGGTCCGACCACCGTCAATTACGGCGGCACGCTGGTGATCACCAATGTAACGAGCGACGGCACGCTGCTGACCAACGGCGAGACGTTCCCGTTGTTCACCGCGGCCAGTCACACCGGCAATTTCGCGAGCATTGTCGGTTCGCCGGGAGCTGGGCTGGCTTACCAGTTCGATCCCGCCACCGGCAAGTTAACGGTGGTCACCAGCACGGCCAGGTCGGTGCCGCGCATCACGAACATCAGCCTGTCGGGCACCACCCTGACGATTTCCGGCACCAACGGCACGGCCAATGGAACCTACGTGTTGCTGGGCAGCACGAACGTGGCGTTGCCGTTGAGCCAATGGACGCCTCTGCTGACCAATTCCTTCGATGGCAGCGGCAATCTCAACTTGCAGACGAACATCGTCAACCCCGCGTTGCCGAATCAATTTTACATCCTCTCGCAATAGCGGGCGCGCGATGCAAGTGGGTCCTTCGCTCCCCAAACGGCCCGGCGCGCGACCGATTGAACAAATGTTCAATGGCGCCGGGCCGGCGGCGGAGGCAGGTTTGCCGATGGTGATGGCTTCATTCCAAACGCGGACATCGCTCCCGGTGAAGGCCCGCGTCACGCGAGTTCCGCGGTTCGCAGCCTTCACGCTCATTGAATTGCTGGTGGTCATTGCCATCATCGCGATATTGGCGGCGCTGCTGTTGCCGGCGCTGGCCCGAGCCAAGGAACGCGCCTTGCGCATTTCCTGTTTGAACAATCTGCGCCAGATTGGCGTGGGCATCACGGTTTACGCGGGTGACAATGACGATCGGGTAATTCAGGTGCGCTCCATTCCCCAGGGCGTGCCCAACGCCCTCAACCCGCCGGATGCCAAGGCGGCGGCGCAGGTGGGGCTGACCGTGCAATCCAACGCCCCGCCGATCTGGAACTGCCCGGCTCGCGGGCGCCTCACCAAACTGCCCTATTACGATGCGAACTACAACCAATGGGTTATCGGTTACGCCTATTTTGGCGGGATGACCAATTGGTATCCCCAAAATACCGGCACCCCTTATCGCGGCCACAGCCCCATCAAGCTCAGCCAGGCCAAACCCTATTGGGCGCTGGCAGCAGATGCCAATATGACCATCAACGGCCAATGGGCCGGACAGGTGGTCGCCGGGACGAGGACCACGGACCCTCGCGACTACAATGTCTATGCGGCCATTCCACCCCATCCCAAGGGCAACCTGCCCGACGGCGGGAACGAGGTGTTTTGCGACGGTTCGACGCGTTGGATCCGATTTTCCGACATGTGGCGCTTGGAAACGTGGGGCGGGGCCTTGGGGCCCACCTTTGTGTATTGGTATCAGGACCCGCAGGATTTCGAGCTGAGCCTGCGCAATCTGCTGCCTACTTTGAAGTATTAAATTCCCAACGCGCGGTCCCGTTCCCTTCCGCCTCGCCGTCAGCTTTCACCGGCCGGATTTCGAGGCGAATTTTTGGGTTTCCTGGCCTGCTGCAATTTTCGACGACCGTTGTCGCAAATTTATTCTTGACAACCGGACGCCCGGCGGCCCGTTGCCATGACAAGGCACGTCCGCCGCGGGACAGAGTGTCGTCGTCTGGCGCGGAACAGATTTGCCTTGCTCCGCCGGCGGTGGCGCCGACGGCGCCCGATTCGTTGAAACGATGCGCTCGTGCTGGACAGGAGCGGTGTTTTCCGGCTTACTGGAGCGAATTTGATTTCGCCATGCCGCTGCAACCGGAAATTCTGGCCAAAGCCAAATCGCTCGGGTTCTCCGACCGGCAGATTGCTTTTTTGACCGGCGCCACGGAGGACGAAATCCGCGCCTTGCGCCAGCAACTGGGGCTGCTCCCCAGTTACCGTCTGGTGGACACCTGCGCCGCCGAGTTCGAGGCTTACACCCCGTATTATTATTCCACCTACGACCGGGGTGACGACGAGGTGAAACCGACCGCCAGGAAGAAAATCATGATTCTTGGCGGCGGCCCCAACCGCATCGGCCAGGGCATCGAGTTCGATTATTGCTGCGTGCACGCCGCCTTTGCCCTCCGGGAAATCGGGTTTGAAACCATCATGGTCAACTCAAATCCCGAAACGGTTTCCACCGATTACGACACCAGCGACAAATTGTTTTTCGAGCCGCTGACGCTGGAGGATGTGCTGCACATTTACCAGCGCGAGCAGTGCTGGGGCGCCATTGCACAATTCGGCGGCCAGACGCCACTGAATCTGGCGCTGGGCCTCCAGAAAAACGGTGTCCGCATCATCGGCACCTCGCCCCAGAGCATCGAAATAGCCGAGGATCGGAAATTGTTCGCCGCCTTGCTGGACAAATTGAACATTCCCCAGCCGCCCAATGGCATCGCCACCTGCGAAGCCGAAGCGCTCGCCGTGGCCAGAAAACTGGGTTATCCGGTTCTGGTGCGCCCCAGCTTCGTGCTCGGCGGCCGCGCCATGCAGATCGTTTATTCCGACGCCGAGCTGTCCTATTACATGAAATTTGCCGTGGAGGCCTCGCCGGAACGGCCGGTGCTGGTGGACAAATTTCTGGAGGACGCCACCGAGGTGGACGTGGATTGCATTGCCGACGTGGGGCTGTTCGACGATTCGCGCGACGGCGCCGTTCTCATCGGCGGCATTCTGGAGCACATCGAATTCGCCGGCGTGCATTCGGGCGACGCGGCGATGGTGCTGCCCCCGCACACCCTGCCTCCAAAGGTGATTGAAACCATCCGCGAGTACACGCACGCCATGGCGCGGGAGCTGAAAGTGGCCGGCCTGATGAACGTGCAATATGCCGTCAAAGACGGCCAGGTGTTCGTGCTGGAAGTCAACCCCCGCGCCTCGCGGACGGTTCCGTTTGTTTCCAAAGCCATCGGCGTGCCGCTGGCCAAACTAGCCGCCAAAGTCATGGCCGGCAAAACGCTTTCCGAACTCGGTTTCACCAGGGAAATCCGGCCGCAGTATTGGGCGGTCAAGGAATCGGTCTTTCCCTTCAACCGATTTTACGGTCAGGACATTTTGCTCTCGCCGGAGATGCGTTCCACGGGCGAGGTGATGGGCCTGGACGCCGACCTGGGCATTGCCTACGCCAAATCGCAGATGGCGGCCAACTCGCCGTTGCCGCTGGCTGGAAACATTTTCATCAGCGTCAGCGACGCGCATAAACCGCAAATCGCGGCCATTGCCAAACAATTTGTCGCTCTGGGCTTTCGCCTGGTGGCCACCAGCGGCACGGCGGCCGTTTTGGAGAAAGCCGGTTTGCCGGTTCAGCGCGTACTCAAGTTGCTGGAAGGGCGACCCAATGTGATTGATTTGCTCAAGAACAAGGAAATCCAGCTCGTCATCAACACGCCCAGCGGCGCGGTGCCGCGCGAGGATGAGGTGAAAATTCGCACCACGGCCATTTACACCGGCACACCCATCATCACCACGTTGAGCGGCGCCAGGGCGGCAGCGCTGGGCATCGCCGCCCTCCAGCAACGGGGTTACGGCGTGCGGGCGTTGCAGGAGTATCACTGACCCGTGTGGTGCCGGTTGAAATCGCCGTTCCAAGGTGTTGCCGCGCGCTGTCGGCTGCCGCGTTCCCTGACGCCGGCGCGGATTAAAGCGACGCGGAGGAATCGTCTGCCGTGCGGGGATGCGGCGGAGACAGTGCGTTTGATCGCCGGCCTTCTTTTCGTGGCGGCGGCGACCGGGGCGCAAACCCACTCGCCGCTCGCCTTTCCCGGCGCCGAGGGCTTTGGCCGGTTCGCCACCGGCGGCCAGGGTGGCGAACGGGTTCCTGTCACCACTCTGAACGACAGCGGCGCCGGCTCCTTTCGCGACGCCGTCAGCCAGCCGCATCGCGTCGTGGTCTTCGAGGTCGGCGGAATCATCCGGCTCCAATCCAACGTGGCGGTGAGCAGCGACATTTCGATTCTCGGTCAGACGGCGCCTTCTCCCGGCATCACGCTTTACGGGCGTTCGGTTTCTTTCAGCGGCCGGAGCAACGTCATTGTGCGCTATCTCCGTTTTCGCGAGGGTATTTCCGGCGACCGCGGCAAATGTTCGGTGAACGTGGCCGGCGGCCGCGACATGATTTTTGACCATTGCAGTATCGAGTGGGGCCGCTGGGATTGTCTGGGAGTGACCCAGGGCAGCCGCGACATCACCTTTCAAAACTGTATCATCGGCGAGGGCGTGGATCCGCAGCGGTTCGGCGCCCTGGCCGATTCGGTGACGAACATCACTTTTGTGCGCAATCTCTGGGTCAACAACCAAAGCCGCAACCCCAAGGCCAAAGGCCAAATCCAATACGTCAACAACATCATCTACAACTGGGGCGTTTGCGGCCTGGTGGGCGGACATTCCGAAACGGAACATTGCCTCGACGCCGTCGGCAATTATTTTATCGCCGGCCCGGATTCCAGCCCGCACGCCGTCGGCCAGTTCACCGGCACCGACCACGTTTTCCAAAGCGGCAATTTCGTGGACTTGAACCGGGACGGGAAACTGAATGGCCGCAAACTGCTCCCCGCCGATTTCGGTGCCGGAGTGAACATGCCAACCTGGGAGGCCCATCTTGCCGTCGCGCCGCTGACGAACGTGACCGTTTTGCCCGCCCTGGTGGCGTTGTCCAATGTCCTGGCTGACGCCGGCTGCTCGGCGCATCGTGACGTCGTGGACGCGCGGTTGATAGACGCGGTGAAGTCCTTTGGTTTGCGCGGCCGGATTCTTCGCCATGAGACCGAGACGGTTGTTGAACCGGGGAACCGTTAAACGGGCGGCGCCGGGATCCAACCGGCCGGTTTTGCGTCGCCGCCGCCGCGCGCCTGGGTTAGTCTTCCGGCATGTTGTCTGAAAAACCGTGGCAGGCCGGGACGGTACTGCAATTTTGCGTGGCCCAACTGGCTTGTTTCTGCCTGGGCCTGACGCTGGCCGGTCTGCTGCAAAAGACCGGCCTGGCCGCCTTCCAGCCGCCCGACGGCTTCGGGCTGGTGCTCTGCGCCACGCTGGGCTTTCAGGGCGCGACCTGGATATTGATGGCGTTTTTCCTGGGGCAACATCGCGCGGACTGGCGCGACGTTTTTGGCGTGCGCCCGGCGCGCTGGCCGCGCGCACTGGCCGCGGCGCTGCTCACGCTGGTCATCGCCCTGCCGGTGGTGCTGGGCTTGCAGCAATTATCCGTAGCGACGCTGGAAAAAATCGGCTGGCCCCCGCAGGAACAAACCGCCGTGCACCTGGTCCTGGCCACGAAATTCTGGTGGACGCGCGCCTATCTGGGCCTGTTCGCCGTGCTCATCGCCCCCGTGGCCGAGGAATTCATCTTTCGCGGCGTCCTCTACCCCTTCGTCAAACAACAGGGCTTTCCCAAACTGGCGTGGATCGGGGTGAGCCTGCTGTTTGCGTTGATTCACATGGACGCCGCCACGTTTCTGCCGCTGTTCGTTCTGGCGCTGGCGCTGACCTGGCTCTATGAACTGACGGACGCCTTGCTGGCCCCGATTACCGTGCACGCCTTGTTCAACGCGGTGAATTTTGCCATGCTGCTCTGGCAAACCCGGCCGTTTCATTCGTGAACGAGTTCGAACTCATCGCCCGTTTGACAGCCTCGCTGCCGACCAACGCCCACGTCGTGGCCGGCGCGGGGGACGATTGCGCCGTGCTCGATTTCGGCCTGCCGGAGAAATGGTTTTTGTTCAAGACCGATGCCGTCGTCGAAGGCGTTCATTTTACCCCGGACACGCCGCCGGAAAAAATCGGGCGCAAGGCGCTGGCCCGCGGCTTGAGCGACATCGCCGCCATGGCGGGAACGCCCGTCGCCGCGGTGGTGACCCTGGGCCTGCCCGAAAATTTTGACGCTGGCTGCGTGGAGCGGATTTACACCGGCTTGAATGCGCTGGCGCAGCAATTCGGCATCGCCGTCGTCGGCGGTGAAACCACGGCGGCGCCGGGCGGATTTTTCCTTTCCATCGCCCTGCTGGGCACCGTGCCGCGCGGCGGCGCGATCCGGCGCAACGGCGCCCGGGCCGGCGACGCCATCTTTGTCACCGGCGAACTGGGCGGTTCTGCCGCGGGAAAACATCTGGATTTCCAGCCGCGCCTTGTCGAGGCCCAATGGCTGGCGAAGAATTTCGCCCTTCACGCGATGATTGATTTGAGCGACGGCTTGGCCGGCGACCTGCCGCACATTTTGAAAGCCAGCGGCGTCGGCGCCGAAATTTTGAAATCGGCGGTGCCGATCTCGCGCGCGGCCAGATTGCAGGCAGCGCACAAACCGCCCTTCGCCGCCGCGTTGACGGACGGCGAGGATTTTGAACTGTTGTTCACCCTGGCCGCGAAGGATGCCGTGGCCCTGCATGATGCCTGGAAGCAACGGTTCCCCGAAACGAAATTGAGCTGCATCGGGAAAATCGTCGCCGGCCACGGCATCACCATTCGGGACAAATCCGGCACCCGACCGCTGGAAGCGCATGGCTACGTTCATTTCGCACAGCCCGGCTGAGACGGAGGCGCTCGGTGAAAAAATGGGTCGCGCGGCGCAGCACGGGTTCGTCTTCGCGCTGTCCGGCGAACTGGGCGCGGGCAAGACGCAACTGGTCAGGGGACTGGCCCGCGGCCTGGGCATCACGGCGCGCGTCCATTCCCCCACCTTCACGCTCGTCAACGAATACCGCGGCGGCCGCCTCACGCTGTTTCACCTGGACCTGTTCCGGCTGGAAACACCGGAACAGATTTTGTCGGCGGGCCTTGAGAATTTTTTGCGGCCCGACGGCGTCAGCGTGATTGAATGGGCCGAGAAATTAAATGCGGACCGCGAACCGCCCAACGCGGCGCACAGGACCATCAGGGTACACCTGGAAATCATGAACCCGACGGAACGGAAAATTGTGTATGACGATTTTGGCGCTTGAATTTTCGTCGCCGCAACGAAGCGTTGCCGTGGCCCGCGGCCGGGAAGTGCTGGCCGAAGCCGTGGAATCCGGCGGCGGCACCCCGGCGTTCCGCCTGATCGAAAAGGTCTTGACGGACGCGGCGGTGGATCGCCGGCAAATCGAGGTCGTCGCCGTCGGCCTGGGGCCGGGAAGTTACACCGGCATTCGGGCGGCCATTGCCATCGCGCAAGGCTGGCAACTGGCGCGCGGCGTCAGGCTGTTGGGCGTCAGCAGCGCCGACACCCTGGCGGCTCAGGCGCAGGCGGAACAGATTTTCGGGCGTGTGAACGTGATTGTGGATGCGCAGCGCGGCGAGGTTTATCGGGCCGCCTACGACGTTTGCTCCGACGGCTGGCGACTGCGCGAGCCGTTGAGCATTGTGGCGCCGGCGGAGACGCAGTC
>Ga0070740_10004946_pt1 | contig 12715 bp, 13 predicted proteins | sample Coa_R2_FD_67286 | JGI IMG/M metagenome (GOLD analysis project Ga0070740, IMG submission 67286) | Surface soil microbial communities from Centralia Pennsylvania, which are recovering from an underground coalmine fire - Coalmine... | ecosystem: Environmental > Terrestrial > Soil > Unclassified ...
GCTCCTCCTGCACCGACCTTTCTTCACGGTCAGGCTACGCTATCCCGTCTTGCCCCGTCCACCTCCGATTCTTTTTATGAAAGTCTATAGCGCTGGCCCGCGCCAGCACCGTGGCCTAGTTGAATCCTGCCCTGGGCATCTACACCACCAATCTGAACTGGTACGACACCTGGTTCCACCAGGGCAGCGACCTCTATGGGCGGGCGCAGTGGCCGTCGCAGTTTGCCCAGGGCATCAAGCTGTGGCTGTACACGGCCAACGGCGACGAGCCGCCCTATGCCGACTATTCCACGCGCAGGCCATCATGAACAGCATTGCCGGGGGCACGCCCACCGTGACGGCTACCAACACGTCCGTGGTGCCGACCGTCACCAGCACGTCGACGCCGGTTGCGGGGCTATATCAGAACCCCAGCCTGCCTGCCCGCTTGCCGGCCAATGTCTCGCTCCCCGGCCGCGTCAATGCCAGGTACGTATCGGGTGATACCGCACGGAGGCCATCACCTCTCGTACCCTGCCGAGCAAGGACGGCTAACCTATGTGGCATGGCCTTACCGGTCTCGTCCCGGACACTTCCCCGGCCGAATAGAGCCTGAGCATTCGGCAAGCTCGCCGCCTCCGGCTGTAGAATAGAGGGAGGCAGCCGCGCGTAGGCAGGTTGAGGTGTCTGCAACGCGGCCTGCCGGTAAGGGGACGGGCATGCGCATCGCCGTTGGCGGGATACACATCGAGTGCAGCACCTACAGTCCCCTGCGCACCACCTTGCCCGATTTCCGGGTCCTGGCCGGAGACGACCTCACGGCACACCGCGGCTTTCTGTTCCTGCGTGATTACCCGCACGCGTTCATCCCAACCCTGTATGCGCGCGCCCTGCCCGGCGGGCCCGTCGCGCGGGATACCTACGAGCACCTCAAGGCGGAATACCTCCATCGCCTCCGGGCCATTGGTCCAGTCGACGGAGTCTACCTCGCCATGCACGGCGCGATGTATGTCGAGGGGATGCAGGACGCGGAGGGAGACTGGATTGAGGCCACGCGCAGCATCGTCGGCGACGACTGCCTGATCTCCACCAGTTACGATCTGCACGGCAACCTCAGCCGGCGCGTGATCGACCACCTCGACATGCTTTCCGCCTACCGCACCGCGCCACATATCGACGTGGAGGAGACGCAGCGGCGGGCCTGTGACATGCTGGTGCGCTGCCTGGAGCGGCGAATCCGCCCGAGCCTGGTGTGGGCGCCTATCCCCGTGCTGATGCCCGGCGAGCGCACCAGCACCCAGGACGAACCGGCCAGGACGCTATATGCCCAACTCCCGCGGATCACGGCGCAGGACGGGGTGATGGACGCTTCCCTGCTGGTCGGCTACGTCTGGGCGGACGAACCCCGCGCCACGGCCAGCGCCGTCCTGACCGGAACCGATCTCGGCCTGCTCAGGCGCCTGGCGACGCGCCTCGCCCAGGACTACTGGGAGTCACGAGCGGCGTTCACCTTCGGCGTGCCAACGGGCTCTATCGCGGAGTGCGTGGAGTGGGCACAGCAGGCGAGCACCGGCCCCGTGATCCTGGCCGAATCGGGGGATAATCCCACGGCGGGCGGCGCGGGCGACCGGCCCGACGTGCTGCGCCACCTGCTTGACCATGATGTGCACAATGTCCTGATCGCGGGGATTGCCGACCAACCGGCGACAGACCTGTGCTACCGGCACGGCGTGGGCAGCACCATCGACCTCAGCATCGGCAGCACCCTCGTCAAGGACGCTCCGCCCGTCAGCGCGACGGCAGAGGTGCTGTTCCTATCCGACGCCGCGACGCCGCGCGAGCGCCGGGCGGTGGTGCGCACGGATGGTGTCACCGTGGTGCTGACGGCGCGCCGGCGTCCCTTCCACGCCATATCCGATTTCACGGAGCTCGGGCTGCATCCCGGCACCTTCCACATCGTGGTCGTCAAGTCGGGCTATCTCTCCCCTGAGCTGGCGGCTATTGCCAATCCAAATCTGATGGCACTCTCCCCCGGCACGGTAGACCAGGATATCGAACGGCTGCCACATCAGCACCTGTGGACGCCGACCTATCCATTCCAGCGCGACTTCACCTGGGAATCAACCGTCATCGTGTCGGCGCGAAGCCCACACCCGGAGTAACAGGCCACCCGCGCCCACGCGCTGCATCTATTGGCGAACGAGGTATGCATCGGGGAGGAGTCGAATGGAGGAAGGGGCAAAACGCAAACTCACGGTCGATCTGGAGGACCTGGCCGGTGCCTTCGAAAGTGGTTTCCCTGAGCTGCACTACTACCTCGACCTGGAAACGGGCGAGGTGGCCATGGTCAGCGACGAGACGCGCGGCGAATTGGAGGCGATCTACGAAGACCTGGCCGGCGGCGAGGAGGTGGACGAGGCCGTGGTGGCCGCGGCGATCGGGCGGCGCGAGGTGCCGGACTGGCAGAAGGAGGCGCTACTGGAGGCCGACCGCGTCGAGCGTGGCTACGGGACGCGCTACGTGGCAGTGCCGCGCGACGAGACGCACGCGGCATACCGCGACATGGAGGAATTCATCTCGTCCGTTGCCGACCAACGCCTGCAGGAGCGGCTCTCGGATGCCATCGATGGTCGTGGCGCTTTCGGCAGATTCAAGCGGGTGCTATCCGCGCACGACGAGGAGCGGGAGCGCTGGTTCGCCTTCAAGGATGCCCGCCTGCGTGAGCGGATCGTGGCCTGGCTGGCAGATGAAGGGATCGAGCCCGCCGAGGCGTAATGCGCTGCATCTGGGCTTGCCTATCTCCTTTGGCGCTGCCTTCGTACATCGGCCCAACAGGTTCTATGGGAGTTGGCCTAATGACGGAACGTAGCGACAAGAGTGAGCTTGTCCGCCTGGTGGTTCAACGCACGGGACTGGATGCCGAAACGGTCGGCGCGATCATCGATGCCACGCTCGAAGAGATCTACGAGGCGTTGAAACGGTTAGAGCCCGTGTCACTGCGCGATTTCGGCACCTTCTATGTGCGCGAGGAGCGTAGCAGATGGGTGTTCAAGTTCAACCCGTCGCAACGCCTACGCGCGCTGTTTGGCTGGTCCTCCACCTATCGCGGTAAGCGGTAGCGGTGCCCTTCACGAAGCATTTAGAGGCGTGGACTGACTGAACGTACTCACCCATGCGGGCCAATTGTGAGGCCAATGTCAATCCAACCAGTTCCTATCGGAGCGGCTCACCAATCGGCTGGACTCAGATATGCAAAATCAAGAAGTGTGCTTTCCGCGTACATCCTTGCCGGTAAATCGTCTAGGGTGGCGTAACGATTGGCCAGCAGTGGCAGTCCCTGGGCCGTAGTTGTTACCTGTGCACTCTGCCACCAATCTTCAAGCCACGATTCTACGGCCTCTCGCTTCTCCCTACTGACGCCGTCGCTAAATATCACGATCAGACGTGCTGATGCGGGGAGTAGACGGTTTCCATCAACCTGCAGGCGAAACTCCCTTACAGAATCTGCCATTTCGCGCTGTCGCATGTTCGAGAGCTTGTTGATACTGTCGCGCAGATTGTTAATGATACGGTTGGAGACTACAGGTGCAAATGCGGGTCGGCCACGTAGCTTGGCAAGGCGATCGGCAAGCCTGAGATATCCATTCTCATCAGAGAAAGCCTCGATTGGCGTATGGCCAACTAACCAACTCTTCTCCACTGGAAACTCGATGCGGAAGTCGGCCACCCACAAACCTTCGGGCAGGTCTTGCGCGTCAAGTGCCATCATATGTAATAGGCGCCCTCTCCTGAGATGACCTTGCCTTCCAGATTTTAGAACCGTGTCAACCCGATAGGCCGGGCACACTTGTATCCAGGGCTGCTTGGGCTTCTCCTCATTGATGTCACATGTTTGACTGGTAATCAAACCATAGGGTGGGCCGTCCTCTGGCTCAATCTGCAATAGGTCTTCGAGAACACCACGATCACCCACATCCCGGGTGAATCGCCAAATCCCGAACATTGGACGGGCAACGTAGAAGAATGGCGGACGCTCGACAAGGTGCCCCTGTTGGAACTTGTCGAGCGCTCGAAGGACTTCAATTGGCCATGACCCTGGTAGGCCGGGGTCGATCATACTCGCCCCAACCTACTGGACTAAACGGCCTCTTCGGGGTGGCTGGCTTGCTCGCCGCAGCGACGGCGTCGGCGATGCGGTTGAGGGCCTATCTTCGTCCAATTCTTCTGAAAGGTAGGCACCATAGTCGGGCCGACGAGATACAGTGCTGAACAATTGGCTGGCTGCATTATCCTCGACAGCCTGGAATTCTCCGGCCTTGAGCAAATCAAGCGGCGAAGGGTGACCAGAGCGCAGCCAGATTGCCGTACCTTCGACACCACGCTGCGCAATCAACGCTTGGACTAAAGCATAGGCTCTCAGAAGCTGGCGAACAGTCGCCGGACGAGGTTTTCCATGTTCCCGATGCCAGTAGTGAATGGTCGTCTTGCTTATATTGGCGATAGCAGCGAGGTCATCGATTGTCAGGCCAAGCCATCCCTGTAGGCGATCCGCAATCGCAACGGGATCAAGCACGCTGCTCTTTGGCAATGGCGCCTCTACTTCTATCGCCCCAGAAGTGGCACGCTTTACAGACACCAATGCACGGCCCGCAGGCGTGGCGTCATCTATTAACCACCACACGCGCTGGTCATTGATGTACTGGATCACATCTCCGTTATCTAGAGCTGACAAGAGGGCTTCCCAATTCGCCGCGATCGACAGACCAGTGCCTGATCCCCAAGGAACCTGGTACGTCAACGATGCGATCTCACAGACAGTGCCACTGCTCGTACAATCAGTATTCACCAGTGGATGCGTTGCCTCCTGAGTTGCCATTTCTCACCTCCTAGTTGCTGGACAGGATCTCATAGAGGTGGTCAGTAATGCACTGCCGGAAGATCTGGACAGCTCTATCATTGAAAGCCGCCACGGCCAGTTCGATGTCGTCAGTATCGAACTCGCGGATAGTATCCCGGTACACGTCAATGTCGATGAGATAGCTAAACGAACCAGCACCCCGCCGAGGGTCAGCAAAGCCATGCCGGAGGCTACACTTCACGTCATCTCCGCAGTCGATGTCAAGTTGCTGTTGTGCCGCGGCAATACGAGGTCCCAGGTGGTTGTGCAGCACGGCGCCCAGCAACTCTGGCACGATATATTGATCCCATTGGGATGGTATCGAGACAGGAGGATGCACCACTTGATTGATGTAGCGTAGGCCCAGACGCTGCTCGGTGGCGGGTGACACGCCCTTAGAGATTGCATCGAGCACCCGCTTCCAACGATCGTGGAAATCGCCATCCCACGTCTTATAATGTGTTGTCTCGAGTGCTACCGCGTCGGGCATCAGCGATAGAATCCATGAACCATCTGACGAGAATAGCCGCCACCCGTGTTGCACAGACTCAATCGACGGTTGGGGCAGGCTATTCCCGATCTGCCGAATAGTGATGGTGGGGCTTGTCATGCGTTCGCTGCGAGGATACTCACCCGTCCGCCCACCCAACTCATTCTGAATAGCAAGCATCGTCCGAGGTTCACCAATAGCAACAATCTCCTCGAATCGAAGCTGACAAACGGCGGTCACGATTGGGGACCGCGGCAGGTAACGCTTGTCGGGTAGTGGCAGGTCGGGCAACATTTCGGCATCCCTAGCTATAATTTGAACTCTAGTTGCACTCCACTCACTTGGATCATAGCCCAACCGGTAAGCATTGACAAGCAATTTGATGTATACAATGGGCCTACAATATGTCCCCCGATTGGCGCGCCCGTCTCTGGTCCCAATCTGCGCACTTGGGTTTGATTATGGAAGGAGTGGACTATTGTCCGGGTCAGGATTGCGTCGCGGTGACGGTGTGGAAGGCGATAGCCTCGTCGTCCAGCACGAAGCCGAACCCGGGGCGCTCAGGCACCGGCACCCGGCCCTCCGCGTCGATCCAGAGCGGCTCGGCCAGCATGCAGTCGCGGGCCTGGGCCGTGAAGCCGCTCGGCGGGTCGTGCGGGAACTCCAGCCACGGGCAGTTGGGCACGGAAGCAGCCAGGTGCAGGTTGGCCAGCAGCCCCATGCCGTTGCCCCAGGTGTGCGGCACCATCAGGCGATAAGATGCCTCGGCCAGCGCGGCCACCTTGCGCAACTGGAAGATGCCCTCGGACAGCAGCGCGTCGGGCTGCAGGATGTCGTAACAGCCGCGGTCGAGCAGCAGCTTGAACTCGTGCAGGCCGTGGTTGTCCTCGCCGCCCGCCAGCATCATGCGGTGCAAGTGCGAGCGCAGGCGCGCCAGCCCGTCGTAGTCGTGGCGTGGCATCGGTTCCTCGAGCCACAGCACCCCCAGGTCTTCCAGCTCCCGCGCGATGCGATAGGCCAGCGGGTAGCCCCAGGTGCGATGACCCGGCAAGCCGGGCTCGACGCCGGCCTGGTTGGCGTCCACGATGATCTCCAGACGTTCGCCCAATGCCGCGCGGATGGCCCGCACCACCGCCAGGTCGTCGCGCGGATCGTCGCTGTGGAAGCGCAGCTTGAGGGCGCGGAAGCCTTCGCCTGCAATGCGCCAGGCGTCCTCGACGCGCTGCTCGGGAGAGCGCACCTCGCCGGTGGCGCAGTAGGCGGGCACGGCGGGCTGATAGCCGCCCCACATCCGGTACACCGGCAGCCCCGCCCGCTTGCCGATGATATCCCACAGGGGGATCTCCATGAAATAGACGGGCGGCCCCAGGATCTCGGCGTCGCGCAGGATGGCGGTCAGCACCTCCACGGCCATGGGGTCCTGGCCCAGCAGGTACGGGCGCACGAAGCGCTCCACGGCGACCACGGCCTCGGCCCCGGCATGCGCGGCGCCCAGCCCGGTGATCCCCTCGTCGGTGTCCACCTCGACCAGCACCATGGTCAGCTCGCGCATTGGCCGGCCGCGCGCCCAGGCCGGCATGAAGAGGGCCGGCAGGGGGAAGACCAGGAGCTTGGCGCGAACGTCGGTAATTTTCATCGTCGGCCCCTACTGATCCGTTTCGCCGCCCCACGCCCGGCGCAACAGGCGTAGCCAGTTGCCGTGCAGGATGGAGGCGATGTCCTGCTCACCGTAGCCGCGGTCCGCCAGCAGTCCGCCGAGACGCTGTAGATCTGCGATAGTGTCCAGGTCGTGCGGCGACTGCTCGCGCCCGAAGCCACCGTCCAGATCGGTACCCAGGGCGGCGTGGCGGCTCGTCCCCGCGAGCTGGCAGACGTGGTCGATGTGGTCGGCGACCCGGCTCAACCCCACCTCCTCGTTCGTCGAGGCGCCGATGGTCCAGCCCGGCTGCAGCATCCAGGTATCGAAGGCCGCGCCGATCACGGCGTCGCGCTCGATCAGCGCCTTCAATTGCTCATCGCTCAACTGCCGCTGGTGGGGCACCAGGGCGCGGCAGTTGTTGTGGCTGGCCAGGACAGGCCCGGCGTAGCGCTCCAGCGCCTGCCAGAATGCCTGGTCCGAGCAGTGCGACACGTCCAGGACTACGCCCAGCCGCTCCATCTCGCCGAGCAGGGCCAGGCCGTCCTCCGTCAAACCGATCTCCGTACCGGTGCCGCCGGCGTAGCGGCCGGGGCCGTAGTGCGTCAGTCCGAGCAGGCGCAGGCCGGCCTCGTGCCACTCCTGCAGGTCGTCGGGATGCATGATGGGATCGGCGCCCTCCATGCTGATGACGAAGCCCAGAGGCGGAGTCTCTTCCGGCAGCGGACGGGCCTCCCAGGCTTCCCACTCGGCCACATGTTGGTCCAGGGCGGCACGCGCGTCGACGATACGGGCCTGGCCCTGGCTCTCCAGGGCGCGATAGTAGGCCAGCTGGCCGCGCGCCACGGCGTACGCCTGCGAGGTCGAGGGATAGTCGACGTACGGCACCGGCGTCCCGGTCGAGCGCGCCAGCAGGGTGGCGAAGCACAGCGCCACGTGCCCCTGGCGCATCTCGGGGAAGGCCACGGTGCCCTGCGCGCGCCCCTTGCCGGCCGTGTGATTCTCCCGCGTGCGCGTTGTATAGACCGAACACAGGAGATCCCGGTTCCACTGCAGCGCGTTCCAGGCCAGGTCGAGATGGGCATCGACGATCAGCATCGCCTTATCGTACACCATTTGAGGACTTGATGTGCGCGGATCGCCCGCTGGCGCCGGTCCGCAATTTGCTACACTGGTGGCACGACCGGCCGGTACATCGCACGAGGAAGGAGAAAGTGAGCCGTGGCCATCGATACGCTGCAGATTACGCGCGACCCCGCACTTGGAGCAGCCCTTGAGCGTGGCTATACGCTGCCGGCGGAGTGGTACACGCGCTCGGACATCTTTGCCCTGGAGAAGGAGCGCATCTTCAATCGCTGCTGGCAGTATGTTGGCCATAGCGAACAGGTGGCGAAGCCGGGCGACTACATCACCTGCAAGCTCGGCAGCGTGCCCATCGTGATCGTGCGCGATCTGGAGGGAGAGCTACGTGCCTTCGCCAACGTCTGCCGCCATCGCGGCTCCACGCTGGTGCTCGACGCGTCCGGCAGCCGCAAGACGATCCAGTGCCACTATCATGGCTGGACCTGGAACCTCGACGGATCGCTGCGCGCGGTGCCGCGCTGCATGGAGCAGCCCGACTTCGAGATGGGCGAGTTCCCCCTGGTCGCGCTGGGCCTGGAAACCTGGGGGCCGCTGCTCTTCGTGAACGCCGACCCCGACGCCGCGCCCCTGGCCGCCACCCTGGGCGAGCTTCCGAGCATCGTCGCGGCCACCGGCCTGGACCTGAGCCTGCTGCGCCATCGCCAGCGCAGCGAGTACGATATCGCCGCCAACTGGAAGGTGGTGGTCGAGAACTACAACGAATGCTACCACTGCCCCATCGCGCACCCCTCTTTCGCCGACCTGTTCGATATGGACAGCTATAAGGTGGTGACCGAATACGAATACTTCTCGGTGCAGCACGGCACGGTGACCGACTCATTCAGGGACGGCACCAAGACGGGGTACTTCGATGCGCGGCAAGAGGTGCTCGACGCCGGTATCCGCGATGGCATGTCCGCCTTCATCTGGCCCTCGTCGACCATCGACATCACGCCGGGTCCGGCCAACCTGGTCGTCGGCACCATCATCCCGGTGGCCCCGGATCGCACGCTCCAGTTCTACGATTCATTCGCCGCCGAGGGCATAGATGAAGCGCAGTTTGCGGGGATGCGGGCCTTCGGGGCGCAGGTCCAGGCCGAAGATATTGTGCTGTGCGAATCGGTGCAGGAGGGGCTGAGCTCCGGCCTGTACCACCAGGGCAAGCTGATGGTCACGCGCGAGAACGGCATCCAGCACTTCCAGCGCCTGGTCTACCGCGCGCTCAGCGCCTAAACCACAGCCGCGGCGGGGCCGACCTGGCTGGCCGATACCGACCCTGTGGGTTTCACCCTGGCTTTGGTTTAGAAACGGAGCCTCGCCACCCGGACCTGCCGGGCCTGTAAGATATAGACCGGAGCGGGCGAGGCGGTGCCCATCCGCACCGCCGAAGCGTCCGTTCATGTGGAGTAGCCGAATGTCGTCTTGTATCGATCCAGAGGCCCTGTTCAGTTGGTGCCGCATTCCCGCGGAGCAACTGGAAGACCACCCCGATGCCAAAGTACAGCTCAAGATCCTGCCAACGCCGGACGACGTCCATCGCTGGGCGGCCCGGGAGATGGCGGACGAGGTCAAGGAGAACAATCGCCAGAACCGGCCGACGCGCTGGATCCTGCCCTGCGGCCCCACCAAGCAGTACCCCTATTTCATCGAGATCGTGAACAGCGAGCGGATCAGCCTGCGCAACGTCCACGTGTTCCACATGGACAACTGCCTCGATTGGGAGGGGCGGCCGATCCCGCTCGATCACCCGTTCAATTACGAGGGCTGGATGCTGCGGCACTTCTACGCGCCCATCGATCCCGAGTTGAGCGTCCCGGAGAGCCAGCGCCATTTCCCGGATGTCTATGATATCGATGCCGTCAGCCGGGCCATACAGGCCGCCGGCGGGATCGACACGACCTACGGGGGGGTCGGCTATCGCGGCCACATCGCCTACAACGAGGCGCCGCGCTCGCCCTGGTATACGGTCACGGCCGAGGCGTTCCGCAACTCGAAGACGCGCATCCTGCACCTGAACGACGACACCCTGATCGCCGTCAGCCAGCGCAACGTCGGGGGCTGCTCGCACGCCGTGCCGCCGATGGCGATCACCCTGGGCATGAAGGATCTGCTGTCCGCGCGGCGCATCCGGCTGATGAGCGACACCGGGGCCTGGAAACAGGCGGTCGTGCGCGTGCTCCTGTTCGGGCCGACGACGGTCGAATATCCCGTCACCTTCGTGCAGGGGCATGCCGATGCGCTGCTGGTGGTGGACCGGGCGACGGCCGCCCCTCCGCTGGGGGCGTGAGCGTGACAATGGATACCTCTCGCATCGTGGTGGTCGGCAGCCATATCCCCGCGTTGTTCCTGCGCGTCCGCCGCATCCCGGTGCCGGGAGAGACCGTCATTGGGTGGGATTACCAGGAGCCGATGGACGGCGGCAAGGGGCTGCACCAGGCTCTGGCCGCCGGACGGTTGGGCGGAGAGGTCAGCTTCGTCGGCCGCGTCGGGCGCGATCAGCGCGGCGATAGCGGAGAGGAGTGGCTCCGTCAGGCGGGCGTGGACGTGCGCTATCTCAGCCGCTCAGACTCGACCGCGACCGGGGTTGGGGTCATCTTGCTGGCCGACGACGGCATCCCGGCCATCGTCTCCTCGCTCGGAGCCAATGCCGAGCTCAACGAAGAGGAGGTCGAGGCCGCGCTGGCCGCGCTGCAGCCGGCGCGACTGCTGCTCACGCAGTTCGAGATCAGGCCGGAGGTGGCCTTGCACGCGACCCGTGTCGCGCGCCGCTATGGCATGAGCGTTGTCGTCAATCCGGCGCCCGCCAGCCATATCGCCCCGGGAGAGATGGGCGACACCGACGTGCTGGTGCCGAACGAGAGTGAAGCCAAATCCTTGTTGCGCATCGATCAGGCGTCGGCGGCCGATCCCGGCTGGATGGCGGTACAGTTGCGAGAGCAGACCGGCGCGCGTTGCGTGGTAATCACGCTAGGAGAGCGGGGCGTCGCCGTCGCTGATGAGGAAGGTTCGTGGGCTACGCTGCCGCCGGAGGTCCCCGTCGCCGATACCAGCGGTGCCGGCGACGTGTTCTGCGCGGCGTTGGCGGTGCGGCTGGCGGCCAACGACCCGATGCGAACCGCCGCCGGGTGGGCCTGCGCGGCGGCTGCCCTCTCGGTCACGCGGCCGGGCACCATCCCCTCGTTCCCGACCAAGGAGGAGGTGGAGGGCTTCACCTCCCATCTTCATCAACCTGGGTAGATGCGGGTATGTTCACGCACAGCGAGAAGGGCTTCCTGGGACCGCCGGCATCCTTGCCGGCAGACGGGGGCCGGCAAGGCATCCGCAAGTGGGTACCCGGGCGGTCCCAGGTCAGGCGGCCCTGCACGAACGTCTAAGACTCGTGATGTACGGAGAGGAGCGTGTTGGATGAGTAGGAGACGGCCATGACCGGCCCGCACGGCGACGCGGCGACCTATTTCCCTCCACCCGAGTCGGCCGGCGGCTGGCGCTACCTGACCGATCCGGAGGAGGTCCGCCACCTGGGCGGGATGGACCCGGCCCGTCTGGACCTCCTGCAGGAAGACCAGGAGCTCTTACACGGGGGCGATTCGTGGGCCATCGCCATCATCCGGCACGGCTACCTGGTGCGCGAGTGCCTGACCTTCAACGTGCTGGTGCCGACCCGCTTCGACATCTGGTCGGGGACCAAGTCGTTCACGGGCACGGCGTGGGGCTTGCTCCTGGACGACAGCCGCCAGGGGCGGCTTCCCTCGGGCCGGCAGGTCGACCTGGACACGCCGGCCTATGCCTGCATCCCCGAGGGCTATCCCCTCAGCGATCCGCATAAGGAAGACATCACCATCCGTCATCTGCTGACTATGACTTCGGGCATCCCCGGCGAGGAATCCGGGCTGCGCGGGGCGCCGACCAGGACGGGCGACGGCCCCTTCGAGTATGCCCTCGGCCGGTGTCCCAACCGCTACGGCCGCTCGGCGGCCACGCTCGTCGCCGCGCCGGGCACGCGGTTCGAGTACAGCGACGCGGCCTTCGCCCACCTCGCCCTGGCCTTCGCGCACGTGGCGGGCCGGGAGTTGCACACCTATCTGGCCGAGCGCGTCTTCGCACCGATTGGCATGGAGAATGTGAGCTGGGACGTGCAGGGTGGCAGCGGCTGCCTGGGACCGCACACCAATGCGCACACAGGCGTCCACATCTCCGCGCGTGAGCTTGCCCGTTTCGGATACCTCATGCTGCGCGGCGGCGTGTGGGACGGCCGGCCGGTTATCCCCGCGTGGTGGATGGAACTGGCCACGCGCACTTCGCAGAAGCTCAATCCCAACTACGGCTACACGTGGTGGGTCAACACGGCCGGGACTCAGTGGCCGGACCTACCGACCGATGCCTTCGCCCTGGCCGGGTATCGCTCAAACCGTTGTTACGTGATCCCGTCGCTCGATCTGGTGGTGGCGCGGATCGGGTCGGGTCCAGCGACCTGGGACGAGAGCGCGTTGATCGCGGGCATCGTCGGAGCGACGCTGCCGGCGGGGTAGAGGAATCAGGGGAAGGACGAGGAAATGGACAAACCGGTCATCGTGCTGACCATGGGCGACCC
>Ga0070740_10004947_pt1 | contig 12713 bp, 10 predicted proteins | sample Coa_R2_FD_67286 | JGI IMG/M metagenome (GOLD analysis project Ga0070740, IMG submission 67286) | Surface soil microbial communities from Centralia Pennsylvania, which are recovering from an underground coalmine fire - Coalmine... | ecosystem: Environmental > Terrestrial > Soil > Unclassified ...
CGAGCTTCTGGCGGACGGGACCCGGCTCGAGGGGGCGCCGATCCTGGAGGTCTCCTCCGTCACGGGCGCGGGTCTAGATGATCTGCGCGCGGAGATAGCGCGCCGTCTCGAGGGCTTCGATGCGCGCCGCGCCACGGGAATCTTCCGCCTTCCGCTCGACCGCGCCTTCGTGATCAAAGGCCATGGCACGATCGTCACCGGCACCGGGATGGGCGCGGAGGTGCGGGTCGGGCAGAAGCTGCGGGTGCTGCCCGGCGGCGACGAGGTGCGCGTCCGCGCCATCCAGGTTCACTCGGTCGCGGTGCAGAGCGCCGGGCGATGCCAGCGCGTGGCGCTCAACTTGACGGTGCCGGAGCGGGTCGAGATTGGGCGAGGGCAAGTGCTCGCGGATGAGCGGCTCGACTTTGCCACTTCGCGTTTCGATGCGTGGGTGGAAATTCGTCCGGCCGCGGGGCGTCCGCTCAGGAACAATTCGCGCATCCGCCTCTTCATTGGAACCAGCGAGATCCTTGGCCGCGTGATCCTGCTCGAGGATCGCGTTTCGCTTGCGCCCAAGGAAAAGGGGCTTGCGCAAATCGTAACCGTCGAACCGGCGGTCGCGCTCGCCGGCGACCGATTTGTCCTGCGCGATGAGACCAACGTCCGCACGATCGGCGGCGGCGTGGTGCTGAATCCGTTCGGGCGCCGATCCAGAAAGCCGCTCGAGTCCTACCGGCGCGACCTGACCGCGATCCGCGACCGCGCGGGCGCCGACGCGCTTGAGGCGCTGCTCAATCTGCAGGAGAGCCTTGCGCTCGCTTCCGACCGTATCGCATGCCTTCTTAACCGCCCGACGGACGAGATCAGGTCGGAGCTCGGCGACGCGCGCTTCATCCGGCTTTCGATGGGTGACGAGGAGGGCTTCACCACGCGTTCCAAGTGGGAGGAGCTCAAGCGGTTCGCCCTTGCCGCCCTTAAGGCCCATCACGAGTCATCTCCGCTCTCTGCGGGGATGGAGATGGAATCGCTGCGGACGCGGCTTCCGTACGAGGTAAGCGCGCGCGCCTTCCGCGCGATCGTCGATCGTATCGCGCGCGAGACCGACCTGGTCCGCGAGGAGAGCCTGCTTCGGCTCAAGGATCACGAGGTGCGGCTGGGCGGCGAAGCCGGAGAGCTGGGCGCGCGGGTGGAAGCCGTTCTTGTCCGCGCGGGGTTCCAGCCGCCCGACCTCAGGCAGCTCGCCGAGGAACTCAGGCTCGAGCCGTCCGCATCGGGGCGGCTAAGGACCGTGCTGGGTGCAATGGAGCGCGAAGGGCGCGTTGTCAAAGTGGCCACCGATTTGTACTTCGCGAAGGGCGCGGTCGATACGGCGCGCGAGCGCCTGATCGCCCATCTCGGAGCCAATCCCGAGATCACCGCCGCCGTGTTTCGCGATCTGCTCGGCGCGTCGCGCAAGTTCGCGATCGCCCTGCTCGACCATTTCGATCGCACCGGGGTTACGACGCGGGTCGGCGACGTCCGCCGGCTGCGGTCGCGCGCCGGCTGACTTGGCGCGTTCAATTGGCAAGAATAGGCAAGATGACTGGTACGAAGGACAACAATCCGTCGCGCGCGGAACTCGTGCGTCTGACGGCCCGGTGCAAAGCCGCGGGTTGAGCCGGCAAGCTCGGTCCGGCGGACCTTGCGGAAGTATTGGCCCGGCTTGACCTGCCGAGCCATCCCGATCTCCTCGTCGGCATCTCCACCGGCGACGACGCGGGAGTGTTTCGTCTGCGCGACGACCTCGCGATCGTCAGCACCGTGGATTTCTTCACGCCGGTGGTCGACGATCCGTACACCTACGGCCAGATTTCGGCGGCCAACGCGCTCTCGGACGTGTATGCGATGGGCGGCCGCCCCATCAGCGCGCTCAACATCGTATGCTGGCCGCAATCCGGCCTCCCCGGCGAGATGCTCTCCGAAATCCTCCGGGGCGGATCGGACAAGGCCCGCGAGGCCGGCGCCATCGTGGTCGGCGGTCACAGCGTGGCCGACGAGGAGGTGAAGTTCGGGATGGCGGTGACGGGAGTGATCGATCCGCGCCGCATCGTCCGCAACGTCGGAGCGCGCCCCGGCGATGTCCTGCTCCTGTCCAAGGCGCTCGGCACCGGAATTTTGATGACCGCGTTCAAGCGCGATGCGCTCGCGCCGGAGCATTACGATGCGGCGGTCAACTCGATGAAGCAGCTAAACGCGGAGGCTGCGGCCGTGATGCTCCGTCATGATGTGCACGCCGCAACCGACATCACCGGCTTCGGCCTCATGGGCCATGCCTTCAAGATGGCGGACGGGAGCGGCGTCACGATCGTGTTCGAGGAGTCGGATCTGCCGCTCCTCCAGGGCGTTCTCGAGAACATCCGGGCAGGCATGATCCCCGGCGGAGGCAAGCGCAATCGCGAGTACTACGGCCCGCACGTGAAGATATCCGACGAGATCTCGGACGAGATGATCACGCTGGCGTTCGATCCGCAGACCTCCGGAGGCATCCTCGCCGCGGTTGCGGAATCGGAATCGATCGCGATGCTTGCCGAGTTGCACAAGGCGGGATGCGCCGATGCGGCGATAGTCGGGCGCGTTGAGGAACGCCGCGACTTTCCGCTCGAACTGGTCTGAACGCGCCAGGCTCGGCGCTTGCCGCCGGCGCGGCAAATGATGAAAAAGGCAGGGATGATGGATTTCTTCGAGGTGGCGACCACGACCCCGACCGTCAGGCGATTTTCGGATCGACCGATCGAGCAGCCGGTGATCGAGAAAATTCTAGAGACCGCGAACATGGCGCCTTCGGGCTCCAACGCGCAGCCGTGGGAATTCGTGGTGGTGCGCGATCCCGCTGCGCGCGCCGAAATCCGCCGCCTCTACGAGCTTGCCTGGGTCCCTTACAAGGACACCGCGATCATCCGCGGCCGCACCGCTTTGTCCGCCCGCGCAAAGAAGGCGCTCCAGCTCGGCGATGAATTCGCCGCCTCGCTCTCGATCGTTCCCGTCCACGTGGTCGTGTTCCTCGACCGGCCCAAGATGCGGGTCGAGCGCGGCAGCCCCGAGGATCTCACCAACTTTGGTGCGACCTACGGCTCCGTCTTTCCTGCGATCGAGATGATGATGCTCGCGGCGCGGGCGCTTGGGGTGGGCACCGCGATGACGACGATGCTGACGCCGCACGAGGCCGAGACCCGGGCGCTGCTGGGCGTTCCCGACCTCTACCAGCTAATCGCGCTGGTGCCGATGGGGTATCCGGCGGAGGGGTTCAAGCGTCCGTTCCGCAAGCCGGTATGGCCGCGAATTCACGACGGGCGATGGGACCGGGCGTGGACGAGATCGTCCCCGGCCTGACGCCGGACACGCGTTCACATCGCGGTAACGCGTGTGCGGGCGCTTAGCTTGACAGGCACCGCGCCAATCAGTACTTGGCATTCAGACGGAACTTGAAGCGCGGCGCCGAATCGGATCCGCCGAAGTGCCTGCGCGCCTCTTCCCACGAATTCCGGCGGACCAGGATTCCCCGCCAATAGCGAAGGGCTCGGCCATCACAAGGGCGGAGTCAATTTCCCGCCTCGGTGCCCGCCTTCAGGTACCAAGGCCGTTACGGAGGCGATATGACTCGTCGACGCCTTTGGATTGGCACGATTCTGACAGCCGCGCTGACGGCGGGCGTGGTGGTTGTTCGCGCCGGCGCGCAGGAACCCGGGCCGCCGGCCGATCCCAAGTCGAAGAACCAGGTCGGGTTTCCCGCCGCTCTCTATTCGTGGGTGATTCCGGCAGACAATCCGCAGACGCCGGAGAAAATCGCCCTGGGAAAGGAGCTTTTCTTCGACGATCGGCTCTCGGCGGACAACAAGGTCTCCTGCGACCAGTGTCATTTGCCCGCCAAGGGCTTCACCGACCAGCTTCCGACTTCGATGGGGATTCACAATCAGTTTGGTCAGCGCAACGCTCCGACAATCCTGAACGCGCTGTTCAACACCACCCAGTTCTGGGACGGCCGCGCCGCGACCCTAGAGGATCAGGCCAGGCAGCCGATCCTGAATCCGATCGAGATGGGGATGAAGAGTCCGGACGAGGTGGTCGCGAAAATCCGCGCGATACCCGAGTACAGCGAGAAGTTCCGCAAGGTGTTCGGCCGCGACGTCACCTATGACGACCTCGCGCGCGCGATTGCCGCCTACGAACGCACCCAAATCGCCTTCGACACCCCGTTCGATCGCTACATGGCCGGCGACTCCAGGGCGATCAGTGACGCCGCGAAGCGGGGATGGTCCATCTTCAACGGCAAGGGGCGGTGCATGTCGTGCCACGGATGGAACCCGACGCAGCCGCTGTTCAGCGACTTCAAGTTCCACAATATCGGCGTCTCCGCGCACAAGTCGGACTTCGTACCGCTGGCGCGCAAGGCGCTCGCGATCATCGAGAAGGGCGCGAGCGCCGAGCAGATCGATCAGCTTGCGATCCAGACCGACATGAGCGGCCTTGGACGCTTCCTCGTCACCAAGCAGCCGCACGATATCGGAGCGTTCCGCACGATGGGGCTGCGCAACCTGCTCGTCACCCAGCCCTACTTCCACGACGGCTCCCAGCAGACCCTGTGGGACACGCTCGACCATTACAACAAGGGCGGCGTGCAGAATCCCTACCTCGACGGCGGAATCGTTCCGCTCGGCCTGAGCGAAGCCGAGGAGGACGACCTGGTCGCGTTCCTCGCGACGCTCACTTCTCCGGAATACGAGAAGGAGGCGAAGCAGGAATACGATCTCCAGTTCAAACGCTCGCGGACCGATCGTCCCCAGCGCGACACCGCCGCGGCGATGGGTCTCAAGGGGCGCAACGGGCCGGGCTTCGACGGTCCGTTCGGCGATATCGGGCCCGCGCAGAGCGAAATGGGCGAGAACCCCGCCCTGCTTGGCGGCGACTGATCGAGGAGTAAGGCGATGGCGGCGCGACACAAGAGCGTGGAAACCAAATTCATGGAGGAGCGCGAGCGCGTCCTGCGCGCGCTCCGCGGCCTCGACCGCCGCTCCTTTCTCAAGGTGGTTGCGGCCACCGCGGGAGCGGTGATGGCGAAGGGGCTGATGCCGCCGCATTCGTTTCAGCTCGTCACCGTCGCCCATGCGGCGCCGGACAAGGGCTCCGAGTCGAAGGGGATGAGCGGGCAGCCGCCGTTCACCTTCGCCTACATCTCCGACACCCACCTCTACGAACGCACCCTCAATCAACGCTTCATCCGCGCCGCCGTGAAGGCGGTCGAAGACGTCAATGCGCTCGACCCGCAGCCCGATTTCGTCCTGTTCGGCGGAGACCTCGCGCAGCTCGGATCGCCCGCGCAACTCGAGCTCGGCCGCGACATCCTCAAGGACGTCAAGGCGCCGGTGAAGATGATGGTGGGAGAGCACGACTGGTTTCTCGATATGGGAGACAAATGGCAGGAGCTGTTCGGCCCGCCCACCTATTCATTCGACTGGAAGGGCGTGCACGTGGTCGTGCTGATGAGCGTGAACGAGAAGGATTTCTGGACCGCGCGGCGGATGACTCCCGAGCAGCGGATGAACACGGTCGCGGGGCTCGACAACGGTGTCCAGTCGCGATTCGAGGTGGGCGAGAAGCAGCGCGAATGGCTCAAGAACGACCTCGCCAACGTTCCGAAGACCACGCCGATCCTGATCTTCTCGCACTCGCCCCTCTACAAGTACTACCACGACTGGAACTTCTGGACCGACGATGCCGAGCAGGTGCAGGCGATCCTGCGCCCGTACGACAAGGTGACCGTAATCCACGGCCACACCCATCAGATGCTCTTCAACCAGATCGGGAACATCAGCTTTTACGGGATGCTCTCGACGGCTTGGCCGTGGCCGTATGCTCCTTCGGGCCTGCCTCCGCTGACGATACAGATGAACCGCGCGGATCCGTTCGACCAGTTCGACGGATGCGGGGACGGCAGGATGGAGGTTCGGGCGGACGGACTGGTGGACAAGATCTACAACTTGTGGGACCGCAACCCGGTCACGGTACGGGCCGACTACCTGCGTTCGCACGGCAAGGTCTATCGCCCGGCCGCGCCGCAGTTCGCGAGCTACTGACACCGCGCATTCGACGCCAGGAAGAGTGACGATGAGCCTCAAATCGAATCGAACAATCGCCGCGATGGCCGCATCCGCAATCCTGGGCGCGATCGTCTGGCTGCCTGTCGCGCTGCGCGCGCAGCAATCGCCCGTCCATCCCGCCCCGCCCGCCAAAAGCGGCGGCACGGTCGTGATGCTCTGCGACGGCAAAACCAGCATCGAGGTGAAGGATCTCAAACCCGGCGGCACGCCGAGCGAGGAGCAGGGGCGCAGGATCGCCGAGGCGTTGATGGAGAAATGGCGGCAGGGGCATCCCGACCGGCAGTGGCGGATGGCCCAAGCGGATCCGCCGCCTGCCTCGCAGAGCTCCGCCCCTTCATCGCGCCCCTCCGGAGCATCGGGCCAGGGCGCCGGCCAGCAGCAGGGCGACACCTATGCAAGCTTCACCTCCCGCGACTACAAGGTGTGGCAGACCGAGACGCAGAAGTTCGTCGATGAAGGCAAGCGAATCTTCCATGATTGGAAGGAACTCGGCGGCACTATCGGCGTGAGCTGCGACATGTGTCATCCCGACGGATCCAACACCCATCCGGAAACCTACCCGAAGTACCAGGTCCAGCTTCAGCGCGTCGCGCTGCTCCGCGACATGATCGACTGGTGCATCGAGAATCCCGTCAAGGGCAAAACGCTCGACCCCAACGATCCCAAGCTGCGCGCGCTCGAAGCGTACATCTATGCGCAGCGCAAAGGCGTACCGCTCGAGTACGGCAAGCACTAGTCCGCACCGCGGCACCCTTGGACAAGGGGTGGGACTGGGATGATAGAGTGGGGCGGCTCGAAACGGAGGTTGATTTCCCATGCGCGCCGCGGTGATGAGAAACAAGAAGCTGGTGGTCGATGACGTTCCTGTTCCCACGCCGGGTCCCGGCGAGGTGCTGGTCAAAACGCTGGCGTGCGGAATCTGCGGTTCCGATCTGCACGCCCTCAAGTTCGCCGAGAAACTGGTCGAGGGCGCCCGGCGCTCCGGCGGCGCGTTCGTGATGGACCTCAAGCGCGACATCGTGATGGGTCACGAATTCTGCTGCGAGGTCGTTGATTTCGGACCCGGCACCCAGAAGCGCCTGAAGGCGGGACAGCGCGTATGCGCGATGCCGGTGCTGATACGTCCCACCGGCGTCGAGACCGTCGGATACTCCAACGAGAATCCCGGCGGTTACGGCGAATTCATGAGGCTCACCGAGGCCCTGCTGCTCGAAGTTCCCAACGGGCTTTCCACTGAGCGCGCCGCGCTGACCGAGCCGATGGCGGTCGGATATCACGCGGTGCAGAAGGCGCGGCTCGAGCCGGACGACGCGCCGCTCGTGATCGGATGCGGTCCTGTAGGCCTTTCGGTTATCGCCGCGCTCAAGCTCAAGGGACAGCATCCGATCGTCGCCGCCGATTTTTCGCCGCGCCGCCGCGAGCTTGCGCTCCAGATGGGCGCGGACGTGGTGGTCGATCCCAGGGAAAAGTCGCCGTTCGAAACCTGGAAGGAGATGGCGGTGTACAAGGATCCCTCCAGGGCGCCGCAACTGCCACCGTGGATGCCGGGTCCGGCGCGCCGGCCCGCGGTGATCTTCGAATGCGTCGGCGTTCCGGGCGTTATCGACATGATAATGTCCTCCGCGGCGCCCGCCGCCCGCGTCGTCGTGGTGGGAGTCTGCATGGAGCGCGATTCGATCGAGCCGATGTTCGGGATCAACAAGGAACTGAACATCCAGTTCGTTCTGGGCTACACGCCGGGCGAGTTTGCCGATACGCTGCGAAACCTCGCAGAGGGCAAGGTCAACGGCGATCCCCTGATCACGGGCAAGGTCGGCGTCGAAGGCGTCGCCAAGGCATTCGAAGACCTGGGCTCGCCGGAGCATCACGCAAAGATCCTCGTCGAACCGTGGCATAGCTGAGCGGCCCGCCCCTTAGTCCGGCGCTCTTCGCCGAAATCGCCCCGGGCGCCCATTTCGGGGTCCGTAACCTTTTGCCGTCTCGGCGGGTTATAGGGATGGAACCATGGCGCGCAGGGCATCGGCATTGACCGCAAGTCCGCACGCTGACGAACGCCGAATGATCGAGGCGGCGCAGCGCGACTCGCGCCGTTTCGCCGAGCTCTACGAGAACAATTTCGAGCGCGTCTACGCATTCGTCCTTCGCCGGGTCGGCGACCGGCACGAGGCGGAGGATCTCACCTCGGAAGTGTTTCATCAGGCGCTCAGGAACATCGGCAAATTCGAATGGCGGGGAATTCCGTTTGCGGCGTGGCTTTACCGGATCGCCGCCAACGAGATCGCCAACAACGCATCATCCGCGGCCCGCGGCCGCCGGCTCGAACCGGACGACCCTCCGGAGTCCTTTCCGGAGGAGGTCGAGAGCCGGGCGAGGCTGTTTCGGCTGGTCGAAACGCTGCCGCCCGACCAGCGGCGCGTGATCAACCTGCGCTTCGTCGAGGAAAGGAGCATCCGCGAAATCGCCCGAGAAATGCAGCGCAGCGAAGGCGCCGTCAAGCAGCTTCAATTCCGGGGATTGCAGAACCTGCGCCTCAAGATGAGTGGCAACGATGGCTAAGCGAAGGCATCAGGCGGACCGTTCGGCAACCGCATCGCCGCGCCCGGCCGAACAGCTCGACCGGGCGGTGGAGGCGCTCATGAGCGACAAGCGGCCTGCGCGCGTGAGCCCCGCGCTTGCCGAACTGCTCGGGATCGCGCGCGAGCTTCGCGGCCTTCCGCGCCCGGATTTCAAAAGGCGGCTCGGCGCCGAACTTCGCGCCGAGATCGATCGCGCCCGCCAGCCTGCCCCGCGCCGCCGCATCGCAACTCCCTACCTGATGATCCGCGACGCGGCGCGCGCGATCGATTTCTACAAAAGGGCATTCGGCGCCGAGGAAACGATGAGGCTTGCCGATCCCGCGGGCCATATCGCCCACGCCGAGATCAGGATTGGAGAGGCGCCCGTGATGATTGCCGAGGAGGACACGGAGAACTTCAACCTGAGCCCCGAAACCCTCGGGGGATCGTCCGCGATGGTTCATGTTTACGTCGATGACGTGGACGCGTTTGCGCGGCGGGCCGAGCGCTGCGGCGCAAAAGTGCTGGAGCCTCCGCGCGACTATTCCCACGGAGACCGCCGCGGAAAATTCGCCGACCCGTTCGGCCACGTATGGATGGTTGCGACGCGCAAACGCGCGGTCAGCCCCGAAGAGATCAAGGCCGACTGGGAGCGCTCGCTGCGCTCCCGCGACACCGTCGAGCCGGATCCAAAACCCGCAGGCTACCACTCAATCACGCCCTATCTGCAGGTCGAAGGCGCCGGCGCCTTCATCGACTTCCTCAAGCGCGCCTTCGATGCGGAGGAAGTGATGCGGGTGAACAATCCGGATGGAACCATCGTGCACGCTCAGATGCGCGTACAGGGCTCGATGGTGGAGCTGGCCGACGCCAACGACGTGTTCACGCCCCATCCCGCGTCCATCTGGCTTTTCGTGAAGGACGTCGACGAGGTTTACCGGAAAGCGCTCGCGGCCGGCGCATCCTCCATCCACGAGCCGATGAACCAGGATTACGGCAATCGCGAGGCCGTTGTGAAGGATCCCTTCGGAAACAACTGGTATATCGCAACGCCGCTTCCCGACGCCCAGCCGTGGCCGCCCGAACTCCGTTCCGTGACCCCGTATCTCCATCCGAAGGGCGCTTCGAAGCTGATCGATTTCCTCAAGAACGCCTTCGACGCGGAAGAGGTTGCGCGCCACGCCGACGAGCGCGGCGTGGTGCATCATGCGCAACTTCGAATCGGGGACTCGATAATCGCGATGGGTGAGGCGCACGGGCAGTTCCAGCCGATGCCGCCCGCGCTGCATCTTTACGTCCGCGATGTGGATGCCGTCTATGCGAAGGCGCTTCGGGCGGGCGCGAAGTCGATGTATGCGCCGCGCGACGAGGCATACGGCGATCGCTCGGGCGGCGTCACCGACCCGTTCGGCAACGTATGGTACATCGCGACCCGCCGGCGGCAGGAACGCGAGTCCCGTGGTGAGACAGTATCGAGCGCGGCGCCCGCGGCGATCATGCCGTTCGTGTACGTCGAAAGCGCGGAAGCGGCCGCGGAGTTCTGCGCGAAAGTTTTCGAGGCGAGGGAGCTGCACCGCGAGACCGACCCCGGCGGGCAGGTGAGCCATATCCAAATCGCAATCGGGAACACCAATCTGATGCTGTGCGGGGTGCGGGCGCCCCACTACGAGGAGAGCATCGCAAAGGGCTTCGTGCGCACGCCCGGACAGCTCGGCGGCACTCCGCTGCATCTCTATGTGCACGTGCCTGACGCGGATGCCGCGTTCCGCCGCGCGATCGAAGCGGGATCGAAGATCGTCAATCCGCTGCGCGACGAAGGATGGGGCGACCGATGCGGCGGCGTCCAGGATCCCTTCGGTCACATCTGGTATATCGCGACGCCTCTGAAGGATCTCGGACGCTAGGACGATGAAGAAGACGCGCGCCGCCAGAGCTTCCTCCCGCCGCCCCGGCAGCGCCTCGAGGATGAATCCCCCGGCGCGGGCGGCCTCCGCCCCGGTTCCGCCCAGCCCCTCCGCCCCCTACCTGATCGTCCGCGACGCGGCGCGCGCGATCGATTTCTACAAGCGCGCCTTCGATGCGGTCGAGGTGGTGCGGCTGGTCGCCGACGACGGCCGGATTGCCCACTGCGAGTTGAAGCTTGGCGATGCCACGATCCTGCTTGCGGACGAATGGGAAGGCGTAGGCGCCACCAGCCCCGCATCACTTGGCGGATCGCCCGTCGTGATTCATGTCGAAGTTGACGATGTCGATAAGATGGCGAGGCGCGCGATCGATGCCGGAGCCTCCATGATCTTCCCGATCGCGGATCGCTTTTACGGCGCGCGCGACGGCCGACTGCGCGATCCCTTTGGCCACATGTGGATTCTCTCGACCCCGATCGCGAACAAACCGGAAAAGGAGAAGCGCGGAGGCCGAACCGCCACGACAACGAAACAACTCCGGAAGTAGCGCCTGCGGCGAAAACGGACGGCCGCGATGCCCCAGCCAGGCGAGCATCGCAAAGGAGCAAGCAATCATGACTGCAAGAGGACTCCCCCATGGAGTTGGCATCGTGACTCCTTACATTTGCGTGTCCAATGCGTCCGCGGCGATCGACTTCTATCGCAACGTCTTCGGCGCCCGCGAAATAATGCGCTTCACCGATCCGGACAACGGCAGAATCGGACACGCCGAACTTCAAATAGGCGGCGGCACCCTGATGCTGTCGGATGAATACCCGGAGATGGGCTATCGCGGGCCCAGCGGCCCCGATCGCCCTCCCGTTTCGATTCACCTGTATGTCGAGGATGTGGATTCAGTGTACCAGCGCGCGATCGCGGCCGGCGCAACGTCGACTCGCGCGCCCGAGGACCAGTTCTACGGCGACCGGGTTGCCCACTTCCGCGACCCGTGGGGACATTCATGGTTCGTTGCCACCCGCATCGAGGATGTTCCGGCCGAGGAAATGGCGCGGCGGTTCGAGGCCGCTCGCAAGGATTGAGCTTCCCGGAGGCGCCCATGAGCAATCATCATCAGCAGGATGCTCCCACGCCGCCCTCGCCGCCGCAGTTGCTTTTGTACCAGATGGGTACGGGGCACTATCTGTCGCGATCGCTCGGGCTTGCGGCAAAGCTCCGGCTCGCCGACCAGCTAAAGGACGGCCCGCGTCATTTCGGCGAGGTCGCCGCCGCCCTTGGACTTCATCCACAGTCGCTCAACCGGATGATGCGGCTTCTGGCGAGCGCGGGGATCTTCACGGAGGAGCCGGGCGGCCGCTTTGCACTGACCCGGCTTGGAGAGCTGCTCCGGAGCGACATCCCCGGCTCGATGCGCGCCGCGGTCATGTTGTTTGCCGGCGACCGGATTCACGCCGCGTGGGCCGAGTTGGAGTTCTGCATCCGCTCGGGGCTTCCGGCGTTCCGCAAGGCGGCCCCCGATGCCGATTGGTTCACGGCCTTTAACAAGGATCCCGAAGCCGCCGCGATATTCGATGAGGCGATGGCGGCATTCACCGCGCAGACCGCGCTCGCGCTGACTGCCGCCTACGATTTCTCGGTCTTCGGCCGTATCGTCGACATCGGTGGTGGCAACGGCGCGCTGATGATAGGGATTCTGAACGCGAACCCGAAGCTTAAGGGCGTGGTGTTCGATCAGCCCGCCAGCGCGGAGCGTGCGCGCTCTATGATCGCCGAGGCCGGGCTGGCCTCGCGATGCGAGACGATCGGCGGCGATTTCTTCAAGGAAGTCCCCGCGGGAGCGGGCGCCTACCTGCTGAAGCATGTGATCCACGACTGGGACGATGACGACGCGGCCGCGATTCTGGCCAATTGTCACCGCGCGATGGAGGGAGCCGGCGCCCGCCTCCTCATCGTCGAAGGCATCTATCCTGAGCGAATCGATCAATCGATGGAAAGCCGCGGCGCCGCATGGAACGACGTGAACATGCTGGTCAACACCGGCGGACGCCAGCGCTCCGAGAGCGAGTTTCGATCGCTGCTTCAGCGCGCGAACTTCAGGATGACCCGGATCGTGCCGACCGCGGCGCGGGTATGTATCGTCGAGG
>Ga0070740_10004953_pt1 | contig 12704 bp, 11 predicted proteins | sample Coa_R2_FD_67286 | JGI IMG/M metagenome (GOLD analysis project Ga0070740, IMG submission 67286) | Surface soil microbial communities from Centralia Pennsylvania, which are recovering from an underground coalmine fire - Coalmine... | ecosystem: Environmental > Terrestrial > Soil > Unclassified ...
GCAGCGGCGGCGGCGGATGGAAAATCAGGCGCTCTTTTCCATCTGCCGCTTTAGCCAGGCCTTGGCCACCACCCAGTCCCGCTTCACCGTCGCCGGCGAAACGCCCAGCGCCTCCGCCGTCTCCTCAATCGTCAGCCCGGCGAAATAGCGCAGTTCCACGATCCGGCTCTGCTGCGGGTCCACTTCCGCCAAACCCTGCAATGCGTCGTCCAGCCGGACCAACTCCAGGTCCCTCGCTGAAGGAGCATCCAGGGCTTCATCGAGGGCGAGTTTTACAGCCGATCCGCCGCGTTTCGCCGCCTGCTTCGCCCGCGCATGATCAACCAGGATGCGCCGGATCAGCTCCGCTGCAAGGCCGAAAAACTGCGCCCGGTTCTGCCACTTGACGTTGCGCTGATCCACCAGGCGCATATACGCCTCATGCACCAGCGCCGTGCTCTGCAACGTGTGATCTACGCGTTCACGGCGTAAATAGCGGCCGGCAAGACGGCGCAGCTCGTCGTAGACAAGCGGCGTGAGCGCATCCAGAGCGTCACGGTTCCCTCCGCCCCACTCGAGCAGCAGTCTGGTGACGTTGTTCTGCGCCGGCTCCACGGTTACCGAGATTGTCAGCTATTTATGCTTTCGTGCGCAACTGTTCAGCGCGGCGAAATTTCGGCTGCCGCGTCCGATGCGTATGGCTCGCCGGCAAGAAAGGCCTTGGTTTCCCGCAAGAAAAGCTCCAGCTGGTCGTGGTGAACCCAGTGCCCCGCCTGAGGCACCCGCACCAGCCGGTAGTTGCGCAACGGAGCGGTTCTTCCGTCCTTTTCCGGATCCGGAATGCGGCTCTCCAGTCCCCAGAACAGCAGCACCGGACAGGTCACCCGGCTCAGAATTTCGCTGAAATCGGCGGGATTAAATCCATACGGCGGGAAATTTCGGGCATAATTGTCGAATTTCCAGATCAGCGACCCATCCGCATTCCAATTGGTGCCGTGCAGAGTCAGATGCCGGGCGACCTCGTCGCTGAGGTGCGGGTTGGCCTCCTTCATGCGGTTGACCGCAGCCTCAATGGTGGGATACGTCCGCGGCTCGCGCCGTTCCGTCATTCGCACATTCTCAATCCAGTTCCGCAACCGGTCTGGCGCTGGACCGTGAATGCGATGACCCGGCGGGAAGCCCAGCCCTTCGATTGAAACGGCTTTCTTCACCCGTTCCGGATACACGCCCGCATAGTGCATTACGATGATGCCGCCCAGCGAATGGCCGATCAGGTAAACCGGAAAATCTTCGATGATGTCCAGCAGAGCCGAAAGATCCAGAACATGCTCGGCCACGCTGTACATCGCGCCCGGCGCCCAGGCGCTGTTGCCGTGTCCCCGGAGATCGAGAGCGTAAACGTGATAGTCGTCGCGCAGCGCCCGCGCAACCCAATCCCAGTTCCGCGCATGATCCAGCCCCCCGTGCACCAGCACCAGCGAGGGTTTGCCCTCTGCGCCCCAATCCCAGAACTGGAGCTTCAAACGGTCTGAGTAGAAGAAATGCGATATGGGTTCCAGTCAGCCTCCGTTTCGATCCGGGCCGCAAATGCACCGGGATGAACGCGGATCAGGGAAGTAACTACAGACGTTCCTTCTGAATTTGTTTTCCCTCTCCGTTCATCTGTATTCATCAGCGGCCAATCGTATTTCGGCAAGCCGCCGATTGCGACCTTGGTCATCGATTACGCGGTGGATCTTCCGGACCGTTCGCCAGATGCACGCAACCGCCGCACGTCGGGTTTGTATGTGTCATCCAGAGTAACGGTCGTCCTCATGACTTCAGTGTCATACAGCGACGGCCCGGGCTCAACAGGATTCCGACGCCGGCGGCATTACGCCGTCTCGACCGGCGCTGAGGCGCCGGGAAATTGCGCCGCGATCTGCGCCAAGGCTTCGTGGATGGTCAGTTCGAGAACCGGAGCTTCGGGTCCGCGCGCATGGCGGAGCGTGTTGTTCACGAGAGTCCAGCCACGCGCCGCTCGGCCATTGCTACGTCCGGCCTATGTGCACGCCGCCGTTGGTGGTTTTCACCCTCAGCACGGCGCCGCCGGATCCGAGGTTGGCGCTGATCTGCCGCGTGTTCTTGCCCTGCGCCATCCCGGCGAAATCCGAATGAAAGCCGCCGTTCACAGTCGAGCCCTCGACCCTCGCCGAATAATTTTCGGGGACCTTGAGATGTATGCCGCCGTTGGTTGTCGAAACGTCCAGACCCTGCCCTTCCCAGCGCGTTCCCGCAAGCTCGATGTGAACGCCGCCATTCGTGGTCTTCCCGTGAACATCGCCCCCTATCCGCGTAAGGTGGACGCCGCCGTTGACAGCCGAAAATTGGATATTCCCGCGCACATCGGAGAGGTGTAGGCCGCCGTTGTAGGTCGTGAGCTCGAGATTCACGTCGTGGGGAACGAAGACTTCGTAACTCACGGACCAATGATGGTCGCTGTCGTTCGCCGGACCTTCGGCAGAAATCCGTCCGGCGCCGGCATTCACGCGAATCTGCGACGCGAGCGCTCGTGCATCCGCATCCGATGCGGCCGAAGCGTCCACGCGCATACGCACCAGCACTTCCCGGCGGCTCCATCCGAGCACCGAGATCCCGCCGTTTTCTCTGCCGTCGATATTCAGTTGCCCGGCGAAGGGAAGGGTCTGCTCCCGCATTTCGCAATGTCGCACCAGCCGGCCCTGCCCCGAACTGCCATTGCACGATAGGCGCGGCTGCGTGTTGTCCTGCATCTGGCCGAAGGCCGGCGCCACCAGGAAGAGCGCTGCAAGTGCTGAAAGGGTGATCCGCATGTATCCTCCCCGAGTGATTACCGCGCCGCTCAACAGAGGTTACAGCGACGGCTCCTTTCCTTCGCGGCTCGGTTCGGACATTTCACGGTACACGTCCCGTTTGGAGATGCCGCGTTCGCGCGCAACCCGTTTCATCGCCTCCATGCGCCCGACGCCTTCGCGTTCAAGCCGGGCCACCGCCTGGCGGACCGGCTCGGAGGAAGCCGCTGGCTCGTCCGCCTTTGCGATCAGGACCGTCAGTTCGCCTTTCACGGCCGGCCGGGCGCGCAGCGAAGCAATCGCTTCCTGCACCGTACCGCGAATGAACTCCTCATGCATCTTGGTCAGTTCCCGTGCAATCACGATCCGGCGATTGCCGAGCGTCTTCAATACATCTCCGAGCGTCTCGAAAATCCGGTGCGGCGCCTCGTAAACGATCAGCGTCGCCGGATCAGATGCAAGCGAAGAGAGCAGCCGCACGCGCTGCGACGCCTTGACTGGCAGGAAGCCGCAGAAACGAAAGGAATCCGTAGGGAGCCCGGAAGCGCTGAGCGCGGCGACGGCCGCCGAAGGTCCCGGAATCGGCGTTACGGCGATGCCTGCCGCGGCCGCTGCTTGCACCAGACGATAGCCCGGATCGGATATCAGCGGCGTGCCGGCATCGCTGATCAGCGCGACCGAAGCGCCCCCGCGCAGCTTTGCAATCAGCTCTTGCGCGCGTTCTGCTTCGTTGTGTTCGTGATAGCTGACCAGCGGCGTGTGGATGCCATAATGGTCCAGCAGCTTCCGGCTGTGGCGCGTATCTTCACAAGCAATCAGATCGACCTGTTTAAGAACCGCGAGCGCGCGCAGCGTGATATCGTCCAGATTCCCGATCGGAGTCGCGACGACATACAGGGTTCCGGGCGTCAACCTGTTAGCATAGCGTCAGCGGAACGGGATCGTAACTGAAGTTCCGGCGCCATTCAGCCGAAGGAACCAGTAGAGATTCCCGGTCACCGCATATGGATCCACTGCCTGTACCACAGCCCGCGCCGGCGCCGGCCGCGACGGGCTATCGCCGGTGGGAAGCGCCAAGCGGAACGACCATTGTCTATCTTTCTCTGGACGCCATGGACCGCCTTCGTGCAGAGGCAATGACCGGTCTTGGCGCGATTCCACGCCGCGGCGCCGAAATCGGCGGTCTGCTGATCGGGCGTATCGAAGACACGGCCGTTTATATCGATGACTTCGAAGCTGTCCCCTGCGAGTACCGCCAAGGACCATCCTACGTGCTGTCGGACAACGACCAGGCCTCCTTTGAGGCTGCGTACGAGCGCTGGAAGCCCGGCAAGGAGCAGCGAAGCTATGCCGTCGGATATTTTCGCAGCAACACCCGGGACCGTCTCGCTCTGAGCGAAACCGATCGCCGTCTGATGCGCCGCTACTTTCCCTCGGCGCCCCATGTGATGCTGCTGATTCGTCCGTATGTAAGTCGGGTCACGGTTGCAGGCTTCGTTGCATATCGAGACGGCGACCTCGGCGAGGCGCCTGACGACGAGTTCCCGTTTGTACGAAACGAACCGGTTGAGGCTGGGCGGCGGCGCCTCCGCGGGACCGCTGCAGGGCCGCTCCAGCGACCTCGCGCCGCCGAGCCGGTTGAAGTTGGCGCCGAAAAAGAAGCCCTGGCGCTTCAACCCGATACCAAGCTGCAAGCGGTTTCGGCGCCGGCCAGCCGCCGCGACGAAGCGAACTCCCCCACGCCGCTCGGCCGGCATCTGCGGATATGGACTGTGCTATTCGCCGTGCTCCTGCTCGGCGCCCTCGGGGGTTTCGCTGCGGCGGTTCTTATGGCGCCCCGCCCAAGCGCCCCCCATAACGGCGATCCCTATTCCCTGTCGCTGTCGGTCTCCAACACTGGCGACAGCCTGCACCTGCGCTGGGACCGCCAGTCCCGCGCGGTCCGGTCCGCACGGCGCGGAGCGCTCGAAATCGCCGACGGCGCGAGTTCGAAAACAGTCGAGCTGGACGATAGCCAATTGCACAACGGCAGCGTCATCTATCACAGCCTCACGAACCGGGTTGTTTTCCGGCTGGTGGTGTATCCGCGAGAGGGCGTCGAGGTCAGCGAACGCATCGAGTGGCGCCAATAACATCTCGGACCGAACCATTTCCTATCTGAAACGTATAAGCGTACATGATCCGGACCACGGCAGTACTGCTTCTGCCCCTGTTTGCCTTAGCCGCCGACGTCACTGGCGACTGGAATCTCCACCTTCTCCGGTTCGGCGAAGAGTTTGCCGCTGCGCGGTTGAGCTTAAAGACCGCGGGCAATAAAGTTTCGGGGACGCTGAACGAGCTGAAACTCGACGGAACCATCGAGAACGGTCACATCACCATCAGGGCCATACGGCCCGACGGAAAAGATTGGGGAACGTTCGAGGGTCAGGCGCAGGGAGATCAGATGAGCGGCGCGGTCAAGCGTGGCGACGAAGAGTTCGCCTGGAATGCGCGCCGCGCGCCCGAAATCGCCTCCGCCCCGCAGACTCACGTATTCCAGCCGAAAACCTTTCACCGGCAGTTTTCGGGCGCGATTGCTCCCGTCTTACATATCAACCCGGGGGATACGGTTCGGACAACCACGGTCGACGCCGGCGGGCGCGACGCCGCCGGCGTAGCCCGCTCGCTGGGCGGCAATCCCCAGACCGGCCCGTTTTACGTAGAAGGGGCCATGCCCGGCGACACGCTGGCGATCAAATTTCACCGCATCCGGCTGAACCGCGATTCCGCCGCAAGCGGCGACCGCATCGCGCCCAGCGCGGTGCAGCCCGACTATTACCGCGACGCCAAGTTTCAGGATGACTTCAACAGCGAATGGAAACTGGACCGCCGCGAGAACGTGGGAACGCTGTTGAAGCCGACTGACCGAATGAAGAACTTCAAGGTGCAACTCCATCCGATGCTGGGCTGCGTCGGCGTGGCGCCGCCCGGAAATCAGGCTTTTCGTTCCGGCTGGCTGGGATCGTGGGGCGGCAACTTGGATTACAACGGCCTGCATGAAGGCGTCACCGTATATCTACCCGTGTATCGCGAAGGCGCCCTGCTGTTTGTAGGCGACGGCCATGCCCTGGAAGGGGATGCCGAGCTGAACGGCGATGCGCTTGAGACTTCCATGGACGTCGAGTTTACGGTCAACCTGATCCGAGGGCGCAGCACTCGCGGCCCGCGGTTTGAAAGCGATGAATACCTGATGGCCTCCGGAATCGCCGGCTCGCTGCAGGAGGCGATGCAACAGGCAACCACGGAACTGGCGCGGTGGCTGGAGCGAGATTACAAGCTCTCGCCCAACGAGTCGAACATCGTCCTGGGGACCTCGATACGTTACGATATCGCGGAAGTGGTCGATCCACAGGTGCACATTGTCGCCAAAGTGAGCAAGGCGGTCCTGGCGACGCTGCGCTGACCGGCATCCGGCTAGCTCTTCACCAGGTCGCGATGCGATTCCTTGACGTGGTAGCCGGCCCTTTTCAGACGGTTGTAGATTTCATGCGCGATCATCACCGAGCGGTGATGCCCGCCCGTGCAGCCGAAAGCGATAGTGAGATAGCTCTTCCCTTCGCGGATGTAGTGCGGCAGCAGGTAAACCAATAACTGCGAGATGCGGTCAATAAACTCGGCCGTCTGCGGAAACGAACGGATGTACCGCGCAACGCGAGGATGCCGGCCGGAGAGATGTTTGAATTCCGGAATGTAGTTCGGGTTCGGCAGAAAGCGTACATCGAACACCAGATCGCTGTCGGGCGGCACGCCGTGCCGGTAGCCGAAGCTCGTGATGTAAATCAGGATGTTCGATTCATTGCGTCCGCCGCTGAATTTCTCGCCGATAATTTCACGCAGCTCGTGAACGTTGAATTTGGACGTGTTGATGATATGGTCCGCCAGCTTGCGGATCGGCTCCAGCGCATGCCGCTCCTGCTCAACGCTCTTGGTCACGCTCTTGTCGGCGCCGAGCGGGTGGGGCCGCCGCGTTTCACTGAAGCGGCGAACGATGGTCGTATCGTCGGCTTCGAGAAACAGGAGCGTGGTGGGGACGCGCCGCCGGAGCTTGCGGAACATCGAGGGGAACTGGCTCAACGACTCGCCCTCGCGGATGTCCACGACAATCGCCGCGTAGCGTATCGTGGACCCGCCGATCAGGTCGGCGAAAGTGGGAATCAGCGTGATGGGGAGATTGTCCACCGCATAGTAGCCCAGGTCTTCCAGCGCCTTCAGCACGGTCCCCTTGCCGGACCCGCTCAGCCCGGTGATGATCACCAGCTCGGATTGCTTCAGGTCTGAATTGGATCCGGCGCGCTCCGAACCGGGCTGCGCGGTTTGCGCATCCGTGCGTGCTGCGCCCCTGGGCCGCGACCCGTCTTTATCAGACATTTGATTCGAGGATGGTCATCCTTCGATCAAGTCAAAATTGCCGTCCGGACGGCGAATCAGTACGGAGATGCATTCCTTGTCGGCATCGCGGTACACGATGTAAGGACGGTCCTCAATTTCGAGAATCGCCTCATCCAGCGTCATCGGCTTGCGCTGTTCGTGGTGGTTCACGCGGTAAATGCGAACCACCGGTTCAGCCTCAACGGGCTCGTTTTCCTCGGCGGCGACAACGGCGCCGGGCTCAGACGCTCCTTCCAGGCTCTTGTCCTTCGGACCGCGCTTGGTATCGCGAAACTTGGTGCGCACCTTCAGCGCCTGCTTCTCGAGCTTTTCCAGCGCAGCGCATGCAGCGGTGAAATAATCCGGACCGCTTCCAATGCCGACCAGCGGATGATCGTAATAATTGCACGTCACCTCAACATTGGTGAGGTGACGCTCCGTTGTAATGACGACGTGCGCTTCGCGCTGGCCTTTCCACTCGATCAACTTCGCAAGCTTGTCCCATTTCTGGTCGAGTTTGCGCGTCTGATCGGGCGACAACTCCGGGCGTTTTCCTGCGTAGCTGATGTTCATGGAGTACCTCCGGTGCGGAGATTCAGTTGCGAATACGTCTTTGATGCGTGGACGGTATCTTCATGTCCTCGCGATACTTCGCTACCGTGCGCCGGGTTACCTGGATGCCCTCCGCCTGAAGCCTCTCCGTGATCTGCTCGTCGGTAAGGGGATGGCGGGGATCTTCTTCCTCGATCATTTTTTTCACCCTTCGCTTGAGGATCAGCAGCGGAGTAGCGCCGCCGGAGGGTCCTTGCACGGCTTCAGAGAAGAAATAGCGCAGCTCGAAGACGCCTTGCGGAGTATGCGCGTATTTGCCGGCGACAGCGCGGCTCACGGTGGATGGATGAACGCCGATCTCCTCGGCGACCTCCTTGATCATCATCGGCTTGAGCCGGTCGATGCCGTGCTCCAGAAACTCCGTCTGACGGCGCACAATCGAATGGCACACCTTCAGAATGGTCTGCTTCCGCTGCTCGATATTCTTCATGAGCTGGAGGGCCGAGGCATATCGCTCTTTAACGTAGTTGCGGATCTCCTTGCTCGGCTCATGCTCCCGATCGAGCATGCGGCGATACTGCGGATTGAGGCGAAGCTGCGGGATGTCCTCGTCGTTCAACTGGATCAGATATTCTTCGCCGTCTTTAAAAATGTAGACATCCGGTTCGACTGAGCGCGCTCCCGGACCTGAATATCGAAGTCCCGGCCGCGGGTCCAGATGTTTAATGACATTCACTGCCGTCTGGATATGCTCCATGGGCCGGCCCAGCGCCTTCGCGATCTCGCGCAGTTGGCGATTTTCCAGCAACTTCAAATGATTAGCGACGATTTGCCAAGCCACGCCGCCTTTGCCGTTGCGGCTCTCGAGCTGGATCAGCAGGCACTCCTGGACGTTCCTTGCGCCGACCCCCGCCGGATCGAGCGTCTGCACCACCTTGAGCGCCTCCCGCACATCCTCCAGGGCATGCTCGCCGGCGGCGGCGATCTCCTCAAGCGTGGCGGTCACATATCCGTTCTCGTCCAGGTTTCCAATGATGCTGTCGGCGGCGTCGCGCACAGCTTCCGGCATGACCAAAACGCTCAGCTGGGAATGCAGATGATCCGCAAGCGTGACCGGCGAGGAGAGAAATGTCTCAAATGACGGCTTTTCAACCGACTCCGCCGCCGGACTCTTATAGCCCGGATCGAGGTAGTCATCGAAATACGATCCGAAGTCGATCTCATCGAAGGGGTCGGACTCCGTCTTCGTCTGCGGCGCCTCAGGCTCGATGGCCTCGGCTTCCACTTCGACGCCCACGCCCGCAGCGGCGGACTCATCGCGATTGCCGCCGATGCCGTCCAATTCGGGATCCGCTATGGCGCCAGCGATCAATTCCGGACTCTCCATTACCTCGCGCAGAGATTGGTCCGCGGGTTCAGCGACCCGCTCAGCCTCCAGCGCTGCCTGCACTTCCTCCGGGCTCAATTCCTCACCACCCTCGGTGGCCTCTTCGAGAACCGGATTTTGGGCAATTTCGGAAACAATCATGTCCTTTAATTCCAGCCGGTTCAGCTGAAGGACCGTGACCATTTGAACCAGGCCCGGGGTGAGGATCTGCTTCTGCGCGACCCTAAGTTGCAGTCTGGGCGAAAGCGAACTCATCTGTGATCATGATACACCGCATCACCGCGGATCGAACAGGTATTTGGAAAAGAAAATGCAAGGACTTCAACCGGGATGGGCGGGTGAGGCCCTGATGACTCCCGGCTTTTAGCAGCCGAAAATCGGACGCACGGAACCGCTTCATGAACTGTCTGGAAGCAACCTGGGTTTGCAGCATCGCCGGTCATATGCCTGGCGCGATATCGCAGGATGTTCACCAGGAAATCCGGTTTCTGACCTACCGTCTTGAAGTTCTCGCACAATGGCCGAAATCGCCGGACCGGGATGTGCGGATTGCCGCGACCCATTCGCGTCTGAGAATGCTGCTTGCTCCGCTGCCAGGCGCCGCTTTGCAGGCAGCAGCAGCCGCCTAGCGGTCGTGTGGGTGGGGCGGGCCTGCAAGAGCACGGCGCGCTTCGATTACCCGAATGCGAGGTCCAGCGCGGCGGCTGAATTGCTTCGCCGGCAACTCCGGCCTCGCATGGTATTATCCAACGAGGAGCGTTCCTGCGAAACAGGCGCCAACCTCTAAAAAATTGATCCGATAGTCTTGTCAAGGAGTCCGGCTCGTCTATGCGCCCGTGTGCAGGCTCCGGCAAATGCCATGGAGAAGCCTAACGGCGCTCGGAGGGCTCCACCCTGGTCTTTCCGGGGTCAATGACAGGGGTTGTCACGGTCAAGTGGTGCGCTCCTATCATGAGCGGCGGGCGGCTGACAATCCGCCCTTTCCGCTCGCCTGTCCATGAACCTCCTGTTTATTGGCGATATCTTCGCTTCGCCCGGCCGTGAACTTGTTGCCGAGCATGTACGCCGCATCGTGGCGGAAAACGCCATCGACTTGACCATTGCCAATGCCGAAAATTCGGCCGGCGGTTTCGGCATCACGCCGCTGATCGCCGAAGAACTGTTCTCCTATGGAATTGATATCCTCACCTCCGGCAATCACATCTGGGACAAGAAGGAAATTCACGAATACCTGTCGCGCCAGCCGCGGCTGATCCGTCCGGCGAACTACGACGACAGCCTGCCTGGCGCCGGTTACGCGATTGTCGAAGCGAAAAACGGCCACCCTGTGGGGGTTCTCAATCTTCAGGGCCGAGTTCACATGCCGTCTACGCATTGCCCCTTCCGCAAAGCGGACTGTGTTCTGAAGGAGCTGAATTCGTCAGTTCGCGTGCGCATCGTCGATTTCCACGCGGAGTTGACCAGCGAAAAAATGGCGATGGGCTGGTATCTCGACGGCCGGGCGACCGCCGTCCTGGGTACGCATACGCATATTCCAACGGCCGACACGCGCATCCTGCCGGGCGGCACGGCCTACCAGACCGATGTGGGAATGACGGGACCCTATGACTCCGTGATCGGCGTCGAAAAGGAGATCATTCTGAAGCGCTTTCTTACCGCGCTGCCGGTGCGCATGGAAGCGGCGCGGCATGGCCCCGAGTTGCACGCTGTGATCATCGAAGCCGATGAACAGACGGGCCGCGCGATTTCCATACAACGTTACGAGATTATTGATAGTCATAGCCGCTAAGCCGGGGCGCTGCGGCCTGCCCCGACCGGCAAGGCGCTCGCAGAAGTAGCTGGAGGCAACCGTGATTCATCGAAGAGATTTCCTGGCGCACTCGCTCGCTGGCTCCGCGCTGATGGCGCAAGAGGGGCGGCGACCCGCGAGTGGCCGCCCGAACATTCTCCACATCATGTCGGACCAGCAGCAGTGGGGAACCATTGCGGGAAGGTCCGCGTGCAACACACCCAACCTGAACAAGCTCGCGCGCGGCGGCATGCTCTTCGAGCGCAGCTATACGCCGAGCGCGGTCTGCTGCCCAGCCCGGGCGATGATTCTGTCGGGCGCCTACCACTGGCACAACGGCGTGTTCAATCAAATCCACTCGTCGCCCTCCGTGCACCGCGATATGTACCCGAACGTTGTGCTGTATTCCCATCGCCTGCGCGATGCGGGGTACCGGATGGCGTACGTCGGGAAATGGCATGCGAGCTGGGTTCGCTGTCCCGCTGATTTCGGCTACGAAATGGCTGGGATTAACGGCTGCGACCCCGCCATTCTGCGCAAATACGACATGAATCCGGACCGCGTCGAGCGGCCAAGGGCCGCGTTGAAGCGGCATCCCATAAAAATGATTCAGTGGCCGGGCGATGATCCGACCCCGGAATGGGGCTACACCGAAGGACCCGAAGAGGCGGCGCATGCCTGGGAGATCGCGGAGATGGCGATCCGCATGATGCGGCGGTTCGCCAAGGAATCGAAACCGTGGCTGCTCGAGACGCACTTCGTCGACCCCCATGATCCCTACTTCCCGCTGAAACAGTATCTCGACCGCTATGACCCGCGCTCGATTCCGGTCCCCAAGAGCTTCCACGATACCTTCGAGGGCAAGCCCGGCATGCACCGGCGCGAATCCTCCACATGGGGTCCGGTCACGGAAGACGATTACCGGCAGAGCCGGGCGTGTTATTACGCATCCGTGGAACAACTCGACCATCAGATCGGACGCATTCTCGACGCGCTGGAAGAGACGGGACAGGCGGACAACACCATGGTCGTGTTTACCACGGATCACGGCGATATGTGCGGCAACCACCGGATGTGGATCAAAGGATGGATTCCCTACGAGGAGACATACAGGATTCCGCTCATTATCCGCTGGCCGGGACATATCCGCCCGGGGTCGACCTCCAGACGCCTGGTGCAGACGCACGACCTGGCGCACACCTACGTCGAGGCGGCCGGCGCACAGGCGCTACCCTACGCCGACGGATACGCTTTACAGCCGCTATTCTCCAATCCGGAGGCTCCGGACTGGCCGGACCAGAGACTGTGCGCCTATTACGGCGGCGAATTCCTGTACACGCAGCGCATCGCCATCACAGACCGCTTCAAGTACATCTTCAACGGGTTCGACTTCGATGAGATGTACGATCTCGAGCGCGATCCCGAGGAGATGCACAATGCCGCCTACGATCCGGAATACGCGAAGCATACCGACGATATGCGGGCGCGTCTGTACGAAATGATGGCGCAGTTCGAGGATCCCTATGGATTGCCGCAGCGATGGACGCTGTCTGGGAACAGGCCGAACCGCTACTGCGCTCCGCGGTATCTGCCGCGGGGCAGGCGATTGTCATGAGCGAGGCCGCGAATTCGGATGCGCGAGGGTATCGCCAGCAAAGTTCGCAAAACCGGCGTGAAATCCGCGCCTGATGCATCCGGCGTTAAAGCTGCGTCTTCAGATGCGGGTATGAATCGACGAACCGCCTGTCTGCTGCTGGGATCGGGTCCGGTCATCGCCGCG
>Ga0070740_10004954_pt1 | contig 12704 bp, 11 predicted proteins | sample Coa_R2_FD_67286 | JGI IMG/M metagenome (GOLD analysis project Ga0070740, IMG submission 67286) | Surface soil microbial communities from Centralia Pennsylvania, which are recovering from an underground coalmine fire - Coalmine... | ecosystem: Environmental > Terrestrial > Soil > Unclassified ...
CCTACACGACCGACTTCGTCAACAAGAAGGTCGGGATGAACTAGCCGGGGTCACGCCACGCCCGCCGCGGGGGAGCCGAACCGCTCCAACGTCCAGCGGGCGATCGCCGCGAGGTCGGCGTCCCTGCCTTCGAACCCCATCAGCTGCACGCCCAGCGGCACGTCCTCGACGACGAGCAGCGGCAGGCCGAAGGTCGGCGCGCCGATTGCCGACGAGGCGTCGTTGTACCACGGCGTTCCGACGGCCGGCTGGCCCTTCTGTCCCGGGCCGATATGGGCGAGCGTGATGAAGCCGTCGACCGTGCCGTCGAGCGCGCGATGCAGGCGCCGCAGCTCCTCGCGCCGGGCCGAGGCGCGGCGGTAATCGTCCGGCGTCATCTGAACCGCCTTGTCGATGTATCCCTCGATCGCCGCGCTGAGCCGACCGGGCCGGAGATCGCGCCAGGCGCGGAGCGGCCAGCGAAACTCCCACAGCATCGCGTCGAAGAAGAATTCCGGAACGCGCGCCGTCGCATCCTCGTAGGCTTGCAGCGCCGGGCTCGCGGCGGGCTCGACCACCGCGACGCCCGCTTCGCCGAGCGCGCGCAGGAAGCGCTCGAAGGCGGCCTTCGACGCCGCGTCGGTCTGCGACCAGCCATAGGTGTATTGCCGCGCAAGCCGGGCCGGCCGCCGCGCCGGCGGCAGCGTCGGGCCGCCTGCCAGCGGCGGGTAGCCGGGATCGCCGCCCACCGTGGCCGCGATATGCTGCGCCGTCTCCCACGCGTCGCTCAGCGTGCCGGCGAGAAAGCCCAGGTGATTGAGGCTCGGCGACGGATCGATGCCGCCGTTGCGGTTGAGCGCGCCATAGGTCGGCTTCATGCCGACGACGCCGCAGATCGATGCGGGACGGATGATCGAGCCGCGCACCTGGCTACCGGTGCCGAGCGGGATCATACCGGCCGCGACCGCCGCGGCCGAGCCCGAGGAGGAGCCGCCCGGCGTGCGCGTCGTGTCCCACGGGTTCCAGGTGGGCGCGGGGAGCGCCATGGTGAGTTCGGTGGTGGTCGTCTTGCCGAGAATGACCGCGCCGCCGCGGCGCAGCGCATCGACGTGCGCGGCATCGATGGCGGCGACATTGTCCTTGAAGAGTGCGCTGTTCACCTCGGTCGGCAGGCCGGCGACGTCGTAGCAGTCCTTGATTCCGACGGGCATCCCGTCGACCGCGGACAACGGCCGTCCCTCCCGCCAGCGGATGCTCGCGGCATCGGCATCGCGCCGCGCCCGGTCGAGGTCGAGACGCACGAAGGCCTGGATCACGGGCTCGCGTTCGGCGATCCGCTCCAGGCAGCGCTCGAGATAGGCGCGCGGCGTATCGCGGCCGCCGGCGAAGGCCGCACGCGCCTCGCCGAAGCAGAGGTAGCGCGCAGTCCGCGGGTCGTACGGCATCGGTGGGTTCTCCGGCCTAGGAAAGGCGGGTCGGTTGGGGCAGTATATGAAACGGCTCGACCGACACCAACCGAGGCCTGCCCCATGCACCGGATCGCAATTCCCCAATGGATCATCGATCGCGTGAAGCAGATTCGCGGAAGCGAGCATTGCTTCGAGGCGTTCGATCCCGCCCGCACCGCGCTGCTGGTGGTCGACATGCAGAACGCCTTCATGAAGCCGGGCGTGGGGCACGCCGTGTGCGAGCCGGCGCAGGAGATCGTCCCCAACATCAACCGGCTCGCCCGCGCGGTCCGCGCGGTCGGCGGCACGGTCGTGTGGATCAAGGCGCTCTACCGGGACGAGACGCTGAAGAGCTGGTCCGTCTCCTACGAGATGGCCGGTCCCAAGGGCACGCGGCGCCGGGTCGAGGCTTTGACGCACGGCACGGAGGGCTACGCGCTCTGGCCGGAGCTCGAGGTGCTGCCGCAGGACCTGCATGTCGACAAGACGCGGTTCAGCGCCTTCCTGCAGGGCTCGTCCAATCTCGAGGCGGTGCTGCGCGAGCGCGGCATCGACACCGTCCTCGTCACCGGGACGGTGACCAACGTGTGCTGCGAATCGACGGCGCGCGACGCCATGATGTGCAACTTCCGCACCATCATGGTGACCGATGCGAACGCCGCCGTGACCGACGAGGAGCACAATGCGGCCCTGACCGCGTTCTACTTCATGTTCGGCGACATCATGTCCACCGACATGCTGATCGACCTGCTGCCGCGCAACGCCCTGCGCATGCGGAGCGCCGCGGCCGAATAGCGGCTATCCGCGGCTGTCCGCCGCGGCCTTGTACCAATCGATGATCGCGCTGCCGGTCGCGAACCAGACGCGGTCGTGCTTGCGGATGTGCGCCAGCGCGCGGTCGAGATGGCGGGCGCGGAACGGGTGCCCGATCAGGAACGGGTGCAGCGCCATCGACATCACGCGCGGCCGCTTCGCCCCTTCCTCATAGAGCACGTCGAACTGGTCGACGACCATCGCGTAGAAATCCTCGCCGGAGCCGCCGGCCTCGAGGAACACCGGGATGTCGCCGATCTCGAGCGTGTAGGGGATCGCATGGATCGTGCCCTTGCGCGTGCGCATCGGGTAGGGAAGCTCGTCGTTGCACCAGTCCGCGACATACTCGATGCCGGCCTCGGCGAGCAGGTCGAGCGTGTGCTCGGTCTCGGTGAGCGCCGGGCCGAGCCAGCCGCGGCTTTTCCGGCCCGTGCCGCGCGCGATCGCGTCGAGCACGCCGGCGATGATGGGGCGCTCGGCCTCCTCTGGCATGCCGGTGAACAGCATCGAGTTGGTAGCGCCGTGCGCCATCCATTCCCAGCCGAGCCGGTTCCCCTCCTTGATGATCTCGGGATAATGCTCGCAGACCTCGGCATTGAGCGCGGCGGTGGCGACGATGCCGTGCCGCTCGAGGATCTCCATGACGCGCCAGATGCCGACGCGCACGCCGTAATCGCGCCAGGCGTAGTTGAGCACGTCGGGCTTCAGCGACGCGGTCATCTGCGTGAGCGCGATCGCGGGCTGGTTCCAGTGGAAATGCTCGATGTTCGGCGTGATCCAGACCGCGATCCGCGCCTCGCCCGGCATGCGCAGCGGCGGCCGTCTCGCAATCGGCGAGTAGTCGAACCGTCCATGCTCCATCGAAACCTCCGTGGCCTTTCAGACGCCCAGGAACCGCGACTTGATCTCGCGATCCGCCGAGAGCTCGGCCGGACTGCAGTGATGCACGATCTGGCCCTTGCTGACGATGTAGACGCGGTCGGCGTGGCGCAGGGCGAAAGCGAGCTGCTGCTCGACCAGAAGGATCGACGTGCCGCCCGCCTTCAGCGCGTCCACCAATCGCCCGAGCTCGCGCACCATGAGGGGAGCGAGGCCTTCGGTCGGCTCGTCCATCAGGAGAAGATCGGGATTGCCGACGAGCGCGCGGCCGGCCGCCAGCATCTGCTGCTCGCCGCCGCTCAGCTTGTTCGCCGTCTGGTCGAGCCGCGCGCGGAGATTGGGGAAAAGCCCGACCAGCCGATCGAACGTCCATTGCATCGGGCCGCGGCGTCGAGCGGCCACCTCGAGATGCTCCCGCACCGAGAGCGACGGAAAGATGCGGCGTCCTTGCGGCACGAGGCCGATGCCCATGCGGGCGATACGGTGTGCCGGCATGCGGGTGATCTCGGTTCCCTTGAACAGGATGCGGCCGCGCTGCGCCGGCGTCAGCCCCACGATCGAGCGCACCAGCGTCGTCTTGCCGACGCCGTTGCGCCCCATGACCGCGACGACCTCGCCTTGCCCGACCGACAGCGACATGCCCTGCAGCACGTGGCTCGCGCCGTAATAGGTATGGACGTCCTCGACCTCGAGCATGGGCGTCATTCCGATCCGAGGTAGATCTCGCTCACGCGCGGGTCGGCGCGGATCTCCGCCTCGCCGCCCTCGGCGATGAGCCGCCCCTGGTGCATCACCGCGATGCGGTCGGCAAGCTCGAACGCGACGTCCATGTCGTGCTCGATCATCAGGATGGTCATTTCGCGAGGCAGCCGCTGCACCATTTCGACGACGCGCGCGGTCTCGGCGGGCGACAGGCCGGCGGTGGGCTCGTCCAGCAGAAGCAGCCTGGGCTCGCCGGCGAGCGCGAGCACCAATTCGAGCTGCCGCTGCTCGCCATAGGAGAGATTGCGCACGATGCGGCGTGCGGTTGCCGCGAGGCCCCACTGCTCGAGCAGGACGTGCGCCTGATCGTAGCGGCGGCGATAGCTCCACATCGGCCGCAGGGGCTCGAGCGGCCGCCCGTCGGCGCCGCCCACCGCCAGCAGCACGCTGTCGAGGACGGTGAGGCGCGGGAAGAGATTGGTGATCTGAAAGGTGCGGGCGAGGCCGAGCCGCGCCCGGCGGTCGGCCCGCAGCCGCGTGATGTCGTGGCCGAACAGGCCGATCCGGCCCGACGAGGGCAGCACGGTGCCGGATATCGCGTGGAACAGCGTGGTCTTTCCGGCACCGTTCGGTCCGAGCAGCACGCGGCGCTCGCCGACGCCGATCTCCAGCGAGACGCCGGCGAGTGCGGCGACGCCGCCGAAATTCTTAGAGAGATTGTCGACGGCGAGCGCGATCATGGCCCGCTTCGCTCGCGGAGATGCGTCGTGACCAGGCCGACGAGACCGCGCGGCGCGAACAGGGTCACCAGCACATAGATCGCTCCGAGCACCATCAGCCAGTGCTCGGTCATCGAGCTCACATAGTCCTCGAGGAACACGATGAGCGCCGCGCCGATCGCCGGTCCGAACAGGGTTCCGGCACCGCCGAGAATGACCATGATCAGCGCCTCGGCCGACTGGATGACGTGCAGGTCGTCCGGACTGACGAAGCGGTTCAGGTAGGCATAGAGCGCGCCCGCGAGCCCGGCGAACGCCGCGGCGAGCACGAACGCAACGAACTGGTAGCGCCACACGTCATAGCCCAGCGCCTGCATCCGCGTCTCGCTGTCGCGGATGCCGCGCAGCGCGTATCCGAACGGCGAGCTGACGATCGCCGCCAGCAGCAGCGCCGCGACCGCGAACACCGCGAGGGTGAAGTAATAAAACGGCGTGGCGCCGTCGAGCGACCAGCCGAAATCCGGACGCGGTACGCCGGGCATGCCGTCGTCGCCGTTGGTGAGCGAGCGCCAGCCGAACGCGACGCTCCAGACGACCTGAGCGAGGGCGAAGGTGATCATCAGGAAGTAGCTGCCGCGCGCCCGGAGCGCCAGCACCGCGACCAGCCCTCCAGTCACCGTCGCCACGGCGAGCGATGTCGGAAAGGCGACCCAGCTTGTGACGCCGCCGCGAAGCGTCAGCAGCGCGATCGTATAGGCGGCTGTCCCGAAAAACGCGGCATGCCCGAGCGAGGCCAGCCCCGTATAGCCGAGCAGCAGGTCGAGGCTCATGGCGAACAGCGCGAAGATCAGCATCTTCGTGGCGAGGCCGACATAATAGGGACGCACCACGTCCGGCAGCACGAGCAGCAGCACCAGGACGACGGCGCAGGCGGCGAGCACCTCGATGCGCGGCTTCATCGGCGGCCGAACAGCCCGGTCGGCCGGACCACGAGGATGAGCGCCATCGGCACGAACACGGTGAAGAGTGCGAATTGCGGGAAAAACGCCTTGCCGAAATCGTCGAGCAGCCCGACCAGGAGCGCGCCCGCCAGCGCCCCCCGCAGGCTGCCGAGCCCGCCGACGATCACCACGACGAACGCGAGGATCAGCGCGTCGAAATCGGCGCCGGGATAGTAGCTGAGCACCGGCCCGGCGAGCACGCCGCCCAGCGCCGCGAAAGCCGCGCCGGCGGCGAAGACCAGCGTGAAGAGCAGCGAGACGTTGATGCCGAGCGCGCGGGCGATCTCGGCGTCATCGACGCCGGCGCGCAGCATCGTGCCGAGCCGCGTGTGCTCCTGGAACCACCACAAGGCCGCGGCGAACGCCAGCCCCACCCCGATCAGGAAGAAACGGTAATAGGGGTAGCCGTAATCGCCGAGCGGCAGCGAGCCCGCGAGCATGCGCGGCTGGCGCAGCATCAGCGGATCGCCGCCCCAGATCCACAGCGAGGCATCGGCGAAGATGAAGAGGAATCCGAAGGTGATGAGGGTCTGCGGCAGCTCGTCGAAGTGGAAGCGCCGCAGGAAGAAGCGCTCGATCACCGCCCCGGCGACGCCGATCACCGCTGCCGCGGCGAGGAGCGCGAGCACGAAGCTCCCCGTCCGCTGCATCACCGTGAGCCCGATATAACCCCCGACCAGGTAGAACGATCCATGCGTCAGGTTCAGGATCTTCATCAGCCCGTAGATCAGCGACATGCCGGCGGCCAGCAGGAAGAGCAGCATGCCGATCGCGATGCCATTCAGAACATGGATCAACCAGATCATCGAGCGCCCCGGTCCTCGTGCGGCGGGAAGGGCGGTCTGGCGCCGGCTTGGCGGCCGGCGCCGGACCTGCGGCCCTATTTCTTGGCCAGCACCTTGGCGCAGTCCGTGAGCGAGCCCTTGAGCTCCTTGTACCCGTACTTGTAGGACAGGAACTCGGCCTCGGTCAGCGGCCAGAACTGGTCGACGTCGGTGTAGGTCGCGATCGGCACGTTGGCGAGCTGCCCATCCACCTTCTGCACCTCGCGGATATACATGGACTGGATCACCATGCCGTATTTGTCGAGCGCGATGTCACCCTTGGGCGAGGAAAATTTGACGGCTTTGAGCGCCGCGATGAACTTCATCTTGTCCGACAGGTCGCCATTGACCGCCTTGATCGCGTCGGCGATCGCGTGCGCGCCGACATAGCCGTTCGGCCCCTCGTTCGCAGGGAGGATGTTCATCCGCTTCTTGAATTCCGCGACGAAGCGTTCGTTCTCCGGCGTCTTGATCATCGGGCTATAGAACAGGCTCGAATAGATGCCGAGCGTGCCGTCCCCGAGCTGCGGCAGATTGGGCTCGTAGACGATGGTGCCGTAGATATCGAGCACCTGCAGCTTGCCCTTGAGGCCGAACTCGGAATATTGCTGGCCGAGCCTGAGGCCGTCCGCGCCCGGGTTGAACGTGACCAGCCCATCGGCCTTGCGGTCGATATTGGTGAGATAGGGGCCGAAGTCCGACGTCCCGACCGGCGGCCATTGCTCCTGCACGATCTGCCCGCCGAGCTTGCAGAACGATTGCGCGAAGCCATGGATCGTATCGACGCCCCCGGCATAGTCGGACCCCATCACCGTGACCTTGCGCCAACCCTTCTTCTTGTAGGCCCAGTCGGCAGCGGCGGCCGAGACGGTACGTCCGTTCTGCGAGGTGCGGACGAGATAGGGATTGGCGAGCGGACCCGGCATGGTGAGCTCGTCGGCGCCCGCGTCGCCGGACAGGACCAGCGGCACCTTGTTCTCGCGCGAGAAATCGTTGACGGCGAGCGCCACTCCCGAAGAGACCACGCCGGTCAATATCTGCGCGCCGTCGCGCTCGACAAGCTTGTGCGCCTTGGTCACGGCGACGTCCGGCTTGCCCTGGGAATCCTCGACGATCAGATCGATCTTGTGCCCGCCGGCCGCGTTGCCGATCTCGTCGAAATACATCTTGAGGCCGGTCAGGGCCTGCTGGCCGTTGGAGGCGAAATTGCCCGAGAGCGGCAGCAGCACGCCAACCTTGACCGAATCCGCGGCAAGCGCGGCGCGGTCTGGCGCGCCGAGCGTCAGAGCGAGCGCGGCAAGCGCGAGCACCGCCATCGCCGTTCCGCCGATGGGTGCGGTCTTTCTGGTCGTCATGGCGTCTCCCTCCCGTGATGCCTTCGGATCATTGCACCGGGAAGCGTGCGCGCGTTGCGAAGCCCAAAGCCGGCTTCGCGTCACGATCTTCGATCGCGGATGCGACTGAGCCGGCGCGATGTGCCGGCAATCGTGAAGTCGGAACGCCTCCCCGGTGAATGACCATTTTGTTTTGCGCCGCCACTGTGGAGTTCCGGCCGGCGCTGGTCAAGTCCATTCCTGGGACCGTGCTTAGCTGCGCTTCGGCAGCACGTGCGCCCATTTCGCCTGGATCCGCGCATCGAGCTCGCGGCTCGATCGCGCGATCGCCGGGAAGCTGTCGCGGCGCGACCACGGCTTGCAGGCGTCGATCACGACGCGCGCGTTGCGCCGGTCGGTGTCGCCGTCATAGCACATCGGGTCGAGATGCGAGCTCCAGCAGCCGCGCAGCAGCTCCATCCCCTCGCGCGGATCGAAGCGCGTGCACATCGCCCAGATCACGTCGTTGATGTTGGTCGGGTCGATGTCGTCGTCGACCACCACCACCCAGCGGTTGGTATAGGCGCCGCCGTGGCACTGCGAGGCGATGAGGCCGGCCTGCTTCGAATGCCCGCCATAGAGCTGCTGGATCGAGACGGTGAGCCACATGCGGCTGCCGCCGGCCTCGTGCGCCCACACGCCCTTGACCCCCGGCACGCCCGCCGCCTCGAGCTGGCTCCAGACCGCGCCGCAGCGATAGGTGCCGAGATAGAAGGTGTTGTCGTTGGGCGGCACCGCTGGAATGGCCCCCGTCAGCACCGGGTCGTTCCGGTGCATCATGGTGGCGATCCGGATCGCCGGCTGCGGCCGCCGGCCGCCGGCATAGTAGCCGGTCCACTCGCCGAGCGGCCCTTCCTCGACCTTGTCGCCGGGATGGATGAAGCCCTCGAAGGCGATCTCGGCGTTCGCCGGGACCGGGAGGCCGGTGCGCGGCATGTTGGTGACCTCGACCGGCTCGCCCAGAAGGCCGCCCACGGCGTCATACTCGTTCTTGCCGTAGGGGATCTCGAGTCCGCCGATCATCAGCAGCGCCGGATGCATGCCGACCACCACCGCAACCGGGCAAGGCTGCCCGCGCGCATGGTACTTCTCCATGATGATGAGCCCGTGCTTGCCCGGCGACATCATCACCGAGGCGAGCGCCGGCCCATGCGACTGGACGCGGTAGGTGCCGAAATTGATCCAGCCGCTGTCGGGGTCCTTCATCACGACCATGCAGCCGGTGCCGATATAGGGACCGCCATCGTGCTCGTGCCAGACCGGGGTCGGGATGCGGGTGATGTCGACCGCGCCGTCCGACATCACATTGTCCAGCACCGGCCCGCCATTCACCACCACCGGCTTGAAGGAGGGCGCCTCGCGCATGTACTTGCGCCACCACGCGACCAAGTCCATCTCCGAGGCATCCGGCCGCAAGCCGAGCGCTATGTTGATGCGCGGCACCGAGGTCAGGATGTTGGCGAGCACCCGGAAGCCCTTGGGATGGCCCGGCACCTCGTCGAACATCACCGCGGGGTTGCCCATGCGGCGCTGGAACAGGTCGACGATGCCGCCGATCTCCTCCTTGGGCTCGGCGCCCCTGACGATCTGCAGTTCGCCGATCGCCGCCACCGCGTCGAGCCAATTCCTGAGATCCTTGTTGGCCATGCCCGTCTCCACCGTCGCTCGTGGGAGCCTATAACATCGGGCGGCGCGGCAGCCTAGAGCCGAGATGCGTGCCCGCGCTTCGCCGAGGAGATTGACGCCGCGCGCCGCCGATCACATGCTGACGGGGTAGCATCAGCGGATCAGGAAGCAACCAGATGGAAGGCACCAGCAATCTCGGACCTGCGCAGAAATTCATCTGTGACCATGTCGACCGCAACGCCGACGCCACCGCGACGCTGTGCGACAGTATCTTTTATTTCGGCGAGCTTGGCATGCAGGAGTTCGAGACCGCGAAGCTCCTCTGCAACGTGCTGGAGAAGGGCGGTTTCAAGGTCGAGCGCGGCATCGCCGGGTTTCCCACCGGCTTCTGCGCGACCTACGGCGCAGGCCGGCCGGTCATCGCGATGCACACCGAGTACGATGCGAACCCCGACAATTCGCAGGCCGCGGGCGTGGCCGAGCCCCGCGCGATCGTCGAGGGCGCGCCCGGCCATTGCGAGGGCCACAATGTCAACGCCGCGGTACTGGTCGCCGGCGCACTGGCGGCGGCCCGCGCGATCGACCGGTTCGGCCTCAAGGGCACGCTCAAGGTGTTTGGCGCCCCGGCCGAGGAGCAGCTCGTGAGCCGGCCCTATTACGTTCGCGACGGCTGGTTCGACGATGTGGACATCGCCTTCCACGACCATATCGGCGACCAGTTCTCGGCGCCGTGGGGCCTACTGCAGTCGGCGCTCATCTCCGCCACCTTCACCTTCACCGGCGAGACCGCGCATGCGGGCGTGGCGCCCTGGAAGGGACGGGACGCGCTCGACGCGGTGGTGCTGATGGACATGGGCATGGCGCAGTACCGCGAGCACATGCACCCGACCATGCGCGCGCACCGGGTCATCACCAATGGCGGCGACCAGCCCAACGTGATTCCGCGCAAGGCGGCGATCTGGTGGTACTTCCGCGACTACACCGCCGACGGCGCGCGCCGCCTCTTCGAGCAGGCGAAGAAGATCGCCGAGGGCGCGGCGCTGATGACCAACACCGGCGTCGAGACCGAGGTCATGGCCGCGGTGTGGCCGACGCGCGGCAACCGCACGCTGGCCGAATCCGTGCAGCGCAGCATCGAGCTGGTGGGGACGCCCGACTGGAGCCCCGAGGAGGACGCGCTCGCCCGCGAACTGCAGGCCCGCGCCAAGGTCAAGGTGGAAGGACTACGGCGCGATGCGGCGCCGTTCGGCGGGCCGGCCGAGCAGAAGACCTCGGCGAACGACGCGGGCGATGTCTCCTGGAAGGTGCCGATGGTGAAGTTCACCTATCCCGCCAACATCCCGAACATCGGCTTCCACCATTGGGCGGCGGGCGTGTCGCTCGCGACCTCGATCGCGCACAAGGGCGCGGTCGCTGGCGCCAAGGTCATGGCGCTGTCGGTGCTCGACTTCCTCGAGCACCCGGAGCGCGTGGCCGAGGCCAAGGCGAGCTTCCATGCGGAGCTCGCCGGCATCGAATACAAGTCGCTCCTGCCGCCCGAGCAGAAGCCGCCCGTCGAGCTCAACCGCGCGACCATGGAGAAGTTCCGCGCCGCCATGCGGCAGCACTATGTCAAGGCCGAGCCGCACTTCGTCTGAGCGCGCGAAAGGACCGTCATGCAAGCCTCCATCGCCCCCGATCTCATCCTCGCTAATGGCCGCGTGCTGACGGCCGATGCAAACAACAGCCGGGCCGAGGCGCTGGCCATCAAGTCCGGCCGCATCGCCGCGGTGGGCGGCAGCCAGGAGGTGCTGGAGCTCAAGGGCGCGCGCACCGAGGTGGTGGACCTGAAGGGCCGCACGGTCATCCCGGGCCTCACCGATCCGCACGTCCATCTCGCCGATGACGGCGCCTCCTCGCTCAATAAGATCGACGTGCGCGACTTCGGCACCAACGTGCGCTCGATCCAGCACATCCTCGAGGTGGTGCGGGCCCAGGCGCGCGAGGTGCCGCCCGGTACCTGGATCGTCGGTACCGGCAGCCCGATGCAGGATTTCCGCATGCCGGAGAAGCGCTTCCCCACGCGCGCCGAGCTCGACGCCGCGGCGCCCGAGCATCCCGTCTCGATCGGCTTCGGCGCGCACATCACCATCGCCAACAGCCGCGCCCTCGAATTGGCGCACGTTACCAAGGAGACCGAGCCACCGGGCGGCGGCGCGCTCGAGCGCGATCCCGCGACCGGCGAGCTCACTGGCAAGCTCGTCGAGCGCGCGCAGTTCCTCGTCCGCAACGTCATCCCCGCCTACACCTACGAGCAGATGAAGGAGGGGATCGTGCATGCCGCGACGCGCGCACTGCGCCGCGGCGTCACCACCATCCACGACATCGTCACCAACGCCGAGACGATCCGCGCTTACCAGGAGCTGGTGCTCGAGGGCCGGCTGCCGCTTCGCGCCAGCCTGCTCATCCGCGTGATCGAGGCGGAGGTGCGGCCCGAGAGCCTGCTCAATCTCGGGCTCAAGACCGGCTTCGGCAACGAATGGCTCAAGATCGGCGGGGTCAAGATGTCGATCGACGGCGGCATCACCGGCCGCGTCGCCGCCTTCACCGAGCCCTATGCTGACGATCCCTGCCGCTGCGGCCTCATCCGGATCCCGGCCGAAGAGCTCGACGAGACGGTGGATGCCTATCACAAGGCCGGGCACCGCGTGTGCATCCACGCGATCGGCGACAAGGCGATGGACATGGCGCTCGACGCGATCGAGAAGGCGCTCGCGGCCAAGCCGCGCGCCGATCACCGGCACCGCGTCGAGCATCTCGGCAACTGGATGATCACGAAGGAGCGGCTCGCGCGCATCCGGCGGCTCGAGGTGCTGCCGGTGCCGAACGTGCCGTTCCTGCATTTCATCTGGGAATCGCTGCTCGCCTGCATGGGGCCGGAGCGGCTCGAAGGCTCGTTCGGCGTCAAGACCATGCTCGCGGCGGGGATTCCGCTCACCTCGGGCTCGGACGGTCCGGGCTACTGGCCGACCGATCCGCTGCGCGACATGGGCACGTCCGTCTCGCGGCGGCTCTGGAGCGGCGCCACGGTCGGCACCGCGGAAGCGGTCTCCGCCACCGACGCGCTACGCATGTTCACGATCAACGCCGCCTATAACGGTTTCGACGAGCGCATCAAGGGCTCGATCGAGCTCGGCAAGCTCGCCGACTTGGCGGTGCTCGCAGAGGATCCGCTCTCGATCGCGCCCGAGCGGATCAAGGACATCCCGGTCGAGATGACCATTGTCGACGGCCGCGTCGGATTCGTGCACGAGGCTGCGCGCGGGCTGGGCTAAAGCGGTGCGGCCGCGCGCGCCGCATG
>Ga0070740_10004955_pt1 | contig 12702 bp, 12 predicted proteins | sample Coa_R2_FD_67286 | JGI IMG/M metagenome (GOLD analysis project Ga0070740, IMG submission 67286) | Surface soil microbial communities from Centralia Pennsylvania, which are recovering from an underground coalmine fire - Coalmine... | ecosystem: Environmental > Terrestrial > Soil > Unclassified ...
GTACCCTTTTCCTTCAACCGTTTGCGAATATCGGCCGACTCGTCGACCGAAATGGTCGAACAATCCACCAGGACACGCGGCAGCCTGCCGCTGGAAGCCACGCCGTCCTTGCCGAACAGGACCTGCTCGAGATCCTTACCTTCCGAGACGATCGAGAATACGACATCGCAGGATGCGAGGTCGGCGAGCTTATCGACGAGTTTGCCACCGAGAGCGACGAGCGGCTCCGCCTTGGCGCGCGTGCGGTTCCAGATCGAAACGTCGTGGCCCGCCCGCAGCAGGCGTTCCGCCATGGGCGCACCCATGCGACCCGTCCCGATCCAGCCGATCTTCTGCGTATTCTTCGACATCGCGAAACACTCCTCCTTGCAATGCATTGCGGCTTTAGCTGTTCTTGCGCGTTTGCGCCAGCGGCAGGGCGGCCATCCGCCGCCGACGCGGAGGCCATCTGCAACACACGACACAGCTTGTGGAGAGGCTCGCCACCGCTTTATCCTCCCGGTTCATCCGGAACAAGGCTCCGGCCACGACAGCCCGCGCCAAAAGGCCAGGGAAACTCGATGGAGGACGTCGGCGGTGCAGGACGCCGTCACGCTCACCGCAACGCCGCACCTGGCAAGCCGCGTCGGCGGGCGCGGCCGTGCGGTCGCGCGTAACCTATTTCCGTTTCTCGTCATGGGTGTACTGTGGGAGCTCGTTGCCCGTTCCGGCATTTTCCCACGCAAACTTTTTCCGAGGCTCGAGGACGTGGCGCGGGCCTTCGTCGATCTCACCGTCTCCGGCGTTCTGCCTCACCATGCGATCGAGACCCTGCTGCGCCTCCTGTCCGGATTTGCCCTGGCAGCCATAGTCGGCGTGACGCTCGGCGTGTTGATGGGCCGCACGCGGCGCATGGAGGATATTCTGTTGCCGCTCGTAAGCATTCTGGCCCCCATCCCCGGCTTAGCCTATGCGCCACTGTTTCTCCTTTGGTTCGGGCCTGGTGAGGTCTCGGCCATCGCATTGGTTGCCTTCGTCTCCATGTTTGCAGTGATCTTCAACAGCTGGACGGGGGTGAAAGCGGTCAAGGAAATTTGGCTTCGGTCGGCGGAAGCCATGGGTGCCAACAAGCATCGTCTCTTCTGGTACGTGATTTTCCCCGGCGCACTTCCCTACATCCTGACCGGACTGCGGCTTGGTTTAGCACAGGCTTGGCGGATCCTGGTGGCCGTGGAAATGCTTGCGTCCGTACCCTGGGGTCTCGGCTGGCTCATCTTTGGTGCGCGCGAATTTCTGAATACCGACGCGATGCTGGCAGGCATTATCGTGATTGCGCTGATCGGTATTCTGCTCGAAAAATGTGTCTTCCAACGCATCGAGAACTACACCGTGGTGCGTTGGGGCATGATGGAGTCGAACACGCGATGATCAACATCGCTCAGGGTGTACAAAACCGTCGCTCCGTTGTGCACGCCGTTGCCACCGTTGCTGCCGCGGCGGGGCTCTATCAAGCCCTGGCCATGAGCGGTGTATTCACGCAGGCATTGCTGCCGAAGCTGCAGACGATCCTGTCCAATCTTATCGCGATGCTGGCGGACGGAACGATGGAGCGCCACGCTGCCTATACGCTCTATCGGGTACTGGTCGGTTTTGCGCTTGCGACCGCCGTCGGCATTCCTCTCGGCATATTGATGGCGCGTTTCAAATGGGCCGAAAATTTCTTCTTGCCGCTCGTCAGCGCGTTGATGCCGATCCCTTCATTCTCCCTGGTGCCCCTGTTCATGCTTTGGTTCGGAATTGGCAACCTCACTACCATCCTGATCGTATTCTATGCGTCGACCTTTCCCATGTTGTTCAATACCTGGACCGGCGTGCGCGCGGTCAATCCTCTCTGGTTGCGCGCCGCGAGTTGTATGGGCGCCGACGAACGCCGGATCTTCTGGAACGTCATCATCCCTGGAGCTTCGCCGTTCATCATCACCGGCATGCGCCAGGCTTTCCTGCGCTCGTGGATCGCCGTGGTGGGCGCCGAGATGATTGCCGCTTCCGACTGGGGCCTCGGCTGGGTGATCTTCGACGCCAAGGAATTCCTTCAGGCCGACGTGATGATGGCCTCGCTCGTCGTGATCGGCGCCATCGGCTTCGTATTTGAGCGTCTGGTCTTCGGGTCGCTCGAACGGCTCACCGTATTGCGTTGGGGCATGGTAAGGCTGGCGAAGGGTTGACCGACGATGGACAGCCGCGAATCCATGCCTCCCGCCAAGAAGGTTGCAGCCACGCGCAAACGAGGCGCCCGTCGCCGCTCGCGCCGGACGTGCGGCGCCCTCATTCGTCGGCCTGTCGCCATTCATATGTTGCACGCGTTCCCGCCGGTTGCCCGGCTCGCGCGGGAATGACCGAGGGGCGGCATGGTTCCGATCGAAGTCCGCGACGTCACGCTGATCTACGACACGCCAGAAGGCAAGGTGCCGGGTGTAAAGGACGTGAGTTTTACTGTAGAGGCATCGGAGTTCGTCTGCATCGTCGGACCGTCGGGCTGCGGCAAGTCGACACTGCTCAACATCATCGCCGGCTTCTTGACGCCCGCAGCGGGCGAGATTCGCATCGGCGGCAAACCAGTCACCGGCTACGGCATGGACCGCGGCGTCGTGTTTCAGGACTTTGCACAACTCTTTCCGTGGCGCACCGCGCTCGGCAACGTGTCCTTTGGTCTCGAGATGAAAGGAGTGCCGAAAGCAGAGCGCGAGAGAATTGCACGGGAGCAGTTACGCCTGGTGAAATTGGAGAAATTTACCGGCGCCTATCCGCATCATTTGTCCGGCGGCATGCAGCAGCGAGTCGCGATCGCTCGTGCTCTCGCCTACAATCCTTCCGTCCTGCTTATGGATGAGCCCTTCGCCGCTCTCGATGCGCTCACGCGTGACGACATGCAACGACTACTCGCGGACGTGTGGCAAAGGACGCGCAAGACCGTTGTCTATGTGACGCACAACGTGGCCGAAGCCGTATATCTTGCCGACAGGGTCATCGTGATGACCCCTCATCCGGGGACCGTGAAGGCAGAGATCCCGATTCCGTTGGGCCGCCCACGTGACCCCTTGAGTAACGAATTCATTGAATGGCAAAAGAACTTGTTGCAGGAGCTTGGCCAGGATCACAATAAATCAATGGGCAACGAGCACTAAACGGGTCACAGGAAGGGAGGATCACGATGACGACTGGCATGATCACGCGCCGGGAAGCACTTGCGGCAACCGGCGCCGGCGCGCTCGCTGTGGGATTAAGCATGCGGCCTTCGCTTGCTGCGCTTGCTTCCGTTCGCCAGGGCTATCAAACCAATATGTGGGGCATGCCGACCTATTATCTTCTGCATTCCGGCGTGTTGGAGAAACATGGGGTGAAGGCCGAGGAGTTCGCCGTGCCGTCCGGCAACCTCACCATGCAGCAGATGGTGGCCCGGCAGGTCGATATGGGTACCTTTGCCGGCCCTTCCTTTGCCATCGGCTACGACAAGGGGGGCCTCGTGGCCATTGCCATGATTGAATATGTCGGCAAGACCGCGCGGGTCATGGGGCGCAAGGATCTCGGCATGAAGAGCGTGGCCGATTTGCGCGGAAAGAAGGTTGCCAATCAAACCGGTTCGTCGACCGGCAATATATTCGTCGACGAGATTGCGCCCAAGTACGGGCTCAAGAAGGGCGACTATCAGGAAGTCCGCATGAATGTGAACGACATGGTGGCGGCCCTGGCGGCCAAGACCGTGGACGCCATGGTCAATGTCGAACCCTATAATGCGATTGCCGAAGCCGAAGGGCTCGCCAACACACTGGAAGATTTCTTCGCGTTCGACAAATTGCCGGTTTTCATGGCGGCCACACCGGAATTCGTCGATCAGAATCCGGACACCGTGGTCGCCTATCTCAAGGCCTGGCTTGAGGTCGCCAAGGATTTCAAAAACGATCCGAAGAAGGTGTCGGATACGATCTATTCATTCTATACCTCCAAGGGTTACAAGATGTCCCAGGACACGTTCTCGAAAGCGCTCAGTCGAGTGGAGGTCAATCCGAGTTGGCCGGGGGACCTCGAACCCTATATGACCCACCATGCGCAAATCCTGCTCGAGACCCACAAGATCAAGGCGGTGCCAGATTGGCAGAAGGCTTTCCGCAAGGAGTTCCTGAAGAAAGCCATGGCATAGAACTCGGGCGCAACTTTTCCCGTCGCGCGCAAGAGAGACGGCAATTTTGCATGCTGCAACGAAGCGTCGCGACGGCGCAAATCGACGCTTGTGTCGGTTGAACTTGCGGACGTAGCCGGAGCTGAAACTGTTCCTCTCGTGCAATGGCGCAACTAGTCGGAGTGCCGAATGTCGACCATCAAAAATCCGGTAGCCGATAGTGCCGATTACCCGATTCGCAACTTTAAGTTGCTCGCTCAAACCGACCTTGGAGGTTTCGGCGGCATGGGCGAAGGCATGTCGGTGCAGATCGCAAAAGACGGGCGCCGTATCATCTGGCTGGCGCACGAAAGCGCACCGAAGAATTTCACCGCCGTCGATGTATCCGATCCGCGCAAGCCGAAGGTCGTGGTGCAGACCGATCTGCCGCAGCCCTACATGCGGTCGAATTCACTCGAGCTTTCCGGCGACATCATGGCCGTTGCCTATCAGACGCGGACGCCCGGGCAGAGGCCGGCGGGGTTCGAACTGTTCGACGTATCGGTGCCCGAGCGTCCACGCTCGATCTCATTTTTTGACTGCTCCGGCCCAGCCTCGCGTGGCGTGCATCAACTGTGGTTCTGCGACGGCGAGTATGTCCATATGGCGGCTGGCGCCCACGACTTCGAGCCGGCGCATCCGCTTGACGACCAGTTCTATCGCTGCGTCGACGTGCGCAACCCCTCAAAACCGGTCGAGGTCGGCCGATGGTGGATGCCGGGAACCCGGAAGGGCGAGACGCCACTGCCGCGCCACGCGCTCGACAAGGGTTATCGAGCCCACAACACCAATGTTTATCCCCGTCGCGGCGATCGGCTCTACCTCTGCTACATCGACGGCGGCGTGTTCGTGATGGACATTTCCGACAAATCGAGACCGAGGCCCGTCTCACACTGGAGCAACTCCCCGCCATATACCGGTTTCACACACACGGCGGTGCCGTTTTTCGATCGCGGTCTGATCATCGTCACCGACGAATCGACGGAGGATGGAGCCGTCGATTGGCCGAAACTCATCTGGATCCTTGACGCGCGCGAGGAAGCCAACCTTGTGCCGATCGCAACCTGCCCCATGCCGCCCGTCGAAGTCTATAGAAATCGCGGGGGTCGTTTCGGTGCACACAATATCCACGAGAATCCGCCGGTGCCAACTGCTTGGCAATCGCAGGACATCGTATTCGGCACGTTCTTCAACGGCGGTCTGCGCGGTTATGATATTTCCAATCCTTACCAGCCGAAGGAGGTAGCGACGTTTGTTCCTCCCGCGCCCAGAGGAACACCTGTCGGCGCGGTGCAGCTAAACGACGTATTCGTCGACGAACGCGGTATCGTCTATACTGTCGACCGACACACCGGCGGGCTTTACGTGCTGGAGATGGATTTCTAGAAGAGCACGTTTCGATCGAAACGATTCGGTATCTTCATCGCGAGGAGCCTTGCCGAAGCGATGAAGCAATCCCGAACAAATCTAATCGATTTTCGACTATTCTGCCGCACCGCCATGCCGTATCAACGCCACCGAAGGCAGCGCGAGTCCCGCGACCATCGCCAGCGTGAGACCTGTCCACGCGACTATACGAACCGGCACGCCCTCAAAAGCAAAACGGTCTTATTCATGATCTCTTCCGGTGATTTCCGCCTGCCAGGGCGCCACCTTGTGCTCGATCCAGCCGATCAGCCAGTTGAGCCCGATCGCCATCACCATCAGGATAATGATCGGCACAAACATGGTAGCCGTGTCGAAATTGTTGGCGGAATTGATGATCACTGCTCCGAGTCCTGAGATCGTCGTGAAGAATTCGGCGATGACCATGCCGACCACGGCGCGCCCCACGGCGAGGCGCACGCCGGCCATAATGTAGGGCAAGGTTGCCGGAAGAATAATGCGTCTGAGAATTACAATGTCCGGTGCGACGAAGGATTTCCCGACCTCGATGAGCGTCTTGGGTACGGCGGTCACACCGAGCCAGGTGTTGATGCAGATCGGGAAAATCGACATCAGGAAAATCACCGCCACCTTCACGGCAAAACCCAAGCCGAGCCAGAGAATGAGGAGTGGCACCAGCGCCACCAGCGGCATGGCATAGCCGGCCGTGACGTAAATGCCGAGCGAGGCCTCTGCAACGCGAAATCGACCGATGATGAGGCCGAGAGGCACGCCGACGAGGATCGCCAATCCGTAACCGAGGACGAAGGGCCGCAGGCTCTCATAAAGCGCGCTGCTCAACTCACCGGTTACGAGCAGGTGCCAGAAGGCATCGGCGATGGCAGTCGGATAGGAACCGAAAATCGGATTGACGCGTCGTCCGAAGATCTCCCACAAGAGGAGAGCCGCAAAGAGCGAGATGCAGGTGATCACCCAGCGCGGAAGCGGGCGACGCAGGGCGGGTTCCGCGGCGGGCGCCGACGTCTCGTCTCTGGCATCTGCAGCGTCGACCATGACTCACCATACTTCGGTGCCGGGACGCGGACATGTTAAGGCCGCAATCGGATTCTTCGATTGATGATCAATGACGTGCGCGCTGATCCTCTCCATGCCGGACGGGCAGAAACCACGCCATGCATATGTAAGCCGCATGTACGTCACGACTGCATCGTCTTTCCGCCCGATCGATTCGCGGGGCAGGATCGGGGCGGAAGCGACGCAAGCAATGGTGGGGAGAAAAGGCAAACGATTGCTCGCTTGTCCAACTATCCTTCTCGGCAGGATTGGATCAGTTCCCGCGCCACGCATGCTGAAGATCCTCAATGCATCGTCGGGCTATCGTGCAAAGCGCGCCAGACTTTATAGCGTGTCTCAGCGAACTCCGGCATGCCGCGGACCAATCCGAGATCAGGACGCGGACGCGTAAGCGGCACGACCATTTCCTGCTGAACGCGGCCGCTTCTCATGACCACGATGCGATCGGCGATCAACACTGCCTCATCCAGATCATGAGTGACGAACAAAATAGTCTTGCCGGTGCGGGCGTGAATGTCCAGCAGTTCTGCCTGTAGCGCTTCCCGCGTTTGTGCATCGAGTGCGCCAAAAGGCTCATCCATCAGCAGCACGGCAGGATCGATGGCGAGCGCACGCGCAATGCCGACACGCTGCTTCATCCCGCCGGACAACTGGTGCGGCCGACGGTGCTGCGAGTCCTTGAGACCGACGAGCTCGAGGTATTTTTCGGCCGTTTCACGAAGGGGCGTGCCGCTTAGTCCCTTCATCTCCAGGCCGAACATGACGTTCTGCAACGCCGACAGCCATGGCAAGAGCTCGGCGTGCTGGAACACCATACCGCGATCGTGTCCGCAGCCCCTGACCTCGCGTCCGTCGACCGTCACGCGACCTGCCGTTGCCGGATCTAGACCCATCGCGACGCGCAGCGCCGTTGTCTTGCCACAGCCCGACGGCCCGATAAGCGCGACGATTTCGCCGTCATGAACGTCGAAGCTCACCCGGTCGAGCGCCTGCACATGATGCAAGACGCCGTCGACGCGGAGCGAATATCGCTTTGACACCTCGATAAAGCGGACTTCGCCCATCCCTTATCTCCGCAACGGGCCCAGCGCCTTCAATGGCCGTCCACCAGCGCCAGTGCCTTCTGCCGATATTCGGGTGCGACGACGGAATTCAGGTCGAGCGGCGCCTTCAGCTTGCCGGCCTTGACCAATTGGTCTTGGATCCAGGCAAATTTTCCCATGGGCAAGGGCAACGTCGCGTCGACCGCGTGATGCGCCACCGCTTCGTCAAAGACGAATGCCGGACGCGGATCGTCAGGCTTGGCGTGAATGATCGTGCGCGTGAGGGCCACCGTCTCCGCCCTGTGGGCCATTGCAAAGCGCAAGGCGTTCATCTCGGCAGCAAGAAACTTCACTGCGTCGTCGCCCTTTGCAGCCAGCGTCTTGGCACTCGACATCATGCAAACCCGCAAGAAATTCGGCAGCGCGTCGCGGCCGGCAATCAGAAGGTGAATGGATTTCGGTGCAGTCGGTTCATATTCGTTGGATATCACGGCGGCTTGCACCACCCCGCCGACCAGCGCTTGATACCGGTCGCGGTCGCCGCCGACGGCTGCGAGCTTAACATCTCGGGGATCGACACCATATTTTTCCAGAGCAAAGCGCGCCAGCATATCGGGCATCGAATTCGGCGCGGAGACCGCAATCTCCTTTCCCTTGAGATCCTTCACGCTCTTGATGGTATCAACGGCATAGATCCCATGCGGCACGACGACCCAATGACATCCGAGGATCCGAGCATCCGCTCCTCTTGCATCGGCCGCAAAAACGCCTTGCGGGCCGCCCTCGAAGCTATCAAGTTCGCCGGCCAGCAGCGCCTTAAGCGCAATCTGGTCGTCCTTGAACTCCTCAATTTTCAGCTCGAGGCCTTGTTTCCTCGCAAAGTCGCGTGTCGAAACCATCAGGAAAATCCCGGCATCGGCCTTGGCCTTGATCAGGCCGTGTCGCCAGAGGTGGTTCTGAGCCGCGGCGGAACCGGGGAATGCCGCGGCTGTCACCGCGGCAAGCGCAACGCCGATGGTAACCAAAGTGCGCATGGAGTCCTCCCTCGGGGCGTCCGTTCCACCGCCTCCCCCGCGCGCCCAGAAGATCACGTTTGCGAGGGAAGCTCTTTTCGGAGGACAGTGTGCTGGACTAGCCTCGCTCGCGCAAGCGCAACGCACCCGGCCACCACTTACCCCTGAGCGGCGGCCCGCCTAGCGGGCCGTGAACGCCGGCGGCACCGTTCCGCCCTGCTTCAGCACGATGGGCATTACGTTCGACATGGGGCGGGGCCTGCGCGTCGCCATGGGGAGATGGTGGTCGACGAGCGCGACATTCCCTGCCATCGCTTCAACGCCGTCATGGAAGATATCGCGCTCTCGATGAATCAGGGAGGCGCGTCCAGCTCCACCGGCATCCAACACGGTGACATGCGGCGCGGGCGGCCGCGGCAAATGACGGCCGCGCGCTCCTGGAAAGAGCGTCGGGCCCGCGTTCTGCGTCGATCGATCGGGTTCGCGTCGAGGTCGGCGCCGGACGCGTCAGGGACGATCCATCGAAGCGTATGTCGAGCGGGGAACATTATCGGGATCCGCTGCTTCAACGTCATCCGCCATTGGAAAATAGGTAGTACGACAACCCGCCCAGCACCCCTTGCAAGAGCCAGCCGAAGGAACCCGACCCTGCAAGATCATCGGCCGGTCCATCGGGCGTTCGCACGCCGCGCCGAAGGTCTTGGCTCAGGACAATTTCGGCATCGACATGCGGGTGTCCCGCGCGGTTCACGGCCATATGCTCCGGTCTACGGTAGCGGGCGTCGTGCCCATCAGCAGCGACGCAAGCGCTCTCACGGGAGGTCCCGCAAGCCAAGGCGTATCGGACAGAAGTTTTCTCGGTGTAGTTGCCGAGAGCGAATAGGAGGCCTTCGAGGCTGAGCGGAGCTCTAAGGCGGTATGGTTCATTTCCTCACCGCCGGTCGTGTATCGTACGGTCGCGACGATACTGGCACCCACACGAACAACGTTTTCGGTGCGACCAAGGGGTCGATTCTATGCACGATGCACGCACCAACCGAATGGCGCTGCTGCATTGCCGCACTCGGAATCGCGGCGCCGTTCGGCCCAGGCTCATGCTTGGTGCGAAAAGCAAACGACCGACTATGCAACCGCCAGCCGCTTGACCGACCTGCGCGCGTCCTCGACAAGGCCGGGGACGACCTCATCGTTTCCCGGCGCCATGACGTGTACACCCGCCACCTGTGGGATCTCGGCCAGCTCTTCGATCACGTCAAGACAGATCCGCCGTCCCTCGGCAACCGGGTCGCGTGCATGATCCATGCGCTCGACCAGCGCATCAGGAATGACCGCACCGAACAGTTTTTCCTTGATCCAGCGCGCCGACCGCGCCGAGCGCAAGGGCACCACGCCGATGAGGAAAAACAGCTTGTCGGCAATGCCTTTTTCCGCGAGCCGCACCATATACCGGCGGACGAGTCCCGCATCCATGCAGAATTGCGTCTGCACGAATTGCGCCCCGGCGGCGAGCTTGACGGCGAGCGAGTTCGGCTCCCAGCCCGGCGGCGGATCGATCGGACTGTCGGCGCTCCCCAGGAAGAATGGCGCACTGCCTCCGATCCTGCGGCCGGTGGGCAATTCGCCTGTATCGCGCAGGCGACGGGCGGTCTCGAGCAGTTGACGCGGATCAAGGTCGAACACCGGTTTGGCCTGCGGCTGGTCGCCGGCCGAAGGATCGTCGCCGCGCAGCACAAGGAGATTGCGGACGCCAGCCGCCGCGGCGGCGAGAAGTTCGCTTTGCAGGGCAATGCGGTTACGGTCCCGACAGGTCAATTGAAGGATGGGCTCGATGCCTTCCTGCACCAGCATGGCGGCCGCCATGACCGCCCCGAGATGAGGCCGGGCGCCGGCTCCATCGGTGACATTCACCGCATCCGCGAGTCCCTTGAGGGGTGCGACCTTGGTCATCAGATCGCCGCGGTCGGCAGAAACCGGTGGAGTCGCTTCGACCGTTATCACGAAGCGCCCAGCGGCGAGCTTGTTGTGCAGCGTCATCGACACAATATTCCAGTCGCAAAATCCAGTGGACCTTGCAAGTACAACGATGAAAAATGGAGCCTCGCAGACAGCTCCATTGTGGGATAGCGTGATCCCTCATGTTTCAAACGGCGAAATCGCTCGACGAGGCGCTCGCGGCCATCGGTGACGGTACCATGCTGGTGGTGCCGCGGGAGGCATCGGGCGTCCCGATGACGGCGACGCGCACGTTGATCAGGCGTGGCGTCAAGAACCTGCACCTTGTTGCGCTGCCCACGTCGAGCCTGCAGGCAGACCTGTTGATAGGAGCCGGCTGCGTCGCCACGCTGGAGACCAGCGCCGTCAGTCTTGGTGAATTCGGGCCGGCACCTCGCTTCACAGCCGCCGTGACCTCCGGCGCAATCAGGCTAAAGGATACGACCTGTCCCGCACTGCATGCCGCCTTGCAAGCGGCTGAGAAGGGAGTGCCGTTCATGCCGTTGCGCGGGCTCATCGGCTCCGATGTGCTCGAATACCGGGACGACTGGAAAGTGATCGATAATCCGTTTGGAAATGAAGATCCGATCGTGCTCTTGCCGGCGATCCGGCCGAATATCGCGCTGTTTCACGCACCGATGGCCGATCGCTTCGGGAACGTCTGGATCGGACGCCAGCGCGAATTGGCGACCATGGCGCATGCCGCGGCGGCAACCATTGTAACGGTCGAGCGGCTCTGCGACGACAATCTGCTCGATGATCATTTGCTTGCGGCGGGTACTCTCCCCGCCCTCTATGTCGACAGCATTGCCGTGGCTGAACGCGGCGCCTGGCCGCTGGGATTGCCCGACCATTATGGGCCCGATTCCGAACACCTCGCCCTTTACGCGCGCATGGCGGCGAGCGCACAGGGCTTCGCCGATTACCTGGACGAATACGTTTATGGGCGTCGTGCGGCGTGATTTTCGTGACGAAGAACTGCTGGCGGACGTGATTGCGCGGCTGATCGGCGATGCGCGGCATGTCGCGGTCGGCAATGCCTCGCCCATCCCCGCCGCCGCAGCGCTATTGGCACGCGCGCAGAACGGCAATGCGCGCCCCTACGTTTCGCTGTTGCAGAGTCGCAAGCACAATTTCTTCACCGATGGCGCGCGCGAACTATTTGATTGCGCAGGTCAGGGGCGCGTCGACGTCTTCTTCCTTTCCGGCGGACAGATCGACGGTTCCGGCAATATCAACCTCGTCAGCATTGGCGACTATGCGCATCCCACCGTGCGCTTTCCCGGTTCGTTTGGATCATCCTATCTCTATTATGTGGTGCCGAAAGTGATTCTGTTTCGCACCGAACATTCGCGCCGAACGCTGGTCGCCAAGGTCGACTTCATCAGCGCGCCGGGTGTAAGCGAACGCAACGTTTATCGCACCGGCGGGCCGATCGCACTCGTCACAAACCGCTGCGTCTTCGCTTTCGCCGGCGGCCGTTTCAGACTGGCTAGCATACATCCCGGACATACTGCGGAGGAAGTGATGGAAAATACCGGCTTCGACTTCGTTATGCCACACGCTGTGCCCGAAACGCCGCCCCCGACCCCCGAGGCGCTCAGGCTGATGCGCGAGGTAGTGGCGCCACAACTCGCCGAGGTCTATCCCCGGTTTACGGCCGAGGTATTCGGCTTCGCCAAGCCCCCCGTTTAAGGCGGTGCCGGCCGGCACCCCTGGGCTTACGATACCGCGAAGTAAAATGGCGTTCCCGCCGCGCGTTCTGGGCGGAATGCGGTGCGACCTCCCCCTTCCGGAACGAAGCAAAGTGAGGTTAATTGCCGACCGAAAAAACCAAAACGGGGAAATGCTACGTGACACAGGTTGAAGCGGCGGTGATCGGCGTCGGCTGGGTCGGCGGCATTCGCGCGGATACTCTCTCGCGCACCGCGCTCGTCGACAAATTGCATCTCTGTGAAATCCGACCGGAGCGGCTGGCGGAAGTCAAAAGCTTATACAA